>Ga0209702_10003239_pt1 | contig 26077 bp, 26 predicted proteins | sample FRY01_FD_187210 | JGI IMG/M metagenome (GOLD analysis project Ga0209702, IMG submission 187210) | Freshwater microbial communities from Lake Fryxell liftoff mats and glacier meltwater in Antarctica - FRY-01 (SPAdes) (version 2) | ecosystem: Environmental > Aquatic > Freshwater > Ice > Glacier... | reverse complement strand
AGGCCAGTGTTTTGACCAGTGCTTCCAGTGGCATCGGAAAAATACCAGGCTGTATTGAATTTGTCAATTAACACATAAACGTGCTTTGCATCCGTTAACCACGCAAAAAGGTGCCAGAAAATGAAAAATGCAAAATGCGCACGGAATCAGACATTGTCGAGGTTTTCTGTCTTTGTCATTCTCGAATTCACCTCGTGTTCAAAGGTGGAATGTGAGGGGTTGACGATAAAGACGGGGCAGAGGTGAATCTGTAGGCAAGTTTGTTTATGTATATATAACAGGCTATAGATACAAGTGACACATCACCATGCATGCCGCGGCAAATTTGTTGTTGCAAGACGATCCTGACTCCAACTCCGACTCGGATGCCGACGACGCCACCGATCCTGACTCCAACCCCGACTCGGATGCCGACGACGCCACCGATCTTGACTCCAACTCCGACGCGGATGCCGACGACGCCACCGATCCTGACGATACCAACACCTATGTGCCTAACACTGAAGAATGGGAAAGAATACTGGCCAAGGTGCGAGCAGCGGCACAAGCCCAACCGCTATTGTCCGCTGGAGCGGTGCGCGACAAAGACATGGTCTTCACCGAAGAGTTGTTGTCCAACGTGGATCCTGTGAGTTTGCAAGCGTGTGTCCTGCTAAGTGCAGCATCGTTCTGCTACAAGCCGGATTTACTGGAGCATGACTACGACGATTACTATCAAGAATGGTGCGACGACATTGATTACACACAATGCGTGGAGACCATGTTGGCGTCGATACATGCTGGCCGCAAATACAAGGACAAAGCGGATTTCGAGGGGTGTGTCGACTACTTGCTGTGCCATGCAAGCCAACGTGCAGTGCTCATAACCGGACGCAGCGCATGGTCCCAAAAGATCTGTTGCGCCTGTAAGTTGACCTATCACAACGTTGGCAGCATTGACGACGCAACCCCCACTTACCACGCCCACCTCTACAACGTGTGTGCGTACCCAGTGTCGCGCGGCCACGGCCGTCGGCTGATGGAGCATGTCAAGAGCTTTTGCAACAAGCAGCCCAATATGCTAAGGGTCACCCTCTCCGTGAACAAGGACGAATACGAGTTTGCAACCCTCAAGTTTTACAAAAACGTTGGTTTCGTGTCGTTGCCTGACGAACACGACTGCGACAAAGTGTTTATGTCGTACCAATGCACGCCCCACATGCCCCACACGCCTTTACGCATAAAGAGCGACGGCGACGGCGTCGCCGTCGTGCACATGTTGAACCCATGGCACATGCAACAGCACAACGACCTCCAGCGCGAGCACGCCGGCATGGCGGCGTCGCAACACACCCGCGACATACTGGACTATATGAGCCAAGAACGCCGAATTGCGAGAAAATCGACTTGAGATACTGGGTCGTACTAAGTCTGTACAAGAGTGCAATACCAAGTTTCGTTATCATTACACAAGTCATCTGTTCTTGCTTGACAATAATTGTTTCCTGTCCTAGAATCAGCTTCCAAATAGGCACGTGGCATATTTATATAGATTACACCCTGAAACTCTTGTCATTTCGATTATATGTTTGCCAGCCTTACAACAACAGCAGAATACCACACACGGCAACTAGTATAAAAGAATGCAAGCGACACCGAGGATGTGCCTGTAATATTGTGGCCAATGTCATCTGATTCGGACGAAGAATGCAGGGATATGTTTGCAATTATACCAATACCCAGCAGTCCAACGCATGTAGAAATGGACGATGTTACCTATGACACTGGTACACTGACAGGCGAGGGGTGTGCTCTGAATGATGCAGCTGCACTTGAAGCAGCGACGGCGATTGCGGAGGCTACAAAGAGAGACAGGCATGCGAGGGATGACGACGGCTGCGCAGCGGCTGGGAAGGAGGCCAGTGACAAGCCGGTAAAGAAAAAAAGCCGGGGCGTGGTGCTTTCTGACGAGACCGACGGAAATATGATGCTGCGTGTGGATCACTGCGAGGGCAAAGGGCGTGCTGTGTTTTCCAGAAAGGCAATCAAAAAAGGTGCTCGTATAGTGCTTGACGGCGTACTGTGGTGGATCAAAGCCGAGTCTGCCAAGGACCAAAAATGCAACTACGAGCGAGAATACGAGTTGTTTGTCCAAAAATACTGCACACCCGAGGCCATAGCAGATGGCACCTCGGCCAAGGTGATGCAAAATATTAATATGCTACAGAACAGCACAACACAGCGCCGGCAGACGAAAGCAGACAAGTTTCGTCATATTTTCGAGATCAACGGGTGGAAACATAAAAAGGGCACGGTTGTTGCAGTTGCCTTTGGATCCCTCATTAATCATTCGTGTGTGCCAGATTTCAAGGTCGATTTCGACTTGCAGCAGAACCACATGCTGCTCACCGCGAACAAGACAGTGGAAAATGCTCGCGAGGTCACCGTATCGTACCTGAGCAAAAGCATGCTGAACCAGAGTGTAGACATACGGCAGGAGGCTCTTTCAAGCTGGGGGTTTTACTGCCAGTGCCCGAAATGCTGCAAAGAAACGGCACTACACAGCAAAAATGCAGCGAAAAAAAAACCGAGCGCCGACATCATGTATAATCTCGCCGTCATCGAATCCAACCACACTCGCCAGTGCCAGCAAAACAAAGAGTACCAGCAAAACAAAGAGTACCAACACAGCGACGAGGAGCTCAAGGACTCTGATGCGGAGGGATACTCTGATGACGACAGGTTTGGCATGGCGAGCGGTATGTCGTCTGTTGTTAAGCGCGGCAGGCGCGTCAAAAGTGACAGCAGCAGCGACTGCGATGATGCTGCTGACAATAGTGGCGACATGAACGCAGCCCAGCAACGTGCACTATCCGCCACACCGCCGCTGCCAGTGTCGTGCCGCATCACACACAGATTTGCCCCGTTTTCGTCGACGATGCCCGGGGCACACAACATGCTCAGTCTCTTGACACAACAGCACAAACACAATGAAGCAGCCCGCGCAATGCCTGCGCCAACCATACCAACCATCTCCAGACTGAGACAACGATTGCAACCCAAGGTCCCAAAGCCCCATCCCCCACACTCGGCACTGGGATATGCCTGGTCATCTGGCAACATGCCAGCATTTTCGCACAACGACGCGGTCGTGCGCTGGCAAGCACAGCGGGACCAGGAAGACACACACAACACACTTATGCAGCAAAACCGCGACGAAATGCATTCACAGGCTGCACAAGACGCGCGGCACGCGCAACATATGCCTGCACACTGGAACGCCGACGGCGGTGGGTTTTGACCGGGCCGATAAATCACAATACAAACAACCGAAAAACGCACACATGTGAAGATAGTTTTTCTGTGTTTAATGTGATAAATGCAAAATAGTTCCCACGGCACCAGAACTGTCTGTTGTTGGCATCCATGTGTCTCTTTATTTGTAAACTGTCGTCGTGCTGCGGGGTCCATCTATGTAACACAATCTTGCTAGAAGTTGCAGCACGGGTCCACGCATTCGCGCCCCCAGGGAGCATCATCACTGCGCGGTAGATGGCACTCGACTGGCACGTCGTCATACGCACCAAAGCGAAAGCCCTCGCCTTGCACCTCCTGCGCATTGTCTTCACACGGGCGCAGCGACAGAGTGAGAATCTTGCGCGTTTTAGAATAGACCCCTGTGGGCACCGAGATCTCCCACACAGTGTTGCTGGAAATTGCCGCATGCAGATCGGCCGAATACTGCCACGACAGCAGACCCTCCATGCCAAGCTTGATGTGGTGCGTTGATGGCATTTTTCCGGGCGTGGTGATGTGCACAATAAGCTCACAAGGCCCTTCCTGATCCGAGCAGATGTTCATGTTAAAACGCGCATAGGTGTGCCGTTTCTGCAGGTCAAAAACCACCGAGGATGCAAGCTCGGCGCCGTACTCGACATGCGAAACAAGCGAGCTGCACTGGCCCATAATATCAACCTTGGCATCCACGGTGTAGGTATGCATCGGAGGCACAACGCCCGTACCCGCATGCACATGGATCGTGGCTGCCACCATCCTGTGGGTTTCGTGCGGTCTGTCTCCTGCGAATTTGCCCTTCAAATAGGCAAAATAGGCGAATTATTCCCCAAAATAGCTCCCCAGAATCTCGAGCATTCGAAACCATGCGTGCGGACCTCATCGCGAACCGGAAACAGCGCAAAATGTGAATCGTTGCGTTTTTCATATGGTCATTTTTAAAAAACGACTGGCATCGTCTGTTGACAATGTCCCTGTTGCGACACATGCAGCATTTGGTGCCGTATTTTATTGTTTGCTACCTGTTTCCAAACACAGGTCTGCTGGATTTTTTTCTAGGAACATTGAAGCGGGGAGGTACTCCCCGGCGGAGAAGTTTTTTGGTCTGGACATGCATGACATTGGCTGTAGAGACCGGTGTTATTCTGGTACATATTTTGGTTGCATAAATTGCACGGAAATGACGGCAATACTTTCCACTGGAAATAAAAACCTATCCATGCCTCATCAATGACTTGCCTCTTATGGGCAACTATTAAATATCCTGTTGGGAACAAACCTGTACCGATAAAATTAGAACCTGGATTAATTGTTGTAGTCGAGACGGCTTTATTAGTCGTTTGATCCATTCCATAGATTAACTGTGTATATACATTTGCCGCAATATACATGAAATCAATTGTGGTATGTGCTGATGGGGCCCGCACTTCATAAAAACAAGTTCTGGTATCGTAAAACCACCTAGGTGCTTCGTCAATGGTCCCAGACATTGCCGCAGGCAGTTCATATTGTCCCCAGCAAAATTGTGAACTGGCTTTCACAACGGCTGGCTGAGCGTGTGTGCCAAATCCGGGTCTACAGTGACACTGCGCGGTTTGTGCTGTGGACCATTGGTTAATTTTACATGGTGAACAAGGTGTATTGCCGATAAGAGGTTTGTACGAGTTTAAGGGGCACGGCTGACAAATTTCGGTGTTTGGAGAGATTAGTGAATATTCCTTGTCACAAGTACAAATGCCGCCAGTTCCCCGGATTGAGCCTTTGTTGCATGAACATTGGGTACTGCCCTGTGGTGCATTACTTTGCCCTCCGCAAGATATACAAACCGCACCAACCTGATATGTTGCTGGAGGACACGGAGTGCACACGTTTCCGGAATTTTCTGTGGATCCGGGTGGACAAGCGCAATTGACAATGGATGCACTGTTCATAACGGGGATTTTCCCCCCAGGACACTGTAAACAATCTAAGGTGTTGTCTAACATATTGCTGAAATATCCAATGCCACACACGTCACACGCGGGAAAGCCTTGAAAACCTGGCTTGCACGAACAAGAGGAGCTGCCAGGCTGTGCAAAATGTCTGGCTTCACATGCCTGGCATAATTCACTGTCTGTTGCGGATCTGTAGAAATTGGCTGCACACGGTGTACAAGACTTTGCCTTTGTTGAATTTGGAAAGTATATACTCGTACCCGCAGGGCAAGAACAATTGGCAAAAGAGTTACTGCCAGTCGGTGATGGTGAATTTCCAGGACAAATTGTGCAGGCCATGTTCCCAGTAAGTACCTTGTAAGTTCCAGCAGCACATGCCACACACACGTTAGAAGAGCTTTTTGTGAACCCTGCCGAGCAAATGCATGTCGTATATTCTACATTGTTGTCACGTAACTGAATGCACAGTTGTGATACTTCCTGTTCCAACACTGACATCAAAATATACGGGCTAGAGTATGCATGTTCAATGCCAAATAGTTTCACAATTTTGTTATTCGTGTATATCGAATACACATTTGTATTGTTATGGAGGGGGTTGATATTCATAGGACTCCACCGATTTTGGCCACTGTAATAAAATACACTTGGATTTAACAAGAATTGAGAGTCATTGGGACGGATACGTACGCTGTCTCCCAACATTGGGGTCTCTAGAAACTCCAAGACAAAGCGCACTGGTATGTTTTGAATCACTGATGAAGTCACTAGAGATATTCCTGTGGTATTTTCTGTGTTGGAATGTATCTCACCAGACGCCACGCACAGCAAACACTGAACGATAATGGTAAGACACCACATGAGATTTGGAGATCAGACTTCGAATCTTTATTGAGCAACATAATACCATCTTATATACATATACAGTGTTCATATTGTTTTTGTTTATGTTTTCAATGGTAAATATACATACTTTGAGAAAACACGGGCAAGCGAGTGTAAGGACGATGTCTGAGGCCATGCACACAGTGCATGTCTGGGATGGGTATGAAGTTGTTTTTGATTACAGGCTCCGGACTGTTTTTGCGACATTCATTGGAAAAAAAATTGGGCGAGGAGACATACACGGACCAGACACATGCTTCTTCCACCGTGAATCGCGACAAGTTGTGATTGTATTTTTTTGTATTCGTTAATAAACGATTGTATGTGAAGTATCGTCTGCATTTTGAAACATGCACAGGTTTTCTGTGTCATTCACACAAAGACTCGGCGCTGGAAACAGTTTTTGGTGCATTTACCATATGGCAAAATCCTCGTGGAGTTTTGACTCATTGCAACACACAAATCGATGAATTGGCGTCCTAAAATCCTGATGATATGGATATTTCGTGATACGTACTTCTACAACAAAATTACGATACGGAGAGGGAAGGAGTTCGCATACGATTTGCCCATAGTGTTTTATACCATCTTCGCCATGGTACCAGACCTGTGTGCCAACATTGAGTGGTGGCCTGAGAACATATGCAATGTCTTCTGGCTGGATCTTTTGCAGTCGTGTCGGGTTGACAATTATAGGTAGTCTACCTCTTCGGACAAACGGCGAATTGATGTTATCTCGTTTTGCAATTAACTCCACACTACAAAAATTTTGGTCTGTTTTTGATTACTAGTGCCGGACTGTTTTTGCGGCATTCTCTGAATATGCTATATAAGAGAAGTGTATATGCCGAATAAAGACGAAATGCAGCCAAAAGCGCAGAAAACAAACGGACTCGCTGGAATGAATGCCAGGATCCGCAAGGCCCACGTGTCCACCAGGTGGAGGACTTCCAACAAACCAGGCTATCCAAACGCCGCACAGGCCGCCGCATCCCAAAGATTCGCGTCGCGGGCGAAATAAGCCCAGTTGTATGCACAGGCAGTGCCCATGGCTAACTTTTTTGTGTGTTTCATTAAACACCGGAAACGCTAAAACCAATAAAATCGTCTATTAATAGAGAAAAAAATCGGATATTGACAGATGAAACAACATACAATCATCATCTGTCGCACGTTCTGCCGGCAACACGAATTGTACCATCCGTCTGTCACTGTCCCTCTGTGGTCCAGCGCTATTTTGGTGCAGACTGTGTATTAAAATCGTAGCGCCGGAAAACAAAACGCACGCGCATGACGACGTCCGTTTTGCATGGCATCTGTCTTGGCTTGGTGGTGGAGCACATGGCACAGCAACTTCTGCCAACTGCCAAAAACAAACGCGACAAGCAACAGGCTGAGCTAGACCTCTACGGCACGAGTGTTGCATGTATAGAATCGCGGTGCTCCAACTGCCAGGAGAGCCGCACAGAGCATTCATGCGAATGCAAGGTGTGGACCTGTAAATGCCAAATATGCTGCTATGTGCGTCCAGTCTACAACACCATCCAAAACGCAGTCAATGCATCCACAGGCAAGTGGCTGTACAAGGTCCCACCAGTGTACACCGAGACTATGTTTGCAAAAAGTACGCACGAGGTGTGTGGAGCGCTCCCAGCGATTGCCATGGTGTCCAAAGAGTGTCTGGCAATCTTCCGGGTGTATTACACCAGTCCCGTGCTGCAGCAAGTGTGCCAAGAGAGCATGATATTTTCCAGCGAGCTTTTCCTGTATGGTACGAGGGTTGGGTGTGCAGAAAATGTATGTTCATTGTGCATGGTACCGCTGGGAGAGTGTGCCTGCAAGGTCTGGACCTGCAGGTGCTGCGAGTGCCGGATCTTGCGTAAGATATACAAGCGAATCGCGGGCACGCCGAAAGATGTCATGTTTTACCGTATATTGGATGATGACGCTGAAACTCAGTAAATCGTGTACAGAAAGGCTGAATCGTTGTAGTTGCACCCGGTGTTATTTCGGATAATGTTTATCAATGGTTTGACCATGAGTCTATATAAAGTTGAAAGTTTGCAAAAACAGCTCGTTGAGTTGTCCAATGGAGAGTGATTGGGAAGTATCAGGAGCAAGCATGCAAAGTCCAGATGAGAAACGGCGCACAGCTATGATATGTTATAGGTTCCAGATGCAAGCAGAGCACGCGAAACGCGTGAAAGAGGCGAGGCTGTCGCACGCAAGACGTGGAAGGTCGTATGTCTCTGTTACCATTGAGAAACTGGAGGATTTGCGCATGGACCTGTTGATGCACATGATGTCACTACAACAGCAGCAGGATTTCGAGAACGTGGGGTTTGCGCTGGGATACGAGATGGATTTCCCTCCTTTCGGCGAGAAAGACAGGCTGTCGCACGACCTCATTGCCACACTCATGAAAGACACGGACGCGTTCGAGCACTACTGCCGCAAGAATCTGACTATGTCCGAAGACTATGACAAGATGCAAAACGACCTGCATCGCATCGTGCAAGGGCGGGAAATGCTGGCAAAATTGTTTGTTACAGACTGCGATCTTTTCTCTCCAGGTCACGTGGCGCTCCTGCGCAAGGCAGAGGCACAGTGCCACTTGAATGGCCTGCGTGTCCTGACAGTGATTGCACAGGTGGACCCTGAGCAAGAATCGTGGGGGGAATCGTGGGAGCAGTCTTTCGACACCAACGAGGCCCTTCGGGGTGAATTCGACCGCTTCTACCAGACCTGTGGCTACACAAGAGTGGACGAGAATGACTTTTCATACCAGACCGAGGCACAAGAGGCCCATGCTGTGTATTCCAAGGACACTATGTTGATGCGCCCGCTACTTGCAGTGTAACAAGTGTGTAAAGTCGGACAGTATTTACTTTTTCGAGGTTGTGCTATCATAAACGCATGTGCGTGTGGGTGATTTGCCGTGAGACATTATGTCTGTTTTTGAATTGAAACAGGATCTTTCACCAGGGCGGCGCGCGATTTGCGCAGTTGCAAGTCCTGAAAATGCTGCATATACACAAACAAGCTTGCGTTCTTGTGCTTCGTTCGCATGGCCTTTTCAGCGCATATAGTCAAATGTGGCAAGGTCGCTGGAATGCTGGCTTGTAGTTTTTGATCCCAGGTTGCATGCGCACATGTAGTCGACACAGGGGCAGGTCGCTCTTTTTCCGCGTTGCATTCGTACATAGCAATAATGGCACGGACGTGGCTCTCGATTTTGTCGTTTTTCTGTTGCGCCAGGAATTCCTGCTTTCTTCTCTGCGCTTGGACAATAGAATTCTTCTTCCTTTTGACCATCAGATTCAAAATCGCACAGTACACCGTGTCGACGGCCAGGTGACAATGCTCGCTTTTATGCTCCATGTTACGTAGCAGGATCTCGGTAGAATGCACGCGGCTATGTGTTTTTTCCGTTGTTTCTGGTGTCTCGAGGTGGCTTATTGCATCCGATGTGTCGCAAGATTTTGAGAACTCGTTTCCTCGCAACAGCCCTTGGTTGGTCAAGATGTTGAGAATAGTGACAACCTTTTCCAGCAATACATGTTGTTGCACAAGAACCTGTTGACACAAAGAGTTGAGAATAGGCTGTGAATCGAGCACAGCAGGCGCCTCCGCCGATGCAAGACTCTGTGGGATAAGGTTCGCATGCACTGTGTCTTGCTCCAGCACACCTGTGCCGAACATCTCGTCTTGTATTATGTGCTGTTCCGGCAAACAATCCCCTTGTGAGCTGACGGACAACAAAGGCATGCAATTTAACATATGGCGTGCGTCTGCCGCGCCTTGTTCAAGTTGTGTGAGCTCGCTGTATGCGCCATTTTCAGACAAAACAGACGCATGTGCGTGTTCCGGCGGCAGCAGACTGGAATGCCACGTTTTAGCACCACATACAGGCACCTCGGCTTCCGCGTACAAACGACACGCGTTGTCATCCTTGGTGAATTGCTGTACGCCCTTGTAAGAACAGACAGTCTCCAAAACACATAAACCGTCGACCAGCAAAGGCATATCGCAGTACTTGAATTTGGTTGGTATAGTACTTATATACAGACGGGTCAAATACAACGTACAAAGATTGGCATATAATATGTATTGCATCTATGCCTAGTGTCCCCGTGCTGCCCTCGTCTCAGTGCACGCACGCCTTTTCCCTTGATGCCATCGGACAAGATTTTCGCATCTTGCTGCGCTTCCGATAATGAGCAGTATCATTTTCACAATTGTGTTATAATGCACAAGTCAGCTGCATAATCGCGTCTCTCACATTGGCATGTTGGTGTTTCGCACACCGTTTTCTTGTGTACTTTGTATATAAGTGTGGCATGTGACGTTGCGCTGGCGTCACTCACACATTATTAGCATTTTCGTTTTGTGATTTAGCAAGCCCAACTTTCAGGCGCTAGTAGCGCTTGCGGTATGTCTCGCTCTGGCGGGAATGCATACTCATTCCAGTATGATGGCGAAGGCGATGAAGGCCTCTTGGGTCTTGACGACGATGAGACTCAATTTCATGACGGCAAACAAGAGTGGGATAAGTCCTTTGAGGAAATGGCGGCAATGTCTCCGGCATCCGATATTGCGGTGGAAGAGGAGACGTATGACCCGCAAAAAATCAGGCCATTTTGGGACAAGTTCCCCAAGGGCGTGAAATACCATGAAGTACCTGTGCTGGATGACGTGCGCAGTATCCATGCCAAACCAGAAGTCGACGAATTGTTGCGGTCAGTATTCAAGGATGCGGTGCAGTCCGATGTGCCCATGGGGGGCATGCCCGAGTGGGTCCACAAGAATTTCAATCTCACACTTAAAATCACCCGCGTGCAGAACCTCACCACGGCAAAGTTGATGGACACATTTAGGGAGTTGTATAACCTTGAGGCGCCTATCATGTTGTTCCATGGTACATGTACAGCAGCCGCAAAGACCATTGCCAGGAACGGACCCACGCCTGGCGTTGGCATTCGCAATCTGTGGGGCAAAGGTTTCTATGTGACGCCACTGTTTGGTTATGCATTCATGTACGCCATAGTAAACTTGTTGGAGGACGGCACACAGATCATCCTTATATTGGATTTTCTGGCCGGAAACACCATCATCGGCAGTGAGGATCTTGTGAATTTCGGTTACACCATCGACGACCAGCCGATTTTCACGGCCACTGACGACTCGTCGCCACCGAAAATTTATGTGGGTACTAACAGCTGCCAGTTTTCGGTGCGTTACATCATCACAGTGAAGTTGGATCGTTTCACGCCGCTGAGCCATCTGCATCATCAGACGATGTTTGCGTGTGGTGGCGGTTATCAGCAGGCAATCAAGGCGTTTGCACCTACAGGTTTCGGTAGCATGGGCCCGTTATATTCCATCAAACCACCTGCGGGTGCGGCTTCTGGTGCGGCTTCGGCTGCCCTTCCTGTGGCTGTCATTGCTGGTGCGGCTTCGGCTGCCCTTCCATTGGTTGGCATTGCTGGTGCGGCTTCGGCGGCCCTTCCTGTGCCTGTCATTGCTGGTGCGGCGATATTTTCCACCGTAAACCAACCTGTCCGTGTGAAGCATGATGGCAAAGGTATTAGCGAAGGCGACCATGTCAAAATTGTCAAATCCGCGAAGAAGGGCCTCAACTTCACAATCGGTAAAAGCGGTGTAGTGGAGTGGATTATCAAGCTGCGAAACGCTCCTACGTTGTACTTGACCAAAGTGTCTGGCCTGACCGAGGACGAAACAAACACACTTGAACGTGCCAACCACGGCAAATGTGCGTACAAAGGCGACGACCAAGGCTGGCTGCGTTGCAAGATCAATGAGATCGAGCTGGATGTCGCGGCTGCAGTTGCAATCCCGAGCACCTCTAGCGGTGCTTCGGGATCTACCGTGCAAGCTGCGACGAGCGGCACCGCGTCCATCACCATCAACACCTCGAATGCCGGTGCCTCTGTGAACATCTCCTCGAATGGAGCTGGCGCCACTGCGTCGGCCTCTGTTGTGCCTCAGCAGTCTGCTGCTGTGGTCGGCGAAAGAACGCGTGGCAAGCGCCCCATGCACGACGACACGGACACATACAAGAAACGCAAGCCATGAAACTCGTTCCCTGCATTCATGCAATACTGCGAAGGAAAGCTGAGTGCTGCTCTTGGACTCGTTCCAGGCGGTTTGCATTCGCGCTGATTCCTTCAAAACGGTGAGAAAACACCACAAAAAACCCGGGCGTCCGCGGTGAGAGTTCTCGCGACTTGCTAGGGTTCGATTCCCAGCACGCCTTTTACAATCACACAGTGCATAAAAGGTACCACAGGAATGCGAGTAGGGGTTTACCCACAAAACATTTTTGCGCTTGTTTTATTATTGTGAACTTACGGTGCATACATGCGCATCTCATTGTGCAACGCACAAACACTATATCTGTGTGCGTCTCGACGTTGTTCCAATATAGAGATTGATCCTTGTACAAACGAATCAGGCTGAACCTTGGTATATATTGCCATTAATTCACTAATATCTACATCCAACTGGTATATTTTCGAACGATGGAAGTGTGTCATTTGGCGCATGCCGTCCAAGTCGAACCCCATTCGAACACTCATCTGCATGCCATATTTCAAATCTGCTAGTTTTTGCTCGGATGCGCTCGTGCGAGGACTGTTCACGAATTCTTCAAAATGGTCAAGGTTCAACTCTGCTAGTTTTTGCTCGGATGCGATCGTGTGAAGACAGTTCACGAATTCTTCAAAATGGTCAAGGTACTGTATCTTGTGTACTAATTTCTGCATGGCAATTGCCTCGGCATATTTGTCGAGTTCTTTCGGGTTTCTGCATATGTTCAGTGCATTGTGATTGTTCATGTACAATTTGATGTGGACGACCATGTCCTACTTATATATCTGATACATCTGACCTTGAATCATATGAGCATAATCACCGGGTGTGCGTGCAAACGCGCAACGAGAGCCCGGGTATTTTTACTGCCAATCCTTGCAAGCTGCATGCATGCATACACATTCAGTGCAAACATGATAAAACACGACAAACACCAGTCATTCACGATGAACGCGCCTGCCACTTTCTAGAGTTGGATTCCTAACACACCGACATGTCGCAAGTTTTACTCCAGAAAAAATAGACTCAGACACGGAATAGTCTATATCTAATTGCCATCACTACCCTTAGTTTTCTTTGTATTTTTTTTACGCTGTGCGAGTTCGAGCTCATCCTGTGCGTTTTGTTGCTGATCCTGGGCATCCTTGGTAGCTGTTTCTAGAAGCATACAGCGCTGTACACAATTAAGTTTCGCAGCTTTTTCAAGCTCCAGTTGTTTATTGATTTCTGTATTTCGCTGCAACAAGAACTGCACGCTGTCACCCAACTCCTTATTTTGAATAGCAAGTTTCTGATTTTCAGTCACAAGGGCCATAATATGTGCCTGTGCTGTCTTGTATTGCAATTGAAGCGCGGCAAGGCCCGATTTTTCTGCTGCTCCTGCGGCGCCACCTGCACTACCACCGACCCCGCCACCTGCACTACCACCGACCCCGCCACCTGCACTACCACCGACGCCGCCACCTGCACTACCACCGACCCCGCCACCTGCACTACCACCGACGCCGGGACCTGCACGACCACCGACGCCGCCACCGTGCCGAGACGTCGACGCCACGGCCTTCGTCGGCCATACGTATTTGGCTTTTACCGATACCACTTTAAGCACGTTGTCGACAAATCGCACCCTTATGACATTGTATTCTTCGCTACTGAAATAGTCAGTTTTCTGATAGGGCTCGAAACTTACAATGGTCGCAGGCTTGCTAGCAGCATAAACACTGCCCTCTTTGAGCCCAAATTCGGAAATATATGCCATCACCGCCTCGCCATGTCGCGTCAGTCCTGTCACTCCGCCGTCTACATCAGGATCCCAGACAGGAAAAACCACGGGTTTCGGTACAGGTGTTCCGCGTGACATCGTGGCAACTTCTTCCAATCAACTCAACAAACACATCCACACGCACTCCTTATATACAAATGGTGTGCACATGGCACGCATGCTCGGTATTGCCTCTATTTTCGCATGCATACGCCGCATAAACTACAAAACTACACTGTTTACAAACAGAAAGATCATCCCCACGGTCTTCATCTTAACATGCATGCAGGGAATTGTATCAGCGTGGTGTATCTCGCCTGGATCAGTTTTGGCCTAGTGGCCATAAAGGCCTGTTCTCCAACTTTAAGTTCCACGGGTTCGTCTCAGAGGGCTACGTCTCCTTTTTCAACAGAATGTTGCTCTTCAGTTCTTGCAATCGAGCCCGGAGGCGATAGATGGCTTGCGACCATTCTATCTTCCTCCTGCCCTGTTTACCCTCTTCCAGGCCATGTATGCGGGTTGGCTCTGCTAGTTGGGATAGCCATACCAGGGTGGGGGAGGTACGTTGGATGCCTTCGCGAAGGGTGGGATAACCGGAGGATATGTCTTGGCCTTCTGTCACTGGTCGTCGCATTGCACGCCAGTATCACACTGGTTCGTTAGTGGCCGCCCCATTCAACAAGGCCGCTGTGTGTATGGCTTTCCGGCGTTTCGCACTTGTCTTTATATTCACGTTGTATGCCAGGCCCACGAAACGCCACTCGTCCACCTGTGGATTAACCCTGCAAACCACAGATAAGCCGTCAAAACACAAACGTTTGTGAGTATGAAATCTACACGACCAGTAGCCAGAAAAACGGAGAATTACCACTTGATATTCGGAGCGCGCACTCCTTTGATATACGTGACGAATCCACTGACGCGCAACTTTTCAAACAGGTCCTTTTTCTTGATGCCAGGCTGAAACAATTTGCAGAGATCTTCGATCTCTTTATGTTTGCTGTTTTTGTGTATGTTCTGGAGTCAGAGCCCGTACACGTGTCTTGCAGGCGTGTCTTTCAGCCCCTGATGAGAAAAACACTCCATTGTGCCTGATGTCATGACATGACTCAGACACGACAAACGACTTACCCAGGGCACACAAGTACCGACAGAATGCAGCCACTGTTCAGGCGGGAACCTGGCAGGCGGAACATTGAATTGGAGTCCTTGTACTCGTAGAAAATGCCGTCGATTTCCTCGCCGTAGTCGTCCAACATTGCCAGGTCACTGATGATCTCTACCAACCCCCGCACGTGAGCTTCGATGAGGAACTGGGTGTTTTTGTGGGGTTCAGTTGAGTTTTACCCGAGTGTGAATCCCAATACTAGCCCAGACACGCCGCAAACACAACATCGGGGCGTGGCGTGCAACCTGTTCACATGCGTCGTGCACAGGCTTGGTTTGCTTTCGAACGTCGTCGGACACTGCTGTGTTTTCAGACACCAAGCGGTGGGTATTGGGCAAGTACTGCAGCGTTTTCCGAACCATGATCTCGTGCTGTCTCTCCTCGCTCATTTGTGCGCGAGAAGCAATTTCGCCTGCATATGACATGCGGGCGTGCAATGCATGGCATGCCGTGCATGCTTATATAGCAACGCACGTGCACCAGTAAATGCGTTGTTTTGCAGAAACATTTTGCCCATTTTTTTTGCAGCAACGAGATGACCATTTCCCACAACGATCAATTTCGTGTCATTGGGGTATATAAACGGAGCAACTTGCTAAAAACAAACTCGCTTCAATGCCTTTTTCGACCAAAACGTGTAATACATGCAAACAGACAGTCATGTCAACGGAGTCTCGCCATTGCTTCGTACCATTCGTCTTTGTAGGTCACAGTCCTGTGCAACTTGGCGTACTGCTCTCAACATGGTTCCATGCGAATGTATCGGACCTCGCAGAAAACTTCACCGTGTTTGATTTTTTGAATTATGTGTATCGCATACTAGCATTCGACAACCAGATTCACGTGACTCACTGGAATGCATGTCTTTTGGCGCCACGTGTTGGCGTAGACAGTGACAACACCCCGATTTTCAAACTTCTCGACCACAATTTGAAAATGAAGGCCATATTGCCATACATAGGAGAAACTTTACAGATTCATGCAATTTCAGTACTGGACCCGCGCATGCATTATCTTCCAACCATTCTAGCTCCTACTGATCTGTCTTATTTGTTGTCACCGTCCACACAAACTGTTGTCAACGGGCATGAAGAATTTGATCGGACAGGCCCTTCAAATGAGCAGTATCATTTACAACAAGAGGGTGGCCATGGTCTGTTTCAGAATTCTGCCATGTTGTACAATGCTCGCCTCGACCACACTGCCAAGCACATGGTTTTGTCCACTTTTTCAAACAGCGGGCCGTATGCCTTTTCGCCATATTATACATAGACAGGTTGAAGACAAGTGCAAGAATCGTCCGCTGTGGCACGTTGTTCGCTGCAGTAAATGTTGGAGACGAGATCAATGGTTTACAGTCGTGCCGGTACGACAAGAATGGTGTGCATTCGGAGTCGAGTGTTTAATGCTATTTCGGGGAGATTTCGGGGATGTATGGGGTTTTATGCCTATAAAAGGCAATATTTCCAGAAAAGTGCAAAAATCGTCGGCGGTGGCACGATGTTCACTACAGTAAATGTTGGAGACGGGAGTGGTCGGGACACGGGCTATCCACGGTATTCCATCATCGATGGGTTTCATTCGTGCCGTCATCAGAAGAATAGCACGACGCCGATCTTTGATGCGTCTGGCTACCTGTATGCCCGCAAGATGAAGTGCGACACTGCCACACGCATCTGTGTTTACGCCAAGCACAGGAAATACAAGCATTCCAAGATGCGAGAGATTGTGCGTGTGAGGAGCATGAGCAACGATGACCAGTGCACCATCTCTCCCGACGAGGCGCGCAAGTCCGACATGAGGCATCTCAGCATCAAGTGCAATGCGCCATGGGTTTGCGAGTGGCCTTACGTAATTACGGACTGGTCAATGACGCATGTGCGTATTGATTTTGTCACAGAGCCCGATTTCTGGTGCGAGCTGCCGGCACACATGCTGCCAATGCCAGGGTCGTACAACCCGAACCCACGCATGTATCCGACCAGTATGGAGATTTTTGGTTTTGAATAAAAATGTTGAATAAATTCTCCAAAGAATTTGTAGCTCGATTGCACTGGCTTGGTATAGAAATGCAGGGGTTGTCTTCGCCATCACATCGGTTGTATTTTGCCTGTCAAGCATATATATATATGCAATTTGCATGGCAGTATGTGAAAATCATATCTCTACAGTAATGCACAAGAAATCCATATCATTGTATACGGAGAAATCCAAGTGCGATGATGCACTGACAATTCTATGGACAGAACTGAAGGATCTACATATCAAGATGTTGTTTCATCAACAGAGGAAAATTCAGTTGGAACATCGACTGGAGGATTCGAACGAGTCTCTGGAAGGGCCGGGAATAAGCCGCATCGTCGGTGGACATAACACGAAGCAGCAGGTGTTAAAATTTATTTTAATCATGTCATTGAAGCGAAGCAAAATACAGATGCAAATCGAAACAGAGCAGTTGATGATCGACGATTCTACAGACAGGTATAATGCCATTCACGAAGAACACGAAAAATTATGTGGCAAGGTGGATGGTATTCGCAAAAAAATTAGGCGTCTTGAAAACAGAATAAACAGGAATTCGGCAAAGAATTGGGATGATATATACAAAGCCGAGGAATCGTGAAACTACAGACAGGTATAATGCCATTCACGAAGAACACGAAAAATTATGTGGCAAGGTGGATGGTATTCGCAAAAAAATTAGGCGTCTTGAAAACAGAATAAACAGGAATTCGGCAAAGAATTGGGATGATATATACAAAGCCGAGGAATCGTGAAACTACAGACAGGTATAATGCCATTCACGAAGAACACGAAAAATTATGTGGCAAGGTGGATGGTATTCGCAAAAAAATTAGGCGTCTTGAAAACAGAATAAACAGGAATTCGGCAAAGAATTGGGATGATATATACAAAGCCGAGGAATCGTGAAACTATTGTCATACACCGTGCCCCTCCCAAAAAAGAGGACTTTTTTTCGGCGGTGGCAACACTGGCTCTCCAGCTTTTGTGTGTTAGGCGCAGCTCCCCTGAAATGTATCGGCGTGGTGTGCCAGTCGCAGTGATTGGTGACGCTGCTGTTTACCCACGCTTGCTGGATTCGCCCTGTACGCCAGCACGCGCACGCACCCAGCGCTGATGGCTCTGCTCGTCTCTCTCGCGTCGTTTATGTTGCACCTCTACCTGGGTTGCAAGCCAACTGTCATAGTTTTGTCGCATCAAAACCCGGACAGGACACTTCTCGTCTTCTGTTGCTTGTATTTCTTGCGCTTTCTGTGCATCTTCCCACACCCTTTCGTTTTTTTTATACATCTTGTGAATATTTTCCAGCGCCTTTCGTTCGCTTTCATGCGCTTGCTTTGCTTTTTGGTCTTGTAAGTTTGCTTCATGCTGTCGCTGTCGCGCTTCGCGCTTGATCTCCTCTTGCCACAGTTGTGCACGGTGGTGTGCAGCCTGTGTGTGCACGCGGTGCTCGGTGGCGAAATCGGAGAAGCCTCGGAAGGCGTCGCCTGCATGCATCTGCACGACCTCTGCCTCCAGCAGCGCAATTTGTGCTGCCATGTCACTGCGTTTCTTGGCTTGCATCTGTGCAATCTTCTCGGGTACATTGTGGAAACACGAGTAGCAACAGCCAAATTTTGAGGCCTGGCTTTGTTCTATGCCATTCTCACAGAAAGTGCACTGGTCCGCACAAAGGCCGCATAATTTGACAAACGCACCATCTTGCGAGTATTGCTTGTGAACGCCGTTTCGCACCATGAAATCGAAGCGCATAGGATGTACTTGCTCCTCGTGCACGTCAACCCACACATTTCTCTGCGTTGCATTGTTCCTATACCGCACGCGACCTCCCGATGGGTGTATCCACTTGTTACAGATGCACTTGAATGATACTCCTTTTTTATAACAACCACTCGAGATAGAGACACTGCCGTTGGCTATCGCAATGTCTTCTAGCTGTGCCCGATCCCGTTCAATAATCCTATGAAAATTCCGCCATGCATTCGGCTCGCGGATGAGCAGGATATCGTCTTCATCGAAAAGGAACACATCGAGCGGGACAGGTCTAGCATCCTGCAGTGCCACTGCATCCTCATAATACCTCACCGCAAACCACTGGTCATGCAGCTCTGTCTGCAGCTGGAGGATGCGCGTTTCCGCCCCGGTGCACGTTTTGTGGTAAAACTCATGGTCGCTGAGCCGCTGTTTCGCCTCGCGGGCTTCCTCGGCCTCCGCCAACACGCGCTTCTTGTCCGCAGCCGCAACAGCCAGTAGTCGCGCGTTTTCCACACGCAGCGCAGCCTCTTCCCGTGCGACCATGCACTCTCTGCACTCGAAAACATGGATCTTCAGGTTGTCCAGCACGTACACTGCGCCCGCGGGGGCGTTCTTGTGCGCGTCCACCACAGCGGCAGCATCAAACTCGCCAAACATGTACCCGCGCTCCCGGCAGTACTCCCGCTTTTCCGCAGATGTCTCGTGCGTCGCCCACACCTCGAGCACGCTCCTCACCACCACACTTCCAGGCTCGCCACACACCAGCGCTGCGTCAAAACGGTATAGCTTGCCGTCAGACGTCCGCTCTGAAAACTCTACCCTCCCAGTCGTACCTGCACCGTTCTCGACCGTGGTGTGCTTGGTGCAGCTTTTGCACTTGGAAGTCGTGAAAAGGTACCGCCCCACATGCTTGGAGAGAATGTGCTTCGCCTGCCAATGCCTCGCCGTTTCGGGCAGCGGAGTGTCCTGTCGCGAGTTGCCACCACCTCCGCCTCCGTGGTGCGAAAACCACGCCAGCGCTGTGTAATTGCGCGCCTTCATGTCCTGGCGCACATTCAGAGAAACGGCGTGTTTTTCCCCAACACACGCCACGCAAAAGTACTTGCGCTTCCTGGCGTTGTCTATCTCCACCACGGTCTTGTCCCTCACCAGCTCATCAGCGTCGCACGTCCCCCCACACGTGTCCATCGCGATATTGAACATGCCTCACGCTCCAACACACACACACTACCCCCCTTCCAGTTGAGTCTTGCTTTTATACACCAAGAACTATGGGGCATGCTGTTGTTCCCGAAATAGCATCTGTGAATCCGTCGTTTTTCGCTGTGCTAGAAAACGTAGAAGTTTTAAAAGTAGACTCATTCTTGCCACTGCCCGAAATAGCACCTGTAAAATAGGCAGCTGCCCGAAATAGCACCTGCGAATCCGCCATTTTCGCACATGTGCTAGAAAAACGCGGGAGTGTTTAAAAGAGACGCCATGTTCAGCCGTGCTAGGGGGTGGTCGATCTTCGTCTCGATGTTGTCGAGTACAAAGATCAAGAGTTGCACGTGTTTGTGCAGCAATGGTTTGGTTTGCAGGATGCTCTGCGTGTAATAGGCGTGGGCTTGCAGTGCTTTACGGAAGCGCCCGCAGAGGTTCTCGTTGATGACAAACACGATTTCGTGCAAGATGTGGCGGAGCGACAGGCTCTTCACATGCATCTGCCGTGGCATTGGCATCATGTCCTGTGAGACTCGTGCGCCTGCGTACTGTCGTTGGCGCGTGCAGTCCTGCAGGAAGCAAGCCAGGTGTGTCTTGGCCATGCGCACCAGGAACAGCAGTTTGTCAATGGTGGGTTTGACCACCGGGGGCACACTGCGTTGGCGATAAATTCTCCAACGTATTTGTTGGTGGATTGGTGTGGATTGGTATATAAATACAGTGATTGCCATTTAAAATCAGCATGGCATTGCAGATGCAGAGACCGTTGCATCGCGTTATGAGGAGTGCATGCAGCCATATGGCACAAGAAATGCCACACATGTGCGTGGCAAACGAAAGTTTTTGCTGTGGCGATTTTGAAGTGCCACTTTTTTCAGATTTCATCATGGTGCGTAGTAGCGAGATCACAGACCAGACTGTGTGCCAAGAAAATGTGTTCAATTACATGGGGATATGGGTGAAGGTATTGAATGAGGTCACGAAAGAATACGATTTTTTAATCACAACATTGCAGTACGGCAATCCAGCACAAAATTGGTGCAGCAACGTGTTAGTTCCTCTAATTCCTGGGGCGAATTCGAGGGTGGATCTGACCTTTGTGACGACGAATGACGAGACTCTGAACATGGGAAACATCGAAATCCTTGTGCGAAACGTCGGCGGCATCGTCGAAAGTATTACATGGGACTATGACCGAATGAAAACAGCGCCGCTTATATTTCCTACGAACGATACGAAAAGGTTGATTCGAAGCACCGAGAATGCAAAAATTACTGTGGTGAGAATCGAAAAGGGGGAAATAAAAAAGGTGATATTGCAGTGCACCATGAACCATCCACAATGTCATCAGGGGTTCGCAATTACAAACACAACCGTGTTCGAAATCTGGTTGCGTGGGGTCGGCAAGCAGACTCTCATCAACAAGGTGCTCTTCTGTTGAATTGCCTCATGCCGCAAAAAAAAACTCTAGACAAGTCATTTTCCCGCTTTTTTAGTGAAACTATTTCGGCGGCATATGGAGAAAATGCCTATAAAAGCAGAAGGGAGGGGGGAGATGGGCATGTGCCACGATGAAGGTGCGGGCAGAAAGTGCCATGAAGAGCGCATTATCGCGGGGCGAGGCTCGTGATAGGAAGCAGGCGCGCACCAACAAGCGGATGGCAGCGGTGGCCGAGACTGTGCGCCGGGGCGTGGAGGAGGCTGCTCGTGTGGCCAGTGTGGCGGCGGAACTTGCGGCTGACATCAAGGCCGAGACTCACAAGCGCAGGGAGCAAGTGCGTTTCGATACAATGGTGGAGGAGGGTGGCGAGAGCATCAAGCCTTACCTTGTCAAGGATGGCGTGTCGTACTATGCTGTGTGTCCGCACAACCGCCTGGACATCCAGTGCACGCGGTGTGCTTTGCTTGCATACCAGGCCAAGCGCGCCAGTGTGGTGGTGGTTGATCTTTGCAATGCATGAGATTGTGTCACTGCGTGCAGAGTGTTGCTATTGTTTTATTATTCAATAAAAAAACAAAGGCTTGTCCAACACCGTTTCATTTCATGGTTTTTTTAGTAGATCGGATTTCAAAATGGAATAAAAGGTCAGCATGATTTCGATCCAGAACGAGTGCTCTGGCCCCAGGCACTCGAAAACGCTATATGGTATAAACGATGGCATCTGGATGTATATTTTTTCAGGCGGTACGAGTGGGCGTGCTGCAAGGGTGGCTGCGTCTAGCAGGACAGGCGTCTGATTTTGCTTTATGCCTTTTTTGTGCTCGTTTAGAACATGTACCCATGATTCCATCCTTCGCTGCATAGTAGCGACCTCACTCTTCGTTAATATGCATGTGGTATCATATACACACAATGACGTTTTTGTCATTTCCGCTACACACTTACATAATACCTCGTTCAAAAACATGTCATCGTACGAGTCGATAAGCTGGTCGGGGTATGGCAAATAAATGATTTTGAAATGTAATGAACAAATATCAAGCAGTAGCGAGTAATACTGTTGAAATGCATAATGCAATTCATGAAGCATAATCCTCTTGCGCCAGTCCTCAAATTCCAGTTCATAAGTCAGTTTGTATCGCACGCGTATAGCAATCATACAGGACAAAAGTATAAATACGTGGTTGTTCTTTCTCAAATTACAGATTTCCTTCCCATACCAAGTGAATTCGGCATTGTGTTCTTTTTGCAAAACGAGTATATCCACGTCCTTGTTTGGGCCAGAACCCTCAACAAATTGTTGGTCTTGTCCGTCGAGCAAGAGTGATACTATCGACACTGACATTTTTCGAGGAGATTTCACCGCATATGTCTGTTGTGTTGATTTTTGCTGTTGTGTGGGCGAGGACACGCCCGATGATGTCGCAGGTGATAACTGCATGGTGTCGGGTGACAGTGCCGCAGGTGATGTCTGCATGATGTCGGGCGAAAGTGCCGCAGGTGACAACTGCATGGTGTCGGGCGAAAGTGCCGCAGGTGGTGCTCGCATGGACTCAACTACATGGATGGATTCGGCAACTGTGTCTTGCAGTGTTTTGACGAGACGAAGTGGTGCGATCGGCATCGTTGTTTGCACTGGCAGCGGTGGCATGGGTGATGTGGACACGGAAGGTGTATTTGATGGTGGGAGCGACGGCATAGAAGGTGCAAGTGAAATATCTTCCACGTCGTCTTCTGGTGCGATGTCTTTACCCACATTCTCTTTTGTCATTTTGGCATGCCGTTGGGTCATACGCTCAATGCGTTGCAAGAGTGCTGTGTTCTTTGCCATGGTCTGGTCGACAGCGCGTTTCTTTTGTATCACCTGCAAGCGTTCGAAATTGTGCGCAACAGCCTCATCCACCTTTGTTTTCGCCTCACCCACCTTTGTTTTCGCAGGACCTGTCATGGCCGCCAAATCTCGGAGGTCGTCTTTGCATTTCACACACAAGCAATCGAACCCCCACTTTTCCTTGAGATAACTGCGCCGCTTTATCACGTCATCTCGCAGCTGTGCTGGACTGAGATATGTGACCGTCACTTCATCACCTTGCTTGATGTCGGCCACGGAAAGTACCCAGAACTCCTTGGCCCCTTTCGTGACGTTGGTGTTGGCGTGCTTGACCACGGCGCTTCTGCTTTCCAGAATGAGCCGGGCGTTCAGCGTTGGCTTGCACGAATGATTGAACTTGGATCCTTTGTACATCGCCAGCATCGTGGTGTTTTCACTCCACTCTCCGTCGGCATCACGCTCGTTTTGCCACCCATTGATTTTCAACACGCGCGTTATCCACGCCCCAATCGACTCGCCTACGGCCATCGGTGGCTCCAAATGCTTCATGGCAGTATAAATGCTGGGTGTGCGTAACCGGAACCGGTTACACAGTGCGGCATATTGCTTTGCATACAAGTTGTCCTGCGTTTTCGCATGCACACGCTCGTTTTGCTCCCGCTCGGACTGCGGCAGTTTTTTTTGAGCCTTGGCGTCTAATTCTGGCAAATCTGTAATCAACCACACGAAGCTCTCTGTGTCGATCAGCGTGTCAATCACAATGTCAACAATAGCAAAAACACCGTCGGCCCCAGTCTCACTGTGGCGGATTTCAAAGGTGTCGTCGAACTTTTGTCTGGCGAGTGGTGTCTTGCGTTTCTTGGCAACTGGCATGTCGCAGATGCTGCAATAAGCTTTTTCACCACCACGAATGTCCCACTTTATATAGGTCTGCGTACAGATGCAGAATACATGGATGCATGTATGTACACAGATATCATCGCCTGTTCATATGCATGTGTATTTTCGTATTTACGTGCATCTGTATTTACAGACACTCCTATTTTATTAGCGAATGTATTTGCTTGTGCTATCATTCTAATACCCCATTTTGCAGTACCTACAATATTCTTTGCTCCTGTAGCTAATTTCGCCTTTCAGTATAAAGTCCAGAAAGTCTATTTTCACCGCACATTTTTTTTCTTATCGATCTATACAGTGGATAGTATTTTTTATAACAATAGTTTTAATCTGTTTATAGCGAATAACATACATCATGCTGACCTCGCTACTCCTGGAAGCCTGGCTAGTCCGGTATGCGTGTATTTCTCCCGAAAACACGCCAGCAATCGGCGAATCACACCACATCATGTAGCGTGATCTTTTCATCTGCGCGAACCGACTCGAGCAGCAGTCTCAGCAGGCAGTAATTGTTGTTGTCCGATTGTGTGTTGCAAATCATCGCGTGGGAATACTTGCCCAGATACATCTGAAGGTCCGTGCGCCACCACAGCACATTGTGCATGGCCGTGTGGATAAGATAGTCTGCTGCACGCGGTATCTCGTTGTAAGCAAAGAGGTGCCATGAAAATTCCATGACGACAAGTTTGGTGTACGGTTTTTTGAATAGCAGCGTGTCGACCATTTCGACAGGGTCTTGCAGATGCATCGCAGTCATTGACAGCGAACCACCGACTACGCGCTCGAAACACGTGCATAGTATGCTGTACAACGCGTGCACGCACGCGCGGATACGCGCCAGTACCATGTCCGTTTGTGTCCATGACGGCAACGTGGTCAGTTCGTGCGTATACTGCACAAGGCGGTACAAGAGGCAAACGACGCCGACTGTACTGAGGGGAGCAGTCTTACGGGTGATATGCCCGTCGACAATGCCCTCCACCCATGTTGTCATGCGCAAAATCCGTTTTTGGAAAAACGTGAGCGTGTGGTCTGTTCGAGCCAACATGCCTTCGGGCGCTGCAGGCGGTTTCGCCAAGACACGCACCCGCACTGACTCGTCTTGCAACAAAGTCATGGTCAGACGGTACTCATACACGTTTTGCTCCGCCGTGCACGATGTCCGCTCCTCGTGCGACCAAGTCAGTTTTCGTTTCTCGAGAGACTGCTTGAACCGCATGTGGTAAGCCTGCCAGTACATCTCTTCTGAGAGGACTATTTGGGGATTTTCTATTTTTCCAATGAGTTTTGCGATTCTTTTCCGGCACGAAGCAAGTGCAATTGGGCTCAACATTACCATCCACCCCTGAGGGGTCGCGTGGCGTTCGACCCACAATAGTTTGCCGTCCGCACCAAGTTGTATTTGGGTGTTTATTATGTCTTCATATGCATTTTTCTCGTCCAAGGTCTCTATCCTACGGAGTAGCGACAGTGTGTTCATTTTCGACCGCCGCATACGTTCCTGTATGTCTCTCTCGGATTCGTGTTGTTGTGCAGGTGCTTGTTGTGGTCGTTTCTGTTCTTGTCGTGCAGATGGCTGCTGTGTTTGCAGCTGTGTTTGTTGGGGTGTGTGTTGTGCCGATTGCTGGGGTGTGTCCTGGAGTGTTTGTTTTGCAGCATTGGTAGATTTTGGCTCTGGTGAATTGATTTCTTGACGAGCCACTCTCATACCCGTAGCTTTCTTGTGCGTAGTCTTGCCAATTGTTTTCTTCACCCCACTCGTTGGCAGCGCGGGTGTTTGTACCACCGCTAC
>Ga0209702_10003233_pt1 | contig 26108 bp, 22 predicted proteins | sample FRY01_FD_187210 | JGI IMG/M metagenome (GOLD analysis project Ga0209702, IMG submission 187210) | Freshwater microbial communities from Lake Fryxell liftoff mats and glacier meltwater in Antarctica - FRY-01 (SPAdes) (version 2) | ecosystem: Environmental > Aquatic > Freshwater > Ice > Glacier... | reverse complement strand
AAAGTCTTTTGCGTGATCCGCAGCTACCTAGCTACCGCGCGCAAACAAGGCGTGAACCTCATCACCAGCATCCGTAACGCTCTCGACGGAACTCCCTCCTGCTTCGCTAGGGGTGCTGAATAGTTACCTGATTTCTTTGCTATGATGAACGTCTCCGTTCAAGCCCTCCGCACTGGCGACGCTACCGCGTGGTCTGCCGCCTACCCACTGCTGTGGGAGGCGGGCATGGTCATCGCTCGCATCCGGCTGGCGGGGCAGCGATATGAGCAGGATCGGGAGGACCTCGTCAGCACAGCGCTCCAGCAGTTCGTGCGCGGGCTGATTGAGGGAAAAGTAGAAAGCTTCAATCAAATCAACACCTGGGACGATTGCTTGGGCATGACCCGCCACATCGTCCGCTCACGCATCATGGATTTTTTCCGCTCCTCTGACAGGAACCTGGAAGATGGCGTGGAGGAGCTGCCAGAGCCACCTTTGGACTTTACACCCGATCAGCGGTTCAACCTGGATGAACTGCTGCGAGAGGTGGACCGCCTCCAGCCCGACCCACCCGTGCCGCAGGTGTTTCGGGATCGCTTCATTGAAGGCTGGAGCACGGATGAAATCGCCGGGCGCCGAGGCATCAATCGCAACACCTTGCTCACCTACTTTGCCAAAGGTCTGCGTACCCTGCGCGAGCGCCTGACCCGACTGGAAGGAGACCTACTATGAACGCGTCCGACCCTTTTCGCGACAACGCCGATCTCATCCGCGCCTTTGAGGAGCGCCCGCTTACCGGTGGTTTGAAAGTGCCGGACCGAGTGCTCTTTGATCTGGAGGAGGCGCGGGAGGTTGCTGTACGTTGTTCACGCTTTAGCGTGATTCAGGGCGGGGCAGACACGCTGAAGCGTGAACAACAAACGGGGAACACGCTGAAGCGTGAACAACGTACTTTTGCCTTCCTTCGTTTCGCGGCGGTGCTGGCCCTGTTCACGGGCCTCACTTGGTTGCTCATTCCCTCGGCTCCATCCACCGCGCGTGTGGTCATCACATCACCGGGAGATGAGATCAGCGCGACGCAGCCCACCATCGCGTGGAACAGCAAGGACAAGCCGGGGCAGAAATACGATGTGTGGATTCTGCCCGCAGAGGGGGACCACCTCACCGCGCCGGCCTTGTTTGTGGCGAAGTCCGTGACGTCTCCGGTGTCCTTTGATCAGCTGCAGCCTGGCAAAGATCATGCTGAAACCGCATTGCAGCCCGACACAGACTACCGCGTGCTCGTTTGTTTGGCGGATGCCGGGCGCATGGCGGGTGTGCCGATTCCTTTCCGTTTGAAACCTTAACGTACGTTGTTCACGCTTTAGCGTGTTTCACTGAACGCCCCTGAGCACAAATTCCCGATCAAAATGAAAATCACCTCTTCCCAGAACACGCTAAAGCGTGAACAACGTACTCCTAGCCGCACGCTAAAGCGTGAACAACGTACTCCTAGCCGCACGCTGAAGCGTGAACAACGAACTCAGACCCTCATGAAAAGCTTATTCTTCCTTCTTTCCGTGTATTTCGTGTGTTCCGTAGGCCATCTCATGGCAGCCGACCGCGTGGCCCTCGTCATCGGCGTCAATGACTACCCTGCCTTCCCCGCTGACCGGCAGCTCACCAGCCCCTTGGCGGACGCGGGCGACTTGGCCGCCAGTTTGAAACAGCTCGGCTTCATCGTACACCAGCCAGTCAATGGAACGCAGCGGGCGATCAATAACGCGATCCAGCTCTTCCAAGAAGACGCCCGGGGTGCGCAGCTCGCCGTTTTCTACTTCTCTGGTCACGGCTTTCAGGTCGGGGATGAGAACTACCTCATTCCTGGGGACATGCCCACCATCTCCAGCTTCAGCGTCATGAAAAGCAACGCCATCGAGCTGCGCGGTAATGTCATGACCAGTCTGGAGGAGGCTGGAGCGGGGACCAAGGTCATCATTCTCGACTGCTGCCGGGATAATCCCTTTGCCAAGCAGATCAACGCCGCCCTGACCAACAAGTCCCTGCGCACCAAGGGCGGCACGGGCGAGATCAGCGGCTATGGCGAGGGCTTCTTTCTCGCCTTCGCCACCAGCCCCTTCAACACGGCTCTGGATGGCAATGGTGCGCGCAACAGCCCTTTCACCGCCGCCCTGCTCACCCACCTGAAGGACAAAGCGGGCGAGAACATCCGCGTGCTGTTTGATGAAGTGAAATCTACGGTGAAGGAGACCAACGGCGAGGAGCAAGTGCCCTGGGTCACCGACAGTCTGAACAAAGCGCATGTCAAGGTACTGGCTAGGCTCAGCACTCCCACACCCGTGCCCGGTGGCAGCCAGCCGCCCATGGTTAATCGCCCATCGCCCGTTCCAAGCCCCCCAGCAGATCCCTTTGCCACCATCAGTAAGAACACGCCCTTTACCAACAGCCTGGGCATGACCTTCGTGCCCGCAGGCACACCCGGCGTTCTATTCAGCGTGTGGGAGACGCGGGTGCAGGACTTCGAATCATTCGTCGAGGCCACCGACTACGACGCCATCACCAAAAGCGCGAATGGCGACTCTGCCTACACGCTCGAGAAAAATGCGGATGGCAGCGTGGGTTGGGAGCAGAAGGGCGGCTCGTGGCGCGACCCACGCTTCCCCAGCAAGCAGACCGGGGAGCACCCTGTGGTGTGCGTGAGCTACCTGGATGCGGAGGCTTTCTGCGCCTGGCTGACGCGGAAAGACCGTGCCAGCGGCAAAATCCCCGCCAGCACCAGTTACCGCCTGCCGACAGACAGCGAATGGAGCCGCGCCTGTGGCAGCAACGAATTCCCCTGGGGCGAAAACTTCCCGCCAACGAGACTGGACGGGAACTACAGCGGGGCGGAGTCGATGGTGGGCGTGTATGCGGGATACAGCAATGATTTGGTCAAAGCAGGCTTCAAGGATAGCGCTGCGCGGACCGCCCCGGTGGGCATGTTTGGGGAGAACCGTTTTGGCCTGCATGACATGGGCGGCAACGTGTTCGAGTGGTGTGGCACTTGGTACACAGCAGATCTGAATGATGCTGAAGCGAAGAAGGCGTACCCAGTGCTTGCTGATGACCAAGGTGGACAAGCCTTCCGCGTGTTGCGCGGTGCTTCGTGGATCAACGTTGATCGCGTGGTTCTGCGTTCGTCGTATCGCAACTTCGGTCATCCCGTGCTCCGCGGTGATGGCAGCGGGTTTCGTTGTGTTCTGGTGGTGGCTGGCGGCTAGGCTCTTTACCCTTTACTTTTTTACTCTTCACCGCGCAGCGGGCGAATTTTTTTTTGATGAAACAGACTTTTGATTTTTGCGGGGAAGGCCGTCCGGGGAACCGGCGGACCACCCGTGAAAGGAGCTGCCCGGCAGGCCAGCACCGCGTGTTGCGCGGTGCTTCGTGGAACAACAATGATCGCGTGAATCTGCGTTCGTCGTATCGCAACAACGATCATCCCATGAACCGCGATGATAACAACGGGTTTCGTTGTGTTCTGGTGGTGGCTGGCGGCAAGGCCCCAATGAGGCCGAAAGATCGGCGAGATGCTGCCCCGGGCCAAAATCCCCTGGCAGCCAGAGCCAAGAGGGAGCCTAAACCGGGCGGCTTCTCCCTGGAGAAAACGGGCGCATGGGGGGGGCATGGCTGCGGCCATGAACGGGGCTTGGCGATCCCTGCGGCAGAAACGCACTCCCCCCGCCAGGGAAAAGACGCGGTGCCCGCCCGTGGTCACGCCAAGCGCGTGATCACGGGTGTACGTTGTTCAAGCTTTAGCTTGTCATCGCACGTTCCCAGCGCCCCTGACACGCTAAAGCGTGAACAACGTACGCTGGCACCTACTTGGTCGCAGCCTTCAACCAGGCTCCAGCCATGCGTCCGATCTCGTCCAGCTTGCGTGCAGCAAAGAGGAGCTGTTGCGCACTGATCCACTGGCGGGCGTGGATGATCCTCCAGAACACTCGGGCTTTTTCCAGTTTCAGGTTCAACGCCCGCAGTTCGGTGGGCCGGGCGCGGGAATCATAGCGGGCAGTGATGCAGTGCTCCAGCACATCCAGCATGAGACCGTCCAGCCGCTGGCCGAAGGTGAAACGCTGGCTCTTGGGCAGGGAAGCGGTACGATCCAGCGTCCAGCCGAGCAATTCTTCCGTGACAGTCAGGATGGGAGGTGGTTCTGGTGATGCCATGATCCCACTCTTGCCCGCCTGCACGCTGGAAGCCATCGCCACCCCGGAAAATCTACTTTTGGCCGCGACGAAGGCAAGACGGGGAAAGAGCCGCCGACCCGATGTGGAAACGTGGTGGCAACGGAGGGAGAGCGAAGTGATCCGCCTCAGCATGGAGCTGGGCTCCGGGACTTGGCGACCTAGCGGCTATCGCTTCTTCGAGATTCATGACCCGAAACGCCGCACCATTGCCGCAGCGCCTTTCGCTGACCGGGTGGTGCATCACGCCTTGTGCAACTTCATGGCTCCGCTATTGGAGCGGCGCTTCATCGCCCGCAGCTTCTCCTGCCAGATCGGCAAAGGCACCACCACCGCCCGCGAGTGTTGCCGCATGCTAGTGAACCGCCACCGCTACGTGCTGAAGTGCGATGTGCGAAAGTTCTACCCCAGCCTAGATCATGAGGTACTGATGGAAAAACTGCGGCAGGTGATCCACTGCCCTGGAGTGTTGGCCCTCTGCCAAGGGATCATCGACAGTCATCAGACACCGGAGCGTCCCAACCTCTGTGGCTTGCCCATCGGCAATCTCACCAGCCAGCTTTGGGGTAATTTTTATCTGGACAAGCTGGATCACCACCTAACTGAGGGCGAGAGGCATGGTGCCTATCTGCGCTACACGGATGACTTTTTAGTGTTCGCGAATGACAAGGCGCGGCTCGATGTGATACGAGACGTTATTGTCGAGGAATTGACCCAGGTGAGACTGAACCTGGCCGAGCCAAAGAGTCGGTTACTGATCTGCCATGAAGGCGTGCCGTTCTGCGGTTTTCGTTTCCTGCCCGGCCAGAGGCCGCGAGTGCTTGGAACCACGAAACGCCGCTTCGAACGGCGGCGTCATCTGCTCATAAAATATGGCCATGATCCGACCAAACTCACGCAAACTATCTTCGCGTGGTATCAGTTTAGTCAGGAGGGTAACACCGAGGGGCTGAAGAGGGAGTGGATGAGATACAAGTGATCCCCAGATGATGTCAGCCCTCCCCAACGTTGATCCAGGCTACCTGAACTACACCCTGGGCTTCCGTCCCGCCCTAGTTCCATCCAACCCGTAACAAGAGGAGGCATGAATCATGGAGTCGGACAGGAGCGGAGCGGAAGGGAGACGGAATGATTCGATGCCGGAGCGTTTCTGAGTACGTTGTTCACGCTTTAGCGTGTTCAGGGAGGTGTGGAGTCCACATTGGATTTCGATCTTCTCTTGATGATTGAGGCAAGTGAGTGTTCGGAGCTTCAAAGAAACACGCTAAAGCGTGAACAACGTGCTCCTATGCCGGGAAGCACGGCTGGCTTCTGAAGCTGGACATTCGCAAGTACTTCGAGAGCATCCCGCATGAGTCGCTGCTGGCGGCGCTGGAGCGGAAGATCAAGGACCGGCGGCTGCTAACCCTATTTGAGTAGACCGTGTGCGGGCACTTCCGACGGTTCATGGGCGCAGGCTCGCTTCTGCCGCCTCCCGGCTCAGACCCGCAGCCATCAGCGCCTTCAGCGCGGCTTGGAGGATGGCTGCCGCCTGCTCTGCGGCCAGCGCTTTTACCGCAGCTACTTCTGCCTGTGCCTTGGACTCAGACTCCAGGGCCTTTTGCTCCGCCAATGCCGCGCGCTCCTCAGCACCCAGCTTCATGGCCAGCAGCATCTTTTGATCGGCGATCCAGCGCAGCTTCAGCTCCAGGGCGTGATCTTCCTCCGGCGTGAGCCGGGCCGTCTCGGCGATGCCGAATGCGTCGCCGATCTCCGTGACCGCGCCGAGCTTCTCCGGCACTTCCTGTAAGCCCGCTGCGCTGGAGACAAAATAGAGCCACTTGTCTGTTAGGGTGCGCAGCTCCTCCAGCCCAGCGTGGAACTTCGGCAACTCCACAAAGACCAGCTCCACGTCCCCCTGCGGGTAGGCGATCATTTGGCTTTTCTCCATCAGCGCAAAGCGGCTGATTACCTGCTCAGGTCCCAACTCGGGGAACATGATGAAGTCCGTCAATGTCAGGGCGATCACGGGGTTCAACATCTGATAGTCTTGGCCTTGGCTGAGCTGGTTGCTGTATTCCTTGGCCGCATTGTAGAGCACGCGCTTCTCCATGCCGGGCACATTGAGCACCTGCATCTCGATGATGACGTGCTGCCCATCATCCAGCACGGCTCGTACGTCCAGGTAGCTATCCTTCATCCCGGCCAGACGCGGGATGCTGTAGGGATCGACGATCTCTAGCGTGGCGATGCGTGGCAGCCCCTCATAGAGCACGCCGTTTAAAAATGAGCGAAGGATGCCATGACTGCCAGGGGAGCCAAAAATCTTCTTGAAAGCGAAGTCAGTCTTGGGGTTGATGTAGCGCATGATGATGAAGGTGCCGGAGGAAGCGCACTTGTCCAGCCGAGGTGCGTTGTTCATGCCGCTGCGAAAAAGATTCACTTCACCTCAATCAAACTCACACGCGCGGCGATTGGCCCTGTGAACGCAGCAATCACGCTGCGTGAAACTTAAACTAAATCGAAACACACATCGCCATGAAAACACTGCTCACGCTCCTCATCCTCACCACCGCCGTACCTGCCGTCCGCGCAGACTACTGCAAACCGCGCGTCACCCATACCTGCGTCGTGTGCAGCCGCAGCGAGTGCCGCTGGGCCACCAACTCCTGCGGCAAACGCTACAGCTATGAGGTGCGGGTGGTCACCTACCGCAGCCATTATAGCAACGGCCAGACCGCCACCTTCACCAAGGCCTACCGCGCCTAAACCAGCGGGGGCAGGGTACGTTGTTCACGCTTTAGCGTGTTCTGGGAGGGGCGGAGTCCAGGAACGATCCCGATCCTCCCTCGTCGCGCATTACGCTGTGAGCGTGCGCGGATTCAAAGAAACACGCTAAAGCGTGAACAACGTACTCTGAACACCTTGCCAAACCGACATCAATCCTCCACACTCCTACCGTCATGAAACGCGCCCTCCTCTCTGCCTTGTTCATCGCCACCTCCCTCAACGCCGCTGATCCCGCTGTCATCCCTGCCAGCGAACTGGCAAAAAAATGGAAGCGCACCAAGTCACTCGCCACACCTGTTGAAAAGCTGCGCAAGGGGCTGGTGGTCGAGACCGGCGGCCCCGCACCCGCCGCCCAGCCCGTCACCGTGAAGGTGGATGCCGATACCGAGGAGCGCTTTCAAAACATCCAGTTCCAGCGCGACAGCGCTGAGCTGATGGGCGGCACCTCGCTGGCGCAGCTTGATGAAATCGCCAAAGCCATGATCCAGGCAAAAACAGAGAAATTCCTCATCGAAGGCCACACCTGCGACCTCGGTGAGGGCGGGCATAATTTACAGCTCTCCCAAAACCGCGCTCTCACGGTGAAAGCCTATTTGGCCCGGCAGGGAGTGGCCTCAGAGCGCCTGCAAGTCATCGGCTTCGGTGAGAGCGACCTGCTGGTGAAGGACACCAGCGAGCCCGCCCGCCAACAAAACCGCCGCGTGCAGATCTTTCGGAAGCTGTGATGCCCGTACGTTGTTCACGCTTTAGCGTGTTTCCCTGAACGCCCTTTCACACTCAGGCATGATCAAAGCGCTGACCACCCCCTTCCAGAACACGCTAAAGCGTGAACAACGTACTCAAACCTATGAAACTCATTCTCCTTCTCCTTTCCGTGCTTTCCGCGTACTCAGTGGTCGTCGCCCAGACCCGCACGGCCCTCGTCATGGGCGTCGGTGACTACGGTGGGGCCAAGTACAAGGGTAATGCCATCCAGAACCTGCCCGGCATCACCACCGCTGATCTGCCGAACATGGCTGCCAAGCTGGAGTCCCTGGGCTTCACTGTCACCGTGGTGCCGAATCCCACGCTCAGTCAGGCCAAGACCGCCGTGGATACCTTTTCCGCCAAGATCAAAGCCGCACCCGGTGTCTCGCTGTTCTACTTCTCCGGCCATGGCGGCGAGTATGAGGGAAAAAACTACCTCATCCCACGTGGGGCCAGCATCGGCAGCAAGGCCGACCTCAGTGACGAGGCGCTGAGCGCGCAGCGTGTGCTCAATGGCATGGAGGAAAGTGGGGCGCAGGTGAATCTGGTCTTCCTCGACTGCTGCCGGGAGGATTTGGGAAAAAGCGTCGGTGGCGCGGAGATGGCTCCTCTCAAAGCACGCGGCAGCTTCATCGGCTTTGCCACCCGCAGTGGTGACTTCGCGGACCCAGATGAGCAGGGCAGTCCCTACACGCGCTTTTTGCTGAAGCACTTGGACAAGCCGGGCGTCAGTGTCTCCGACATGTACGGCTTCGTGGCGCGGGATGTGGGGGAGTATAGCAAGACCGTGCTAGGAGAGGAGAGAAGGCCCGGCTTCTACTCGGAACTGGCCGGGGAGCCGTTTTACTTCGTCCCTGCCAGCTTCACCCGGACTGACCCCGCCATGGCGGAGGCGGAGATCGAGCGGCGGGCGCGGGAGCTGGCGGCGCGGATGGTGCCGCAGACGCCGGGAACCCCTGACACGCTAAAGCGTGAACAACGTACGGGGAGCAGCGTCCTGGACTCCGGGGCGGTGGGGAAGAGCATCCAGGTGAAACTGCCGGGGGAGGTGCTCATGAAGTTCTCCTACTGCCCGGCGGGCAGCTTCATGATGGGCAGCCCGGCCAGTGAAAAGGACCGCACAGAGGATGAAGCCCAGGTGCAGGTGCGCATCAGCCAGGGCTACTGGATGGGGCAGACAGAGGTGACGCAGGGGCAGTGGAAAGCGCTGATGGGCAGCAATCCGAGCAGATTCAAGGGCGATGACCTACCGGTGGAAACCGTGAGCTGGGAAGAGGCGCAGGCCTTCATCGAGAAGCTGAACCAAAGCGTGCCGCTGACGAGTGGCTGGAAGTATGCACTGCCCACGGAGGCGCAGTGGGAGTATGCCTGCCGGGCCGGGACGGAGAGCGTGTTTAGCTTTGGGGATGTGCTGAACGGCAAGCAGGCGAACTGTGATGGCAACTATCCGTATGGCACGTCCACGAAGGGACCGAATCTTGAGAAGACGTGCGACGTGGCGAGCTACCAGCCGAATGCCTGGGGCCTGTATGACATGCATGGGAATGTGTGGGAGTGGTGCCGAGATGCGTGGGATGGTAGATCGAAGCTCGCTGGAGGCACCGATCCTATGGGTGACGTTGGCTCGCTCCGGGTGCGCCGGGGCGGCAGTTGGCGCAACTATGCGAACGACTGCCGCGCCGCGAACCGCAGCGGCATCACGCCGGGCTACGCGGACGACGACGTCGGGTTCCGGCTGGCCGCAGTTCCAGAGGGGGGGCGGTAGCCAGGTGGTTCTGGGTACGTTGTTCACGCTTTAGCGTGTTCTGGGAAAGGTGGAGTCCAAGAACGACCTCGATCCTCCCGCATCGCGCAGCACGCTGGGAGCGTGCGAGGATTCAAAGAAACACGCTAAAGCGTGAACAACGTACTCTGAAGCCTGTGGTTCTGGGTACGTTGTTCACGCTTTAGCGTGTTCTGGGAGAGGTGGAGTCCAAGAACGATCTCGATCTTCCCTCGTCGCGCAGCACGCCGAGAGCGTGCGAGGATTCAAAGAAACACGCTGAAGCGTGAACAACGTACTCTGAAGCCTGCGGTCTGGGTACGTTGTTCACGCTTTAGCGTGTTCTGGGAGAGGTGGAGTCCAAGAACGACCTCGATCTTCCCTCGTCGCGCAGCACGCCGAGAGCGTGCGAGGATTCAAAGAAACACGCTAAAGCGTGAACAACGTACTCTGAAGCCTGCGGTCTGGGTACGTTGTTCACGCTTTAGCGTGTTCTGGGAGAGGTGGAGTCCAAGAACGACCTCGATCCTCCCGCATCGCGCAGCACGCCGAGAGCGTGCGAGGATTCAAAGAAACACGCTAAAGCGTGAACAACGTACTCTGAAGCCTGCGGTCTGGGTACGTTGTTCACGCTTTAGCGTGTTCTGGGAAAGGTGGAGTCCAGGAACGACCTCGATCTTCCCGCGTCGCGCAGCACGCCGAGAGCGTGCGTGGATTCAAAGAAACACTCTAAAGCGTGAACAACGTACTTTTTCAATCGTCCCAGCCAGAGCCGTAGTCGAGGATGGGGTAGGCTTTCCAGGTCTGGAGCGCCTGCTCACGTCCCACGCTCAGAAGGTAGTCGGCAGCACTGGCCCATGGCCAGTCCTGCCATTGCTGCGTGTAGCCGTGTTTCACTGGATTGTGGTGAATGTAGTTCAGCGTGGCCCAGAAGTGCGCCTCACTGCGGATGGCACGGTCTGCCGGGGCGCACCAGACTTTACGCCCACGTTGGTCGTCCTCTCCATTCCAGGTAAATGAGCTACGCCCATGCAGCCGAGCCAGAGCTGCAAGCACAGGTTTCAAATCCAGCACTGTGAGCAGCAAATGGTAATGATTCGGCAACAGGCACCAAGCATGAACGGTGCTGCTCGTCTCAGCCAGGGCATGTAAAAGGGACTCGCTAAAACCTGTCATGCGTTCCGGGGTCACGCCGACGATGGAAGAATGCCCATAACAAGCCGCCGTGAGATGAACCCGCGCCGGGCCTTCGACAAAGTGAGGTGGGCTGTGCCAGGGACGCTGAAGCCCCTGCCGCCAGGCTAGCAGTGCGGCCTGCTCATCCTTCGAGAGATTGCGCCAGCGGTACATAGCGCACATGAGTCGGCACAGGAAAGGCTGTCAAGGGCCGGTGTTTGCTATCCAAGTACGTTGTTCACGCTTTAGCGTGTTCTGGGAGGGGTGGAGTCCAGGAACGATGTCGATCCTTCGTCGCGCAGCACGCTGGGAGCATGCGTGGATTCAAAGAAACACGCTAAAGCGTGAACAACGTACTCTGAAGCGTGCAGTCGAAATTGAATTTTAGAAAAACACAATCAAACTCAACTGACTAGCGATTGGCCTGCACGAACCCTATGAAAACACTCCTCCTCTCCCTCCTGCTCACCACATCCCTGCAAGCGGACAATGCCGCTGTGCTGAAACTCATTGACCAAAAATGCGCCGACTGCCACAGCGACGGCGATGAACCGCCCACACTGACCAGCGGCATCAATCTGGCCTCGCTGCTCAAGGATGAGGAGAGTGTGAAAAACATCCTGGACCGCGTGGCCCGTCCAGCGGAAGCGAAGGGCCGGATGCCGAAGAGCAAGGGCAAGGCTGGTGATCCCGGTTTCGTGCCGCCGCTGACGGTGGAGGAGGTGGCAGTGCTCACGGCTTGGGCCAAGGGGGAGACAACGAAGCCTGTGGCGGTCGAAGGGCCGACGGGGAACACGCTAAAGCGTGAACAACAAACGCCGGAGCCGGACACGCTAAAGCGTGAACAACGTACACCTGAGCCTGACACGCTGAAGCGTGAACAACGTATTTTCATCCCGCTGCGGGAGGAGGTGAAAGCCATCGCTACGGATCTCGTGGCCCTGGACGCCACGCTGCAACCTTTCACCCGCTACCTGACACTGACGAATCTCTTCAACCTGCGGGACGCCAAAGGCCAGCTCACCGAGAGTGACGACCAGATGGCCATCTACCGCGCCGGTTTGAGCAAGCTTCTCAACGCCATCTCGCGTGCAGGTAAAATCACCGTGCCCGTGGCCATCGACCCCGCGAAGACGATCTACCGCATCGACCTGCGGGACTACCTGCTCACCGCAGAGGATTGGGAGCAGCACATCGCCCGCGGCTACCCCTACGCGCTGCGCGGCATCGACGGTCGGGCGGAGGCTGACATCGAAAAATACACGCACAGCCGAGTCGGCTACCTGCGGGCAGACTGGTTCGTCTTTGCTGCCAGCCAGCCACCGCTCTACCACGAGCTGCTGCACCTGCCTGCCACCGAGCAGGAGCTGGAAAAAATGCAGGGCGTGGACACGCTGGCAAATCTCCGCGCAGGCCGCGCGCTGCGGGCCGGCTTCCGCCAAAGCGGTGTGAGCCAGGGAAATCGCCTCATCGAGCGGCATGAGGCCACGACCGGCATGTATTGGAAGAGCTACGACTTCACCCCGCTGGTGCGCACCGGCCATGACGATCTCTTTCGCAGCCCGCTCGGCCCCGTGGGTGCCGGTTTAACGAAAAACAAAGATCGCGAATTCCAGCATGACGGCGGGGAATTCATCTTCCGCCTGCCCAACGGCCTGCACGCCTATCTGCTAGCTACGAGCGATGGCAAACGCATCGACCGTGGCCCGAGTGACATCGTGCAGGACCGCAAGCGCCGGGACGGGGTGATCATCAACGGCATCTCTTGCATAGCCTGCCATGACCAAGGCATGAAGCGCCTGAAAGTCGGCAGCGATGGCAAAGAACTTGCGGATGCCTTTGAAGACCTCGTCGGCCCTGTGGCCCTCGCCGCTGGGCTGGACCGGGATGAAGCGCGCCACATCACCGAGCTGCATGTGCCAAAGGAAAAGCTCTTTGCCGCCTTTGATAAAGATGAGGCCGACTACATGGCCGCACTGACCCTGGCCACGCCCGAATTCAAAGTGGCCGTGGACCCCGTGGACAAGCTCTACCGCCGTTTCAAAGAAGACATCCGCCTTGAGACACTCGCCGCCGAATTCGGCGAGCAGGACGCCACCTTCCTCCAACGCCTGAAGGACAGCCGAGATGCCACGCTGGAGAGCCTGGCCGCGCAGTTTGAAAGCGGTCTCGGCTTCCCCCGCGCAAACTGGCTGGACCACTTCAAAGCCATCGCCGCAGCGCTCAGCTACACGGTGCAGGACTTTCACCCCATCGACTACGCCGAGTTCACCAGTGGTGCCCCCAAAGCCGGTGGCAACGAAGGCAAAGTCACCCTCAGCGATGGTGGCAAGCTCACCATCACCACCAACAAAGCTGACTACAAGAAGGGCGAGCTGCTGACCGTGAAGGTCAAGAGCACCGAGGGCGTCTTCCTGCGCCTCTACCACCTCAGCGCGGAGAAAGTGCTGTCGCAGATCTTCCCCAATAGCGCCCGCACCGACAACTTTCTTAAAGGCGGTGAGACGGTGGAGATCGGCGCACAGAAGCAAGGCGACCTCGCCGCCGGAGAGTTCCGCTTTCGCATGAAGGAACCCTTTGGCACCGAGATCATCCTCGCCGTGGCCAGCCCTGTGCAGTTCACGGACAAAGAGAACCTCAACTTCGCCCAAGGCGAGGTCTTCAAATCCTTTGGCACCGAGCACGACCTGCGCAAGAGCCTGACACGCGGCACCAAGGGCCTCGAAGTCGAAGTGAGCAACGCCGCTGGCCAAGTCGTCGGCAACCGCAGTGCCCCCACCTTCACCGCAAGGGCGGTCTTCACGGTGGGGCCGTGACGGAAATCTTCGCGTAAAAGATTGTCAGCGGCGGCTGGCTCCGTTTAGGCTGCTCTCATGAACGCGCACCGCCTTCTCCGCATCGGGGTCACGACTTTTGTCCTGACCGTTTCTTCTTATCTCTCTGCTGCTGACGGCGTTGCCGAATGGCAAAAGGTCAATGATGTCGTCGAAGGCATCAAGAACCCGAAGGAGCAGCCAAAGTCCCGTGAAGAAGCAATCGCGAAACTCAAAAAGGGTCTCATCGAGTTCGATGCCTCCTATGCCGCCGCGATGAAGGCCGCTCCCACCAATCCCGCACGCTGGGAGGCCGCGCTGTTTGAAGCCATGGTGACCCGTGCCCGCGAGGTCGCGGAAGTGCCGGCGCCCGCCAAGGCTGCCATCAGCTTGGACGACATCCTCAAAGCCGAAGACGCCAAGCCTGAAACGAAGTCACAGGCCAGCCTGATCAATGTCATGGAAGCCGCCGAAGCAGCCGAGGCTCCCGGTGGCGACAGTGCCGCTTGGATTGCCAAGGCCGAGAAGCATTTGAAGGATTTCCCCACTGAAAAGATGAACAAAATGGTCGAAGGCAAGGTGAAAAGCATCAAGGCCACCGCCGAGATCAAAACCAAGCCGCTTGAGATGAAATTCACCGCTGTGGACGGCCGCGAGGTCGATCTGGCGAAGCTGCAGGGCAAGGTCGTGCTCATTGATTTCTGGGCCACCTGGTGCGGACCGTGCGTCGCGGAGCTGCCGAACGTGATCAAGGCTTACAAGGAGTTGCACCCGAAGGGCTTCGAGATCGTCGGCATCTCGCTCGATTCCGACAAGGCGGAGCTGGAAGGCTTCGTGAAGGAGAAGGGCATGGAGTGGCCGCAGTATTTCGACGGCAAAGGCTGGCAGAATGAAATCTCCACCAAGTACGGCATCGACTCGATTCCGGCCATGTGGCTGCTGAACAAGAAAGGCATGGTCGTGAGCACCAACGCACGCGGCGGTCTGGAAGAAACTGTGGCGAAACTGCTCGCGGAGTAAGCTCATGGTTCGGCGCTCGCTGCTCGCGTCAGTCTTTTTGGCTGTCTCTTGGCTTCACGCCCAGGAGTCGGCCATCAAAGTCGAAAAGAGCATCATGGTGCCGATGCGCGACGGCGTGAAGCTGGCCACGGATGTCTATCTGCCTGCTGGCAGCACCGGCAGGCTGCCCGTCATCCTCACCCGCACGCCTTACAACAAAGACGGCGCGAAAAGCTGCGGCGAGTACTTTGCCGCCAATGGTTACGTCTTCGTCGCCCAGGACACACGCGGGCGTTACGCGTCGGCAGGCGTGTGGCACTGGCTCACCGACGACGGCCCGGATGGCACCGATTGCGCCGCATGGATCGCCGCGCAGCCGTGGTCGGACGGCAAGATCGGCATGGTGGGTACCTCGTATGTCGGCGGCACGCAGCACGCGATGGCTTTGGAAAAGGTACCACAGCTCACTACGGTCATCCCGGTGGATGCCGTGTCCAACATGGGGCGACAGAGCATGCGCAATGCGGGCGCGTTTGAGATGCGCTTCTGGAACTGGATCATGCTCAATGCCGGCAAAGGCAGCAATGCCGCGCTCGATCCCGCCACGCAGGCCGAATTGAAAGAGATGGCGGATCATCGTTGGGATTATCTCTCGCTGTTGCCGCTGCGTCCCGGCTCCACCCCGCTCAAGCTCGCCCCCGAATACGAGGATTGGCTCATCCAGGCCATGTGCCACGGCAAAGACGACGCCTTCTGGGCGCAGAACAACATCCTGGCCGACCCCACGCGCTACAAGGACATGCCGGCCTATCTCGTCGGCGGCTGGTATGACTCCTGGGCCGGTAACACCGCCGCGAATTTTCAGGCGCTGTCGAAGTCGCTGAAAAGCGATGTCTATCTCATCATGGGTCCGTGGATTCACGGCGCGCAGAACAAGTCAGCGCATGGCCAGGTTGAGTTCGGTGCCGACGCGGCCATCACGGACCAACTCGCTTGGCGTAAAGAGTGGTTCGATCACTGGATGAAGGGCATCGACAACAGCGTCGGCAAAGCCGCGCCCTTCGCCAAAAAAGTGCGCATTTTCGTCATGGGTACCGGCGACGCCAGCAAGACCAAGGACGGCTTGCTCAACCACGGCGGAAGCTGGCGCGATGAAAACGAATGGCCGCTGGCCCGCACGAAGCCAACGCCATTCTATTTGTATCGCGACGGTCTCTTGAGCGATGTGAAGCCGGAAAAGATGGGTGGATGGACGTCCTACCACTTTGATCCCAAGAACCCCGTGCCGACGCTCGGCGGTAACATCTCCTCCGGCGACGGCATCATGCAGCAGGGCGCGTGGGACCAGCGCGGTGGCGAAAAATTCTGGAACTGGCCCAAGCCGATCCCGCTGTCCGCCCGTAGCGACGTGCTCGTGTTCCAAACTCCGCAGCTCGCCGAGGATATCGAAATCACCGGCGAGATTGAGGTGAAGCTCTGGGCCTCATCGGATGCTGTGGACACCGACTTCACCGCCAAGCTGATTGATGTTTATCCGCCCAGCGCCGACTGGCCGCATGGCTTCGACCTCAATCTCACGGATGGCATCGTCCGCGCCCGCTTCCGCGACTCCTTGCAGGAAGAAAAACTCATGGAGCCAGGGAAAGTCTATCCCTTCACGATCAAGCTCTACCCCACGAGCAACGTCTTCAAAAAGGGGCATCGTATCCGCGTGGACATCAGCAGCAGCAACTTCCCGCGCTTCGACGTGAACCCGAACACTGGCGAACCGCTCCAGCAGCATCGCCGCACCGTCATCGCCACCAATACGATCGAATACGGCCGCGAGCATCCCTCGCACATCCTGCTGCCGTTCGTACCGAAGCGGTGATTGGAGGTGCGTTGTCCAATGCCAAGCCCAACGGGCTTGCGTCATGCAGCCCAGGGTTGGAACAACCCTGGGTACACGCCACCAACGTCTTTTTGCCAAAGAGCGAATCACAATGTGGTTCCGTCCATGGTCGCCGGAGGAGGACGGAACCGCGTTGCGGTTCGCTCTTGAGAGATTGGGTGTGGTCGCGATTGGCCCCAGGGTAGCGCTTCGCGCAACCCTGGGCTGAAAGACGGAAGGTCGTTGGCCTTCAGCTCGGGCATCCATTTTGCAGCACTTCGCGCAGCATGTTCATGCGCGCATTGCCACCCGTGAGTATGCAGGCCACGCGTTTACCCTGCCACTGCTCGCGGTGCTTTTTCAACGCCGCATAAGCCAGCGCACCCGCGCCTTCGGCGATGTTGTGCGTCGCCTGGATGATCTCACGCATCGCGGTGACGGCCTCGTCGTCGTTCACGGTCACGATGTCGTGCGCATGGTGCATGATGTGCTCCAGCGCCTCTCGATTCGGCGTTTTGCACGCCACCCCCTCGGCCACCCGTGTCGTGCTCGATTGTTCGACAAACTGCCGCTGCTGAAACGACAGCGCGTAAGCGGGCGCATGCTCGGACACGACTCCGATGATCTTCGTCTTCAATTCCAGCGCTTCCCGCGCTGCCGCGAGGCCGCAAAAGCCGGAGCCGAGGCCAATCGGGACGAACACAGCATCCAAATCCGCCACGGAGTGAAACAGCTCCAGCGCATACGTCGCCACGCCACGCACCAGCCACGGATGAAACGACGGCACCGCATGCAGCCCCTCTTGCACCGCCAGCTCGCGCGAAAATTCGAGTGCCTCTTGAAATTCTCGACCGTGTTCGATGAGTTCAGCGCCCAGTGAGCGCATCGCGTTGTTCTTCTCCGGGTTGTTGCCATGCGGAACCACGATCACCGCCCGCAAGCCGTTCAGCTTGGCCGCGAAGGCGATGGACTGCCCATGATTCCCCGTCGTCGCCGCGATCACTCCGCGCACCTCGGGCTGTTGGCGTTTCAGCTCGTCCATATAGACCAGTCCTCCGCGAATCTTGAAAGCACCCACCGGCGTGTGGTTCTCATGCTTCAGCCACAACTCGCAGCCGAGCCCCGCTTCGAGCAGCGGCCAGCGATAGGTCGGCGTTTCGCGAATGTGCGGACGAATGAGCGCCTTCGCGGTTTCGATTTCGCTGAGGGTCGGCAGGGCTTGCATGCGGCAATGGCTAGGCAAGAACACCCCCGCTGCGAGCAAAAACCGCCCCATGCGCGCATTTGACCGCACCTGTCGTCCCTGCCACGATGGATCATGCATCCCGCCTGGTTCCACATTGATAACGAAGCCGACATCCCATCCCCCGCGCTGCTGCTGTACCGCGAGCGCATCGAGCACAATCTTCAGCTCATGCTCAAAATCGCCGGTGGTCCGGCCCGGCTGCGCCCGCATGTGAAAACTCACAAGACCGCGCCGCTCATCATGCGACAGGTCGAGCTCGGCATCATTAAGTTCAAGACCTCCACCATCGCGGAGACCGAGATGTGTGCCGCCGCTGGAGCCAGCGATGTGCTGCTTGCCATGCCCTGCGTTGGCCCAAACGCGCATCGTCTCGCCGAACTCGCGCTTAAATATCCGCAGACCACCTTCGCCACCATCGCCGATGCGGAGAAAACCATCCGCTTTCTCGCCGCCGCCGCGCAGCAGCACAATGTCACGCTGGGTGTGTTCATCGAGATCGACTGTGGCATGGGCCGCACCGGCATCGTGCCCGGCGATGAGGCGGCGATTCTGGTGCATGTCATCCGGGACACGCCAAGGCTGCAATTCCGCGGCATTCACGCCTACGACGGCCACATTCATGATGAATACCTTGATGTGCGCCGCGAACGCTGCGAGGCCGCATTTGCGCCGGTGCATCAATTCCGCTGCCGCTTGCAGGGAGAGGGCCTCATCGTCAAAGAATTCGTCGCTGGCGGATCGCCCACCTTCGGCATTCACGCCGCGCATCAGGACCGCACGCTCAGTCCTGGCACCACCGTGTTGTGGGATTTTGGTTATGGTGACAAATACCCCGCCGACCTGCCGTTCCAGCCCGCCGCCGTGCTGCTCGCCCGCGTCATCAGCAAACCCGGCCATAATCGCCTCACGCTCGACCTCGGCCACAAATCCGTCGCGCCCGAGAATCCGCATCCACGCGTCCGCTTCGAGGAACTGCCGGATGCTGTCGCGGTGATGCAGAGCGAGGAGCATCTCGTCCTCGAAACGGAACGCGCTCACGAGTTCGACATCGGCCAGGCCCTGCACGGCATTCCCCGGCACGTCTGCCCGACCGTCTCCATGCATGGCGAGGCCCACATCATCGAAAACGGCCAATTCACCGGGCGCTGGCCCATCACGGCGCGCAATCGGCGGATCACGGTGTGATCAGCGGCTGCTGCGAAACAAGATTTCGAGGTGCTACCCCACCACTAGCTCCACTGGGCAATGATCACTGCCATGCACATCATCGCGGATGGTGCATGACTTGAGCGCGGGGCGCAGTTTTTCTGAAGCGAGCCAGTAATCGAGCCGCCAACCGATGTTCTTGGTGCGTGCATCGGGCGTGCGTTGCGTCCACCAGGTGTAGCGCCCGGGATTGGGATCGAACTGGCGGAAGACATCCAGGAAACCGGCGTCGAGGTGCTGGGTGAGGCTGGCGCGTTCCTCATCGCTGAAGCCAGGATTCATGCGGTTTGATTTCGGGTTGGCGAGATCGATCTCCTGATGCGCGCAGTTGAGGTCGCCGCAGGCGATGACGGGCTTTTTCTGCTCCAGCTTCTTCAAATGAGCGCGGTAGGCGGCGTCCCAGGACAGGCGGTAACTCAGGCGGGCAAGCTCGGCCTGCGAGTTCGGTGTGTACACATTCACGAGGTAGAAATCGGGAAACTCGACGGTGATGAGTCGGCCCTCGCGGTCGTGTTCGTCCATGCTGAGGCCTAGCGTGCTCGTCTTGAACGGTACGCGGCTGAGAATGAGCGTGCCGGAGTAGCCTTTTTTCACGGCGCTATTCCAAACGGCGTCGTAGCCGGTGAACCAGCACAAATCGACCTGCTCCTGCTGCGCCTTCGTTTCCTGGAGGCAGATGACATCGGCGTCGCCGTCCAGCATGTATTCGCGCAGGCCTTTGCCGAGGGAGGCACGGATGCCGTTGACGTTCCAGGAGGTGAGTTTCATGAGAAATGACGGGGGTGAATGGAAAGGTCGAATCAAGCTCGAATCAGCGAATGGGAAAGGGTGGAATGCCGAATGGAAGAGCCTAATCGGGACAAAATGCGGATTGGTGGGGACGAAAGTCTCCGTGCGTTTCGGTTGCGGGCAGTCCCGCCGCCTGCATCATGGCGACCCTGACCACCATGAAACGCTACGCCCTTTCCCACGCCACCGGTGCTTTCGCGCTATTCCTTGCCCTGAACGCCTGTGGCAAAACGGAGCTGCCTGCTACCGCTGAGTCGAAGGCTGACGCGCCTGCTGCGGAGTCGGCACCCGCCGCGCCAGAGCAGCCACAGGATCCGGTGTTCGCCGCCGATCCGGTGGAACTGAACGGCTTCGGCAGCGATGAACCGGCCGTGCGCACGGACGAGCCGAAGCGCGGCGTGATCGTCATCAACCTCGACGACATCAAGCGCATGGAGGCGCAGCATTGGGAGCAGTTCGACTGCACCACCTTTACCACCAAGCGCTCGGGCCGCTACGAGGTGCGCGTGACCTACACGCTGAAGCATGCCTCGTTGGGCACGCAGTTCCGTTTCGGCCAGCAGCCGCTGAAAAAATCACTCCTGGCCGCCAGCCAGCCGAAGCGCGTTTCCTACGGCAATGTGTATGTCGAGAAGCCGGGCACCTATCCCTTCGTGCTGTACATCGGCTCCACCGGCGCTGAATCCGGTTTTGAACTGCATGAGGTGGCCTTTGTTCCGGCACCTGAAGGCCCGGCGCCTGAGCAGGCCGAAGATGGCAGCATCGTCCTTGAGGCCAAAAGCGCCACGACTTGGTCGGAGAACATGCGCTACGAGCCGAAGCCCGAAAAAAACTGCCTCGGCTTCTGGACCAGCGAGGATGACATTGCCGAATGGCAGTTCGAGGTGGTCAAGCCAGGCCGCTACAAGGTCACGGTGGTCCACGGCTGCGGCACTGGCAGCGAAGGCAGCGAGGTGGTGGTGAAACTCGGTACGCAGGAACTCAAATTCACCACGCAGGACACGGGTGGCTTCCAAAATTGGCAAGAAGCGCAGGTCGGCGAGGTCGAAATCAAAAGCGCAGGGCCGCAACGCCTCGTGATCGATCCAGTAAACAAAGTCAAAAACGCCGTGCTTGATGTACACAAGGTGCTGCTCACGCCGGTGAGCTGAGTGCTCAGTGGAGCGCGGGTGCCCTCACCCGCATTGGCTGGATGGGGTCATTGCGCCAAGATAAACACAGATAAGGAGGACATCAGACAAACAGTAAAATGAAAGTTAGAACATCGAAACCTTATATCGCAGCCCAGCGGGTAAGAACCCCGCGCGGTAGAGTCTGGAGCCAGACAGCCGGAAGCGAGTCATGCATCGTCAGTCGTGAGGCTGGCATGAGCCGGAGCGTAGCGGAGACAGCCAGCCACAGGCTGCCCGCAGGGCGAGCGCAGCGAGGCAACCGTTGACAGCGAGCACTAAAGCCGTGGAATTGAGCCTCGAAAGTTTTTCCTCGTGGATTGCCCTCGTTCCTCGGGCCATGCAATAGGGCTTCGCAGGAGTGATGCCGCTTACGCGGCAGGGCGTTGTCTTCGCCGTTGACCCAGCGGGGACCAGTGCGCACATCGCGATCAAAGGCCAGCGATGGGCGAGCCACCGGGGTCCGAGACCAGGGCAGAGGTGCATGACAAGGGAAGCCTGTGAGCCGAGCAGCAGCGAGACAGACAGCCACAGGCTGCCCGAAGGGTGAGCGAGAGCGAATCAACTTGGGAGAGCTCTAATCGGAGCCTCTGTTGCAGTAAACGCCGGACGAGGGACGACACCGGCAGACGAACGTCCAGGCATGAACGGGGGGCATCGACCACGAGCATGAGCGAAGCCAAAGATGCAGCAACAGTAAGCCGGAGCGAGCCTGTGAAGCAAGCCGAGGTGAGGGGCCAGAGCAGTCGTAGTGTGCCCGTAGAATCGAGCGGAGCGAGATAGCCAGCCCGCAGGGCTGCCCTGGAGCGGCAGCGGAAGGGTGAGCGCCGAGGGGCGGCGCGAAGCAACCGGTTGAAACGTGGCGAACTGTAACCGACAGGAGCCACGGAGTAGCGAGCCGAGCGCAGCGAGACAGCCAGCGAAGCAAATCAAAATAGAGGCTGGCAACGAGCACACCCGGAAAAAGGAGGAACCGTTGGACGGAAACACCGTGGGACTTCGTGCCCAGGAAAGTGTCAACGTAAGCTCAACGGATAGCACATCGGATGTGGAAACTTGGCAAACGCTGAGCGAACACAGCGAATCCCTCCACCGGAAGAACCGGATGCGGTAGTTCCGCACGTCCGGGTCTGTGAGGGAGCCAGCGCGCAAGCGCTGGCTCTACTCGGCGGGCAGGTATTCCAACCGGTCCGGCACGCTGTTGTTGTTACCGTCGAAGGGCAGGGGATCATCGTGGTCCATGCGGCCGTCCTCGTCGTGATCGTTGTCGGGCTGGAGCCAGTCGTCGTCTTCGTTCAGCCATTCACCCTGCTCCCGCAGCGCCTTCCAGAGCTGCATCACCGCATCGGCATGGGTGAGCGGACGCTGGGCGGTGTCTTTGGCGATCAGCCCAGGATTGGCGGGCAGTTTCAGTGCAATCAGCCAGCGCGACAGCGTGGCCCAGTCCGCGTTGTTGTTCGGGTTGAAGGTGGGATCGGTCGTTGGCAGGCCCCAGTGGCACAGCGCCTCGATGGCCGCACGATCCGCGTCGTCCTGGCTCACGTCGGTGAAGCGTGGAGCCGCAGGCATGATCCATGGCGGCGGGCTGGCCTGGGCGCGGACGAGGCGTGTGAGCACACGAGCGAGTTCGCGGCGCGTCATCACTTGATCCGCGTCGAAGAAAACACTGCTCACGTCCGCAGGCCAAATGCCGCGCACCGCGAGCATGTTCGCCGCTTCAAAATGCAGCGCGTCAGTGGGAAGATCCTGCCAGGGCCAGAGCAGCACGCCGGGACCGCCGCAGCCGCGCACGAGGCGGAGCTGGATTTCACGCCAATGCTTTTGCGAAGCAGCCGCCGCACGCGGCTGGATGCCATCGCGCAGGCAGATCCACGCCAGCGTGGCGCTGGCCTGGCCGACATGCATCATCTGGCCGTGTAGGCGCAGTGCGCTCTGCACCACACTGCTCACGCCGATGTTCTTTGAGCAGCCGAGCAGGCCGTTCATCTGCACCGGCACGAGACCGCGCAGCGGAAACATCGCGCGGTCGGTGTCCGTGTGCCAGCCGCGTGACGACGTCTGCACATACGACCATGGGCCGTTGCGATCCTCAGTGAGAAAACGGCGGCGCGTGGGATGGAAGTCGATGTTGAATTGAAAACCGAATACGCCGTCCGGCACCATGATCTTCGCCCACTTCGGTTCGCGCGATTCAGCGCGGATGTCCTGCTCACGCAGCATGTAGAGTGCCTCCAGGCGCAGTCCTTCGCGCACATACGGCTTCGGCGGCAGCAGATCAGCCGTGCCGAATTCGGTGGTGAGCCGCATGTGGCGGAAGGTCTGCGGAAAGTCGCCCACGCGGTCATGCACCGCCGTTTGCAGATGATAGAGCATGCTCAACGAGTGCTGCTTTGCGTCGTCGAAGATGATCTGCCGCTGCGCGGGCATGAGATCGACGATGTTTTTCTTCGAGGCACCGGCTGCGCTTTTTTCGAGCGCATCCACCACGCGCTGCGGCAACTGGCACAGCGGATAATCCTGCACCGGCCAGTTCAAGAACGTCGCCTCGGTGCCGGGGGCGAGATCGTTGTGCCAGCGATCCACCAGCCGCCGGTGCGTGTAAATGCTCCAGCCGGACTGGCTGTAAGTGCCCGTGCTCATGTCGCTGTCCACCCACGGCGGTGTTTTATCGAGCTGCGCAAACGAACGCGGATCGTAGATCGCCGGTTTGGGAATGATGCTCGCTTTGTCCGCCTCACGCAGCACCACGCACCAAGACAGCGGATTCATTTCCTGCTGACCCGCATCGTCGAAGGCTGCGGGAGCACTGGCTTCGCCGAAACGCGATTTCAAATCCGGGCCTGCGCCGTATTTCGCCCCGCTGAGTCGGATCACATCACCCCAGTCGGAGGCGTCGAGCGTGAGTCGGGCTTTGACGGTGAGGGAAGCCCCAGACGGGCTAAAGCCCGAACTACGAACGAAGACGCAGCCAGTGACCTGGTTGGTTTCGACGATCACCTTGTCTGGCTGCCAGCCGCGTTCGATGCGCAGCACGCCGGCATCGGCGTACGGTTTGAGAAGTTCCTCGAAAATCTTCGCCGCTGCCGCCGGTTCGATGGTCTCTGTGCCGCAGTAGGCGTTGCCAGGTGTCGGCATGCCGTAGGTCTGTGAGTTGTGCGCCCGAATGCGGTCGATGACCTCGCTGTAAATCCCGCTGCGCGGAAAATTCACCCGCCGACCGTTCACACCAGTCCATTCATCCGGACAACCGACCCCTTCCGCACTGAACTGACCACCGAGCCAGTCGATGTCGTTCACCAGCACAATCTTCTTCACGCCAAGCCGCGCTGCCTGAACCGCCGCCGCACAGGCGGACTCATTGCCGCCGACGATGAGGAGATCGGTTTCGAGCGTGGTCGGTTCAGCGGCTTGAATAAAGGCCGTCAGGAATGTGACGACGAAAACAAGATTGGAGAGCAGCTTCATATAAAAGTTGGTTGGCTTGTTGGCATCTTTGAACACGATTCCGGCCTCGTCCAGCACCAGAGCCAGAATGAGCTTGTCACTCCATCGGTAAATTGGGTAGTCTATCGAACATGAGAGCGTCTCTAATCAGCTTCTGGATCATGCTTGGCTTGCTGTTGTTCAGCCCTAGTGCCAAAAGCGAGGAGAAAGAATCTGAGCCGTCCGTCAAACAACTGACAAGCCTGGATGTGCTCGACAACACGCATAAAATTAAAATCGGCGACTGCTTGTGGATTGAGATCGTGTCAGACAAGCGGCGCGAGTTTGATGCCATCGTCTCGGCAAAGGGTGTGTTGGAGGTGCCTGGCATTTCAAATGAAATCCAAGCTGGCGGCAGCAGTGACCTCTGTTCGAGTTTCTCATTGGCGTGTTCTGCCAAAATCCAACAAAATCGATACACCCGGCCTCATTGTTTTTGGCTTTGTCAGCAAACAGGGCAAATACAAGCTCACCGACGATCAGGAACTCACAGTTAGTGGATTGCTGCACCTAGCAGGCGGGACAATTTCGAAGAATAAAGTCCCGAAAATCGCAATCATCCGCAAAACTCCACAGGGCAACAAACGCATCTTGGTGAACACCAAGGCGATCTTGGTCGAAAAGCGCGGCGAGTATGACTTGTTCCTCCGGCCCGATGATGTGGTGATCGTCGAGTAGCCCTCACGCCAATCTCAAATCGAGACGATCATCGCCATTCATGTCGAGCACGGCGGCCGTTGCCCTGCCAACGCCCGTTTTCCCAACGATGTGGAAGTCCGACCACTCGAAATGCTCCTCCCAGCGATCACGCCGTGGATAGAACAGGCCGGTGATCGCATCCGTCAGCGGATCAATGCCGGTGAGGTTGGGGCCTTTGTGCAAATTGCCGTCGATGCAGCCAGATAGAGATTGTCCGCATCATCGGAGCTGCCGTGTTTCCTAGGGCGGATGTGTTCGATGTGCAGTGCGGCCAGTGGTGAGTCATTTTGATGAAGCTGGCAGTATTCGCAGCGATGCCCGGCGCGATCATGGACCAACTGCTTGACCGCTTCGGTCATGGCATGGCTCCCGCTTTCATGCGCTGTGCCTCACGCCGCAGCACCGCCACGAACTTGTTCGCTCTCACATAGCCTTCATATTCGGCATGCTCCTCGTCCGTAAGTTCGCCCTCGGTGCTTTTTGCAGCCAGCAGATCAATGCGGTTGCGCAACGACTGGTCCGGCAGCACGCCCAGCACCACTTCTTCCTTGCCGGGGAGAAGCAGTTGCAGGAGCGGCGCAGCGCCGCGGTGAAAGGCTGCTTGGATGCTCATGAGCATGAGCATGAGCATGAGCATGAGCATGAGCTTGCCATGCTGAGGTGAGAATCGCAAGCGTGTCCTCGCCATTGAAGGAAAGTCCACCAGTGCGTCCAACAGCAGAACCAGAATGGTCTTGCCAGTTTGCGGCCAGATTGTGTAGGCTGTTCCTCATGACCGCGACTCCGAAAATCTTCTTTGCCGTGCTTGGTGTGGTGATGCTGGCTTCCACGACAAGAAGCGAGGAGAAAGCACCCGTGCGGCCAATCGATACACTGTCGAGCATGGAGGCGCTCGACAATGCACGGCGACTGGAGACGGAGGACGTCATCAGCATTCGGATTTTAGAGAATAAACGCGAAGGGCTTCAGCAAGTGATCGCGGTGACTGGCGAAATCCAAGCTCCCTATATTGGTCTCTTTGAGGTGGACCCCGAAATTCGGGCCAGTAGTGAAGTTGTGAGTTTATGGTGGTTACGGGTTGGGATTTCCACCCCAGACCCCGACATACCCAGTGAAAGCCAAACGTAAAAGACACGACGCCATGTTCAAAGCCCGAGTGGCTTTGGAAGCCATCAAGG
>Ga0209702_10003230_pt1 | contig 26119 bp, 19 predicted proteins | sample FRY01_FD_187210 | JGI IMG/M metagenome (GOLD analysis project Ga0209702, IMG submission 187210) | Freshwater microbial communities from Lake Fryxell liftoff mats and glacier meltwater in Antarctica - FRY-01 (SPAdes) (version 2) | ecosystem: Environmental > Aquatic > Freshwater > Ice > Glacier... | reverse complement strand
ATTTTACCCAATTTAATTCATGTTACACCTCCTATTGCAAATTTCATGAGTCCTGAACCTATGGGATGCTCACCAATCACCGTAAGTTTTAACAATACATCAACAGCATCAAATGCGCTTGCTGATCCAATTTCCACCTATTCTTGGAATCTTGGAAATGGTCAAACTTCAATCCTCAGAACACCACCAGACCAAATATACACCTCGGGTACGTATGATATTTCATTAACGATAACTACTCAAAAAGGTTGCACAGAGACTAAAACATCGGTTAAGTATGTTCAAGCAGGTGTAATTGATTCTGTTAGATTTACTAGTACCCCAGCTAGCATTTGTGCAAAATCACCAGTTGTCTTCACAAACAATACTGTAATCTCAGAACAACACAATCCAGCTGAACCTACTTATTTATGGGAATTTGGAGACACTGGAACTTCAACAGACAAAGACCCAACCTATACTTACCCTTTAGATACAGGGTTTTTTGATGTGACGTTAACCGTAACTTATAGAGGTTGTGATTCAATATTTAAGAAAGACAGCGCTGTATTTGTGAAAGCTCCAATAGCCGATTTTTCTCCTGACATGACATTGTATTGTAACACACCTATACCCGTTACTGTAACAGTTACCGATGCTTCTAAAAAAGGAAAACTAAACGATGATATAAATTTAACATGGAGATGGGGAGATCAAATTGTTCAATCAACCTCGTTAGATAATACAACTTTAGATGCTGCAAATAATGATGGAAGCAGCACTTTTGTTTATCCAAATTATGGGAAATATGATATCTGGCAAGTAATTCACAACGTAACAACAGGTTGTTCCGATTCTATAAAAAAATCTATAATAATAGATCGAGTAGATGCTGAATTCACCTTGAATAATGATTCTGTTTGTAAAAACGGATTAGTTACAATGACTGCTATTCCTGGAACAGTTTATATACCTGAATCTACTTACACATATTCATGGGGTATCCAAGGAGTTCAGAGTGTTTTGGGTGGCGACAGTACTTTAACTGGATCAAGTGCAAGTATTGATCACAAAACAGAAGGGACATTTAATATAATTTTAACTGTTACAAATAACAATAATTGCTCTTCAACACCTTCTGCTCCTTTATCAATTTCACCTATAAATGTATTAGAATTACCCAAAGCAAGTTTCACACCTTCAAAAAATGGAGGATGTGTAGGAGAACAAATTACTTTCACGAGCACTTCAACACACCCTGGAACCGTTCATTCAAATACATTTAAAACGTACGACTGGACATTGCCCAATGGTAGTCTCTCGGCAGGCAGCGCCGTGAACTACACATTTGGATCTACCGGAGATTTCCCTCTATCGTTAGTTGTAACCGATGGATTTGGCTGTGTTTCGTTACCTAGTTCTGACCCTATTCCTTTTCTCTATCCAGTAACCAAGCCAACTCCTAATTTCACAGTAGATCAAGTTGTTTGTAATAAAACTTCGTTTAGCACTCTAAACACAGCAACAGGTACAGGAGCTTTAACTCACACTTGGAAATTAGATAATTCACAAATAATTAGTTCTACATCTTCTACGTTAACACATACGTTCGTTGAAGGCAATTCAACAACAAGTAAAATTCACAAAGTAACACTCGTAACAACTGATGCAAATGGTTGTTACGATAGTTTATCTAGGAATGTAACTATTTCGACTCCAAAAGCATCATTTGTTCCAATCTTTACAGGCGCAAAACTAAACAGTGATGGTAAATCGGCTACTTGTCCTCCAATTTTTGGTGATTACAACAATCAATCAGTTGTATTCGGTGCTTCGTATACTTCTAGTTGGGATTTTGGAGATGGAAAATCTTCTACCCTAAAAGACCCTAAAAACACCTTTTTGTACGCTGGAAATTATGACGGAAAATTAACTATCACGGATCAATATGGGTGTGCTCACGACACACTTATGCCAATTTATCTTACTATAGGTGGTCCAAGTATTGATCTAATAACTAACGAAACAGGGACAATTTGTAATAATTTGTATTTTTTCGGTACGTTAAACCCAATATTAGTTGATCGTATATCTTGGGATTTTGGAGATGGAATTACAGCAACGACAGCTCAAATTGAACATAGCTATCCAATAGGAGGAACCTATTCACCCATCTTAACAATTTATGATTCTGAAAATTGCGGTGTTGATTATCCGTTGCCTCCTATAACTGTTCAAAATGAATTAAAAGCATATTTTGTTTATAGTCCAAAACCAGGTAAAACAGATGAAGCGGTAACGTTTGATGATCAATCCATATTCTCAACCCCTATTTTAACGTGGGATTGGAATTTTATAGATTTTGAAAAAGACACAACCTATTTCAACACTACTGATGCCAACGTTTCATACACATATATGTTTCCATATACGTACCAAACATCTCTAACAGTTACGGATGCAAATGGATGTGTTAGTACATATATTGCGCCTATAATAGTAAAAGGTGACTTCAAAATTGCTAATGTGTTCACTCCAAATGGAGATGGCTTAAATGATACTTTTAAATTTTTCCATGATTTATTCAAAACGTATGATGTTACAATTTTAAATAGATGGGGGAATTTGGTTTACGAAAAAACCGGGGTAACAGGAATTATTATTTGGGATGGATTGAACCAAAATAATGAGCAATCTACAGAAGGAGTTTATTATTTTATTTTGAAGGGATTACTAATAGATGGTACTCCTTTTGAAAAAGTAGGATTCTTAACGAAAATAAATTAGAAATTAAAAATTGTTAATTTATTTGAGCTGCTCATAAATAAAGTCTAATTTTACATACTAAAATAAATAGTATGAAATATTTTATTAACAGCTTTTTGTTTATTATCCTTTTTAGCTTCACACAAGATAACGGATACACTGAAACTGGAAGAGCTTGTTATTATTCTAGTAAATTTAACGGTAGAAAAACGAGCTCAGGTGAATTATTTTCACAAGAAAACATGACAGCTGCTCACAAAAACTTAAAACTAGGCACATTCGTGAAAGTTACAAATCTATCAAATGATTCATCTGTGATTGTGAAAGTGAATGACAGATTACACAAATCTTCTGGTCACGTGATTGACTTATCTTTAAAAGCAGCAAACCAATTAAACTTTATTAGAAACGGAAGCGCGAAGGTAAAAGTTGAAAGTACAGTAGTTTCAAACTAATTATAGAATACACAAATGAAAAAATTCACATTTATTGCAAGTATTTTTATACTTGCATCTTGTTCACAAAAAACAACTTCAACAGTTAGTAAAGTTGAAACTACACTGGCTACAGCTGAAGAAATTGCTCAAGGAAAAATACTATATGCTGAAAGCTGTATTAAATGCCATGAATCTTTCGAGCCTTCTGAATTCACTGAAAAAAAATGGAGACATGAAGTGCCAAAAATGTCTAAAAAAGCAAAAATTGATGCTACAAAACAACGTTTAATTTTAGCATACGTTCTCGCTGGAGCTAAGAAATAATACCGATCATGTTTTCAAAATTAATTGTTGTAGATGCTTCTACTGTTTTGGCTGGACCTTCAGTTGCAACCTTTTTCGCTGAATTAGGCGCAACTGTTATCAAGGTAGAAAATTCTACAGCGTATGACGTAACTCGTTCTTGGAAATTGCCTACAGAAGATAAAAACGCTCCAATTTCAGCTTATTTCTCAAGTGTGAATTATGGAAAAAAATACATTCAACTCAATTTAAAAGAAGAACACGACAGAAAACAATTCAAAGAATTAATCAAAGTTGCTGACATTCTTATTTCCAATTACAAAAAAGGAGACGAAGAAAAATTAGGAATTGAGGATGCTACACTTAGGCATTGCAATCCCGCTTTGATTATTGGAAAAATAAGTGGCTTTGGAAAAGAGAGCGACAGAGTTGCCTATGACTTAATCTTACAAGCTGAAACTGGATTCATGTCTATGAACGGAACACCTGAAAGCGGACCAGTTAAAATGCCTGTTGCGTTGATCGATGTGTTGGCTGCACATCATTTAAAAGAAGGATTATTAATCGCTTTATTAAAATTAAAAACTTCTGGAAAAGCAACAACAATAAGTGTTTCGTTATATGATGCAGCAGTTGCTAGTTTAATCAATCAAGCATCTAATTACCTTATGAACAATCACATTCCGCAACGAATAGGAAGCTTACATCCCAACATTGCTCCATATGGAGAATTATTCATAACGAAAGAAAACGATTTAATCACTTTTGCAATCGGAAGTGATTCACATTTTAAAAAATTATGTGACTATTTAAATTCACCAGAACTAATTGATAATCAAGCATATATATCAAATCAAAACCGAGTTGTTAACCGCATTGAATTACAAGAAATTTTACAAGAAAAAATAAAAACCATTTCAACAGAAGCGATTCTTTCAGAAATGTTGAAACTAAAAGTTCCAGCAGGAAAAGTTAAAAACTTAGCAGAGGTATTTGAAAAAGAAGAACTCAAAGATTCCATTCTAGAAGAAAACATCTTAGGTTATTCAACTAAAAGGCTTTCTTCTATTGCTTTTAAAATGGAGTAAGGAATTAAATTAACATTCTTTAATTGTTCACTTTTCTCAATCGTTCTTCTACTTTTTTAGTCAACGTATTGAAAAATAATTTTGAGTCTTTTTCATTTAATTTTCTCCCAAAACGAATTGTTTTCCCAAGGTAATCAAACTCTAATCTTTCTCCGCCCCTCACCCATGGAGAAGTTTCCCAAACTGCTTGTAATGAGCGCTCTTTAGGTTGGTACATTCTGATTTTTTTGATGTTTTCTAAATAATAGGGGGTTGATTTACCAAACTTTTTTACCGATCGTTTATAAAACAAGGCAGCTTCATTAACTTTAATAAGCTCTTTCCCCCATAAAAGCCAGGAATACGAACGACCTACTTTGACGGCATAATAGGTCCAGAAAGTCATGAAAATAGCTATGATTATTTTTTCTTGCTCGTTGAATGTCATTGCAAACAAAGACCAAACCATTGTGAGTCCGACTGTTAACCACATCGCGCACCAAGCACCCATCAAACTCTTAATCCAAGCAGGAGAAGAAGGATATATAACAAAAGTTGCTTTGTCTTTATCATCTACAAAACTTATGTGTTCGCCAATCCATTTCATTGGGCAAAAGTAGTTAAAAGTCTTTTAATAGGCTTTGGTTCTTAGACTAAATCCTGTAATTTTATTAATACTATATCAAAATTATAGCTATTAGCTTAAAGGAAATACCAAACACCTATATAAATCATTCCAATAAACATAAAATAAAATTGTTTAACATTTTTTAATTTTTATTAAACAAATTAATTAGTACATTTATGAATATAAAAATTTACACTATGCCAAAAACTGAAAAAATAACAAATGAAATGAGTTTTAATCAAAACTCAATTATGACAATCTACATGGAAGATGTTTTAGAAAATGGACATGAATCCTTAAATGTTTTCTCGTTTTGTAAGAAATATAAAATAGAAGAGCCTGTATTTTATTCTTATTTTGGATCTTTTAAAGCAATTAAAGAAAGAATATGGGTCGCTTTCTTTGAAAATGTCGAGAAAGTAATAGAAGAAAACAAAGACTTTAAAAGCTATTCTGGCAAAGATAAATTATTGACATTTTATTTTTCATTATTTGAACTTTTCACTTTAAACAGAAGTTACATCATTCATGTTTTAGATGCAGAGAAAAATCATTTCAAGAATTGTATTCAATTGAAAGAATTCCGAAAATTATTCAAAAAATTCATTGAGAAAAATATAGAATCTCCCATTAAAAATGAGAAAATAGCGAATTATACAAATTCTGTTATGGGAAAGGGCGCTTGGATTCAATTTTTATTTATTCTAAAATTTTGGATGGATGACACTTCAGCAAATTTTGAAAAAACTGATATCCTTATCGAAAAATCAATCACAACATCATCTCTTTTTCTAGACGCTAAACCTTTGGAAAGTTTATTCGATCTTACTAAGTTTTTATTCAAAGAAAAAATGTAAATGACATGAAAACGATAGATAAAATTCCGACAGGTAAAATAGAACGTGCGAGCCAATTAATGATAACAGGTTTAAAAGTAGGAGGTAATTACATTTCATATTATGGAGAGAAATTAATAAACTCTAAACTTGATAAAGAAAAATTAAACAAAAACAATGCTGAAGATATCTATGATGGATTACAAAAATTAAAAGGTAGCGCCTTAAAAGTGACTCAAATGTTGAGTATGGATAAAAATATTCTACCAAAAGCCTACGTCGACAAATTTTCACTTTCGCAATTTTCTGTCCCACCACTATCAGCGCCTTTAGTTCGTAAAACATTCAAAAAATATTTAGGTAAATTCCCTGAAGAAATATTCGACACCTTCAGTCCAGATGCCATTAACGCGGCTAGTATTGGCCAGGTTCATTTAGCAACTAAAAATGGAGTAAAGCTAGCCGTTAAAATTCAATATCCAGGCGTAGCTGAAAGTATTAGTTCAGATTTAGCACTGGTAAAACCTTTTGCCGTCAGAATGTTCAATTTAAAAGGAAAAGATTCTGATAAATATTTTAAAGAAGTTGAAAGTAAATTAATTGAAGAAACTGACTATGAACTTGAGTTAAAGCAGAGTGTAGCTATTTCTTCTGCATGTAAAGATATTTTAAATTTAAAATTCCCTGAATATTATCCTGAACTCTCTTCTTCTAAAATATTAACGATGAGTTGGATCGATGGCGAGCATCTGTCTGAGTTTACAGCTCACAATTTAGATCAAGTAAAATCTGATAAAATTGGGCAAGCACTTTGGGATTTTTATATGTTTCAAATACACGGTTTAAAACAAGTTCATGCAGATCCTCATCCTGGAAATTTCCTAATAGATAACGAATCAAACTTGATAGCGATTGATTTTGGCTGTGTTAAAAACATTCCTGATGATTTTTACATTCCTTATTTTGAGCTTGCCACATTTGAAACTTTAAACAATCCTAAAATGTTTAAAGAAAAATTATATGAGTTGGAAATTGTAACAAATGAAGACAGCGAAGAGACCGTTGAACTCTTAAATAAACTATTCTGTGATTTATTAAGTCTTTTTACTCAACCATTACATGATAAAACCTTTGATTTCTCAAATGATAGTTTCTTTACAAATATGGCAAATATGGGAGAAAGTTTTGTTAAAAACACAGAGTTAAGAAAAATTAATGGTAACCGAGGTTCTAAACATTTTCTATACATTAATCGAACGTTTTTTGGACTATATAATTTACTTCATGATTTAAAAGCAACAATAAATACAAATACATATACATATAAAAAATACAGTGCACCATCTACAATTATAAATTAGACTAATTAATTTAAAATAGTTGATCCCTGTAAAACAAATCGAAATCATTCTACTTGTTCTACAGGGATTAACTATAAATGTATTTTGTGTAATTTATAAATACTTAAAATCTTGTCCTTCCTTAAGAGACTTAAGAGCCTCATATATCAAGAAGATACAATTCTCTACATCTTCTTTACTACACATTTCAACAGTAGTGTGCATATATCGCAAAGGCAATGAAATCAACATCGCAGGAATTCCACCACTTGAATAGGCAAATGCGTCCGTATCTGTTCCAGTAGCTCTTGAAACTGCAGCTCGTTGGAAGGGTATTTTATTTTTCTCTGCTACTTTCGTAACATGTTTCAATAAATTATTTTGCACTGCAGGTCCAACAGTTAATACCGGACCTTTGCCAGCATGTAAATCACCTTGTTCAATTTTATTTACCATTGGGGTTTGAGTACAATGACAAACATCTGTAATAATAGCAACATTTGGTTTAATTTTGTTCGCAATCATTTCCGCACCTCTCAGTCCGACTTCTTCCTGAACCGAATTTACAATGTACAATCCAAAAGGCAATTCAACTTTATTTTCTTTTAAAAGTCGAGCAACCTCAGCAATCATAAATCCACCCATTCGGTTATCCAGAGCTCTTCCAACGTAACGGTTTTTATTCAAAATCATGAACTCATCTTCGTATGTGATCACACAACCAACATGAATACCTAATGCTTCCACTTCTTCTTTTGAATCGCAACCACAATCCAAGAAAATATTTTTCATGCTTGGTGTCTCCTCTTTTTCCTGACGCATGTGAATTGCTGGCCATCCGAAAACCGCTTTTACATATCCTTTTTCTGTATGAATATTAACGCGTTTTGAAGGTGCAATCATGTGATCTGAACCACCATTTCGTCGCACATAAATAAACCCCTCTTTTGTGATGTAATGAACGAAATAGGAAATTTCATCAGCATGTGCTTCAATCACCACTTTGTATTCAGCTTTTGGATTAATCACTCCAACGGCAGTTCCATAAGTATCTGTGAAAAATTCATCGATAAAAGGAGTAATGTATTTCAACCATAATTTTTGCCCCTCAGTTTCAAAACCTGTAGGAGAAGCATTGTTCAAATATGCTTCCATGAATTTTTGAGATTCTTTTGTGATAATTTTTTTCATTTGTTTTATTTTAATAGTGTTACATTTCCTTTTACAACCGACTCAACGTTGTCTATACATTTTACTTTCAAATAATAATCATATACATCAGGATCTAACTTTTTCCCTTTATACGTTCCATCCCAACCAACTCCTCTTTCATGGGTTTCAAAAACCATCTCTCCCCATCGATCAAAAATACGAAAAGTCAATACTTTAATCATTTGACCATGAATATTTAAAACATCGTTATTCCCGTCACCATTTGGAGAGAATGCATTGGCAATGTAAACAGATGGGTCATCACAGATGTAGTCGTAGACTTTGATTAGAATTGTGGCAGATTTTGTACAGATATCATCTGAAATTGAAACAGTGAAAAGAGTGTTTTCAAATACTTTTGCAGTAGTATTTTGAGAAGATGGAGATGTAACAACAGTTGATGGTAGCCAGCTGTAATGATAGCCATTTGGCAATGCTGAAAGAGAAATCATCCCGCCTTTTGGAACTAAAACGTCAGAAGAAGAAGCTTTCACCAACAAAGAATCTATAGTACTGATAGTAAGTAATATAGAATCATTAAAACTACACCCCATTGAATTATTTACAGCTAAGTAAACGTATTGAGAATTCGTTTTAGGAGAAATTGAAACTTGACTAAGGGTGGAATTGGTAACTAAAACTGAATCAGGTGTCCAACTATAAACAAAAGGAATCAATGGGTTTGAATTTACAGCCGATAGTAAAGATTCCTCCTTAAAACATAACTTATTATTACCGACGAGTTTAATATAAGAACTTATTACTTCGACAAAAACACTGTCTTTTTTATAACAAAGATCATTACCCGCTTTTATATAATAATAACCCGTTTTTGTTGGAGTAAACATCAACGTAGAATCTAATACGGAAGAATTTAATGTATCCGAAAAAGAAGCAACACTCGACCATATAAAATAACGTCCTGAACCGAAGTTTTTTGCTGTAAAAAACAAAGGCGCAGGCTTACATAAAACGGTATCGTTATTAACCGATAATTTAATAGAATCCAAGACCGTAACTTTTACAAAAGCTGAATCCGTTAATTGACACGCTTTATTTGTAACTGTAAGCAATACATTGTATATTCCTGAACTAGTATACTTGATTGTTGGTGAAAAAATAAGAGAAGAAGTGTCGCTTTTACTTGTTCCGAAATTCCATAAATACGAGTCTGAGACTGTTGAATTATTTTCTAATTTTATACTCTCTCCCAAACAGATGATATTTTTTGATGCTGTAATACTTGCGCTAGGTATAATACCAAAATCAAACTTAAATAGAACATTATTGCAATTATTACTTAAATTTAAAGTTGACCAAGCCGAGGGTGTAGTTGGGAAATCACTATGTTTTCCACAACCTCCACAAACGGATTGATACATCACACCATTTTTATCAAATCTTGAAGTGCCCCCGTCAACATGTTCTTGAGACAAAGAACCTCCAATATAAGAACCGTAAATTAAATGATCAAAATCTTTATCAATTACCATCACATAAAAATCATAGCCATTTGGAGGAACACTTCGAAACGCATTGCTTGAGATAGGCATGTTTTTCAACTTGGTATTACTAAATAAATTACCCCCCCAACCTGACACGTATAAGTTACCACAAATGTCAACTAAAAAAGCAGAAGGTGATATATTTAAGGAAGTTAAGCCATTTCCAAATACTGTAGAATTTAAAACTGTAGTTAACGAAGAATCTAACTTACATATAAATTGACTACTGTTAGGATTTAGAAAGTTTGAATTTACAACAGGAAATCCCCCTCCCTCAGTTTGCCCAAGTAAAAAAACATTATCATCACGATCAATTTCAACAAAGAAGACTTGGTCATAATCACTTGTTCCAACATAGGAAACACGTATCAATTTAAGCCCATCAGAGCTCATTTTACCAACAAACCCATCCGTTACACCTCCATTAAAAACAGGCTTCCAAGCTCCTAATGTTTTAGGTAAATCAGTTGAAGTTGTGCCTCCAGCAAAAACAACATTATAGCTAGAATCAATTTTCACAGAATAACAGACATCATTTAAAGTTCCACCAAAATAACTAGACCATTTCATTGAAGATAAGTCAGATGATAATTTAAAGACCACACCGTCTTGACCTCCATTGTTTAAAGCTTGAAAACTATCTTTAATGGGGAAATTGGTTGAATGAGTGCAAGATGCTACTATGCAATTACCGTTTTGATCCAACATTATTTCACCTCTTGAGTTATCTCCATAATTTGTCATTAAAGATTCATAAGTCAAACTCAAATCATTATAATTAACCCCATCGTTATCACTTCCTCCAACATAAGTTGACGCTAATAAATTATGACCGTTTGAACTTAATTTTGAAACATATATATCCGTACCTGTGTTTAAGTGATATACACCATTAGAATTGAAATTTAATCCTGGTGTTCCTCCGCCAAATACTCCTTGAAACCCTTTTTTTATAGGGAAATCTATACTTGATGTTGCTCCAAAAAAATAGAGGTTATCAAATTTATCAGCAATCAAACTATGAACAGTTTCAGTTCCTCGCGTGTTGGTTCCTCCCCCAATAAAAGAAGTCCAAAGCATTTGTGTTCCATTAGAAGAATATTTAGAAATAAAAACATCTGTAATACCATATCCGCCGGATTGAACAGTAAAATTAGAATTAACATCATAAGCTCCATTGTCAGGGGTAGGATATGTGTTTCCAAAAATTGTTCCTCCACTATACCCTTCTCCATTGTGTGCGTAAGTCGCAGTCATTCCGAAATTATCTGTAGTTGAACCCGAGTAAGTTGCAAAAACCAAAACAGGATCTATAATCAACTCATAATCAATATCATACTTTTCTAAATCAAAACAAATAATACCTCCAATTAATTTAAACTTAGTCTCAACAGACTTAATTTTTCCATTGATTATTTGATACGAATAAGGCTTTTTTTCTATTAATCTCCCTAAATCTGTTTCAACAATTAAATTACCTTCCCTATCTATCGTTATACTTTTTTGACCTACATATTCTAACTGAATAACAGATGGATCAATATTCGATTGAACGTGAAATTCATATTTTAAATCCTGTTTATTTTCGATTAATTTTAAGTCAATTCCATCATAAAAATTAGGCAATATAGCTTCGCTAAACCCATGAACATCTGAAGCCCATTTTAAAGAATCATTCCCTAAAAAATAATTGTAATAATTTTCGGTAGAATTTACTTTAATGATCGATGAAACTTTGTTTGAACCCTTAAAATTCAAATGAACAGCTTGTTGCTTGACATCTAAATTATCCAACTTAACATTATTCGTGTGAGCCTCATGCATCGCTGAATAATCCTGAAAATGAAACAAGAATTTATTTTGCTGAATCCACAAGTTACCGCCATTAAATTTTGATTGAAAAAGCACGTTTTTATCCCATTGTCCTTTGTTTTCAATAAATGAATGATGGATGGAATGTTTGTGTTCAATTTCCTGTGAATAAATACCACCACCCAGAAAAATAAGAATACAAAAAATCAAATTAACTGCTTTATTTTGAACCATATTTATTCACTAAATTTCTTGACTGATAAACACTCCAATTTCTAATAAAATTAATTAAATATTTTAATAAATCAATGTTCAATTTTGTAACTTTTAAGAATGAATTAACTGAACTCATACGTCATACACATTCAACCGTGTAAAAAAACAAAATTACCACTCCTCAAAAGGCATATTATGAATTATTTTTGATGATTATGGCAAATAGAATTACTACATTGTTCAATATTCACTACCCTATCATTCAAGCTGGAATGATTTGGTGTTCTGGTTGGAAATTAGCTTCGGCAGTTTCAAATGCTGGTGGATTAGGAATAATCGGTTCAGGATCAATGTATCCAGAAGTATTAGAAGAGCATTTACTTAAATGTAAAGCTGCTACGGACAAACCTTTTGCAGTAAACTTGCCAATGCTCTATCCAAATATTGACAAGCATATTCAACTAATTATCAAACATAAAGTTCCAATTGTTTTTACTTCCGCAGGGAATCCAAAAACATACACTTCACTTTTAAAGTCGAACGGAATCACAGTTGTACATGTAGTTTCAAGTGTGAAATTTGCAAAAAAAGCAGAAGAAGCTGGTGTTGATGCTGTTGTAGCAGAAGGCTTTGAAGCCGGTGGACATAACGGAAGAGATGAAACTACAACATTATGCTTGATTCCGATGGTTGCAGCAGAAATAAAAATTCCATTGATTGCTGCGGGTGGTATCGGTACTGGAAGAGGGATGTTGGCTGCAATGAATTTAGGAGCGGATGGCGTTCAAATCGGAAGCCGTTTCGTTACCTCACCAGAATCAAGTGCACATAGCAATTTCAAGCAATCCATTATCGACTCAAAAGAAGGCGATACATTACTGACTTTAAAAGACTTAACACCGGTAAGATTGTTGAAAAATCAATTCTTTTATCAACTTGAGAAAGCATATAGTGAATGTACAAATTCTGAACAAATAACAGAATTATTAGGAAGAGGAAGGGCTAAAAAAGGAATGTTTGAAGGTGATTTAATTGAAGGAGAATTAGAAATTGGGCAAATTTCTGGATTAATAACTGAAATTAAACCAGCAGCAGCAATAGTTGAAGAAATTATTACAGAATTTAAGAACGCATTAATCGAGCAGAATACTGCTAAATACATATTTTAATGATTGAATTTGAACGATTTAAATTAGATAACGGACTAACAGTTCTTTTTCACAAAGACATTACAACTCCAATGGCAGTTGTCAATACTTTATTTGATGTTGGAGCAAGAGATGAATCTGAAGACAAAACAGGGTTTGCGCATCTTTTTGAACATTTAATGTTCGGAAGCTCGGTAAATATCCCTGATTTCGACGCACCTTTGCAAAACGCAGGAGGAGAAAGCAATGCCTTCACATCCAATGACATAACAAATTACTACAACGTTTTACCAGCTCCAAATCTAGAAACAGCACTTTGGTTAGAAAGCGACAGAATGCTTTCATTAGCATTTACAGATAAAAGCTTAGAGGTTCAAAGAAGCGTTGTTATTGAGGAATTTAAACAACGTTACTTGAATCAACCTTACGGAGATGTTTGGTTAGAACTTCGACCTTTAGCGTATGAAAAACATCCTTATAAATGGGCTACGATTGGAAAAGAATTAAGCCATATCGAAAATGCTACGATGGAAGATGTGAAAGCATTTTTTCAAAAACATTATAATCCTAGCAATGCAATCATATGTATTGCAGGAAATTTTGAATTAGACTACCTAAAAGATGTTGTAAATAAATGGTATGGTGACATTCCTTCAGGGAAAAAACCAGCAAGAATATTACCTCTTGAGCCAAAACAATTGAAGTTCAAGGAAAAAACAATTGAAAGAGACGTTCCGACAGATGCGTTTTATTACGCATTTAAAATGCCAGAACGTCGTGATCCTGCTTATTATATAGTTGATATTTTATCAGATGCCTTAGGAAGAGAAAAATCATCTCGTTTATATATTTCTCTAAAAAAAGAAAAACAAATTGTTTCCAATATTAGCGCATATATAACAGGCTCACTAGATCATGGACTGTTGGTGATTTCAGGAAAATTAAACAACGGAAAAACATTTGAAGAATTAGATTCTGCACTTTGGGAAGTTTTAAACGAAATGAAAAAAGCCAAAATGTCTGACGAAGAGTTAGCGCGTTTAATGATTAAAATAAGAACTGAAAAAGAATTTTCTGACCAAGGATTATTGAACAGAGCAATGAACCTTTGTACTTTTGAATTGTTAGGAGATGCCAATGGAATGAACGAAGAAAAAGAAATTTACAACGCTATTCAACCAAGCCATCTTTTAGAAATGGCAAAACAAGTGTTAGTGAAAACAAATTGTACTTTATTAAAAGTTAAAGCAACCCAAGATGCTAAATAGAACAATACAGCCTGATTTACAACCAATTGACAAAATTGATTTTGTAAAACCAATTATTTACGATATTACTCCAGAAGTAAAATTGTTCTTCATGAAAGATGTTACAAATGAAACTACTCGTTTTGATTTGTATTTTGATGCAGGAAATATTCGCTCTCCAAAAGGCATACCTACATTTGTAAACGGACTTTTGCTTTCTGGAACAAATGATAAATCGTCTACGCAAATCAACAATGAAATTGATGCGTTAGGTGGTTTTATGGAAAGTGGTCTATCTGCAGAAAACGCGGTAGTTTCAATGTATTGCTTACGTGAAAATGTATTGCCAATTTTACACATATTAACTGATTCTATTGATAAAGTTGCTTTTTTAGAAACGGAAGTTACTGAATTATTAGCCGACAAAAAACAAGCTTTCCATACGAATATGGAGAAAGTAAGCTACTTATGTCAACGTGAATTTCAACAACGTCTTTTTCATTCTTCTGAAATATATTCAACTGTTGCTACTGAAGATTTCTATGAAAATGTATCTACACAAGGTTTAAAAAAATTCTTCCAAGAATATTATCAAAAGGGATTAACGAAAGTTGTAGTTGTCGGAAATCTAGAACAAGATGTGATTGACGAAATAATAGACACAGTTGGAAAATGGGCTAAAACTGGCGTTTCAATTTTCGAAAAAGACATTCAAAATTTACCAGGTCAGATCCATGTAGATAAAGAAAATGCAGTACAAACCGCAATTCGTGTCGGTCGAATTTTATTCAACAAGAACCATCCAGACTACAACGATTTCTTGGTTTTAAATACCATTTTAGGGGATTATTTTGGAAGTAGATTGATGGCAAATATTCGTGAAGACAAAGGATATACATACGGAATTGGCTCAATGGTAGCTGAATATAACCATTTAGGTTACTTTATGATTGCAACCGAGGTAGGTAAGGATGTGAAAGAAGCTACCTTAACTGAAATACAATTCGAAATAGATCGATTAAAAACCGAATTAGTAACAAATGAAGAATTAGACTTAATCAAAAATTATTTATTAGGGCAATTATTAAAAAGCGCTGATGGCCCCTATTCAATGATGGATTTATACTTAAGCGCTGAGGCTCAAGGACTAGATTTTGATTTCTACAATAAAGCAATTGAAGATTTAAATGCTGTTACGCCAGAAAGACTGCAAGAATTAGCTATCAAATATTTGGTATGGGATGAAATGACAATTGTTTCAGCAGGCTAGAACTCAAATAGAGAAATAGAACTAAAAACATTTTTTTTGGTGAAATTAGTTCATATTGAAATGAGAATAATACACGTGTATTATTTATTAAAACAAACTGCTAAACATAAGGAAGTGTTAGAGAAATTAAGTCTATTACTAACAATTACAGAAGTGTTAACAATTGATAAGGCAACTGTTTTGAAGCTGAAAACGCTAAAGATAAACCGATCGTTTTAACACGTAATACCAAAGATTTTAAAAATAGTAAATTAACTATATTCACACCTGACAGCTATTTAAAACTCAATTTTAATTAATAATCTCAGTTCAATTTATTGAATGATACAAATAAATAAATGAATAGATTTTGATAGAAGTATTTATACAGAACTTGAAGACGTACAAATGAAATAAACGAACAGATGTTTTATTTAGACGATGAATAAAACTTGTTGCATAGCCATAACTACAGAACAATTTTTTGAAGAAGTATACATGAAATAGATGAAGTTTATTGAACTAATTTATATAAGTGTTTGGTATTATACCAAACACTTATATAAAAAAGGAACAAATAAACGAACAGATTTTTTATTTAGACGATGAATAAAACTTGTTGCATAGCCATAGCTACGGAACAAGTTTTTGAAGAAGTATAAATGAAATAGATGAATTTTATTGAACTAATTTATATAAGTGTTTGGTATTAACTACATTTGCAGAATAATAAGGCAATAAATCAAAGGTAAACCCGTTTAGAAAATATGGCAAAGTTGAGTGTAATTTTATTTTTACTGATAACCTCTATCTTGCCTACTTATGTTTCAGCTCAAATTAAGTGTATTCAAACCAATGTAAATGATGATGTTACAATTTATTGGAGTCAATCGAATGACCCCAATTTCACTTCTTACCAAATCTACACAGTTCAAAATGGACTTTTAACTACCATTAATTCAGTAGCAACCACTTCATTTACACATTTATCTGTTACTCAAAAATTTGACTATTACATAACCGTAACATCGAGCTCAAATTCTGACATTACAAATCCAACAGTATCAAATATTAGTTTAACACTAAATAATCCATCAGATGGCACTGCTGTTCTGCAATGGAACAACCCTACCCCTACTGCAACTCCCTCAATGAATGCGAATTACATTATTTATCGTGAATATCCTGCGGGTACTTGGGTAAAAAGAGACAGTGTTTCATTTGGAGCTACTTTTTATAAAGACACAATTGATATTTGTACAGGGTTCATCAGTTATCAAGTAAGGCTTCCGAATCAACCATGCGATTTCACTTCTAACATTAAAGGAGATAATTTTATTGATGTAACTTCTCCTGACATTCCTAAAATCACAAATATATCGATTGATACTGCTTCAAATAAAGTGGTTGTTAAGTGGAATCAAAACAGACAATCAGACACACAAGGCTATATCATTTATTCTATTGATGCAACTGGACTAGCGTCTGAAATAGCAAATTTAACAGGTCTATCAACAATCAATTACATAGATAACAATGCTGATCCAAGCGCTACTACCCTCACCTATTCAATTGCAGCTTATGATGCTTGTTTAACACCTTCCGTTCCTCCGACATCTCAAACTTCGGCAAAAGCAGAAGTGCACACAACAATGAATACTCGTCACACGTATAACATTTGTAACAAAGACGTAAAATTGTCATGGACAGCTTACAAAGGTTGGGCAAATGTTTCTTCTTATGAGATCTGGGGACATAAATTAGGGAAACCTTGGGAGAAATTCGGAACTACAAATTCGCTCGAATTTCACACTACCGGTGAAGCGCTAAAACAATATTGCTTTACGATTAAAGCCATTTCACCCGAAAATAGAGAGTCGTTTTCAAATCTTACTTGTTTAACAATTGTAGCTCCCTCGCAACCAGCTTATAATTATCTAAAAACGGCAACAGTAAACAATGACAAAATAGAACTTCACCACTACATTGAAGTGATTTCAGGTATAAAAGAAATTATTTTTGAACGCTTATCTCCTAAAAACATTTTTGAAGAAATTGGGCGTAAACCATTAACTTCCGAAAACATAACATTCATAGATTCAACTATATACACCGACCGACTTTCATACACTTATCGTGCAATGGTGATTGATAGTTGTGGGAATAACGGTGCCATTTCAAACAGTGCTAAAACAATGCTCTTAACCGTTCAAACGAACAGTGAAGAAATGAAACACTATTTAAACTGGTCAGATTATGAGCAGTTTAGCGGTTCACTTTTAGGGTATAAAATTTTTAGAGGATACGACGGAATATTTAGTCCTGAACCACTTGTGATTCTTACAAATTCACAATTTTACTATGAAGATATCGTTTCAATAGTAGATTATTCTGGCAAAACGTGTTATAAAATTCAAGCCTTCGAAGGTGCAAATCTATACGGTTTAAATGATTATAGTAATTCGAATAGCGTTTGTCCAGTTTTAGAGCCAATCATTTACGTTCCAAATTCATTTTCACCAAATGAGGACACACTTAATCAAATTTTTAAACCAATAATTTCAAGAATTGAATTTTCAAGTTACACTTTAACCATTTTTGATAGATGGGAACATCCTGTTTTTGAAACAAATGACCCTCAAAAAGGATGGGATGGGGAGCTAAATTCATCAGGAAAACAAGCCCAAACAGGAACGTATGTGTATCTAATAAGGATCAAAGATGGAAATGGAATTGAAATTACCAAAAGAGGAAAAGTGAATATCATTAAATAATCTGTAATTTTACTGTCGTGAAAAAAATCATAATTATACAAACCGCTTTTTTAGGAGATGTCATTTTAGCTACTCCAGTCATAGCAGAATTAAAACGCATTTTTCCAACTGCAGAAATAGACTTTTTACTTCGAAAAGGAAATGAAAGTTTATTAGCAAATAATCCGCACCTTCGTTCTGTTTTCACCTTAGACAAATCAAAAGGGAAATATAAATCTATCTTACAGTTAATCAAGCAATTAAAAACAGAGAAATACGACTTAACCATCAATCTTCACCGTTTTGGAAGTTCGGGATTAATCGCTGCATTTTCTGGGGCTAAAAAGATTTACGGTTTCAAGAAAAACCCCCTTTCGTTTTTGTACACGAAAAAATTTGAACACAAAATTGGAAATGGTCAACACGAAGTAGAACGAAACCTCTCTATTATACAAGAATTTGGGGCAGTATCTCTTAGAAAACCTGAGTTATTTCCTTCTCCAGAAGATTTCGACATTGCTTCTCAAATAATGAATCCACCTTACTTTTGTATGGCTCCGGCTTCTGTTTGGTTTACAAAACAACTACCAATAGAAAAATGGATTCAACTAATTGATTATTATAATGATAGAGGAACAGTTTATATTCTTGGAGGAAAAGGTGATAGCGATTTCTGTGAAGAAATAATTTCAAAAACAACCGCCAAAACAAGTATCAATTTAGCTGGACAATTAAACTTACTCGAATCTGCTGCATTAATGGCGAAAGCAGAAAGAAATTTTGTAAATGATTCCGGGCCATTACATATCGCTTCTTCAATGAACGCTCCAGTGACAGCTTTCTTTTGTTCAACGGTTACAGATTTTGGCTTCGGACCACTATCCGACGACAGTAAAGTACTCGAAATAACTACACCATTAGAGTGTCGTCCTTGTGGATTACACGGTTACAAAGAATGCCCTAAAGGACATTTTAAATGTGGGAATCAAATCGATTTGCAATTAAACGAAAATGAGGCCTGAAACAATTCGAAACAAAACCATTCTCCTCTCAGCTCTAAATTGGGGAATGGGACACGTTTCTCGTTGTATTTCTCTCATTGAACAACTTCAAAATCAAGAAAACACAGTAATTATCGCTTGCTCTGATAATCAATCAGTTATATTTAAAAGCTATTTCCCAACAATTCAAACGATACATCACGAAGACTATCCTTTTACATTCAAAGGAAAAGGAAATTTCGAAAAAGATTTATTATCAACATATTACAAATTATTCATACGATTCAAGAAAGAGAAAAGTGAAGTAGAACAACTTTTCGTAGACTTCAACATAGACTTGGTACTTTCAGATCATCGCTATGGGTTTGTTACTGAAAAATGTCCTTCTATTTTCATAACCCATCAATTGAATTTACCCGTAAAATGGTATGCCAAATGGATTGATTATTTTCATAAATCGTTGATTCAAAAATTTAATTTTGTTTGGGTATTAGACACTCCCACTTCAAAATTTGCAGATGAATTAAGTAGAAATTTTTCAGTTAAAAACGTTGAATACATTGGGATTCACTCTCGATTTTCTCTTTATCCCTCAACTCAAAAAAGCATTGAAAAAGTAGTTATTATCAGCGGACCAGAACCCTACGCTCAACAATTCTTTGAAGAACAACTAAAAATTGCCGCTTCCCAAAACGAAAAAACAATTATAATAACACCTAACAAGTATAATTACACTATTCCTTCAACTACAGCTATAGAAATCGTTCAATCAAAGGATTGGAAACAACTAGATTCAATCATTCTTAAAGCAAAAAAAATCATTTCAAGAGCTGGTTACTCAACTATAATGGACATCGAATTCCTAAGTTGCGAAAGTGAATTAACAGCCACTCCAGGACAATCAGAACAATCTTATTTAGAAGTAGTTAACAAATAAAAGCCATAATTACATAAAAGAAATACCACAATTACATAAAAGAAATACCATAATTACATAAAAGAAATACCATAATTACATAAAAAATGTATATTTGTGATATGATTAAAAGGATAGCTGAAAATAAAATTTTAGAAATGGCAACTAAATACCCCGTTTTGGTATTTACTGGTCCAAGGCAATCTGGAAAAACGACATTGAGCAAAGAATTATTTCCCTCTTACAGATATGTCTCGCTTGAAAACCCTGACAATCTGTTTTTTGCTCAAAATGACCCAAATGGATTTTTAAACATCTACGATAAACACGTGATATTAGATGAAGTTCAAAATGCACCAAGTTTATTCTCTTATTTACAACAACGTGTAGATGAAGGAAATACACCTTGTCAATATATTCTAAGCGGCTCTCAAAATTTCTTTTTATTAGAAAAAATAACTCAAAGTCTTGCGGGAAGAGTATATATTACTGAATTATTGCCCTTAAGTCACGAAGAATTAAAAACTGTAAAACAACAAACCGTTTATCAAGAAATAATAAATGGCTCATATCCAAGATTATATATGCAAGAAATTGAACCTATGGATTTTTATTCAGGGTATCTCAAAACATATATAGAAAGAGACATCAGGTCGATAATGAATGTGCATGATTTAGGTTTATTTCGAAAATTCATTCTAATATTAGCACATAATGTTGGACAATTATTCAACGCGAATACAATCTCTAAAGAAATCGGCGTAGATATAAAAACAATCCAACGATGGTTCTCAATATTAGAAACAAGTTACATTGCATTTTCACTTCAACCTTTTCATCAAAACTTTTCCAAACGCATCGTAAAAACACCTAAAATATATTTCTACGACGTTGGACTAGTCTCCTTTCTACTTGGAATAGAAAATGATGAAGAATTAATTCAATCTACTTATAAAGGTGCATTATTTGAAAACTACGCATTGCTTGAAATTTTAAAAAATCATAAGAACAAAGGCATAAGAAGGGAATATTATTTTTGGAGAGACAGCAACGGAAATGAAATAGATTTAATTGTTCAGCGAGGAAAAAACATCCAATGCATAGAAATGAAATCTTCTGAAACCGTTAAAAGTGAATTCATTAAGAAATTACACTACTTAGAAAATCTATCAAGTGATTTAAAGTTTTCATTTTACTTATTAAATACACAAAATGAAACGCAAATAAGAACCAACGAAACAATTCTCTCTTGGAAAGATACTAATTTGTTGGAGTGATTTCAAAATCACTTCATCAACTTCATTTCATCAACTAAATGCTTCGCACCTGAATACTTATCCATTACCCAAAGTACATAACGAATATCAACCACAACATTTCTACAACGAGAAGGGTCGAACATATAATCACTCATTGTGCTTTCCCACGTTCTATCGAAATTCAATCCCATCAAATAGCCATTTGCATCTAAAACAGGTGAACCAGAATTCCCTCCAGTTGTATGATTAGAACCTGTAAAACAAACCCATAACTCACCGTCTTGAGCGTATTGACCAAAATCTTTCTTTTCATACATCTCTAATAAACCAGGCAAAAGAGCAAAATCAGGATTACCTGAATTGTATTTTTGAAGAATTCCTTTCGTAGTTGTATGTTCTGTATAGTTCATTCCATCTGCAGGTGCAGAACCTTCCAGCTTACCATACGTAATTCTTAAAGTGCTATTTGCATCCGGCCAATGTTGCGCATCAGGATACATAGCCATTTTACCTTCAACATACACTTTTAATAAATCATTCATTTTACCGTTAAAAACTCTAGCTTTTGGCAACACATTTTCTTGAAAATTAGCGACTGTTTTTCTCCAATAAGAAAATCCTGCATCTTTCCCTAACTTCTTAATTGACTTAAACTTAAAATGAGATAAGAAATTAATATAACGCGCTTTATTTGTTAAAATAGAAGTCGTAAAAATTGTTTCAGTTAATTCTTTTGATGAGAAATCTTTAGAAATAGAAGGATTTGTTTGTATCATATACTCGTCAGTCAACAATTCAAATATTCCTTTATCAACCTGCATATCGTAATTCTTGAAAAATCCTTCCGCACCTTTTTTCAAGGCATCCAACTTAGATTGTAGTTCATTTTTTTTCACCAATTGAGCATAATTAACAAATAAATCATTAATAGCTTCTGCTAAATCAAAAACTTCTGGTCCAACATATAAATACTCAACCCCCATTCCATATTGAAAATCAGATGAACTATTTTTTTCAACCAAACTATTCATTGAATCTATAACAGAGCCATATTTCACTTTCCATTCAGGGTTGGAATTTGCTTTCTCTTTATATTCAGCTTCGTATTTCTTTTTAACATTTACAGCTCCTAATTCTTTCAAACCACCAACTTGACCAATCCATTTCTTATAAGCATTGGCGATACTAGCTTGTTTAGCTGAATATTTAATTCTCACTTCGTCTGATGAACGCATAGCAGTATTGATAACAGATAAAGATTTCTCACGCATCAAAATACGAGCTGGACGTTCTTTATCCATAATGTATTTTATTTGTGAAGAAACCAAATGTTGCTCAGTTGAGCCAGGAAATCCGTATACCATAGTGAAATCTCCTGCTTTTCTACCTCCAAATGAAATTGGCAAAAAATGTAAAGGAGTATAAGGTACATTATCTTTTGAAAATTCTGCTGGCTTATTATCCGTTCCTGCATAAATTCTAAAAACAGAAAAATCACCCGTATGTCTTGGCCAAACCCAATTATCCGTATCTCCGCCAAATTTCCCAACCGAATTTGGTGGCGTCCCAACCAATCGAACATCTTTAAAAACCTCTTTTACAATTAAATAGAAATCATTACCATAGTTAAAAGGTTTTATTTCAGCTTCATAATGGTTTCCCATTTTTGCATCTTTAATCAATTGTTCAATATTCTTTTTCATTGCCGCGGCACGTTTCGCAACATCATCCGCAGGATTAATTCCAAATAAAACCGATTTGGTAACATCATCAATTCGAACCATTCTTGCTGCAATTAATCCAATATTTACTAATTCTTCAGATTTTGTTTTCGCCCAAAACCCAAATTTCAAATAATCTTTCTCTAAAGAAGAATGTGATTGAATTTGAGAGTATCCACAATGATGATTGGTCAATAACAATCCTTGATTAGAAACTAATTCAGCTGTACAGCCACCTCCAAAGTGAATAATCGCATCTTTGATACTAGAATGGTTTACGTCATAAATATCTTTTGCGGTTAACTTCATTCCCATTGCTTGCATTTCAGATTCAAAAGCAGTGATGACTGAAGGGATTAACATACCCTCTTCTGCCAAAGATATTGATATAAAAGATGTTACAATTGAAAGTGTGAAGATGAATTTTTTAAACATTATTTTATCGTTTTAGAAAGTCAAATATACACTAATAATAATAGAAGATGAAATTTGGAAGAAGAAACTGATCAATCAAAGTAAATAAAAAGTAGTATTTTTGCCTACAAAATTAAACGTATGGAAATTATAAATTTCATTTTTAGATTAGGAGTAGTCTTTGCTATTTTCGGATTCATCTGGGGAATCATTCAAATAATGTATACAATAGTTCGAGCTACGGCTGTAAAAAGCATAGGAGAAGATTACTTAGTAAAAATGGTCAAGTATTTTTTCTTAGTGGATGTAACGTTTATTTTTGCATACAATAAGGAATTGAATATCAACCAATTAATCACAACAGCGTTAATCCTAATGATGTACTTCATAGGAAAACTTCAGAATCAGCAAAATAAAATATCGATGATTCAAATGGCTATGAATCAACTACCTAAAAAAGAAATAAAATTTGATTTAAAAGCTGAGATAATAGTTATATCAATGTCTGTAGGTTTTTTTATTTGGTTTATCTTCTACCCTCAGTTTTCTCAAAATCCAGTTTCAATTTGGTTTCATGACAGCATCATAGATATTGAAAACACACCAATTTTCGGATTCTTTTTCAAAGTAATCGGCTTCATCTTCATTTTTAATATGTTCACAAAAATGATGAATGGTATATCACAAATAGTGTCAGGAAAACCAATGTTTGGAAGAAAACCTCCTTTCAATAATGACCAACAAAATGAAACAAAAGATGATTCTAAATTCGATGATTTCGAAGAACTTGATTAATTCAAAGAAGATTAAGCGTTTAAATACTCGATAACTTTCTCTATTTGACTCAATAATCCTGTAACATCATCATTTAAAACCACCAAAGAAGCCAAAGGAATTTTACGTTCATCACTCCATTGATTGTCAATCCTCATCTGAACTTGTGCTTCAGTTGTAGCATCGCGCTTCACAACCCGTTCAATTCTAATAGATAAGGGAGCAGTGATTAGAATTATTTTATCGAAATTTTTATATGCACCAGTTTCAAATAAGATAGCGGCTTCATTAAAAACAATATGACTCTTTTGCTCAGAAGCCCAAACATCAAACAAAAACCGAACCTTTGGATGTGCTATTGAATTCAATTCACTCAAAAGCTTTTTGTCAGAAAATAGATGTTTGGCTAATAAAGGCTTATTTAAAATAGAATGATCAAAAATAATTTTACCTATTTTTGATTCAAGAAAAAAACGAATCTCTTGATCAGTTTCGATAAGCGACTTGGCAACAATATCAGAATAAAAAACAGCAAAACCAAGTTGCTCTATTACCGAACAAACAAGTGATTTTCCTGCTCCAATACCTCCAGTTATTCCAACCTTAATCAAAATAAGGTTTTAAATTTCTTCTACTTCAATCATTTTGAATGGAAGTTTAATTATCGCTTGATAATCCTCACCAGCTTCTTCCATATCTTCATCATCTTGTTCGAAATACCAATTCACATGAACTTCAGTACCTTTTAAATTTATTCTTTCTAATTTCTTAAATAAATCCAAAATACATTTCGAAGAAGATGTATTGAAATATTCTAATTTAATATCCACAACAGTTTTATCACAAGGAGTAGAACCATAAGAATCTATCCAGTCATTCAACGGTTTGTAAAATTCAACAGAATTCTCAGGAATAGAACGACCTTTCAATTCTAATATACCTGATGTACTGTCAAAACTTACTGCTGGTGTTTTTGCAGAGCCTTCACGTAGTATATTTTCCATATTCATATTTTATTTCAATTAATTTTAATTTTAATCAATTTTGACATTCAAGCTAAAAAAACTAAATTCTTCATCTATTTCAAGAAATTCATACTCTAATTTATTACCAGATTTTCGAGCGATATCAATCATTCCTAAACCTGCCGTACCCTTAGAAGAAATATTTCCATTTCCTAAAACCTCTCTATAATACTCTCTTAGATCTTCTTTATCGAGACTATTTATTTTTTTTAGGCGCTCATCTAAAATCGAAACACTTTTTTTATCAATGTAATTACCCGTCTGCACAAAAAAGTGCCCCATATCTTTAACAACCATCACCAAAGCCGACTTAGATCTTTTTGACATCTTTTTCAAGTCATCCTCTTCGTCAATATGGTGATATAGATTTTGAAGACATTCAACTAAAACATTAAATACCTTTTTCTTAATCTTAGGAGAATCGTTTAAATTACTCATCTTATTCTCCATAATATCTAAAACTGCCGTTAAAAAATCAGCAGTAACGACACCGTTGAAAGAGAGAATAACT
>Ga0209702_10003228_pt1 | contig 26126 bp, 16 predicted proteins | sample FRY01_FD_187210 | JGI IMG/M metagenome (GOLD analysis project Ga0209702, IMG submission 187210) | Freshwater microbial communities from Lake Fryxell liftoff mats and glacier meltwater in Antarctica - FRY-01 (SPAdes) (version 2) | ecosystem: Environmental > Aquatic > Freshwater > Ice > Glacier... | reverse complement strand
AAATCAGCACTCTGAGCCTGAATCCGGGCGACCTGAGGGAGGTCTACATCAGGTCGGTTGAAGGGCCTGTCCTGATTGGTAGAGACATCTTCGTTAACAAAGACGGCTCCACAGGCGAACTGCATTTACTCTGTACTGATTTGACCAGAACTTATCAATTCATCCTTTCGACCTACCAAGAACGGTGGGGCATAGAGGATTACCATAAGTTCTTGAAAAACAATACTTCCTTGCACAAGTCGCCTACCAGACCCCTGCAGACTCAACGCACCCACTTTTTCGCAAGCCTGTGTGCCTACGTAAAGTTAGAGAGGCTGAAAATATGCGAGAAACTCAACCATTTCGCCCTAAAAGGGAAAATATACATCAAGGCTATTCAAGCAGCTTTCAAAGAACTAGAATCACTCAAACTAAAATACGAAGGAAACATTTCCTTTGGATAAAAAACAGCCTTGCGTAACATCAAATTCATTTCGTGTTATTTTAGTAAGGAAACTGTTTAAACTTTTTTTTACGTTGAAAAATGAGCGAAAATGCGATAAAGTGCAAGCTCATCCAGTTTCTGACTAAAAATTCAAATTGTATCAGAAGGGCTTTGAAACCGTCCATCCTTCGATTGTATTGCTTTTACGATAGGAAGCGGATATCTTTCGGTCTGTCCATAACTTTTGAGAAAAAAAAGACAGAGAAAGACTATGGGTAATACTCGGATATGGGTCATAAATATACTGTTTTTACATAAACGCGTACCGCTTTTCAATGGCACCAACGATTCATTAGCTCCACCAAATGGGCAGGCCTAGTCCCTTAAATTTAGGGTTTTCCTTGTAATAGGGCCCTGGTACAAAAGGGAATTTCTTTTCAATGTTGTCGATAAGTTCGACCCCGAAACCGGGCTTATCGGGAATGGTTAGTACGCCTTCCTTAATCTCGTAAGGATCTTTGAAAATGTCCCACTTTAAAGGATTAAAGGTTTGGTTCAGCTCGCACATATGCCCTGACGGAACACCAGCAACTAAATGGACATTGGCAATGGTGGTAAGCCCGCCTACCCAATTGTGCGGGCAATATTTTTGACCGTTCTCGTGAATCGTTTTCCCGATGTACCATCCCTCTGTCATACCAGAAAGGTTGGCATCCGTTTGAATGATATTCATGGCCTTTGCCTTCACAAAGGGCTCTACTTGGTAGCGGTTCCACCAGCTTTCCCCACCTGAGACCATCACTGAGGGCATCGCCTCGTTGATGGCTATGTGCATCTCAAGGGCAGCGGGATCGGTATGGCTCACGGGCTCTTCGAACCAATAGAATTTGAGGTCTTCAAGTACGGGACACAGCTCGTTGATAATGGTATCATAAGACCAAGGGAATTTTTCGATTGCCAATTTAAAATCGGGGCCGACGGCCTTGCGCAATCGCTCTAAAATCTTAATGTATTTTTCCATAGTCATATTGCTGTATTTCCAAGAAGTACCATTGCGGAACTTGAATGTATCGTAGCCCGCTGCCTTGTACCGTAATGCCTCTGCGATCAAGTCCTCCTCCCCTTTATCGTACCAGGCATGGCTTACGCCGCCACTTGCATAGATATTTACCTTATTGGTCGGATTTTCATCGTTTGAAAGCAATCTGAATACCGGTTGGCCCTTTGCCTTTCCAATAATGTCCCAGAGGGCGTTGTTAATTCCCGCCCAAGCACCTTCGGCTAGGTCGTTATGGCCTTGGTTATTACAAAGGAAATCTACGTCGAATACGTTGGCGCCCTTTAATAGGGGTGTGATGTATTTATCGGTATACTCCTTCAATTTGTCCGGGCCTCGGTAGGGGCTTCCCTCCGCAATGCCGACAATGCCCTTGTTCGTAAATATTTGGACAAGGGCGGCATCTGACTTCCATACATAAAGACCTCCGCAACGCCAGAGGTATTCGCCATTATGCGCGTACGACAAGGGCGTAACCTTAATATCGGTAATGGTGATATTCTCTCGTTCCAGCCCTTCTGAGGGATGGGAGCGGTTTGCCCTGTCTACGGGTGATGAAAGGTTCTTTCTGTCCAAAGATGTTACGGCAGGGCTATGATTTGACCCCTTGACAGAAAAAGGCACTGTTCCGGCCAATAGAGCGACACCTGACGTAGAAACAAAGGATCGGCGGTTCATTTTTTTCATTTTTAAAAATTAAGGTTAGTGACTGAATAGGGTCTTTTGAGTGATTCAGTTAGTGGTTACCAGGTGCGTAGTTTAAAAAAGTCATCTAACTGGGCGGCTGACATCTTAATTTTGGAAGGGTTGTCGTTGAGCCATTTTAAGAATTCCTTTTTGATTTCTTCTTTCCAAGCGCCATCAATTTCTCCGGAGGTATAGCGTTGTTCCCGTAGACAGAGGTGACCAAATTCATCTTTTAAAGCAATAAACTCGCCTTTGAGAACCACTTCTTCGGCAAGGTGGGGAGGTATAAAAATGACCCCTTCCCTCTTGGCCAACACCACATCGCCGGGCATTACGGTAGCCTCGCCAATGATGATCGGAACATTGATGCCCATAAGCATCATCTGCATTTGGTAGGAGGGATGCCAGCTTTTTACAAAGGCGTTGAACCCTTCGATGCCTTCCAGCCCTTCCAAATCGCGCAATCCACCATTGAAGACCACCCCGTTTTTTGATTTTGTATAAATCGAAGTGCCGAGGTTATCCCCAATCAACGGCCCTTCGTTTACCTTTCCGTAGGAATCCGCGACGTATAGATCGCCCTCGACCAATTCGCCGATGGGCCAATTGACCATATCGCCGCTTCTACCTTCCGTTTTGCCCTCTTTTTCCAAGACCTCCCTAACGTCCACCCGCTTGGGCATGTACTGGGCGGTAAGCGCTCGGCCCGACATAGCTTGTTTTTCATGGATCATTTTCCATTCCCCGGCAAATTGGTTCATATACCCATGGTTGCGCAAAATTGACCAGGCCTCTTCCAAGGAAATGGCCTTCATGCGCTCGATGATATCTCCAGGCACTTTAGGGCGGCCGTCATCAAAGCGTTCGCCCTTCCATTCGGGTGTGAGAGCAATCAATCGCTCTTTGGGTATATTGATGGATTGCCCATTTGTAAGGGTCGAAATACAAAAGGATAGAACAACGAGAAGAATAAATTTTTGAGGGATATGCATAGTTGGAATTTTTTGGTTATTGGTCTTGGCCTGGTCTTACCGAATCATTACCTCCCAATACCGGGTTCGTTTGGAAGTGCCTTCTGGCCCCTCAACTTTTAGGGTAATGACCGTGCGCACCCCTTTATTCTTAAACCGATAAATCGGATTTTGTTCCGTCGAGCTATCGCCGTTGCCGAAATCCCATGTCCATTTGTTGACTGCTCCGATGGATTCATCTTTGAAGGCCACTATTCCCTTTTCCTCGTCCACAACTTTGAACGTCCATGCTGCTTTAATAGGCGCCAAAAATTCTTTTTCCAACGGCATCAGTTGAAAGGCACATAGATACGAGGCGTTTTTAACCATTTCGGTATTGTGAGAAAGGTTGACATGGCCTTCCCTTTTCCCTCCGTCAAAATCCAATATCGACCAGGATAGACCGATGACCTTGTTTTCCCTCAGTTCCGATTCCACGGCCCTTTGCGGCCCTTCATAGGGAGCGTAGTCATAGGGGGTGATCCAACCTTCCAAAATTAAAGTGCCGCTTTCCCCGTGTTTAAAATGATAATCATAGGCGTAGTTTGCGTGCGGAAACTCGGAAACCCATGGTTGACTTCCCCACACCAATACCCAGGCATTGTTTACCGGCGGTGTATAGATATGGTAGTTCTGCGCGTGTACACCACTAAAGTTAAAATGATTTTCGATGTAAGCAGCGGTCTGAGGTTGCCACTTCATCTGCTCGGGATCATATAAGGGGTTTTGAATAAAAGGCCCTCCCGAAAGATTGCCATCGACCACGAGCTCAAATATATCGTTCATATAACCCTCGGGGTTGAACCTTTCAAAATCCCAAAAATCGTCGTAGGCCTCGTACAGAAAATAAATACGGTTCAGCCCTTTGACCCATCCGATGGTCACTTTTACGTCGAGGTCTTTGGGGTCGATGTCAGTACCCATACCGTCTTCGGTATCACTTAATTGATCGGTACCATAGGTGTAATTTTCGGGTACTATTGCCCAATCGCTTTTGTGCCCGTCGATTCGTGGCATTTGATTTCTGGGGAATTGAAAAATCTTAAATACTTTCCCGTTTCTTGCCATTTTGTAGGTTGAAGTGGACTGGCCATTTACAGTCGATACATTGAACAACAAACAGCCAAGGAAAAACAACCAAATCGTATTAGTTTTCCGAAAATTTATGTCGCTTTTGTTTTTCATAACTTATAGACACGATCGGCATTTTTATGGTATATTTTATGAAGTTCTTCATCGGAAAATTGCCTGGTAATTTTTTCAAAAGCCCTGGACCAGCTTTCGTAGGAACCGGCCAGCAGTACCACGGGCCAATCTCCGGCGAAAACCAAACGATCCATCCCGAATTTTTCGATCACGTCTAGAATATAGGGCTTGATTTTTTCGACCGACCAATCCTTCCCGAAACGGGTAATAATACCCGAAATTTTACAGTTTACGTTGGGCAGTTCCGCTAATTTCTCTATTCCGTTCTGCCATTGCGTAGTATCTGCATCCCCAACGTTCGGATTGCCCAGGTGATCAAGGATAAAAATCGTATCAGGGAATTTTTTCGCCACCCTGACCGCTTCGGCCATAAGTGGCGGCGAGATCAACAGGTCAAAACTCAGCTTACTGTCGGCCAATGCCTTGAAGCCTGCTAAAAAATCGCTGGAAGTTGCCGCATTTTTCGGGAAGCCGGCCCGTATGCCCTTGACCAAAGGGAGTTCACAAAGCTGTTCTAATGCTTTTTCCGTGCCAAGCCCTTGCGTAAGATCCGCCTTGGCCACTATTCCCTTGATACTTGGTTCGGATAGGGCTAACTGGCTTACCAGGGTAGCTTCCTTGAAACCTAAACCGGCGTCCGCTCCGCTTTCCATGAAAACTATTTTTCCGATGTTCGAACTTTTCGTAGCCTCTTCATAATCCTGTAAATCGAAATTACGGTTGATTTTGGGCGAGTTTTTCAACCAACCATAGGATAAATTTTTCAAATCGAATAAATGTACGTGTGTATCAGTTTTGGGTATTTTCCCTAGTCGGCCATCCACATTTTCGTACGACCACACTGCATCTGGAATACATAGTACACCTGTTAAAACACTAAGAAGGTTATTGGAGAATGTTCTTCTTTTCATGGGTCGTTTCAAGGAAAGATTATTAGTTCGGCTAGAAAAGAAGCCGACCGTTCTCAACTACTGAAAAGGATCGGCTTCAAGAAGATTGAGCAGAGGATTATTCGTTGGAATAGCCCGGATTATGTTCCAGCACTGTTCCCGTGTTTCGCTCAATTTTGATTTTTTTGATACTTGATGAACTTGGATTCAAGTAATAAATGCAACGGCTGAAAAAAAAGCCCCCCTGCCGGGTTCAGGCCCTAGGGCCTGAACCCGGCAGGGGGGCTACGCCGGGAAACTTCATACTTTTGGGTTACCAAACACTAAAAGATTATGAAGCACTTGACGCAGGAGCAAAGGTACCACATTTCCGCCTTGCTGAAAACGAAGCATTCTCGGGGCCAGATTGCCGAGCTGGTCGGCTGCAGTAAATCCACGGTCAGCCGCGAGCTGCAACGCAATTGCGACAAGCGAGACAGGACTTATTGGCCCGGCCTAGCGCAAAGAAAGGCTGACGCCCGCCACAAGAATAAGCCCAAGCGAAGGCGCTTCACGGCTGGCATCCAGGCACACGTGCGCCGGAAGCTAGAAGAGGACTACAGCCCCGAGCAGATCGTTGGGGACGCCACCCGAAAGGGCATCGAGTGCGTCTCGCACGAGCGCATCTATAAGTTCGTCTGGGACGATAAGAAGCAGGGCGGAAAGCTGTACCGTCATATGCGCACCAAGGGCAAGCGATATGCCAAAAGGGGCAACAGCAAGGGCAAAAGGGGCCAAATCGTAGGCAGGGTGGACATTGAGCAACGTCCGGCGGTCGTCGAAGAGAAGCAGCGAGTAGGCGATCTGGAGATGGATTTGGTCATCGGCCGGGGTCACAGCGGCGTGCTGCTGACGATCAACGACCGGGCTACGGGGATGCTGAAAATGGCCATCCTGCAAAGCAAGGAAGCGGCCCTGGTGCAGGCCAAGGCCGTCGAGCTGCTGGCTGATTGGAGGCCGCACCTGCACACGGTGACGACCGACAATGGAAAGGAGTTCGCCCACCATCAGAAGCTGGCCGAAGAACTCAATGTGGAGTGCTATTTTGCCAAGCCCTACCATAGTTGGGAGAGAGCCGGGCGGCCGGTGCCGGGCCAACGAAAATTTGAATGGGCTAGTGCGACAGTACTTCCCTAAGGGGAGCGGTTTCGAGCGCGTGACCCAGCAGCAAGTTGAAGAGGTAACAGTGAAATTAAACCAAAGACCCAGGAAGAGATTCGGGTATCGAGCCCCGAAAGAGGTTTTCGACGATGCACTCAATAATAAAGGGTGTAATGCATTTATTACTTGAATGCACCGAACCTGCTAAGTCGAAAACAAAAATCAAGGGTATGGCAAGTGTCTTATTCGTAATTATTTAGCTAAAAAATAAGACAAAATATCACTTCGGCTCGGGGAACTTCCTGATCGGACTGTACCGCTTGTAAGCCTCGTAGTTCGCCTCTCCTTCGGGAGTCAGGCGCGGATCATTGGTTTTTTTGAGGTAAGTCAGTAGCTGGTTTCCCAATTTCTCGCGCGTTGCCTTGAAAGCGGCGTTATCTGCCAAATTAGTCAGGCAGTGAGGGTCTTTTCTGATATCGTACATCTCCACCTCTGGTCTTTTGTCCACCGCCAAATGAAAGTAGCGGCTGATGGCCGGATCATCGCGGCGCGTGTTCAGTACCGACTCGTCGAAGTCGTCGATGTCGTGGTAGCCGCCGTGCATCGGGCCGAGGGTACCGTCCTCCTCAAATTTCTGCGGGTCGCCAGCGGGCCAGCGCTCGGGGTGGACATTCCAAATATACAGGTAGTCCGCCGTGCGCATGGCGCGTTGCGGGTAGCCCAGGTTGTTCCAGCGCGAGGACGAATGTCGTTCGCGCGAGGCGTACACGGCCTGGCGGCTTTCGTCGATGATTCCCGATTTCTTACTTGTCAAAATATTTAGCAAATTCTTGCCCGCCATCCCGATGATTTCCGGGGCATCCACGCCCGCCGCCGCCAGGAAAGTCGGCGCCATGTCCACCAGACTCACCAAATCGTCCACCGTGCGTCCGCCCTTGATTTTATTGCCCCACATGATGGCCAGCGGCATATGGATACCGTATTCGTAGCAATTGGCCTTGGCGCGGGGGAAAGGCATCCCGTTGTCGGAGGTGACGACGATCAGCGTGTTTTCCAGTTCCCCCTTGGCTTCCAGCGATTTGAGCATCCGGTCGAGGTGGCTGTCCTGCCACTGGATTTCAAAAAGGTAATCGAGCATATCGGATCGCACTTCGGGAACGTCGGGCAGGAAGCCGGGTACTTTCACGTCGCCGGGTTTCATGCCGGTCTTTAGACCGATGCCCGTCGGGTAGCGGCGGTGCGGCTCGGCGGCCCCGAACCAGAAGCAAAACGGCTGCCCCGCCTTGCGGTCGGCTAGAAAATCCTCGAAGTTGGCGGCGTAATCATTGTTGCTGATATTCTCGGGCGATTCGAGCTTGCGCTTGTCGTAGGCCTTCCCGGCGGGGTTGTTCTCGCGACCCACCACTTTGCCCGGCCCCCAGCCTTTCTGCGTCACGCCGACGTGGTAGCCCGCGCGTTCCAGCAAGTCGGTGTAGGTCACCAGGTCGGCAGGGAAGGTGCTGGCGTGGGTACCCGCGTCGCGCACCTGCCAGCAGTTTTTGCCCGTCAGGATGGCGGCCCGCGACGGACTGCAACCCGGCGAGGCCGAAAAGGCATTGGTGAACAAAATCCCCTCCCGCGCTACGCGGTCGAAAGCGGGGGTGTTGACCGCCTTGTAGCCGTAGGCCGAGGCGTGGGGGTAAGACTGGTCGTCGGAGATGACGAAGAGGATGTTGGGTTTTGGGGAATCGGTTGCGGTTTTTGCGCTGCTTTGCTGCGGGGTGTTTTTGCAGGAAAAAACCGATAGAAAAGAAAGCAGCAGAAGAAAGCGGAAACAGGTTTTAGCGGAAAAGTTCATGTCTTTGAGAAGGATATCAGTTTGGCAAGAAAAGAAGCCGACCGTTTTCAACTACTGAAAAGGATCGGCTTCGAGGAGATTAAGAAAGCGTTTATTTGCTGGAATAACCCGGATTCTGCTCCAACACCGCCCCCGTATTGCGCTCAATTTCACTAAATGGAATTGGGAAAAGATTATTGTGCGGGGCTACGTCTACGCCGTATTTGGCGGCGGTTGGGTGGCCGTTACAGTATTTCAGGGTACGTTCATACAGCAACCCAAGGCGGTTAAGTGTAAGGCGTCGTTTCTCCTCGACGCCGAGTTCCCGCATCCGCTCGTCAAGGATGAAATCGATAGTCACCTGGGCGGGCGTAACGGGTTTGGCTTTCGCCCGCGCCCGAACTATGTTAATATCGGCGGCGGCTTTGGCCGCATCGCCCGCTCCCAGGTAGGCCTCGGCGCGGAGCAAATAGGTCTCAGCCAGCCGGATGAGATATTGGTCGGTGTAGGTGGTTCCCGTGGCGGAGGCATTGAGGGTTTTCAGCACCGGATCGACAAAAAGCTCCGCCGGATGCTGGCCGGGCGTGGTTACTTTCGACTGGTAGGGATAAAAATTGCGGATGGTGTCGTCGGTGCGCTGCCGGAACATCGCCATGTGATCGGAAAGCTTCTGCCCGTACCAGACAGATTTGGGATTGTTGAAAGCCACATCGCGCACAAAGTTGAACTCTGAGTTGCGCATGTCCTTCCAGTCGTATCCCCAAATCCCGTAGGTATAATGATCGGTACCCCGGAAGCGGCCAATGCCGCGCCCGCCCGTGTAGTCCGACACGCCCAGCGACAGGAAGGGCGTGATGCCCTTAGGGTCTTTATAAGGGAATGAGTAGGGCCGAGGGGCGCAGTCGCGCTCCAACTGCGGGCCTTCCTTGGACGAGGAACGGATTACACCGCCTGGCACGTCCACCTCATACTGGAACACCCAAATACCCTCGGTATTGCCCGCGCTGCGGTTTTGGTTGAAGCGGCGGAACAAGTCCCAATACACATCGCCCGGCTCACTGGCGCGGCTACCGAAGCGATTCTGCATCAAAGCTGTGGCTGGATCGGCGATGACCGCCGACGCGGCTTTGATGGCGTCGGGGAAACGTTTGAGTGCCACATAGGTTTCGGCCAGCAGGTGCTGGGCGGCCAGGTTGGTCACCTCGCCATCTTTCACTTTGGTGACGGCGGGAAGGTTGGCCGCCGCGAATTCCAGATCCGCTGCCGCCTGCTGATACACTTTCTCGCGCGGGGCGCGAACGTAGTCTGTTTTTGGCGAACTCACCTCTTCCAGCTCGATGGGAACGCCGCCGTACAGGTGCGCCAGATTGCGGTAGGCCAGTCCCCGGAACAGTTTCGCCTTGGCCTCGATAGTTTTTTGCTGCGCCGCGTTCAGCTTCGATTTCGTCATCCGGTTGAGGATGATGTTGGCGCTGGAAATGATTTTGTAATACTGCTGCCAGTGGTAGCGGGCGGGGTCGGAACTGGGCGTGAGCGTGGCCGGGTAGCTGCCGAAGCGCAGGTTCAACTGCTGGGCACCGTTATAGCCCAGGTCGGTGCCGTACATGTAGTCGAGCGGACGGTGCTCACCGTCCGAGAGCGTCTGCCGCGTCAGATCGTAAAGCGTGTAAACGGCGGAGTTGAAATCGTTCACTGTTACAAACGAATTCTCGGGACTGGCAAAATCCAGCGGCACCTCTTTCAAAATTTCCTTCTCGTCGCAGCCAACCGCAACGAAAAGCAGCACAAGGATAGGCAGGACAATGTTTTTTAAATGTTTCATAATCAATAGTTTATAAGATTATTTTTCAGCCGCACAGGCGGCCCTGTTTCAACTCTGTCACCCTGAGCGTAGTCGAAGGGCAACTCTCCACTAAAACCGAACGTCCAGCCCCACTGAAACCCCCTTCATCACGGGCCTTCCGTTCGTAGTAAGGCCGCTGCCTGTCTCAGGATCCCAGCCGACCCACTTGGTGAGTGTAGCCAGGTTCTTGCCACTCACGAAAACCTTTACGCCCTTCATGCCCAAACGATTGATCAGGGTGGCGTTCAAGTTGTAGGCCAAAGTGACGTCCTGCAAGCGGACGAAGCTGCGGTTGCCGTAATAGTTGTACTCGGTGGCCGCGCCCTGATCCAGCCCCCGGTAGCGGGCACCGGGATTGGCCGGCGTCCAGTAGTCGAGTTCGCGCCAGAAGTTGTTGCGGCGGATGTTGTCACCTATGCCCAATCCGTTGGGCATATTCTGGCCCAGATAGCTGTTCTTGCCGCCCTGAATGGAATTGATAAAAAAGCGGAAAGTGAAGTCGCGATAGGTGAATTCGTTCAGAAAGCCGAAGTTATAGGCAGGCTCGGTGCGACCCCGGATTACGCGGTCATTGGCGTCGATGAAGTCGTCGTTGTTTTGGTCGATGATGCGGTGGGTGCCGACGAAAAAGCCCTTGGGTGCCTCCTCGCCGATTTGGATTATGCCGCCCGACTCGTAGTCGTAAATCGCGCCGATGGGCTGACCGATGAACAGGCCGCTGCCCACCAGGTCGTCCTCTTCTCCGTCCTTATCGTTGTCCAACCCCAGCAGCGACACCACGCGGTTGCGGTTGGCAGCAAGGTTGAAGTTGGCGTTCCATTTAAAATCGCCCTTGTCCAGCACCTTCCCGTTTAGCATCAGTTCGATGCCCCGGTTGGCGATGTTGCCTACGTTGGAGGTGATCTGGTTGAAGCCCGTCACCTCGGGGATCGACACATCGAAAATCAGATCGTTGGTCGTGGTGCGGTAGTAGTCGAGGCTACCCGTCAGGCGATTTTTCAAGAAAGAAAAGTCCAGGCCGAAGTTAAAACCCGTCGTCGTTTCCCACGACAAATTCGGGTTGGCCAGGGTTGTAACCACTTGCCCGAACTCGGTGGAGCCGCCATCGCCGAAAACGTAGGCCGGGTAGATGTTCAGGCGAGCCAGCGAGGAGTAGCGGCTCACCAGGTTGCCGTTGGAGCCGTAGGAACCGCGCAGTTTGAGGTGGGTGATGGCGCTGCTGTTTTTGAGGAATTCTTCCTCGCTCACCACCCAGCCGAATCCAATTGAGGGGAAAAGGGCCGTTTTGCTGTTGTCGGCAAAGCCCGAGAAGCCATCGCGCCGCAGGGTGGCGGTGAGCAGGTAGCGGTACTTGAACTCGTAGTTGATGCGGCCCGTCTGGTAGAGGTAGCTCTCGTTCCAGGCTCCCGAGGTGACCCGCTGAATCGTTCCCAGGCTCAGGTCGTTGTATATTAGCCGCAGATTGTTGAAGTTGGTTCCCGTGGCGTTTGTAGTTTCGTACATCCGCTCACGTCGTCCGGCTACTAATGTCACATCCAGGCGATGGTCTTCACCAAATGCTTTTTTGTATGTCAGGATATTGTCCAGCGTCCAGTCGTAGGCATTGGAGTTGATCTTGTACGCCTCACCGGCGGCGGCATTGGCATATTGATTGCTGCTATAATGGCGATCCCACGCGTAGTTGTGGCCATAATTGACGCGGTAGGTAAGCCCTTTCACAAATGGCAGCTCAATATTGGCGTAAAAGTTGCCAAAAATATTGTTGCGCTTATCGAAGTCATCTGCGGCCGACACCAGAAATGGGTTGGAAATGTTGGCCCCGGTCGGGTTTAGGATAAATTCGCCGTTCTCGTCGGTGGGCGACACCAGCGGCGGCATGATGGTAATGCCGCTCAGCGCGGGCGAAACACCCGAGTAATCAGAGAAAGAGCCGAAGGTCTGCGCCCCGAGGGTGAACCACTTGAAAATCTTGTTTTCCAGGTTGATGCGCGTCGTGACGCGCTTGAACTTGTCGTTCATGATGAAGCCCTTCTGGTCGGTGTAGCCGCCCGAAATGAAGTAGGACGTCTCGTTACTCGATCCGCTCACGCTCAGATTATGAGCCGTGATGAAGCCCGGATTGGTGGTGTTGCCCCACCAGTCATAATCGGTGCCGTTTTCGAAACCCGTCCGCAACGGCGGGTCGTTCACCACGTCGAGGTAGGTGAAGCCCGGCTTGGGCTGCGTGTAGTCGGGGGCCACGAAGGCCTTTTCCCAGTCGATGTCGGCAGATTTTTTGATAAAACCTTCGCGGTCGAATAGGTGGAGCGTGTTGCTGGGAGTTTGGGTAGTGTAGCTGCCCGAGTAGTTAAAGACGGGCTTGGATGCCTGCTGTTTTCCTCCCTTGGTAGTGATGAGGATCACGCCGTTGGCGGCCTGCGCCCCGAAAATAGCCATGCTACTGGGATCTTTCAGCACGTCCACGGAGGCAATATCGGCGGGATTGAGGTCGCTCATGCTGCCCGTAAAAATGATCCCGTCCACGACCAGCAGCACGTTTTGGTTACCGTTGATGGTCGTGCGACCCCGGATAGAGATGGAGGGGTTTTGCCCCGCCGAGCTGGTCTGACCGATGTTCAGGCCCGGTACGGTGCCTTGCAGCGACTGCGCCAGGTTCACGTTCGGCGACTCACGGAACGCCTCGATGTTGGCCCGTACCACCGAACCTGTCAAATCGCTTTTCTTCTGGGTGCCATAGCCCACCACCACTACTTCGTTGAGTGATTTCTGGTCGGGCGAGAGTGATATATCCAGGGTACTTTGATTACCGACTTCCACCTCCCGCGGCTCGTAGCCGACAAAAGAAAAAACCAATGTCGATTCGTTTCCATCGGGAATGGACAAGCTGTAGGCACCGTTTTGGTCGGTGGTCGTTCCCCTCTGGGTGGTCTTTAGAAGGATATTTACACCCGGCAGGGCCTCACCCTGATCGTCTGTCACCCTTCCGGTTATACCTCGGTCGACAGGTAGCTTGATAGTCTGGGTCTGCTGTTTGATGGGAGCGATTGCTTTATCTTTGGTTCCTGGTAGCACCCTTTTCAGGATAATTCGCTTGCCTACTGCTTCGTAGCTCAGATTGTGTGGTACCAACAATCTGTCTAGAACCGCCGACAGTTTTTCATTGGTGGCATTGAGTGTGACTTTTCGCGAAGCCTGGATCAGGTTGGGGCTGTACGAGAATTTTACTTCGGAATTCTTCTCGATGTAAGCAAGTACCGTATTGATTTTTTGATCCACCGCCCGCACCGAAATTCGCTGATCCAGGACTTCCTGGGCAGACAAGTCGAGCGCCAGCGAAACGTTCGCAAAAATCACCGCTATACACAGATGAAAAAAAGACCATTTCATAATTTTTAGTGCAAAGCGCTGGGTAGAGTGTTTTAATTTCATAATTTTGAAGGGTTTTGTTGGATACGCATTTGGCAAGACACACCCTACATCTGTTTGGAGGCAATTCAAACTTGCAGGGAATGAGTTGAAGCTGGTGATGGTGATGCATCGCCAGTTTCTTTTGTAAAAATGGGGAACGCTCAGTGGCATTCAGAAACTAGTTGATATCATACGCAGAAGTTTAAGTTGAGATCACAATTTTAATGTTTACAGCCTTTGCCGTCGATAATAATCTGAGCATCCAAAATGCGGTAGCGAGCTTCAATACTACGGCATACAATGTCTATTTTTTCGTATGGTGGTACATCGTTCAAGTCGGCAGTAAAATAGCAGTTAACAAATTGCTCTTCGTTAAACACGATATCTAATCCGTAAGCACGTGCCATTGTATTGAAGACCTCAGGAACAGGAGTGTCTTCAAATATAAAATTATACTTTGGTAGATTGGGGGCGGTTTCGCTCAGTAAAAGGGGTTCCCTGACCAATGTTTTAACCAACCGGATTTCCTTACGGGCCAAGACGGCCTGCTGATTGGGCAGCAGCAAAATCCCTTCCCGTTCGCGGGTGCTGATTTCCTCACGATCCCCAACCTTTTTGGCCACTGCCACCGCCACGCGTCCGGTACGTACTTCCACCGTTACGTCTTTGTCGTTTGGGTAGGCTCGCACGTTAAAGCTCGTTCCAAGTACCTTAGTCACCAGTTCGTTGGCATAGACAAAGAAAGGTTTGTTAGGATTTTTTGACACCTCGAAGAATGCCTCCCCGCTCAGATATACTTCCCGATTGGTACTTTCCGTAAAGTTTCGGGCGTAGCTGATCCGGCTGCCTGGTTGCAGCCTAACGGTACTTCCGTCGGTTAGCGCAATTGAAAGCGGCTCGGCCGTAGCATTTATTTTCTCGATGAGTGCGAGGGTAGTTTGCTCCCGATTGGTTTTGTAGCTAGCTTCCTGATTTTGAGGATTTTCGAGCGGAAGTAACCAGTACCCCACCACAAATAATACAGAAGCCGCCGTTGCCCAAGACGTCCATCTGGGCAACCGCCGCCATAGTGGCACACGCTGTGCTTCGGCAATAATCTGCTTGATACGCTGGAAAACTACCTCCTCGTGGGCGGCAGCGGGAGTTCCGCCTTCGACCTGCTGCTCAATGCCTAGTAAGAAATTAGTAGCCGCGATGATTTTAGGCGTTTTCTCAGGGTGTTTTTCAAGAAAATCCTGCCAAAAGGCATCCAATTCAGCATTGGGCTTACGCACCCACTGCCGGAAGCGGGCATCTTCGATGTAGTCGTTTGTAGTAAAATTCAGGTACTCCATTATGGCACTATTTCAGGAATTTATTCTCCTTTTGCCTATTATAGAGTCCAGAGTGAGGCGTTTCAACCTTGCACAGGTTGATTTTTTCGGTGAAATCTAGAAAATAATTTCTATTATAATGATAATCAGTAATATAGAAATCTCTCGAAGTTTATAAAGAGCCTTTTGCACGAGGTTACGGCTGGTTTGCTCTTTGATTCCGAGCATTTCGGCGACCTCGGCGTACTCCATATCATAGTAGTAACGCAGTATCAGCGCCTCTCGCTGTCGGGGAGGTACTTGATCCAGCCAGGCGTTGAGCTTTTCGGTGAGTAGGCATTTATCTTCTCGATTGGTAAAGTCCGTTTCTGCCGAAGATTGGGAAGGAAGGAGCGACTCGGGAAGCAATTCCCAATCTGTTTCCGTAAAGTGTTCTGGTCGCAGCGAGCGGTGGATTTTACGACGCAGCGACACCATGAGGTAGTACTTCACCGACCGCGCCGGACTCAGCGAGCGGCGGTTGCGCCACAAATCCACGAACAAATCCTGGATAGCGTCGTTGACGGCTTCCTCATCGCGCAGGAACTGCCTGCCGTAGTGAAACAAATCCCGGAAATAACGGCGGTACAAGCCCTCAAAGGCATCCTCGTGGCCCGCCCTTACGGCTTGCCAGAGTTGTTGGTCGTCGGTGAGTGCGTTTGTCCTTTCCATGTTGTTTAGGAGTGAATTTATGGTAAAAAGAAAATTTTTGCAGGTAACTACTGAAATAAAGGCCAGTAGCAGGATTAATCGCGGATACTCTACCCGAAGATTTTTTCAAGGTTTTGATAATAAGCAAGTTAAGTAAGGTTTGGTTAGAGTGCAAATTTTTTCAGCTTTGGCAAAATATACTTCGTTTGATACCATAGGCTGTTTTTGTTGCGAGGCTGCTTCAACTATTAGCCTTTGCAACTTTTTCAGATAATTTTCTTCGGGTAGAGTAAATCGCGGACGAATACAAACCACACTCTTTGCGTCGAGTTCAGTAGATCAATGATTTCCTCCACTTTAAAATTTTGGAATAAAAATCTCACGTCCGACTAAAACATTGCTGATTGCCGCTGACCGCTCCGCCCGCTCCAATGGTCGGTCTTCGCTGTGCAGCCGCAACCACCCATTCGGTGGCGGCAAAGTGGTGCAGCGGTAGGTTCATTCTACATCCGAAAACTTGGCGATTGTAAAAAACGATATCGAACTCTGGCTGGCCTTCAAAGACGGCAGCGAACGGGCCCTCGCTGCCGCCAGTCTGCGACTGGTGGTTTGAAGTAACGCAAGTTTCCAACTTGCTCAACAAACTCTTCTACTTCAATGCCTCCCGTGTCCGTAGGTATCCTACTCGTGCCTTGGTGTCTTAAAGTTGGGAACTACTTTCCATTAAAAAAACTATCGCACCGCCTCCCGTGTCCGCAAGTATCCTACCAAATCCACAATCTCCTTATCCGACAACGTCTCAAAAAGCCCGGTGGGCATCATAGAAGAGGGCGTCACTTCCCGAGATTGAATATCTGACTTATTTACCACCACCGCATTTTGGCCAACTACGCGGAGGGTGAGCTGACGCTCGGTTTCTTTGGTGACGTTGCCCACGTAGGTACGGCCGTCACGAGTGGTGACTACTACCATCTTGTAATCGTCTTGAATTTCGCCGCTGGGGTCGAGGATGTTGCCGAGGAGGTAGTCCAGGTTGGCGCGGTTGGACCCGGTGATGTCGGGGCCGATGGTGCCGCCTTCGCCGTAGAGTTGGTGGCAAGGGCCGCAAGTGGTGGTAAATACCTGTTTCCCTCGGTGGGCGTCGGCGGTAGCGATGGATTTCTCTGTGAGTAAAGCACGGTACTTAGTGTAAGCTTTGTCGTCGAAAGCTACGTGGTCAATTGGACCCCATACTTCCACAAAGCCACTACCTACTACCCGGCGTAGTTGTCGGGCTACGTAGGCCGGCACGTCCTTTTTTGGGATGGTACCCTTGGCGAGGGCTTGGGTGAGCAGCCAACCGTACTTGGGCCGGGAGGCCAGGGTTTGGATAGCCTCGGCCTTTTCCGTGGCGTTCAGGGTAGGGTAGCGCTCCATCACGAGTTTGCCAAGTGCGTCGTTGTCGTAGCTGGCAATGGCCCGGATGGCGTCTTGGCGTAAGTCGGATTGGTTGATGAGAGCCGGAAGCTCTGTTACGAGTTCGGGGCGTTGGCGCAGGCTGAGCATTTGCAGGGCACTCGTGCGTTGGGCCAGGGGAGTCGCTTTATCTTTCAGCGCGATCAGTTGTTTCTTGGCGGCTTCCGTATCGCCAAAGTGCTGGTTGAGTTCCTCGGCAATCGTAGCCGAAGGACCAGGTTTACCGCGAAGTTTGGTGTATACTCCTTTCCAGTTAGCGGGAGGTAGCATGTCGTACCGACCGTCGAGCGCATCACGCATCCCTTCCAGCAGACTTTGTTTAGCGGGGAAGTTGCCAACGGTCGCAATTAGTTTGTCCGTTAGGTTGGCATCCACGAGGCGGCGGGCTATGAACTGCGATACCATCGGGATCTTACTTTGAATTGAAAGATTCAATGCTTTGGTTGGTTCGCCGGCTACCATCGGTTCCAGTCCGTACCAGATCATCTTGGGCAGGTTGTGATCATCGGCGTCTTCGGCGTGGGCCGCCAATCCTTCGATAATTCGCCAGCGGGAGGGGTTGTCAAGTCGTGGCAGTGCCGAAGCCAAATACAATCGTACCACAGGGGAAGGATCAGTTTCTGCCATACTGGCAAAGGTGGTCACAATGTCTGCTGCGGGCTGTCCCTCTTCGCTCAGAAACTGAATGGCCCAAGCTCGTACGTGCGGGTCTTTGTCAGTCAAGGATTTGGTTAGATCGTTTTTGGATAAGCCTTCGGTAATCTGTAACGTCCACATAGCCCGCAACCGCCAGTCGGGGTTGCTCTGGTTTTGAAACATCGCCTTCAAAGTAGCGTGAGTCGAAGGAGCGAGTGTTTTCTTAAACGCCCGGTTTTGCAAAATCACCCGCGCTCGCCGTGCGTGCCACTCACTGGGGCTGGTTTGCAAGGCTATCAGTTGCTGATCCGTCATTTTGGACAAATCCGCGTAACGCCCTTCCCAATTTTGGGCCAGGGATTGCTTAGGCATAATCCGGAAAATACGCCCGGTTTCCTTATTGAGTACATCCGAACCGCAAATATCGGCATCGTGCCAGTCGAGGACATACAACCCGCCCTCCGGGCCAATTTCCATGCTAAAACCTACCCATTGGGCGTTATTGGCCATCATAAAATCGTCGCCATGGGGAGCCGTAAAGCCCGAACCTTTGGGGATGAGCTTATCCGAAAGTACCCCATGCTCGTGAATATTAGCCATAAACATGCGTCCGCGCTCGTCCGCCGGAAAAGCATCCGACTGGTAGATCCGCGCCCCGCCATGGGCTGAGCGATGGCTGTGGTCAGCGATGGTTTTTATATCATTATACACATAGGGATTAAAATGCTGCCCACCCTGCCGATGGTAAATCCCGCCCGGAATGACGTGCCAGAGGTGCGGAATCACGCAGGCCGTTATGAACAACTGTCCCTTGGCGTCGTAGTCGATGCCCCAGGGATTACTGAATCCGTGGGCTATGACTTCAAACTTCTCCTTGGTTGGATGGTAGCGCCACACGCCGCCGTTGATGTCGGTCCCTTCGGCTTCGAGCAGATCTTCGGGGAAAGCGTCGTTGTGCCCATAGATTTTTCCTTTTCCTTTTGGCTTACGGATTTTGGAGGGCGTCGCAAAGCCCTGCGTGCCGTAGAGCCAGCCATCGGGCCCCCAGTGAAAACTGTTCAGCGTTTCATGCCGGTCGCGGATACCCCAGCCGGTCAGGCGTACTTCAATGCTGTCCACGTCGGCCTTGTCGTCGGCGTTTTTATCCGGCACAAAAAGTAAGTTGGGTGGTGCACCCACAAATACGCCGTCAAAACCAACCGCCAAAGCTGCCGGAAAGGCAATGCCTTCCATGAATACCTTCCGGCTGTCGGCTTTGCCGTCGTGATCGGTATCTTCCAGAATCACTATCCGGCTGTCGCCCGAATTAGAGAATCCCTTGCCCCGGTTTTCGTAGTCTCGGTTTTCGGCTACCCACAGGCGGCCGCGGTCGTCCCAACAAAAGGCCATCGGTTGGGTTACCATCGGCTCGGCGGCCCAAGCGTTTACTTTATAGTCATCCTTGATGGTCATGGCGGCCGCGGCTTCGTCGGCGGTCAGAAATTTGGCATCACGGCCTTCTTTGCGGGCTATGTCCCAGAGAGCAGCGGTGTTGTACATGCCAGTATTGCCGGAGTACTCTCCGAAAGCTTTGTTCAATTCAGTGTCGTTGAGTTCGCCAGTATAGACGTAAAGCTGGTATTTGATTGTTTCGGACATCCCTCTCTTAATGGTCCAGTCGGCCATTTTGGCTTTGGCGGGGCCGATCCCCAGCTGACCATCCACGCGCCAGTAGTTAGGATAGCCCTTGTTGGAAGGATGCTCAAACACGGCGATGTGGACCAGATCATCGCGGCCCTCAACCTGCATTCCCACATCGGCCCACATGGCACGTTGCCCTTCGGCCTTCTCGTTTCGCTGCCGGGCGGCGTTGACTACTTTGCCGTTGATGCCTTCTTTCCAAGGCATGCGCACAAACAGTCCGCCGTAATCGTACTTGCCAATGGTTACGTCAGTTTGGGCTTCGCCGTTCCATTCCAGGTCGAGCAGGTACGTACCGTCCCGCACGGCCATGGTCCAGTTCAGAGTTTCGGTAAGCACGGCGGTACCGGTAGAGTCCAGCAGATCATAGACCGTTTGCCATTTGACTTCTTCTCCCTCCGTCACCAGTACCGTAGCGGATTTTCTGCGCCAATAGTTGTCGGCGGGATGATGAAAGTAATCGCGGCCGTTTACACGGGTAAAGCCCCAGTAGATTCCTGTTTGATGCAAGTGGTGGCCGGGGCTGTATTCGGTGAGCAGCCCCTTGCCGTCGGGAGCTACGATAGGGTGGAGGTAGGGCCGGAAATCGGCCTTCGCTACTTGCGTCAGAATGGGTTTATTCTCGCCCTGTCGGAATACCTCGATGGTACCAGCCGATTTGTTTTGCCGAATCGTGAGAGGAGTTTCTTTGGTCGTGCTAAAAATGGAAGTTAACTCCACGGGTAAAGTTGCGAAGTATACCAACGGAAAGAGGAGAAAGGCAAGTAAAGGAAGAATATAACGCATGGCGGTGAATGGTTTCTTTTACCTAACCAAAAGAGAATCAACAAGAAAGTTTACCCTTCGGGATAATGGAGAAATGCGCAAACTAATTCTTGGCTAAAAAAACGCCATCCCTGTCTACATAAGGATGGCGGTAAGTATGTATTTTAAAATATTCCTAAAATGGCCTTATTTCCGGGTTGCCAGGACGATTGGGTTGCTGCTCCGGGCCAGGGTTATAGGGTGGTATTTCGGGATTAGGCGACATGGGTGAATTCTCACCCGGTGAGGTAGGTTCCGGTGCCTCTGGTCTGCTCGGCCGTATCGGATTTTCGGAGGGTTGGGTCGGGTTAATACCGGGGGAAGGAGTTGGATTCTCTTGCATGGTTAAAAAGGATTAATTATTGTTAATAAGTGTGTAGCAGACGGCTATACGTACAAAAAACATAGTTGGGCGGGTTAAAATTCCATGAATTCACTATGACATAGAATACCTAAATACAGGTGTCACACTATTGAATAACCACACCTAATGTGGTGGATTACGTGTAATGTTGAAAGAGTAGGTTTATGCCAAGAAACACCAGAATAATTATTCAGGTGCTTGGCGATAGATTATGCTCATCAGTTCATATAGTTTTGGATGTTCTTTTTGAAACAAATCCGGTTGGTTAAAGAAATATTCACTGACCACGCTAAAAAACTCTACTTCGTTGGTAGCGCCATAGGGGTCAGTATCGGACTCATCTTTCTTGATGCTCTTAATTTCTTCGTGCACTAGTTTCAGCCAGGGAATCACGTATTGCTTTTGTATTATACTTTCCGGAATGCCATCCGTGGCACCATCAGCCTTATCAATTAAATGCACAAACTCATGGATACCTACATTCCATGCATTGTTCTCAGCTTCAAATCCTTGGCGTAGAGCTGGCTGCGAAAGAATCATCAGACGGTTCATTGCTCCTGAACCTACTTTACCCAAAATGTTACGATCCTCGCCTTCGGTCTGATTGTCGTCGTTGAAGTTCCCTTTGTAGAGGAGTACTTCGTCAATAGTGCGGTAGCGCAACTGGGGAAAGCCGAAAAGTGGTATAACCGCACTCGCTGCCACCAATAGGCGGTCGGTGTCTTCAATTGCTATTTCAACGCCCGTTATGGTAACGTAATCCAGAAAGTGCTGAATTTCCCTTTCAAACCGCGCCCTATCACTAACGTTCAATTTCTTATAAAACGATACCTCGCTTGTAAGAATAGACTTCCATTTTTCAGAAAATGGGTGGGGCTCTTTCTTTCTGTTTCTAAGCCAAATTTGCCACCCGATAAAGTAAAGGACCAACAAAAAAAGAACAATAAACATGAAATAAGAAAGCATAAAAGTGTTAGATTACGAGTAGTAGCTATTCTTCAATGAACGGACCATCGAAAGCCCGTTGCCCAATTACAGATTTAACCAATACGTCAACTTAGCAATAATGGCCCGATTTTTAACCAGAAAAGAATCCGCAAAGTAATTGTCTGAATACACCAGAAAGAAGTCAGAAACCGGGCGGAATCTCCATTGGATCCGACTGTTGATATTTACGTTGTTGGTGAGGTTATTGTATTGGAAAAAGGTAGTCCAGAAAAGACTTTTTGAAAAGGTAATGTCCGTTCTGGGGCCAATCAGTAATAGTTGTCCTTTTCCCTGGGAAGTGGTAATACGGCTAAGGCTATAATTAAAATCGAGGCTCCCGAAAGGCTGAATACGATAGATTAAAGCTCCGGTGAGGCTGGCGATATTTCCGTCGAAGTTCTGGCCAAATATTCCTTTCATTTCTAACGTTAACTTTTTACGTCGGTCAGATATATAGCTGAACTGAGCATTGGTATAACGGTAGCTGGTACCTTGTAGCAGGGGTTCGTTCCCACTGCGGGTAGGGTCAAAATTAGAGAATAGGTAGGTAAAGGTATTGGCTACCTGCCAGCTGAGGGTAGCACTACTCTGAAACGATACATCACCAATAATCCCAATGGCCTGATCGGTGAGTCCAATGTCGGGTTTACGGTATTCTTCATAGCTTGTACCAACGCTATATTTATTAATCAGCTTGTTGTTGGGATAAAAATTGAGTTGGAATTGGGGGTTGATTCTGAACACATTCCGGCGTGGTGTAACTCCTACCTCAGTATGAAACCCTTCTCCGATATAGTAATGGTTCCAGGTAAACTGATAGCGGTACATGTTCCGGATTAAGGTAGCTCCCGTGGCAAACTTATTGGCGAGATCACCGGGTGTGATGGCTTGATGGTAGTAAAGTTTTCCAATCCAGCGGTTATCCGGAGAGGCCAGGTTGTATTCAAGGCCGGCCACCCGATTGAATCTGTCCTGCCCCTTGACGGGGTTAAATAATTCTTTATTGACGAGCATAGCCGTAATGTTGGAACGGCTGAATACCTTCGACTGTACCACGGCTACCGTGGTGTTAGCGTCGGAAATACCCCTGTTTTCGTCACGGGAGGTTTGTACGTTGAGGAGACCTATCCGGATATTATTGCTAATTTTTCCGTTGAGACGTATGCCCGAAAGTATACGGATGGGCGTGTACGTACCCGTGGTAGTATCAATTTCTAATCCTACCCGCCGCGAATAGAAGGGGGTAAAATTTTGATTTCCCATACCTGATATGCTTGTTTCCTGACTACCAAATGTGCCGAATAAATCGGAGTTTTCTAGAAAAAACTGTCGTTGCTCGGGGAAAGAAAGAGATATATCAAAGCGGGTAAGATTTTGTATTTGTCGGTCTGCTTCTACCGTTGAGAAATCTGGATTAATGGTAGCGTCAAGAATGAGACTGGGGGTAATACCTACCTTTATATCTGCCCCAATGGAGTTCTGAGGATTTTTTAGGGTAGGCTCCCGTAAGTAGTCGTTCGCTGCTCCAACCCTGACGTAGGGGATGAATGCGAGGTTAGCCCCTGGTCTTTTTAGTGGCTTCTCAAAGTTAAGCGGACCGGAAAACGCTAGATTATAGATCAGTTGATTTTGGGGGGTCCGGACGAGGGTTGACTGCTCATTACTCTGTGAATCAAAGCGGTAGCTCATAAAGTTCCAGGTACTACTACCATCAATATACCGCAAGGTTTTAAAGGGTATTTTTACTTCACAGGTCCAGTAGTTCTTATATATCTTTGATTCTCCCTGCCATTTGTTATCCCAGTACTTGTTAAAGAATTGCGAATCTGAGCCTCCGTTAGATATAAGGGCCTCTCGCATAACCCCCAATGGGTTCATGCCAAATAGAAATGCGTTGGTTTTATCCTGAAAAGTATCGAAAATAAAACTGATGTTGTCATTACCCGTGGCCCGGTAGTCACGGCGGTAGGAGGGGATAATAAACTTATCCGCCTGGGTGTAGCATTTGGCGGCCACGTAAAGGTAGTTCTCATCATAGGTCATGTAAATTTCGGTGGGAAACTGGGCTTTGATGGAATCTGTGGGGAAATATTGCCAGAATTCTTTCGAAACCAGATGCCTGCCCCACTCGGTTTCATTTAGTTCGCCATCAATCGTAAATTTTGCCGTAGTAGAAGTGGTGTTAATCGAGGGAGTGGGGTACGTAGTTTGAGCAATAGTATAACCTAAAGAGCAACCGTACAGGCTAGCCATTAAAAGGAAAGGATAGATTTTTTTCATAGTTGAGTAGTTAGTTAGAAGGAGGTTTTCTGAAAAGGCGATACAGAAAAGCTAATTCTATTGATTCTTAGCGTTAGAAAGCTCACTAAAACAAATATAAGCCAGAAATAGTCAGGGTAGATCGCTAAACCAAAATTTAAACCCGTAAAATAACTATTTTCCAGCCACTTGATATGATAAATACTCTTGGGGAGTACTGTTTTTCTATAAATTATCGTTTCATTTAGTAACAATAATAGAACCTTGTTTTTATGAATTATACGCTCAAAATTATTAGTGCCTTTTGCCTGTTTGGGGGAGTACTTTCAAGTTGTTCTTCATCCAAAACGGTCCCTTACCAGTCGAAATGGAATGCACCGTTCAATTACGCTGATCAGGCCGCACCTGACCGGCAAGACCAGCAATCAAGGTTGAAATACGGCGTCATCAACGACGACCAATATATGTACATTACCCTGAAGGCGCGCGATCCGTTGACGGTAAAGTCCATTCTTGGCAGCGGGCTTCGGGTATCGTTCAGTTTGGATGGAGGGCGAGGTAGTAACAACTCGCTGCTTTTTCCGGTCGTGAATAAGGATGACCGCCGGGCGCTCAGAAATATGGAATTGGACCTACCCAATAACCTGAGCCTGAATCGAATGCTGGAAGCATTCAACAAGGAGGCGGTTTGGAAAGATAAAATGGGCGAGCGTTTTATTAATCTGATCACCTCTGATTCGGGAATTAGTTGTCGTATTTCGATGGACGAAAATCAGGAGCTTACTCAGGAACTAACCATCCCGTTGGCCCGGCTAGGGGCTGATCCAAAACAGGCCCGCCTTGTGGATGTGACAATCAAAACCGAAGGAAGCTCTGGTTTGCCCGGCGGTATTACCCCACGGGTGAGTATTGGCATGGGGAACATGGGCGGTATTGGTATGGGCGGCGGTGGAGTTGGCATTGGGCTCGGAAATGGTGGTCGCTCCAACGCAAATGACAGAACGGTCGACATCCGATTGCAGGTAATACTCGCTCGGGATAGTTTCCGGGACGATTTGAAATAAAAGTAACACCCGTAAATAAGAAAAGCCCTTAGCAGATCATAACCAGTTAAGGGCTTTTCTTATAGAAGACTCTCCAATCCTTTTAAGAATCGTTCGGCTATTAGTTTTAGTTGATCAAAATCGGCTTTTATTTCGTCGATCGGACCACCAAATGCCCCTCGTTGTTCAATCCGCTGTAATAATCCATGCTCCTGGATTCCTATGAGGGAGAAAGAAGATTTTAGTTTGTGCGCAAATACCTTGACCGCCTTATGCCGGCCTTGTTGGATAGCTTTGTCGAGAAGAGTGATTTCAAGCGGGATTTGCTGAATAAACAGGGCGATTATCTCAGGCTCGAACTCCCAGTTATCACCCGAAATTTGCTTCAAATAGGTTAAGTCTATCAATGGGCTTGGTGCTGAATACTGAGGAGTTTTCTCATCATCAGACCCTTGTTGAGTTTCCGCCAGCTCTATTATTTTGTTAAATAATTCCTGAGGAATGAAAGGCTTGGGTACATATTCGTTCATCCCGATGTTTATACATTTATCACGGTCACCAATGAGTGAGTGGGCCGTCATGGCAATAATCGGCGTGGTTAGCTTCATTACTGTGCGCAGATAGATTGTTGTCTGATAGCCATCCATCTCCGGCATTTGCAAGTCCATCAGTATCATATCGTAGCGCTCATGTTTTAACTTCTCAATGGCAACCTTGCCGTTAACGGCTAGATCAGGCACAAACCCAAATTTTTCTAACATCTTTAAAGCCAGGCGTTGATTCAGGAGGTTATCCTCTACCAGCAGGACTTTAAGTTTTCGGTCGCTGAAAAGGACCTTGCGTTCTGAGGGCCTTTTTAAAACTGCGGACAGGTCTACTTTCTTAAATGGGAGGGTAAAGTAAAAAGTGGAACCTGCGGTAAGTTTACTTTCGAGTTGTAGTACTCCTCCCTGCAATTCAATGAGACGCTTTGAAATACTCAAACCAAGGCCAGTACCTCCGTATTTTCGGGTAGTATCGGTATCGGCTTGGGTAAAGCGCTCAAAAACGGATTCTAGTTTGTCTTCGGCTATACCAATACCGGTATCTTTTACCTGGAACTGAATCAAACAGTCTTTTTCTGTTTGTTCTACGACCAAAATACTCAGTTGAACCGAACCAACTTCGGTGAAGTTAAGCGCGTTATTGACCAGATTGATCAGGATTTGATTAATTCGGGTAGGATCACCGTACAATCCCGTGGGGACATCAGGGCCGATTAAATAGTTAAATGTGAGATTTTTCTCATAGGACTTTCGCAAATCATGCGAATTTAATAGTTGGCCGGGTCAGTTGCGTGCGCAAATAATCACTTAGCAAACCATACTTCAATTGATAAACAGTTGTCTGACAGTCGTAAGCGATCTGCGTAAGC
>Ga0209702_10003223_pt1 | contig 26175 bp, 30 predicted proteins | sample FRY01_FD_187210 | JGI IMG/M metagenome (GOLD analysis project Ga0209702, IMG submission 187210) | Freshwater microbial communities from Lake Fryxell liftoff mats and glacier meltwater in Antarctica - FRY-01 (SPAdes) (version 2) | ecosystem: Environmental > Aquatic > Freshwater > Ice > Glacier... | reverse complement strand
GTTCAGGTCGAGCGAACGCATCGCCGCGTCATGTTTGCGGCCCAGTTCGTTCATTTTCTTTATGTCGGTCTCGCCGTCCATTTGGCGCAATAGATCGCGAGCTTCGTCCACTAGGTCGATGCGGCCACGTTCCAGTTCAATCAATTTTGCAGTTTTCATTCTTCGTCCAATCAGTTCTGGGCGGGACAATGAAAAACACAGGCCCGCCCTTATAAGGGGTCGTGCAGCGGATCAGCCCGCTGCGGGCCTCGTGCGTTACCAAAGGCCCAACCCGTTTAGGTTGTTTTACAGGAAGGAAGCTCCTGCTGGCCTCGGCATCGCCGGAAGACTGGCGTATAGTACAAAACAGGAACAAAGTCAAGAGTCAACTGCGCTATCGAGCAATTGCTTTTCGAGGGTGTCAGCGATGTCGCGCAGGCGTTCGACCGCTCCGAACGGCCCTAATTGCTGCGCCATGATTTCGCTGAGTGACGCGCCGGTCAGATTGGCAACGTCATTCGGTGCCATGCCCATTGCGGCGAACTTGTCGATGAAGGTTGCGGCAATGCTTCTGGCGGCTACAAGGAATTGCTGGTCAGTTTGCGGTATCATTATTTTGGCTCCTAAGATTCAGTTATTGTCCAAGGTGTGATGGATGGATCGCGGTGATGCTGTTTACGTTTAGTGATGGTCTGCCTTTCGCGCGCGCGGGCGAGAAACTGTATTAGCAATGAAGAAAAGTTATGCACCGCTCCCGATCCCTTAGCCGGTAGCTCTGTCTCCACCCCCTCCCGTCAATTTGTCTTTTGGTGTCCGTCACGGACGCGCATCAATTCCTCGAAGCCCATTTGCTTAAGCATGTTCACCAGAACGGTCCGGACATGCAGGCCAAGACTGTCATCCTCGATCATATTCAAAACCTCGTCTCGAATCAGAATGCGCAGTGCGATTTCCTTTGCTTCGATTTCGTCCATTTCTCATTCCTCTATTGGCCAGCCAGAAACGCCGTAGCGCCGCCGGTTGCGTGGTGTGTGTCCCTTGTCCCGAATGGATTTATCGAGGTGACAGGGTGCGCAGATTGATTGGAGATTGTCGGGATCGTCCGTCCCGCCCTTTGCCTTGGGTTTGATGTGATCGACCTGGCTTGCCGGGGTGGGTCTGCCCTGGTCGCGCATACAGGGCTGGCAAAGGTGACAATCGCGCTCCAGGATTACCTTGCGCAGTTTGTCCCATGCCGTGCCGTAGCCTTGCTGGTGGCGGGTCTTGCCGCCGTGGTCCCATGCCGTGCGTTTAGCCATTAGCCCGGTTCCTGCGCTTGGCATTGCGGACCATCGCGCCTTCGCGTCCGGTTTTGGTCAATGCGCACGGACCGCAAAGCGCCTGGTAGTTGTCGGGTTCTGTTGGGCCGCCAAGGCATACCGGCACCTTATGGTCTGCAATGGCGCTGGGGCGCTCTTGGCATAGCTGGCAGGTAGGATGTTCCGCCAACAGCCGTTTACGAATGCGCCGATGCACTGCGCCGTATGCGTGGCGTGTGTCGGGGCGGTGTGTGTTCCAACCGATCCTGCTCATGGCGTCACCTGCCAAACCGCAAAAATGCTCATGGGGTATTGCAGGGGGGGAAGGGGGGGAAGGGTGTTAGTTTCTTATAGGTAGTCATATTTGACCACCCTTGAACTGATACAATGTCGGGCCGTGATAAGTGCTCGCTGCCCGAATGACTTCGATCACGCCTCGGCTTTCAAGGCTCTTACGTGCAGAGGCCAACCGTTTAATGGTCCATCCCCCGCCCGGCATAATCGCGGCCATTGCATTTGCGGCGACGAACTGGCGGCCCCAATGGTTGCGGCGCAAGATTGTCAGCAAGGCGAACGCGTCCGGGTCAGTGAAAAGCAGGGCGTCAATTTCTTCATGTGAAAACGCCACGCGCTTGCCTTCACCAAACCAGTTCTCGCCGGACAATTGCTTGGACCAGGCACTGGCCACCACCCGCAGAACTTCGCTGTCGGGCAAGGGTTCGTAAAAGCTCGTTTGGTTCGTTTGCTTTGCTGCCTCCATCAATTCATCAATCCTCCGGCAGGCCCGCACCTTGGCCATGCAGAAGCGCCACAGGACATCATTGCGCTGTCCTATTGGGGTGAGATTGCCGCTAGGCTCGCCAGTGGTCACAGGGGGCGCGTCTGGCGCTTCGATCCGCCTCATGCGTGGCAATCCGCCTAAGTCCGCCAGACTGCCTTGGATAAGCTCATATGGCTGTTTTTTGCCGGTTGATGGTGGGGCCACTACAAAGCCATCACCCAGAATATCAATTGGCCTATCTGGGTCGGGCCGAATGCGCCGCTTTTCACCATTGCTGCGATACCATGCTTGGTGGTTGCCTGATCCGCTGCGAACGATAATCGGCGTAGGCCCAAATTCGCTTAGGGCATCCCAGAGCAGGCGCTCGTCCGTATCATCTATATCCAGAACAGTTATACCGTGAGGACGACAGGCGAATCCGAAGGCGTCATCATCAGGGAATTTGTCCCTGAATTGGTCAGAAGCCTTCAGCCCGGCCTTTAGATAGCCCTTCACGGCAGGGCGCTTGTCCCGAACGGGAAAGGTGGCAATGCCTGCTTCTGCGTATTGAGGCTGCCATGATGCAAAGATACCGGCCATTAATTCACCCCGCTGCCTTGGCGAAAAGGGCGATGATTTCAGCCTCGTTTTCCTGCGGAGGTTCTAATGCTTCGGCACCAACTGACACGAAAGCGCTCTCGCCTATGGCTGGGGCGTTTTTTTGTTCCATCAGGCTGCTTTCGTATCACGCGATGCGGCGCGAGCTTCGATCCACGCGTCAACCTCGTTTTCAAGGTGGCCTACAGCGCGGCCCCCGCTTGGGTTCAGTGGGAAGCGTTTTGGGAATAGGCCCTGCGCTTCAAGGTCACGCAGTTGACGATCGCAAACACCAACTTTTGCGGCGGTTTGATTTGGTCTTAAAATACGCATTTGGTTGCTCCATTCGTTTCCGGAGCTAACCACCTTACGCACATTCATGGGTTTGGTTAGGAAGGTCCAAGGTTTAACCCCAAGCTTACGCACATTCATGGGTTTGGATAGGAAGGTCCAAGGAATAACTACACGGTCCAAGGGGATAAATATCAGGCCCAAACGAGGCCACTTCTATCCTGCGCTAAAGCCGCCTTATGACCTGTCGAATGGTACCCCTCAGGTCTTTGGGTTCGGTGCCCACGGCAGCCAATGCCAATCCGCAAACTTGATGTAGCGCACCGTCTTGCCTGTCATTTACGTCAACACCGTCATCCATGAGCTTCTTTGCAATTCGCTTTATCAGTATCGAGTTTCGTTCCTCAGCTTTTGTCGCTGTCAGTTGCTCAAGAGTGTTTTCTAGCTGCCATGCTGCGTTTCGCGCCTTAATCAGCAATGGAAGCACGCCGCCAGGGAATCCCGCCACAACGTCCGATGCCTCGCCAGCGTTGGTGTGTAAGGCTTCAATCTCATTGATGGCCTTCTCAATAGCCTTGGCTACATTGGCTGCACGCCTCTTGGCCTCACGTCTATCTTTGCCCACATTTGTCAGCGGCTTGTCGCCAGCTCCTGCCGCTAGCGTGCACTCGGCTTCAAGCCAATCAGACCGTTCAACCGTCCAGTATGTCTCAAGCACTTGTCGCTGAGAATGGTTGAAGGTGGTCATGCTGCACTCCCTTCGTTGGCGGCTGAAATAGACACCACGTTGTCGGCTTCGCCTTCAAGGATACGGCTTACGAGCAGGGCTAGTGCTTCCAGCGCCTCGGCTTTTTCAGGTGCGTATCCGTAGCGGTCATAAACGCCTTCAACACCCTTGATCTTATGGCCCAGCACGCGCTCGGAAATGTCGGATCGCACCCCCGCCCTCGCCATCAGCGACTTTGCAGTGCGCCGTAAATCGTGAAATTGCCATTGATCGGCTGGAACCTTGGCATCAAGTTCCCTCTTGCCCGCCGAGTGACTGTTGTATGCCTTCTTCCCGCGCCCTGCGAAGACATAGGGGTTCCCTTCAATCTCCGGCAGCGCCTCGATGATTTCCAGAACTATCTTGGGCAGTTTTAATTCCCCCGCATGCGGCTTCTCACGCGGCTCGATCGGAATGGTCCAGACACCATCCTTGATGTCCTGCCAGCGCATGGTGGAAACCTTTTCGCGGCGCGTGGCTGTCAGCAGTCCGGCCTTCACCATCGCGCCATAAGTGCCGATTTCGCCGCATGCCGCCCAATTGGCGCGGATTTCATCATCGGACAGGATGCGTTGCCGCGCCCGATCCGCGAGGCTTCCTGAGCGCTTCATTTCCGGTATGATCGGATTGACGTAATTCTCATCGTATTGGCGATACCAATTGAACATCTTGTTTAGTGTCGCCAGCACCCGATCGGCTTGCACTGCGCCGTTGTTATCGACCAGTTCATCCATAAGCGCCGTGACATTGCCGCGCCGGATCGAAAGGAACGGCTTCGCGCCCCATCGCGGATAGATGTAGGCATTTAGCTGGCGTTCGATTTCACGCTTGCTGCGCTGTGGCACTCCGTCCTGTTTCTTACCGCCTTTGTCGACCCAACGGACAACGAAGCGCTCTGCAACCTCCCTGAACGTCTCAGGCACCGCTTGCGGCGGTTCTGGCGGCGGCAAAGGCTCACCACCCGCCTTTACCCTCGCTACGGCCTCAGCGGCCAACTGTCTGGCATCCGCCACAGTCATAAGCGCGGGGTCGCCTATTCGCTTCCAAACCTGCTTGCTGTTCGAATCTCGGACCACAACGGAAAAGGACTTTTTGCCCTTCGGCGTGACGACCAGGGCGAGTCCGGTTGTGGCCTCGTCAAATATTAGCTGCCGTTTGGTTTTCGGCTCCGCGGTTGCGACGGCCTTCTCGAAACCCTTCAATAGCGATTTTGGCTTGGCCATTATCCACCTTTCTATCTAACATTTGTCTAACTGAAGCGGCTCCTTTTATGTTAGCTAGTTTCCGCTCAGTTCCGCTAAATGTTAGTAGTTATCATGGTTTATGCAAGCCTACCTCCTGATATATCCACCCCCTTCTAGTTAATACACCTGACTCTTAATCAGCGGGTCCTTGGTTCGAACCCAAGTGCGTCCACCATAATTCTTATATTTCAACCTCGATATCAACAGTTTCGCTGCGGTGTTTGAGATTCCTCTGACTCGTTGCTTGAAGCAATGTGGGTTAATTGCGCGGATACTGAAAAAAACATAGATGGGTTTTTGTCATTGCTTAACGTTATTTAGCTATTGTTCGGGTGAATGGGCGCTGATTGAGTTACTGGAGTTCGAAATGAACAATCGCGAGCAGATGAACAACCGTCAGCAAGACGTGCTGGACGAGACTCGCCGTACCGAGCGGTTCGATATCTCTGTGCAGGGACGCTATAGAACCGGCAGAGGTGTCGCGCGACATATACCGATTGTCGAAATCTCCGAAACCGGCTGTAGGTTTTATGACCGATTTGGCCGTCTGGCAGACGGGGCTGAAATCAGCATCAAGATCGAAACGATTGGCCCGATCATCGCACACGTGCGCTGGTGCAAGAATTACATCGTTGGGGTTCAGTTTGAACGCCCGATCTATGGCCCGGTGTTCGAATTTATCCGCAACAAGCTGGCCTATAGCGAAGAAGATCCAGTCGCGCGCTGAACGAGCCGCAACCATTCAATTCCCCTGCGCCGCTCTATTGGCCTTCACTATTGCTTCATTGCGAGCTATCGCGCCGCAACCCAATAGGAGCATTTAATGGCGCGTTTTCTGATCGTCGAAGCCCGGTTTTACGACCATCTCAATGATATGTTGATAGACGGGGCGCGATCGGCATTGGCCGCTGCCGGACATGATTCAGATGTACTGACCGTCCCCGGCGCGCTGGAAATCCCCGGCGCAATCTCGATCGTCGCGGAAAGTAGCCAATATGACGGCTTCGTTGCAATCGGCGTGGTTATCCGCGGCGAAACATATCACTTCGAAATCGTAGCTGGCGAAAGCGCCCGCGGCCTGATGGCTCTGACTATGGATGGGCTGCCCATCGGCAACGGAATTATTACCGTTGAAAGTGAAGATCAGGCCCTCGCCCGTGCGGATAAAACCCGCAAGGACAAGGGAGGCGAAGCTGCGAAAGCGGCTATGGCTATGCTGGACCTTCAAACGAAATACGCCTGAATATCTAATCGAGGGTGGGAGTTATCCAGCCAAACGCCCGAAGCAGCCCTTCCCGGCGTATACGGCGCTGGCACCCAATTCTTCCTCGATGCGGATGAGCTGGTTGTATTTGGCCAATCTGTCCGACCGCGCAAGGCTGCCGATTTTGATCTGACCGCAATTGGTCGCAACCGCCAGATCGGCAATGGTCGCATCCTCGGTTTCACCCGAACGGTGTGACATTACCGAGGTGTACCCAGCGCGGTGCGCCATATCGACCGCTGCCAACGTCTCGGTCAAAGTGCCGATCTGATTGACCTTTACTAGCAGGGAATTGGCCAGACCTTGCTCGATACCCATGGACAGGCGCTTGGGATTGGTGACGAATAAATCATCTCCGACCAGTTGCACTTTATCGCCGGCCATATCGGTCAGGGCCTTCCATCCGGCGAAATCGTCTTCGTCCATCCCGTCTTCGATCGAGCGGATGGGATAGTCATCGCATAATTTTGCGAGATAGGCGGCCATTTCATCCGGTGACAGTGACTTGCCCTCGCCTGAAATCTCATATTTGCCATTCTTGAAAAATTCCGATGAGGCGCAATCGAGCGCCAGCACGACATCGGTACCCAGCTTAAACCCGGCCTTCTCAATCGAAGCCATGATGAAATCAAGCGCATCGCGCGAGCTCGCCAGATCGGGGGCAAAACCGCCCTCGTCGCCAACCGAAGTTGACAGACCTTTATCGGATAGACCCTTCTTCAGAGTATGGAATATCTCGGCGCCCCAGCGCACTGCTTCTGCGATACTGTCGGCGCCTACCGGCATCACCATGAATTCCTGGATATCAATAGTATTATCAGCGTGTTCACCGCCATTGATGATATTCATCATCGGCACTGGCAGGACGTGCGCCGAAACCCCGCCGACATAGGACCATAGCGGCATTCCGCGTGAATTCGCTGCCGCTTTCGCCGCCGCTAGGCTGGTGCCCAGTATGGCATTGGCGCCGAGCCTGGATTTGTTTTCCGTCCCGTCCAGATCGATCATCGCCATATCCAGATCGCGTTGATCCTCGGCGTCCAGACCCACTAGCATGTCGGCAATTTCGCCATTCACGGCAGCCACCGCCTTGGATACGCCCCTGCCCAGATAACGCGCTGCATCACCATCCCGCAGTTCTACAGCCTCGTGAGCACCGGTTGAAGCGCCCGACGGTACTGCGGCGCGTCCAAAGCTGCCATCTTCCAGGAAGATATCCACTTCAACAGTCGGGTTACCCCGGCTATCAAGAATCTCACGGCCGTGAATGTCGATGATTGCGGTCATTTTGGGGCGAAGCTCCAGCTATAAGCGTTGTAATTAACTAACACACCGAATACATATTGTATGTACCGGTGCACTGCGCCTTATGCGCCGGAACAAAGCGGTGCAAGTTGCGTTGTATTACCGATCAGCCAAACCAACGGTTTCGGCTTGGAAAAATACGAATGCGGATCGAAGACCCTCAGGGCAAAGGAAGAAAAAATGGCACAGGCCAGCACACCAAAAACGACAACTATCAAACGCAAACCAGCGACAAAGAAATCCTCCACCACTTCCCCAAAGAAAGCCTCCACCAATGGCACGGCAGAAGCGAAGACTCGCTTTAACGCTGCTTTGGACGAAGCCAAGGCGGGCGCTGCGGCGCTTAAGGCAGAAGCGACTACGCGCGCCAATGCCTACCGCAATCAAGCCAAGGGCAAATCATCCGATTTGGTTGGCGAAGCCAAAGAATATAGCGCCGAAGCTAAGGTCAAGGCGTCCGAATTGGCAGCCGATGCCAAGGTGAAGGCAGCAGATTTGGCAAATGACGGTAAGGCCAAGGCCAGCGAAGCAATGGTTTCGCTTGGCAAGATCGTATCCGACAATGCTGGAACGATCGACGAAAAGCTTGGCGCGAAATACGGCGATTACGCCCGTACTGCATCGCGCAGCCTGCAAGAAACCGCTCAGAAACTAGACGCGAAGAGCGTAGACGAATTGGGCGAGGACGCCCGCAATGCTGTCCGCAATAGCCCGGCAGCAGCTGTTGGTATTGCCGCAGTGGTTGGGTTCATGATCGCGCGTCTGTTCCGCGGCAAAAGGGACTGAATGACTTTGTGATGCAACCTCTGTCGGTTCGGTGGATTGACTTGGGTTGCATCAGCGCATTAGGGGCAGCGAATGCTTGATGACGGATTGCCCAGCGGGCGAGACGAAGAACTGGAATTGCCTGAAAAGGAAGAGCCCGCCCCGGCGAACTCGCTTTCCGAAGATATTGCCGCGTTAATTGAAGACGGCAAAACTTACGCTGAGGCAGAGATTGCTTTTCAGAAGACTCGGCTGTCGTTCACCGCTGATCGCGCAAAATGGGGGACGCTCTATATTCTGATCGCCTTGTCGGTGCTGCATCTCGCGCTGGTTGCGATCGTAGTTGGCGGTATACTGGCCCTAACCCCGCTAATTACGGCATGGGGGGCAACTGCGGTGGTCGTCGGACTATTAGTGCTCGTTGGTGTAATATTTGGCGTGAAAGCTAAAAACCGGTTTGGCGGCCTGTCGAAGGCTTTTGAGCAGACCAAATCCGATGAAGAGACGAATGCATGAGCGCGAAGTTGGATCAAAGGTTGGCCGAAGATCGCCAATTGCGTGACGCGGCTCTATCTCTGCTCAAGACGGACATCACCAATTTGCGGGCTGATCTGGCGGGCAAGGGATTCGGCGAAAGAATTGTCGACCGGATGAGCGAAGGTGCGGTTGATATCTTTGACGAGGCAGTCGATCTGGCGGAGAATAACCGAGGCGTTTTGGCGACGTTGATCGGTGCGGTGCTGTTGTGGTTCGCTCGAAATCCAATCGTCGCGCTGTTTGCCGATGATGACGAGATTGAACATGAAAGCAACGATGACCAGTCCGGAGCTGAAGAAGCCGCGGACGACCTAGATTAGTTTGATTTAATACCATCGCTAACAGCAACTCTATTATCCTTGGAGATTATGCCATGAATACCCCCGCAAATGACCTCGCGGCAGGCGATGAAAAGCGCGAAGTCTTGCGTGAAAAGATCGAAGCTGCTGAAGTGCGTCAGGCTCAACGATCTTTGGGTGGATATGCCCGTGATGCCCGCGACAATGCGACGGTATTTGTCCGCAAACACCCGATTGCGACAGTTGGCGCTGCGCTCGCATTTGGTGTCGTAATCGCCGCTATTATCCCAGGGCCCGGCCGCCGGCTGAGCCAGCGTGTAGGCAAGAAGGTTGGTGGCAGCGCATCTTCAATTGCAGCTATCGCGTCGGAATTGGGTCTGGCCTATGTTTCAGGCTTCATAGACAACGCTGGGAAAGCAACCCGGACCGGTAAGGATACGTTGGAAGATTTCGGAGATGCGCTGGCTGACAGCGCGCGCACAGTGCGCCGCGAAGCGTCCAACCGCGCCGCAAAGGCTGCAGACGGAGCGGGTACACTTAGCCGGAATGTAAAGAAAAAGACGAGCCGCGCAGTCCGCGATTTGCGCAGTCGGGTTTCTTAAGCAGCCGCCTGAATTGGCGGCCCGTAACGTGCCGGGCTTGCTTGAGGGCTGAAATTCTCTATTTGGCCTACATCCCTCCCCGCAAGTCGAGATAATGTAATGTCAGGTACGGAAACAAAACAACTACTTCATCTGGTCATGGGCGGACGGGTGAAAGACCCGCGTACCCTGGAATTCCAGGACCCGCACAGCGTCCATGTCGTAGGGGTTTATCCCGATTATGAAGAAGCGCAGGAAGCTTGGCGCACTCAGGCTCAGCGAACTGTCGATGATGCCGAGATGAAGTATGTCATCGTGCATCTTCACAAATTGCTCGATCCCGAGGCGGCCGGCAAGTAAATGAAAAGGGCCCCGGATCAATTCCGGGGCCCTTTTCATTTGAACCAGACTGTCCGCCGTAGCGGATCAATAGCCTTGATCAGATGAATTCGATCTTCTTCACGTGATAGAACTTGTCGCCCGAAGGCACAGACACTTCGATGTCGTCACCAACATTCTTGCCGATCAAAGCCTTAGCCAACGGCGAGTTGTACGAGATGCGGCCCTTATTGGCGTCCGCTTCAGTCTCGCCCACGATTTGATATTTGATCGGCTTGTCGCTTTCATCGAGTAACGTAACCGTCGCCCCAAACACAATTCGGTCACCCGACAATGTGAGTGGATCGATAATCTGCGCACGGCTGACCTTGTTTTCGATATCGGCAATATACGCCTCTACCTGTCCCTGACGTTCTTTCGCCGCGTGATATTCCGCGTTCTCTGACAAATCGCCATGCGCACGCGCGGTCTCGATCGCTTCGACAATTGTCGGCCGTTCTGCGCGGTACGCCTTCAGATCAGCCGTTAGCCGTTCATATCCTTCAGCAAGCATCGGAACACTTTGCATGAAAACCTCATTCCATTTTTAAGGCGTATTTTCCGATAGTTAGATTTCATGCCGCTCCGCAAAGGGCAGCAATCATCCGTCTAAATTGTCGAGAAAAGACGCGGTTGTTTCAGCTATAATAGTCCTGCAACGACCGGACTTCAAGCTGACTTGCATTTATCGATACGATTGCTTGCGCTGCAGCCAGAGATGCAGCCGCCGTTGTGTAGTAGGGAATTCGGTTTGTCAGCGCGGATGCGCGGATCGATTTACTGTCGATATGGCTTTGCCAACCTTCGGTGGTGTTAAACACCAAATGGACATCCCCATCGATCATCCGGTCGACAATATTAGGCTGGCCCTCGGCCACTTTCTTGACCCGTTCAACCACCAAACCCTGTTCGGACAGATAGGTTTGAGTGCCGCCGGTGGCGATGACCGTAAAGCCATGCTCGATCAGCGCAGCCACCGCCGGCACGATCACCGGCTTGTCGCTGTCTTTGACGGAGACGAACAATACGCCCTTTTCCGGAAGCACTTCGCCTGCACCCAATTGCGATTTGTAGAAAGCGGTCGCGAAATCGCGGTCGATTCCCATCACCTCGCCAGTTGATTTCATTTCCGGCGATAGAACCGGATCCGCACCGGGAAATTTGGTGAAGGGGAACACCGCTTCCTTAACCGCCATATAGTCGAGCTCACGCTTGAATGGCGGGAATGTGGAGAGCTTTTCGCCTGCCATCAAGCGCGCCGCGATTTTTGCCACTGGCTGGCCAATCGCCTTCGCGACAAACGGCACCGTCCGGCTTGCGCGCGGATTGACCTCTATCAAGTAAACTTCGCCGTCTTTTACCGCGAACTGGATGTTCATCAGGCCCACGACATTCAGCGCCAATGCCAGTTCCTTGGCCTGCCGCTCCATTTCCTCGATGATTTCGGTAGGCAGGCTGTAGGGCGGCAAGGTGCAGGCACTGTCGCCCGAATGGACGCCCGCTTCCTCGATATGCTGCATCACACCGGCAATTGCGACTTCTTCGCCGTCGCACAGTGCATCGACATCGCATTCGATCGCATCGCGCAAATATTGGTCGATCAGCACCGGACTATCGCCGGATACCCTGACCGCCGTGGCAATGTAATTGTCGAGCTGCGCTTCGCCGTCGACAATCTCCATCGCCCGGCCGCCCAGTACATAGGACGGGCGCAGCAGCACCGGATATCCAATACGCGCGGCGACCGCGCGGGCTTCATCCCGGCTTCGGGCAATACCGTTTTCAGGCTGTTTCAGCTTCAACTGGTTTACCAGCTTGGCAAACCGTTCGCGGTCTTCGGCCAGATCGATTGCGTCAGGACTGGTGCCAAGTATCGGAATGCCCTCATCTTCCAACGCCTGCGCCAGTTTCAGCGGGGTCTGCCCGCCGAACTGGACGATTACGCCAACCAATTCGCCATTGGTCATTTCAACGCGGAGGATTTCCAGCACGTCTTCTGTCGTCAGCGGTTCGAAATACAGCCGGTCGGACGTGTCATAATCGGTTGAAACCGTTTCCGGATTGCAGTTGATCATGATGGTTTCATAGCCCGCTTCTTCCAACGCAAAGCACGCATGGCAGCAGCAATAATCAAACTCGATGCCCTGCCCGATCCGGTTCGGCCCGCCGCCAAGGATCACGATCTTGCGGCGGTCAGACGGGTCGGCCTCGTTCTCGGCTTCGCCAAAGCTCGGGGCCTCGTAAGTCGAGTACATATACGGCGTAATCGCTTCGAATTCGGCGGCGCAGCTGTCGATCCGTTTGAATACCGGATGCACGCCCAGCTTGCGGCGCAATTCGCGCACTTCGGCTTCCGAGGTTGCCCCGGCTATCGCGCGCAAGGCATCGTGGAGCAAGCCGGAACGCCGCGCCTGAGTTTCACCCAGCCCGCCGGCCACACCAACCGACCGGACCGCCAAAGTCGCGAGCCGCTTGTCGGAAAAGCCCATTGCTTTCAATTTGCGCAGGCCCGCGGCATCATTTGGCAGTCCATCTTCGAAAATCTGCTTCTCCGCCGCGATGATTGCTTCGATCTGGCGCAGGAACCACGGGTCGTAAAAGGTAATGTCGTGCACTTCCTCCACGTTCATGCCTTCGCGGAATGCCTGCGCGACTTGCAAAATCCGGTCAGGTGTCCGTTTGGACAGCGCAGCGGTGAGAATCTCGCGGCTGACGCCTTCCAGTTCGACGACCCGGTTGAACCCGTCGAGGCCCGTTTCCAGCCCGCGCAAGGCCTTCTGCATAGATTCTGCAAAGCTGCGGCCGATGGCCATGACTTCGCCGACTGACTTCATCGCGGTGGACAGATTATTCTCCGCGCCTTTGAACTTCTCGAAGGTGAAGCGCGGGATTTTGGTGACCACATAATCGATGGTCGGTTCGAAACTGGCCGGAGTTGCGCCAGTGATCTCGTTGGCAACCTCGTCCAGCGTGTATCCCACAGCCAACTTGGCCGCGACGCGCGCGATGGGGAAGCCGGTGGCCTTGGACGCCAATGCGGAGGAGCGCGACACGCGCGGATTCATCTCAATCACGATCAAGCGGCCATCGGCGGGATTGACCGCGAATTGGACGTTGGAACCGCCAGTTTCGACGCCAATCTCGCGCAGGCAGGCGATGCTGGCATCGCGCATGATCTGGTATTCTTTATCTGTCAGCGTCAGCGCGGGGGCCACGGTGATGCTGTCACCGGTATGCACGCCCATCGGATCGACATTTTCGATGGAGCAGATGATGATGCAATTGTCGGCGCGGTCACGCACGACTTCCATCTCATATTCTTTCCACCCGAGCAGCGATTCCTCGATCAACACTTCACTGGTTGGCGAGGCATCCAGCCCTTCGCGCACGATCTTTTCAAATTCTGCCTTGTTATAGGCAATCCCGCCGCCGGTGCCGCCAAGGGTGAAGCTGGGGCGAATAATCGCAGGCAGTCCGGTGGTTTCCAGCACCCTGACTGCATCGTCCAGATTATGCGCAATGCCGCTGCGCGCGCTTTCAAGGCCGATCTTGTCCATCGCCTCGCGGAATTTCTGGCGGTCTTCCGCTTTGTCGATGGCTTCCGCATCCGCGCCAATCATGGTGACGCCAAATTTCTTCAGCACACCCATTTTTTCGAGGCTCAAGGCGCAGTTAAGCGCTGTCTGCCCGCCCATCGTGGGCAGCACTGCATCAGGGCGTTCCTTCTCGATGATCTTGGCGACAACTTCGGGCGTGATCGGCTCGATATAGGTCGCATCCGCCATATCGGGATCGGTCATGATCGTGGCGGGGTTGGAATTGACGAGGACCACTCGGTAGCCCTCCTCCTTCAACGCCTTGATCGCCTGCGTGCCGGAGTAATCAAACTCGCACGCCTGGCCGATAACAATAGGACCAGCGCCAATGACGAGGATCGAGGATATGTCAGTACGTTTGGGCATTAGTTATGCTTTCAACCTTCAATTTGACTTCATCCAATCGGCAAGGGTATTCCAAGCAAAGCAGCAAGCGCGATAAGAGCGCCGACAGCTAAAGCTTTGATTACGCCATCGACTGCCTTCTCAAAAATCCAAAAAAGTGTGTTTTTCGCCATGTTCCATAGACGTTCGACACGCAGTGAAGACTTGCGTGCCTCGTCTCCAATAGCAGAGACCTCATGACGGGCCACGGCAAGCTCTTCTGACTCAAAATCACGAAGATCATTCGAGCGCCGCAACTTGTCAGCGAGCTTTTCTTGAGCAACCTCAAAATTCTTAAATTCTTTGGAATTATGATTAGGAGAGACAAGCCTATCCGCAGCAGGAATCTGTATGTCACGGAAAATGTTTAGTGGATCGTCCGATGCGCTGTCTGTTTCATCTACGGCCTCAGCACCCGGAGCGTTTTTCTTCACGCTTTCAATGGCGTTTTTTGCACTCGCCTTACTGCTGTAACCTTCGGTCCACCAAATGACCTCGTTATCATACATAAAATAGGCGACATATTCCCCTGCCCTATTCTTCTTAATGGTCCAGCGATGTGCCATTAAATCGTCTCGAGCCTTACAGTCACCCCAACATCCCCACAAACCGTTCGAACAGGTAGAAGCTATCCTGCGGCCCCGGGCTTGCTTCCGGGTGATACTGCACCCCGAAGGCCTTCTTGCCCTTCACCGAAATCCCGCAATTCGAACCGTCGAACAGCGAGACATGCGTTTCCTCCACACTGTCCGGCAAGGTATCGCTATCAACTGCGAAGCCGTGATTCATGCTGGTGATTTCGACCACACCGTCCTCCAACCGTTTGACCGGGTGGTTAGCGCCGCGGTGGCCTTGGTGCATTTTAGTGGTCTTGGCGCCGGTTGCCAGTGCCAGCATCTGATGGCCGAGGCAGATGCCGAACAGCGGCATATCCGCTTCCAGCAACGCCTTGATGGTCGGGACCGAGTAAACACCCGTCGCCGCCGGATCGCCTGGACCATTGCTGAGGAATACGCCGTCCGGTGACAGCGCCTGAATGTCTGCCAGCGAGGTCTTGGCCGGAACCACCGTCACCCGCGCGCCGGCCTTCACCAGGTTGCGGAAGATATTGTCCTTCGCGCCGTAATCAATCGCGACGACGTGGGGCTTGGTATCGCGAGCGGAGCGGCCATAACCCTTGCCCAGCGTCCACGATCCGCCTTCCCAATTCTGGTTCTCAGCCCGCGTCACCCGCTGGGCGAGGTCCATCCCCTCCAGCCCGGCCCATTCCTCAGCGCGCTTTACCAATGCGGGTATTTCGAATTTGCCCTCGGGCGAATGGGCGATCACCGCATTTGGCGCGCCGGACAGGCGGATGCGGCGGGTTAGCGCGCGGGTATCCACGCCGGACAGGCCGATCTTGCCGTTCGCTGCCATCCAGTCGGTGAATTGCTGGGTGCTGCGGAAATTGCTGCTCGGGGTGATTTCTTCGCGCACCACACAGCCCACCGAGCCCTCAACCGCGCTTTCGAAATCCTGCGCATTGGTGCCGACATTGCCGATGTGGGGAAATGTGAAGGTAACGATCTGCGCCGCGTAGCTCGGGTCGGTCAGCACTTCCTGATAACCGGTCATCGCAGTGTTGAAGCACACTTCACCCACCGCTTCGCCCGCCGCGCCGAATCCCATACCCCAGACCACTGTTCCGTCTGCCAGAACAAGACAGCCTGTCGCATCTTTAGGCTGCGCAGACGTAGAGGCGGGGTCGGCCATAAGGGGCGCTCCGAGTAAGGTTTTTCCGGCGATGTTGCTAAGGCCTAGGCGTTATGGCCGGTTGGGCTTGCCGTCAACCTATCGCGGGCCGATTTGTTGGGCTAGACGGAAGAAATTCAGGGCGCACGCCCAATCATCCACAGGAAATTACCCAATGCTCCGCGATCAGATCAAAGCCGAACAGATTCTCGCTATGAAAGCCGGTGACAAGGACCGCACCGCCGCGCTGCGGGGTATTCTCGCCAAGATCAAGGACCGCGATATTGAATTACGTACCAAGGGCCCGGTGGCAGATGACAACGCGATGGTGATCGAAGCCATGCAGAAAATGGCCAAGCAACGCCGCGAATCGATTACCATGTTCGAAGATGGCGGGCGGACTGAACTGGCTGAGCAGGAAAAATCCGAGCTGGCGGTGATCGAAGAATTTCTGCCCAAGCAGTTGAGCGATGCGGAAACCGCTGCTGCGATTGAGGCAATCAAGGCGGAAGTGGGCGCATCTTCCCTAAAGGATATGGGTAAGGTGATGGCCGAACTGAAATCCCGCCACGGCAGCGAGCTGGATATGTCCACGGCCAGCGGACTGGTGAAGGCGGCCCTTTCCTAATACGAACATATCATGGCGCTGACACCTCAATGGCTGGATGAATTACGGGCGCGGACCACGCTGTCCAGCCTGATCATGCGCACGACCAAGCTGCAGAAGTCTGGCCATGAATGGAAGGCCTGCTGCCCGTTTCATGACGAGAAATCGCCTAGCTTCACCGTTAGTGACCAGAAGGGGTTTTACCATTGCTTCGGCTGCGGCGCGCATGGGGATGCGATCCGCTGGATGACTGACCAGCGCGGGCTGGAATTCATGGATGCGGTGAAGGAACTGGCGGCAGAAGCCGGGCTGGAAGTCCCCGCCGCCGATCCCCGCGCCGCACAAAAGGCGGAAGTGCGCGCCGGTCTGCATGATGTGATGCAAGCGGCGCAGGATTGGTTCGGGGCAAAGTTGCAGGCCAACGAAGGCACCGGCGCGCGCGATTACCTGAAATCTCGCGGGTTCGATGCCCATACGGTTAAACGCTTTGGTTTTGGCTACGCTCCGCCGGATCGGCAAGCGATGAAAGCAGCCCTGTCACAGTTCGAAGAACCGATGCTGATCGAGGGCGGCTTGCGGATTCTGGTGGATGATAAGGAACCGTACGACCGGTTCCGTTCCCGCCTGATGCTGCCGATCCAGGATGCGCGCGGGCGAGTGATCGCTTTTGGCGGACGTATACTGGAGGCGGACACCAAGGCTCCGAAATATCTCAATTCTCCCGACACACCTTTATTCGACAAGGGGAGGACGCTGTACAACCTCCACCGTGCGGGGCCGGCATCGCGGCAAACGAACCGGGTGGTGGTGGTCGAAGGCTATATGGACGTGATCGCGCTGGCGGCAGCGGGGATCGAGGATGCGGTGGCCCCGCTGGGCACTGCGCTAACGGAAGCTCAGATCGAATTGCTATGGCGTTTGGTAGAGCGGCCAATTGTGTGTTTCGATGGGGACGCGGCGGGTCAAAAGGCCGCGATGCGCGCTGTTACGCGGGCATTGCCATTGCTGAAGCCGTCGCATTCGCTGGCCATAGTCACCCTGCCCGCCGGACTCGATCCCGATGATTTGCTTAAACTGAAAGGGCGCGGTGCGCTCGATGAATTGCTCGGCAATGCAGCGAGCCTATTGGATACGCTGTGGAGCTATGAACGTGACCTGCAGCCGCTTAACTCGCCAGAAGACAAGGCGGGATTAAAGGCGCGGCTGCTGGATCACGTTGATAATATCCAGCACCCAGACATTCGCGCGCTGTATAAACGCGAATTGTTGGAACGGTTTTCCACCTTCGCGTTCCCGCCCCGCCCTCCGCGTGCCGGTCGTTCTCAGAATGATTGGAAGCGCGGAGTTCCATTCAAAGCGGCCAATCCGATCATTACGCCAGATGCATCGAGCCGTTTACGGCGTACATCAGAAGGCGGCGCGCGGGATGAATTGACCGCTGCTGTTATCACCGGCCTTGCCCGCTATCCCGATCAAATCATGCGCCATGCAGAGGCGCTTGGACGCTTCGCCGGGCATGATCAGCGCGCCGCCCCGGCAATAGATATGTTGATAGAGGCAGCCGAAACGCTTGAACCTGCGGATAAATCGCCCATATCAGTTCCTGTCGGAACAATAGCGCCGCCGGATAACACCCGTTTCGCCTTCCTCGGAGAAGGCATCGATCCGATAGCAGCGCGTGATGATCTGGCCGAAGCCGTATCCCTATTGGTCGAAAGGCCTGCGTTGGAAGCTGCCCTTACAGCAGCAACCGCGCGGTTTGAGGCTGATCCCGAAGGAGCTTTCGCTGAGCAGCAACGCCTGCTCAAACGAAAGCTGGAATTCGAGTCGCGATTAGGGCAGATGGCAGGCAAACGGGCTGCGCGTGCGACCCTTAGTGATTCAGGTATAACATCCGAGAATGCAAATACGGATGATAAAGAAACGGACTGACGGTACCTATGGCAACCGAACCAAATGCGAGCGACAAAGATGATGCACCTCTGATCGACCTCAACGAGGCATCGATCAAGAAGCTGCTGACCAAGGCTAAGAAGCGCGGCTACGTCACGTATGACGAGCTGAACGAAGCGCTGCCGCAGGATCAGATGACATCCGAACAGATCGAAGACGTAATGTCCGCGATTTCGGAAATGGGCGTCAATGTCGTCGAAAATGACGAAGAGGCGGAGCCCGAGAGCGAAGTCGAAGCCATTGATGGCAAAGCGGCTAAGCCTGCCGCCGCGGCCAAGAAAGCCGCCCCGACCGAGCGGACCGACGATCCGGTACGGATGTACCTGCGCGAAATGGGCGCGGTGGAATTGCTCAGCCGCGAGGGCGAAATCGCCATCGCCAAACGGATCGAATCCGGCCGCGACACCATGATCATCGGCCTGTGCGAAAGCCCGATCACCTTCCACGCTATCATTCATTGGTCTGAAGCGCTGAACAATGAAGAAATGCAGCTTCGGGAGATCCTCGATCTCGACGCCATGCTGTCCAAGGAACCTCCTGTCGACAAGATGGAAGAGGAAAACGAGGACGACGATGGCGAAATCAGCGAAGAAACCGCTGGCCCCACCATCCGCGATGATGACGAGGATGATGACGACGACGCTAGCGATTCTGACGACGAAGAAGGCGAAGAAGGCAGCAAGAAGAAAGACGATGATGAGGAGGAAGAGGACAACACTCTTTCACTCGCTCAGATGGAAGCTGCGCTGAAGCCTGAAGCACTCGAAACCTTTGCCCGCATTACCAGCCTGTTTAAGAAATTTGAGAAAATCCAGGGCCAGCGAGTCGATATTCTTGGTGCCGGTGAAGATTATCCTGCGTCCAAGGAAAAGAAATACGAAGAACTGCGCGAACAACTGACGGCAGAAGTCGAAAGCGTGCAGTTCCACGCGGCCAAGATTGAATTTCTGGTCGACAATCTTTACGCATTCAACCGCCGCTTGACTGCCTTGGGCGGCCAGATGCTGCGTCTTGCTGAGCGTCACAAAGTCAAACGGATCGACTTCCTCAAAGCCTATATCGGTAATGAGATGGATGATGCCTGGCTGAAAGATAACGCCAAAAAAGACAAGAAATGGGCTGCATTCGCCGAGAATGAAGCCGACGCTGTTGAGCGTATTCGCGCAGAAATCACTGACATTGCCGCCAATACCGGCATGAGCCTCGACGAATTCCGCCGCATCGTGAACATGGTACAAAAAGGCGAACGCGAAGCGCGTATCGCCAAGAAAGAAATGGTCGAGGCGAACCTTCGTCTGGTGATTTCCATCGCTAAAAAATATACCAATCGCGGCCTGCAATTCCTTGATCTTATTCAGGAAGGCAACATTGGCCTGATGAAGGCGGTCGATAAGTTCGAATATCGCCGCGGGTATAAGTTCAGCACGTACGCCACTTGGTGGATCCGACAGGCGATCACGCGTTCAATCGCAGACCAGGCACGCACGATCCGTATTCCAGTCCACATGATTGAAACGATCAACAAACTGGTGCGCACGAGCCGTCAGTTCCTGCACGAACAGGGCCGCGAACCGACGCCGGAAGAAATGGCCGAACGCCTGTCCATGCCGCTGGAAAAAGTTCGCAAGGTCATGAAGATTGCCAAGGAACCTATCAGCCTCGAAACGCCGATCGGCGACGAGGAAGATTCGCATCTCGGCGATTTCATCGAAGACAAGAATGCGATCATCCCTGTGGATGCGGCGATTCAGGCAAACCTGAAAGAAACCGTTACCCGCGTGCTCGCATCGCTGACCCCGCGTGAAGAACGTGTGCTACGCATGCGCTTTGGCATCGGGATGAACACCGATCACACACTGGAAGAAGTCGGCCAGCAGTTCTCGGTTACTCGCGAACGTATCCGGCAGATCGAAGCGAAGGCGCTCAGGAAACTGAAGCATCCAAGCAGGTCCCGGAAAATGCGGAGCTTCCTGGATCAATAAAACAAATTTTTGGGGCGGTGATCATTCGCCGCCCTAATTGTTTCAGCTAAACCGCCCGAAACTCGCCGCGGTTTCTGCGATAGGATCCAGCCTGATCCATAGTGCGATGCCGAACATCGCGGCTGTAAACATGGCGGATCCAATTGCCGCTCGCTTGAACGAACTCGCGGGCCAGAATGGCAACAGCAACGCCATGCCCAGCACCAAAGGCAATGCCGCCACCATCGGTAACTCTGGTCCCACTCCTTGCATGAACTGGTGTCCCAAAGCGATCATGTAACCAGCCACCAATACAGCACAGATAATTGCGAAGGTTTTGCCCACAACCGCGCCGAACTTAACCAACGCGAACGCAGCAACACCGCCCAGCATGACCGTAATTACAATGAAATAGGCTGCTGTAGGGGCGACCGCTTGTCCAGCCGCAGCCAGCAGTATTATCGGCAGAGCAAACCCCGCCCAGTCACTCGGTCCTCCGCTTCCCTTATACAGGACCAGGAAAACGCTCGCGAGAGCGGCCAGAAGCGCCATTCGTTCAAGTTTGGGAATTGCGGCGAGCCGGTCATAATATTGTACCGGCCCATCCGCACCGGTCACTAGATTGCCGATGTACAGCAGGAACCCGCACATGACGACCAAGGCCGCCGACTTGCCAGCGCCTTGCAGTAATGCCTTGCCGTCAAACTTGCCCCACACTGCCCCGGCATAAGCCAGTCCGCCAATCCCCAGCATGACCCAGCCAAACACAGGGGCGTAAGCGATGGTGAACAATCCGAAAAAGTCGAAGAATGTCAGATCGGGCGATTTCTGAGGCAGTTCCTCTGCGGTGGCGAGCGCCCGCGTCAAATCCAGAACCTGCGCGCCCATGTCCTGCAGCGATCCTTGATCGAGGCGGGCAGGAGTAATCAGCGGCGAGTGATACAATCCCGGCCTGCCAATAAAGGCAAAATTATACGCGGTATACGGCCCCTCAAGCGCAGGCGTCAGGTCGGTATCGTTGGGCAATAGATTGTAGATAAAAACCCCAAGCGACGATGTGGCCGGGCGCGACACATTGTCCTGAAACACCCGCATCGCCACGCCATTATCTTGCGAGGTCTGGAACATGGTTGTGCGCCCGCCGCCGCCGCGTGCCTCAGTGTTGATGATCGTGCCGATCCGCGTCCGAAGCGGATCATTGGCAAAGAAATGCGCTGCGCCCTCCAGCCCCAATTCCTCGGCATCGGTAATCAGCGCTACAATGTCCCGCCCGGGCGTGCCGTCTGTCTGAATGGCGCGCAGTGTTTCCAGAATTGCGGCAACCCCTGCGGCATCGTCCGAAGCGCCGGGCGAATCCCAAACGCTGTCATAATGCGCCATCAGCGCCAGCGCAGGCTTGGAGCGATCCTTGCCCGGCAGGACGGCAATGATGTTGACCAAATCAGGCGCCGGCCCTTCACTACCACGCCAAAAAGCGAGCCTGCCATTGGCACCCGCACTTATCGGAACCGCATCGGTCCTAACCTCCAGCCCGATCGTAGTGAGCCGCTGGACCAGATATTCGCGAACCTGTGTGTTCGCCTCGCTGCCTGTCGGATGCGGGCGAGCAGCAATAATGCGGACATCGTCCATCGCGCGGGCAGCAGAAAACTCACTTGGCGGCGCATCTTTTGGCGAAGGGTTCGGAGGAGTGGTCGAAAAGATCGCCAAGGCAATCGCGCCCACAATCGCGATCAGGAATGCCCCATAGCGTTTCATGATATTTCTTTCCCCAGAGACATTGTCCGCGCAAGGGTACATAGAACAAAGCTCGCAGACGAGTAGCACAACATGAAAAATGGGGATGGGGACAAAAATGTGCACCACTATCCATGACCAGCTGGCCAAATTGCGCATTACAGTGCGGGGATAAGGCGCATGTGAGGTGGCTTAATCGGCTTGCAGTCCCTATATGGATGATGCCCAATTCACCGTGACCCAAGTGGACATATAATGCGTTTAGCCATCGCCTCCGACCATGCCGCCACCGACCTTAAGGCCGAGCTGTGCGAATGGCTGATTGAACAAGGTCACGAAGTTGCTGATCTTGGCCCTGCCGCTGGTGAAAGCGTCGATTATCCTGATTACGGTCAAAAATTGGCAGCGGTTGTTGCTGATGGTACGGCGGAGCGCGGGATTGCGCTGTGCGGTTCCGGGATTGGCATTTCAATTGCAGTGAACCGCAATCCGGGCGCCCGGTGTGCCCTGGTTTCCGAGCCCCTTAGCGCCGCCCTCGCCCGTGAACATAATGATGCAAACTGCATTGCGATGGGCGCGCGCCTGACGGGCGGCGATATGGCCAAAGCCTGTCTTACCGCATTCCTCACCACCGAATTCGCCGATGCGAATGATGCATCCGGGCGCCACCAACGCCGGGTGAACAAATTGTCCAATACCCCCCTCTCCACACAAGCCTCCGCTGGAAATTGACTGATGAACGAAGAAACCAAGATCATCCCCGCCAATCTGATGGAACGGTTCTGGCACGACAGCCTGGCAGACGCCGACCCTGAAATCGCGGCAGCCATCGACAACGAACTCAGCCGTCAGCAGGACAAGATCGAGCTGATCGCATCGGAAAACATTGCCAGCAAGGCTGTGTTGGAGGCGACCGGATCGGTCTTCACCAACAAATATGCGGAAGGCTATCCAGGCAAGCGTTACTATGGCGGCTGTGATTATGCCGATGTGGTGGAAACGTTGGCGATTGACCGCGCGAAGGAATTGTTCGGCTGCGATTTCGCCAATGTGCAGCCCAATTCGGGCAGCCAGATGAACCAGGCCGTTTTCCTCGCACTGCTCGCCCCTGGTGATACCTTCATGGGCCTCGATCTGAATTCAGGCGGCCATTTGACGCATGGTTCGCCCGTCAACATGTCTGGCAAATGGTTCAATCCGGTGTCCTACGGCGTAGGCAAAGATGATGAACTGATCGACATGGACGAGGTCGAGCGGATCGCGGTGGAAAGCAAGCCGAAGCTGATTATCTGCGGCGGCACTGCCTATTCACGTACTTGGGATTTCCCCCGTTTCCGCGCCATCGCTGATGCAGTGGGCGCATATCTGCTGTGCGACATGTCGCATATTTCCGGTCTGGTTGCAGGCGGCGCGCACCCCACTCCGTTCCCTCATGCCCACATCGTGACCAGCACCACTCATAAAAGCCTGCGCGGTCCGCGTTCCGGCATCATCCTGTGGAATGACGAAGCGCTGACCAAGCCGCTTAATATGGCAGTGTTTCCCGGCCTGCAGGGCGGCCCGCTGATGCATGTGATCGCTGCGAAGGCCACCGCTTTCCTCGAGGCGCTACGCCCCGACTTTAAGGTCTATGCTCAGAACGTGGTCGATAATGCCCGCGCGCTGGCTGCCAGCCTTGAGGACAACGGGTTGCGGATCGTTTCCGGCGGTACGGACAATCATTCCATGCTGGTCGATCTCACCGCGAAGGATGTCACTGGCAAATCTGCTGAAAAGGGTCTCGACCGTGCATGGCTCACTTGTAACAAGAACGGCATTCCATACGACACCCGCAGCCCGTTCATTACCAGTGGGATTCGTCTCGGCACGCCGGCAGGCACCACGCGCGGCTTTGGCACCGATGAATTCCGCACAATCGGCAAATTGATCGCTGAGGTGGTTGAAGGTTTGGCCAAGAACGGACCTGAAGGTGATGCCCAGATCGAAGAAAGTGTGCGCGGCCGCGTGAGCGAGCTTTGCGCTTCCTTCCCAGTCTATCCACGGAGATAATGATGACACAGCGAAATGACGACTTTATCGGAGAAGCCAAAGAGGAACTGACCGGCATGGCCAAGGAAGGGATGCATCATCCCTCGACCAAGCCGGTTCTGACTGGCGCAGCTTTGGGCGCGGTTGCGGGATTGGTGTTGCCAATCGTCAGCTGGCCGCTCGGCCTCGCCGCGGGTGCCGGCTACATGTTTTACAAGCGATTGCGACCGTAAATGCGGTGCCCGTTCTGCGCGAATGAAGACAGCCAGGTAAAGGACAGCCGCCCGACGGAGGATAACGCCTCCATCCGGCGGCGGCGCCAATGCGCCAGTTGCGGTGCGCGTTTCACCACCTTTGAACGGGTGCAATTACGCGAGGTTACCGTGGTGAAAAGCGGGGATCGCAGACAGGCATTCAATCGCAGCAAGTTGGAGCAGTCCGTTTCCCTCGCCTGCCGTAAACGCGGCGTATCTGACGAGCGGATCGACCAATTGGTATCTGGCATCCAGAGGCAGGTTGAAACCGCTGGCGAGAGCGAAGTTGCATCAGCTCGCATTGGTGAATTGGTCATGGACGGCCTGCGCCAGATCGACAGCGTCGCCTATATCCGTTTCGCATCGGTTTACCGCGATTTCAGCGAAGCCCGCGATTTTGAGGAATTTGCCAGCGCGGTGCAAGTTGCCGGCGCGGCGCCCACAGAAGGCGCCCCCATAGACAGCTCCGATGCCCACCAAGACTGATATCCCCGAGTCGCAGCCCCCGATCATCGTTCTGGTTCGTCCACAGCTCGGCGAGAACATCGGCAAGGCTGCCCGCGCAATGCTCAATTTCGGACTCACAGAGATGCGCCTGGTCGCGCCGCGTGATGGCTGGCCCAATCCTGATGCTGGGCCCTCGGCAGCGGGCGCGGATATTGTCATTGAGCAAGCAAAAACCTTCGAAACAACTGCGGAAGCGGTGGCAGACTGCACCAATGTATACGCCACAACCGTCCGCAAGCGGGGCGACACCAAGCCTGTTTTGACGCCCGAAGCTGCTGCTGTGGAAATTCATGCCGCGCCCGGGCGGAGCGCGCTGTTGTTCGGAGCGGAGCGGTCCGGGCTGGATATTCACGATGTATCACTTGCCCGCAAAATATTGACGGTCCCGATCAACCCCGCATTCTCGTCACTCAATCTGGCCCAAGCGGTCATCTTGTGCGCCTATGAGTGGTCGAAATCGGAAGGGCTGGAGCAACCGCCGCTGACCGAACAATTACCGCCCGCCCCTCAGGAGGATCTGGAGGGTCTGATCGGCCATTTCGAAAAAATGCTCGAGCCGAAAGATTATTTTTTCCCAGAGGGCCGGGCTGACGCGACCCGCAGGACATTGCGCAATGTGATCACCAGCGCTGGCTGGAATCACCTCGAAGTCCGCACCATGCGCGGAGTGCTGACGACTTTGGCCCGCAGACCGCGCTGACCTGAGTTCAGGAGTCTGGTAGCAAGGCCTAATCGAATCGGAACCGATGATCTTGTCATAGGGCAGATGAGGGCGTATAAGTCACTGATTAGAAAAAGGATATGCAATGTTGATTGAAGCTCTTTTAGCCGTATCGCTCCTCAGCGGCACCGCCGCCAACACGGCAAGTGATGACAAATTGGATCCGCAGGCTGCAGAAACTGTAAACACAGCTGTGAAAGATGCAGAACCTTTAGAAGCAAAGGCAGTGGATACCGAAGCCGACAAGGTAAAATGTCGTTACGTCAAATCCCTCAATTCCCGAATTCCCGCCAAAGTATGCCGCACCCTGACTGACTGGGCAGAAATTGAACGGCAAAATCGTGAAGCAGTCGAAAGTTCTAGGCGCAATCGTGGTACCACCGGCAATAGCGGAACAATCGACGCGCGCGGCGGAGATTAAAAGACAGCGAACTTCGCCAGCCCTAATTTCGCGCTAGCTGGCAATTCTGCGTTAGCATATCGGAGGGCTTTCCTCTCACCTTAACACCCGTCATATTTTCTTGACCTATAAGAATCATGTATGATTCAGAGGCTCTCCATAAATTTTGGGGGTTCAGATGTTCAAGGCGAGCGTGGTCAGCACGGCGATAGAGAAAGATTTTGAGGCGCGT
>Ga0209702_10003219_pt1 | contig 26191 bp, 28 predicted proteins | sample FRY01_FD_187210 | JGI IMG/M metagenome (GOLD analysis project Ga0209702, IMG submission 187210) | Freshwater microbial communities from Lake Fryxell liftoff mats and glacier meltwater in Antarctica - FRY-01 (SPAdes) (version 2) | ecosystem: Environmental > Aquatic > Freshwater > Ice > Glacier... | reverse complement strand
ACGCTCAACCACGCTCGACAGACGGTGTTAGGGGGCGGACATCACAACCCCGCGGTTGTGGCGTCCGCCCTACCCCGCGGTTGTGGCGTCCGCCCTACCCCGCGGTTGTGGCGTCCGCCCCCAGCGCGAAATCAGACGAGGTCGGTATCAGCTGGGTTGATGTCTTCGTCTCGAGATTTCGTCGACGGCGAACGACAATGACCACGACAGGTCGAGTAGCCCTGACCAGAATTGCCGGGGCGGGGCGGCCCCGAGCGGGGGAGTAGCGCATACGGGATTCGAACCCGTGCTACCGCCGTGAGAGGGCGGCGTCCTAGGCCCCTAGACGAATGCGCCGAGGTGCTCCGAAGAGCAGCGGCAGTGTACCGATTGCGGTCGTAGCGGGTGCAGGTCACCTGGCGCTGGGTGGCGCCGTCTCGGACAGTCGTGTCCAGAAGGCGTGGTGCTCGTCGGCCGCCTCAACAAGCCGACTGTGCCATACGTTCTTGTTGATCGGGGTCGGTCCAGCTTCGATTTCGTTGCCAGAAAGGCAGATCACAGAGGGACGGCTCGCGCGCAGGCCAAGCAAGATCGTGTGCTGGGACGTGGTGGAGAAATATGACGGTGGTCACGTGCTCCACGCGTCCAATCGGTCAAGGCTGGGGGACAGGGATTCGAACCCCGATACCTGGGACCAGAACCCAGTGTCCTGCCGTTAGACGATCCCCCAACAGCGCGTCGGATCCTATCAACGTCCGCGTGTCGAGCCTGCCACGTCGTACGCTTTGCAGATGCCGTCGCCCCCAGGAGCATCGTTCGATGTCGGTTCGCTGCAGGTTCAGTACTACGGCGTCTGCGTGCTGTTGGGCTTCTTGCTCTGGGTGTTTGTGACGGCGAGGATGTGGCGCCGCGGTGGGGGTGACGCGATCGATGCCGCCTGGGCGTGTCTGCTGGCGGCACCCGTCGCGTTTATCGGCGCCCGCCTGTATCACGTGATCACCGACTACGGCCTCTATAGCGATGACCCCAGCGGCATTTTCGATGTTGCGCAGGGTGGACTGGGGATCTTTGGTGCTATCGCTGGGGGCGTGCTCGCGCTGGTCGTGTATGCGAACGCGCGACGCTGGCCGACCGCGACATTCCTCGACTGTGCGATCGTTGGTGTGCCACTCGCTCAGGCACTCGGACGCGTTGGCAATTACTTTAATCAGGAGCTGATTGGCGCTCCCACCAACCTGCCTTGGGGATTGCCGGTAGATCTGCTCTATCGCCCCCTCGGCTATCAGGGCTTTACCACGTTCCATCCAGCATTTCTCTACGAGGCGATCCTCAATCTTGGCATCTTTGTCGCGCTCGGATTGCTCTGGCGCCCGTTGCATGATCGGTTCCGACCGGGGTGTATGGTCGGCGCGTATCTGATCCTCTACGGCATCGTGCGGCTGCTGGTGGAGAGCCTCCGGATCGAGCCGGCACTCGAGATCGGCCCGTTTCGTCTAAATATGGTGATCTCGTTCCTCATAATTTTGACGGGTGTTCTGATTCTGATGAGTGCAGATCGCAAACGCCCGGTTCGGACCTGAGCCGAGTCGGCGCGAGCGTCACGTACCCACCAGAGGGGTAGCGTCAGCGCGCTACCGCCTCCGCCCAATCGCCGTAGAGGCCGCGGTAGCGACCATCAGTGGCGAGCAGTTCGTCGTGCGAGCCGCTCTCGACGACCCGACCATGCTCGAGCACAACGATCAGGTCGGCATTGCGAATCGTCGATAGGCGGTGAGCGACGACGAAGGCGGTGCGGTCGGCCAACAGTCGCTGGAGGGCTTCCTCGATGTGCGCCTCGGTCTGGATATCGACGCTCGATGTCGCCTCGTCGAGAATCAGCAGTCGCGGGTCGACGAGCAGGGCACGAGCAAACGCGATCAGCTGGCGCTGCCCGATTGACAGACGACTACCGCGCTCTTGTACGCGCTCGTCGTAGCCGTCGGGTAGCTGCTCGATAAAGCGATCCGCACCGACCTCACGCGCGGCAGCCTCGACTTCGGCGCGCGAAGCGTCGGGGCGGCCGAAGGCGATGTTGTCGTGGATGGTGCCGTTAAAGAGGAAGCCCTCTTGCGGCACGATCGCGATCTGGTCGCGCAGCGACTCGACGGTGACGGTGCGCAGATCGTGGCCATCAATCAGGATGCGACCGCCCTGCGGGTCGTAGAAGCGCGCCAACAGTTTGACGATTGTCGATTTCCCGGCTCCCGTATGACCAACGAGAGCAACGGTCTGGCCCGCCAATACGGTCAGGTCGAGGTTGTCGATCACGGGCCGCTCCGGGTTGTAGCCAAAGCGAACATGATCGAAGTGGACGGCGCCGGCAATCGCAGCGAGCGGCTGCGCGTCGGGCGCGTCGACGAGCGTCGGGGCATCGTCCATCACGTCGAAGATCTTGTCGAGCGCCGCGGTACCCGCCAAGAACGTGTTGTAGACCTGGCTCAACTGCTGCACGGGGTCGAAGAACGACGCGAGATAGCCAATAAACGCCACGAGCACGCCGATCGCAATCGCGTTATTCAGATACAAGTAGCCGCCATAGCCAAACACGACGCAGATCGCGACGGCCGCGAGAAACTCGACGCTCGGGAAGTACCAGCCACTCGTCGTGACGGTTGTCTTGTTGGCGTCGCGATACGACTGGTTGAGTTCGGCGAGGGCTGCCCGGCTGTGCGCCTCGCGACGGTAGGCCTGGATCACGCGGATACCGTTGAGGTCTTCTTGGAGCGACGCCGTCACGAGTGCGAGCCGCGTGCGCATCAGTCGATAGGCGCGCGCGGACTGGCCGCGGAAGAAGTACGTCATCACCGCCATAAGCGGAAACACGATTAGGGTTGCGAGGCCGAGACGGAAGTCGAGAAACAGCAGAATCGTGCCGGCTACCACGAGCGTCAGCACGTTACGCACCGTCGAGGTGATGCCATCCGTGACGAGCTGTTGGAGCGCCTCGACATCATTCGTCAGCCGCGAGATCAGGACGCCGGTGCGCTGTCGCTCGAAGTAGCTCATCGAGAGGCTCTGCATGTGCGCGAAGAGGTCGCCGCGCAGGTCGGTCAGGATGCGCTCGCCCACCCAGCCCGTCAGATACGTCTCGATCCGCGAGAGCGCAATGCCAAGGATGCCAATCGCGATCACGATCCCAGCGATGATCACCAGCAAACGCGTGTCGCCCGGGATAATCGCCGAGTCGATCGCGGACTTCATCAGCAGGGGCAGGGCGAGCGTGCAGGCGAGCACGCCGAACATTGCGGCAATCGCGCCGAACAGGCGCCAACGATACGGACCCGCGTAGGTGCCGAGCCGAGCGAGGCGTTGGAGGCCCTGCTTACGCACGCCCTTGCCAGAGACGATAGGACCACCGACGCCGACGGGGCCACGACTCACGACGCGTCCTCCGTGTCGGAACCGACGGGGATAATCACATGGTCGCCATCGGCGTCGACGAAGCGTCGGTCGACGAGCCCGTGGTCGTGGATTTCTCGGTACACATCGCTCGCGTAGATCAGCTCGTCGTGCGTGCCGTCAGCCGCAATGCGACCGTCATCGTCGAGCACAACAATGCGATCGGCCAGAGCAATCGTGGATAGTCGATGCGCGATGATCAGCGTCGTGCGTCCCTGCATCACCTCTTCGAGTGCGCGACGAATACGACTCTCGGTCGAGGCGTCGACGGAGGCGGTGGCATCGTCGAGGATCAGGATGCGCGGATCGAGCAATAGTGCTCGTGCGATTGCGATGCGCTGGCGCTGCCCGCCCGAAAGTGTCAGGCCACGCTCGCCGACCAGTGTCTCGTACCCGTCTGGTAGCTCCTCAATAAACGCTGCAGCCTGTGCGCGAGCGGCGGCCTGACGGACGTCTGCGTCGCTTGCCTCGGGCCGACCAAAGGCGATGTTGGCACGGATCGATGCCGAAAAAAGGTACGTGTCCTCAGCGACCGTGCCAATTGCCCCACGCAACTCGTCGAGCTTGAGGTCCCGCACGTCGATGCCCTCGACACGCACCGAGCCAAGCTGCACGTCGTAGAAGCGGGGCACCAACTGCGTCAGCGTCGTCTTGCCCGAACCGGTGCGGCCGATGATTGCCACCGTCGAGCCGGGGGCGATGTCGAGCTTGATGTCGCGCAGTACTGGACGTTCCGCGTGATAGCCAAATTGGACGCCTTCGAATTGGATCGCGCCGCCACCTTCAGGCAGGTGTTGTGCTTCGGGTCCATCGACAATCTCGGCCTCCGTATCGAGAATCGCGAAGATGCGAATCGCGGAGGCGACAAAAAGTTGCGCCTGGCCAATCCAGGTGCCAAGTATCCGTAGTGGCATCACAATCAGCGCGACGAGCAGGCTGTACGTCACGAAATCGCCGAGGCTCATCTGGTTGTTGATCACCGCGTAGCCGCCGCCGAGGATCAGGAGCGCCAGCGAGATCGTGGGTAGGAAGTCCATGATCGGCACGAACTGCGAGCGCAGCTTCGTTGCCATCACGTTGAGCGTAAAGACATCGTTGGCACGTGCTCGGAAACGCTCGACCTCCTTGTCTTCTTGACCAAAGGCCTTGATCACGCGCACGCCGACAACGGATTCTTCGGCCTGCGTCGTGACCTGCGCGAGTGCCTGTTGCGCCTCCGTCACGATCGGCTGGGCACGGCGCGAATACATCACGGCAAGCACGCCGAGCGGCGGCACGATCACGAGCACCATCAACGCGACCAGGGGATTCATCCACAACAGCACGGCCATCACGGCGACGACCGACACGGTGTGCTGCGTAAAGAAGAGGATGCCGTAGCCGAGAAATAGGCGCAGGCTCGTCAGGTCGACGGTGGCGCGGCTCATAATCTGGCCCGTCTGGTTGCGATCGTAGAACGGGAACGAGAGCGATAAGAGGTGGTGGTAGACGAGGTTGCGGAGATTCTGCTCGATATCGACAGCCATCGTCCCAGCGATGATGCGACGGAAGTACATCACCACGAAGCGTGCGACAGCAAGACAGAGAATCAGGATGATCAGGTAGCGCAGCTGCTCCATGTCGCGTGGCTGCATTGCCTCGTCGATGACGCGGCCGGTCGCCCACGGGATCGAGATCGTAAAGATCTGGCCGAAAACTGCGAGCACGATCGACGCCCATAGCGCGCGACGATGGTTGCGCATCAGGCCAACGCCGCGACGCATCGTCGGCCAGAAGGTCTTGCGCAGCTCGGCGCCGGAGGTGAGTTCGAGAGATTGTTGGTGCATTGGTTGGCGGCGCGCGCCTACAGAGTGCAACGCTGCATGGGTCGCGGTGCTTCCCTGATGGCGTTTAGCGCAAGCCGAAGTGGGCTTCGACGATCTCCGCAGCAGCATCGTACTGCTCGTCATCGACGAAGAGTTCACGTGGACCGCCGCCTAGGAAGTCAGGCACGTCCATACCCCTGGGGCGCTTGATCAAGACGCGAATGCCATCCTCGTCGAGTAGGCCAGCGATCATCTCGGCCTCGAACAGGCTCGGGGTCCAGGTCAGGCGCCGCATACGTTCACCGTACTCTGCTTGATCTGAACAAAGGGGATTATGACTCGATTTGGTGATGGAGGGCGGATCTCACAACCGCGCGGATGTGAGGACATCACAACCGCGGGGTTGTGATGTCCGCTCCCCACACTCAACCACGCTCGACAGACGGTTTTAGGGGGCGGACATCACAACCCCGCGGTTGTGATGTCCGCCCATCCGCGCGGTTGTGAGATCCGCCCCCCATCACCAAATCGAACCCGACCCCTTTGTCCAGATCAGCCATCGTCCCGTCCGCCGTTCTTGATCAGCACAGCGTCGCCACGCTCACGAAATGGCAGTGCGATCAGGTCGAGGTCGCGGGGCACGACGACATTGTCGTGCAATGCCTCCGCCTCGGCCTTGACGAGTTTCGGCTGTGAACGCATCGAGAGATGCGTCAACGCGAGCATTCGCACTCGTGCCTCGGCAGCGATTTCGGCGGCCTCACGAGCCGTCGAATGGTACGTGTCGCGGGCACGATCGATCTCCTCATCGAGGAATGTTGCCTCGTGCACGAGCAGGTCGCAGTCGATTGCGCGCGCCACAATCGCATCGCATGGACGCGTGTCACCCGAGCAGACGATCGTGCGCCCAAAGCGCGTCTCGCCGACGAGGCCCTCCGGGGTAATCACGGTGCCATTGTCGAGCGTAATAGTCTCGCCGCGCTGCAACATGCCATTGAGGGGACCATCGGGCACGCCTGCAGCCCGCGCCTTATCAACATCGAATCGGCCTGGCCGATCATCCTCGACGAGCGCCCAACCGACGCTCGGAATGCGATGACGCGTACCGATTGCCTCGAGGCGGTAGCCATCACAATTGACCTCCGCGCCCGGCTCGATCTCGACGATGGCAAACGGGTATGGCAGCTTGCCGAGCAGTGGTGCGAGCGAGTCGAGCACGCTCTTGATGCCCTCGGGTCCATAGAGGGCCAGCGGAGCCGTGCGCTCGCGCAGCGCGAAGGTGCGCAGCAGGCCCGGTAATCCGAGGATATGGTCGGCATGGCCGTGCGTGATTAGGATCACGTCGATATCCGTCAGGCCCGCGACACTCTGCATCAGGCGACGCTGCGTGCCCTCACCACAATCGACGAGGATACGCTCGCCGCCACGACGAATTAGCGTTGCTGCCGTCGAGCGGGTAGCGGTGGGCACCGAGCCAGCGGTGCCGAGAAAGATGACGTCAAGATCCACGGGGGAGTCGTAGCGTACCCCGAAGCCGCGGTTGTGGGCTAGGAGTTCGGTCGCAATGCTGCATCGATCTGTTTGATCAATGCGAGCTCGTCCAGCGTCGGATCGAAATGCACGCCTTCGGAGTAGAGCTGGAAGGCGCGGCGCGCATCGCCGGCAGCGAGCACGCGTCGAGCAAGCATCATGCGCGATAGTGCTGCCTCGTTGCGAATCTTCGCGAGGCGCTGGGGTGCGTCACTAAAGCCACCGATGGCAGTCATGCCGTCGATCGCCTCTTGCCACTTGCCATCCTTGTAGGCGGCTTCGGCTCGATCGTAGGCAGCCTGTGCTGCGAAGTTGGCGTTGATCGCCGCGTTCGTGTTGGCGTTGATCTGCGCGACCATCAGCTTCTGCGCGGTTGCTTGCGCCTGGCCGAGTTGGGGTGCAGCCTGCAGCGCGCCATCGACCGAGGCGCGGGCTCCGACGAGGTCGCCGGCCGACAGTTGAGCTTCGGCCTGCACGCTGAGGGCAATGGCGTTGGCAACGTTGCCGCGGTCACGCATCCACTTGCGGCCCGGCTGCACGGCGGCGACTACCGAGATCATCAGCAGGATGATCATCAGCAACGCGCCAAGGATGCGACCACGCGGCACGATGGCCGGCACGACGCGGTCGAGGCGATGCATCTGCGTCCATGTCAGCCAGACACCGACGAGCACGAAGGGGAGGAAGCCCACAAACGCGACCTTGCTGACGACGCCGCCGGCGAGCAGCGCGAGGATGCCAATTGCCAGTGCGCCTTGCAGGGCGAAACGGTTCGAGGGGCGCAGCGTCGTGACGCCGCTCGGTCCGGCGTCGCCGGGAGTGGGGCGGCAGCGCACGCCGTGGCGCTTGAGGACGTCCTCGGCGAAATCGAGTGGCTCGCGTTCAGCCTCGGCAATCTCTTCGTCGGTCGCATCGTCGGGAAGCGGCTCGGGATCGTAGGGCAATGGCAGCGTCTCGAGCATGTCACTGATGCGCATGCTGAGGCCCGCTTCACCAGCCTTGGCGGAGCGTTCGCGCAAGACTTGGGCGCGCGTACGCAGCTCGCTCCAGCTGATGCGTTGTTCGGTTGTCGTCGCCATTCGGGATGGACTATATCGGACGGGTTGTGCGAGCGAGCGTCTTCGAAGCGGAAAGCGTGGCTATGCTTGCAGACATGTCGAAGAAGAAGCAGCGTGATCGCGAAGAGCGGTATCGGCGACATGGCGTGGAGCGTCCGCGTTCGCCGCAGATCGACGAGAAGGAGTCGCGCGACGAGAGCGCGGCGGGTTCCAAGGCGAAGGGGTCGAAGGGACGCCGAACGCCCGCGCCACGTCGTGCACGCAAGCCGGTTGCGTACCCGACGTTATTCCGTGTTCTGGTGCGCGCGCCGCTGTTTGGGTTGATGTGGTTTGTGATCGCCCGCTTCTTCCTCAGTAAGTCGGGTAATACGGTCAATGCGGACGTCGTGCAGGCCTTGATTTTGTCGGGCGCGATGCTGCCACTCTTGTTTATGGCCGACACGGTCACGTATCGGCTCGCTCGGCGGCGTAACCTCGAGGTTGCGGAGCGGCCGGCCGACGGGTGGATGGGCTTTCCGGGTAGGTAATTTCGTGGTGGGTCGGGTTTCCGGGCAAGCGCTGAGTCGCGGGTCGCTTGGGGCGGGTCGGATTGGGGTTGAGGTTTCGTGCTGGGGGCGGACGCCACATCCGCGGGGTTGTGAGGTCCGCCTCCAAGGCACCGCGCATGTAACGGTTGTGGCGTCCGTGGAGGCGGACCTCACAACCCCGCGGATGTGGCGTCCGCCCCCAGCACGAAACCGAGCCTTAGCCCATCACGAAACGAGGGTCGCTCGTTTGCGTTGGCTATCCGGGCAAGCGTTGAGTCGTGGCACGGTGCGTGCTGCTTCGGTGCGGGTGTGGCACGCGGCGCGGTTAGTGGAGTTGTGATGCGGCGCGTGTCTGCGCGCTGGGTGCTCGTTCTGTTCACGAACGACTGATCCGCGAACCCGCATCGTGGCGGCATGCGACGCGCGCAGGCCACGATCGAGTTGTTGGTGTTGTTGGGTGTGTCGGTGGTGTTGATGGGCTTCGTGATCGCGGCGACGCGGTCGGATGCCGCTTCGTATACGCGGCGGCTTGTCGAGGCGATTCCGGGGCACCAGCCGGTGCGGCGCGATGATCGATGGGCGTTACGGAGCGATCCTTACGGCCCGTTGTTGCGTCGCTACACGCCGACGCTGGTGTTGGAGCGCGATCGTTATGGCGAGGATACGGCGATGCCGGTCGATGTGGCGGTCTGTCGGAAGCCGTGGTGTGCGGCCTTTGGTGTGGGGCGGCCAGCGATCTTCACGCATTTGGTGCGGAAGCCGGGGGTGACGTTTTTGCAGTACTGGTTTTATTACCCCGATTCGAAGACGACGCATGCGCCGGTGGCGCGGTGGCGCGGGTTTCATCGTGACGATTGGGAGGGTCTGATTGTGCGGATTCCCGATGGAGGGCCGGCGGCTGCTCGTGTGACGGCGCATTTGGGTTTGGTCGGTGTGCGGGCGGGCTGGTTTGGTGATCCGGGTTGGCGGCCGATTGCTGCGCATCCAGTGGTGTATCGCGCTGCTGGTTCGCATGCGAATGGTTTTGAGCGGCTCGGTATTGATGCGCCGTTGGATGTCTGGAATGGTGATCTCGGCCGCATCGACTCGGCCGCCTTCCAGCTGATCGCGGGCGATACGGCGCCGGCCCTGCGCTTCCGCTACGACCCAGCAGCGGTACCACCGTGGCGCAAGGCGCTGTGGTCGAATCCTGAGGCGACGAACACGGGTGGCGCGCCCCCAAGCGGACGCGGCTGTCCATGGCGCAATTGTGGAGGGCGGACATGACATCCGCGGGGTTGTGGCGTCCGCCTGCACGCACCACCAAGGCGGACCTCACATCCGCGGGGTTGTGGCGTCCGCCTGCACGCACCAGTCACCACCGCAGCGTCCACCAGCCCCAAGGCGGACATGACATCCGCGGGGTTGTGGCGTCCGCCCTCGCGCATCCCCAAGGCGGACCTCACATCCGCGGGGTTGTGGCGTCCGCCTTGGGGATGCTGTGACGACGCCTCGCCGATTCGATGACGGGCCTGGCGCGATCAATCACGTCATCGCTCAAGGAGTGTTTGGTGACAAGCTCGCGCCGGATGCCTCCTGGGGGGCAGAGCTCTTTGGCACTCTGGTGCGCGAGGCGCACGAGCGTGGTTGGGATATCTGGTCGCTCTGCATTATGGGAACCCACTATCACCTGCTCGTGTCCACGCCTGATGGGAGCCTTGCTGAGGGGATTCAGCGTGCCCATACCGCACACGCCATTCGTCGCAATCGGCATCATGCGACGCGTCGGGGTGCTGTTTTTGGCAGGCGTTACGAAGTCTTTTCTATTCGCGACGGTGAGCACCTCAGAAACGCGCTGCGGTACATCCCACGCAACCCGGTCAAAGCGGGCTTGTGTCGTGATCCTGCTGATTGGCCGTACGGGACGTATCGCGCGATCGCCGGTATCGAACCGTGTGCGAAGTGGATTCCGAAAGCGCGTATCTTCACTGCGTTGGAGGGGGATTTCAGCGACCCGTACGAGCCGTGGTTCGGCGAGCACCACTACCGCCGATTGTGTAGTTCGCTGATCGAGACACCGACGCCACCACTGCGTCATGACGATTGGAATCGCTACGACACGGAGTGCTTGCGCGCTGCGGGCAAGTCGACCAAGCAGATCGCAGAGGCCTTGCAGTTGTCGACGCGTCACGTGCGGCGTTTGAGCGAAGGGCGGACCTGACATCCGCGGGGTTGTGGCGTCCGCCTTGGGTAGGGCGGACCTGACATCCGCGGGGTTGTGGCGTCCGCCTTCGCACATCACTCACCATCGCATCGTCCACCAGCTCCAGGGCGGACCTCACATCCGCGGGGTTGTGGCGTCCGCCTTGGTGCCACCTCCAGGGCGGACCTGACATCCGCGGGGTTGTGGCGTCCGCTTTGGACAGATGGGGGTGACGTCCGCAAGATCGACTATGGTTCTGACTCGACCTAGTCCGCCCCTTTAAACCGGTCCTGTGAGGCCGGGAAGGAGCTCGTTCAGCACCATGATCGTCTCTTCTCGCAACTGGCGCGTGCGCCGGTGAGCCCTCTGCAGACGCGCGTATTGCTCGATGCTGATCAGATTGCGCGCACGCTTGCGCGGATCGGCTCTGAGATTGTCGAGCGCCACCCCGATCTGTCGAGCGTGCATCTCGTCGGTATTCGCTCGCGTGGCGTGCCGATCGCGGAGCGCATCCGCGACCGCATCAAGGAGACGACGGGTGTTGAGGTGCCGGTCGGTGCGGTCGACATCAGCTTCTATCGCGACGATGTTGGCTTGCGTTCGGGTGCGGATGAGCGTCTGGGCGACCATCCGATCGTTGGTGAGACGATCCTCGATGGGCCGGTCGAGGGCGCGATGGTGGTGCTCGTTGACGATGTGCTCTACACGGGCCGCACGGTGCGCGCGGCAATCGACGCGATCTTCGATTATGGCCGCCCGGCGTGCATCGAGCTCGCTGTGCTCGCCGATCGTGGGCATCGCGAACTACCGTTCCGAGCGGACTTCGTGGGCAAGAATTTGCCAACGCAGCTTGCGGAGCATGTGCGGGTGCGACTGGTCGAGACGGATGGGGTCGACGAGGTTGTGCTGATTGGCGGCGGGGGGGAGACAACATGAGTAATCACCGCAGGCATCTGCTCGGCATGCACGATCTCGATAGTGCGGATGTCGAACGTATTTTGGAGACGGCTGCTGGCTTTGAGGATGTTGTCGAGCGCGACGTCAAGAAGGTGCCGACGCTGCGGGGTCGTACCGTGCTGAATCTCTTCTACGAGTCGTCGACGCGCACGAGTGCGAGTTTCGAGTTGGCGGCGAAGCGTCTCAGTGCTGATGTTGTCAGCGTCAAGGCGGCCGGGTCGAGTGTCGACAAGGGCGAGTCGCTCAAGGACACAGTGCGTACGCTCAATGCCTACAAGCCGAACATCATCGTGATCCGCCATCCGCATATCGGTGCGGCACAACTGACGGCGCGCTGGTCGGATGCGCATGTTGTCAACGCGGGTGATGGCAAGCATCAGCACCCCACGCAGAGCCTGCTCGATCTGTACACGATCAAGAAGCGGCTCGGGCGCCTGCAGGATGTCAAGGTTTCGATTGTCGGCGATGTGTTGCATAGTCGCGTCGCGCGCAGCAACATCGAGGGCTTCCAGATGATGGGTCTCGATGTCACGCTGGTCGGGCCGCCCGCGCTGATTCCGCCGGGGATCGAGGAGGCAACGGGCGTCAAGGTATCGGACGATCCGGAGTCGATGAGCGAGGCAGATGTCATCTACGTCTTGCGGATGCAGCACGAGCGCATGGAGTCGGGCCAAAACTATCTGCCGAGTTTGCGCGAGTACGCGCGCGTCTGGGGTGTCAATGCGCGGCGTGTGCGTCCGGGGCAGGTAGTGATGCATCCGGGGCCGATGAATCGCGGTGTCGAGATCGCGCCGGATGTCGCCGATTCTGCGGCTTCGCTGGTCGAAAACCAGGTCGAGGCTGGGCTGGTCGTGCGGATGGCGGTGCTCTACGACCTGATGACGCGCCCTTCGATGGGCACGGTCATTGATATTCGGGAGCGTGCGGGCGAGCGGGGTGCGGCATGACGCGCCTCGAGATGCGCAAGGCCGAGCCGGTCAGTCTGCTGATCCGCGGTGCGCGTCTGCTGGATCCGGCTGAGGGGCTCGATGTCACGGCAGATCTCTTGATCCACGCTGGCAAGATCGCGCAGATCGGCGATCGCTTGGATGCGCCCGAAGGCACGCGTGTGATCGAGGCGGGGCGTCGTACGGTGCTGCCGGGTCTGGTTGATCCACACGTGCATTTGCGCGTGCCGGGCCAGGAGTACAAGGAGGATTGTGCGACGGGGTCGATGGCGGGCGCGGCGGGTGGCTACACAACGATTCTGTCGATGCCGAATACGGATCCGGTGATCGATTCGGGCGCGACGCTTGAGGCCGCGTTCGAGCGGGCTGCGGAGAGCGCGGTGATCCCGGTTGGCTTCTTGGCGGCTGTCACGATTGGTCGGCTTGGCGAGACGCTGACGGAGATGCGCGATCTTGCTGATCGTGGCGCTGCAGGCTTTACGGATGATGGCTCGCCGATCGAGAGCGCGCGTGTGATGCGCCGCGCCCTGCAGTACCTCAAGCCATTGAATCTGCCGATCGCGTTGCACGAGGAGGAGTCGTCGCTGACCCGCGGTGGCCACATGCACGAGGGCGCTGTTTCGGCGCGGCTTGGTCTCGGTGCGTGGCCGGGTGTGGCGGAGACGCTGATGGTGGCGCGCGACCTTCGCTTGGCCGAATTGGAGGGGGCGAGGATCCACCTGCAGCACCTTTCGATTCGCGGTAGCGTCGAGGAGGTTGCGCGCGGCCGCGAGCGGGGTGTGCGTGTGTCGAGCGAGGCGAGCCCGCATCACTTGACGCTCTCCGACGAGGCGGTCTATAGCCTCGATAGTAACTTCAAGATGAATCCGCCCTTGTCGAGCGAGGATGATCGTCAGGCGCTGATTGAAGGTATCCTTAGCGGCGTGATCGATTGCATCGCGACCGACCATGCACCACACGCACAGCACGAGAAGGAGGTGCCGTTCGAGGCCGCCGCCTTTGGTGTGACGGGGTTGGAGACGGCATTGCCGATCTTGTTGGAAGAGCTCGTCGAGCCGGGGTTGGTTCCGCTTGCGACGATTCTGCGGGCGATGACGGAGGGGCCGTGCAATGCCTTCGACTTGGAGCGTCCGGCCTTGCGGGTTGGCGCGCCGGCGAATCTTGCGATCTGGGACCTCGATGCGCGGTGGACGGTTGGCGAGCGCCCGTTCCATTCGAAGAGCAAGAACTCGTGCTTCCTGGGGAGGCGCGTGCGCGGCAAGTGTCTCGTCACGATCGCGGCGGGCTGCTTGGCGCTCGATGCGATGGAGGACAAGGCGGTGGGTGCCGTATGAGTGCCGCCTACTTGCTGCTCGAGGACGGTACGCGGTTTGAGGGTGAGGGGGCGGGTGCGATTACGGTCGCGCTGGGTGAGGCGGTCTTCACGACCGGAATGACGGGGTATCAGGAGACGCTCACCGACCCGTCGTTTAGCGGCCAGATCATCACGTTCTCGGCGCCAATGATCGGCAATTACGGTGTCGAGAGCGATGTTGGCGAGTCGGACCGCGTGCAGGCGATTGGGATGGTCTGTCGCGAGGCGCGTAACGCTGCGCCGGCAGGTCGCTCGGGGCTGCTCGATTATCTGTCCGACAATGGAGTGCCGGTGTTGTTTGGCATTGATACGCGCGCGTTGGTGCAGCATCTGCGGGACAAGGGTGCGATGCGCGCTGCGCTCGTAACGGACGGCACGTCGATCGAGGATGCGCAGAGGCTGGTTGCGGCGACGCCGGAGATGAGCGGGCAGGATCTCGCCGCTGGCGTATCGCGTCCGCAGCGCAAGCAGGATCCTGCGGATGGAACAGCACGCTGCACCGTTGTCTTGCTCGATTATGGCGCGAAGGATTCGATTGGCAATCTTGTCGCCGAGGCGGGCGCGCACGTGGTGATCGTGCCGCACGATGCCTCAGCGGCTGACATCGCTGCCCTCGACCCTGATGGCATTCTGCTGGCGAATGGTCCGGGCGATCCGGGGGCGATGGATGCGCATGTGCAGCGCGTGCGCGACATGCTCGAGTTGGATGTACCGCTCTTTGGCATCTGTCTCGGGCATCAGTTGCTCGCGCGAGCGCTCGGCTGCTCCACCTTCAAGCTGCGGTTTGGTCATCGGGGCGCGAATCACCCGGTCTTGGAGACGGAGACGGGCCGCGTGCTGGTGACGAGCCAGAACCATGGCTTTGCGGTCGAGCCACCCGCGGCGGGCGGCGACGTCGTGGTGACGCATCGGAGTCTGTACGACGAGACGGTTGAGGGGTTGCGGCTCGAGGGTCGCCCGGTCTGGAGCATGCAGTTTCATCCTGAGGCGTCGCCCGGTCCGCACGATGCGCGCGATGCGCTGATCAGTTTCGTCGACGAGGCCGCCGCCTATCGCGAGAGCAGGAGTTAGGGCATGGATTGTGTTGGAGCTATTGATGAGTGCGCACAGGCGGACCTCACATCCGCGGGGTTGTGGCGTCCGCCCTGCGCCTGCACCCTCACCAGCCCCAAGGCGGACCTCACATCCGCGGGGTTGTGGCGTCCGCCCTGCACCGATCGGAAGGCGAGCTAGTGCCACGTCGAGCCGACCTTAAGAAGATCGCCGTGATCGGCTCGGGCCCGATCGTGATCGGCCAGGCCTGCGAGTTCGACTACTCCGGCGTCCAGGCCTTGCGCGTGCTGCGCGAGGAGGGCTACGAGACGGTGTTGATCAACTCGAATCCGGCGACGATCATGACCGACCCGGGCTGGGCGGACCGCACCTATATCGAGCCGCTCGACATCGAGGGTATTGCGGGTGTCTTGCGCACGGAGCGCCCCGACGCGCTCTTGCCAACGCTGGGCGGGCAGACCGCGCTCAACGCCGCACTCGAGCTGCAGGCCGCGGGTGTCCTCGACGAGCTCGGTATCGAGCTGATCGGCGCGTCGATCGAGGCGATTCGCACGGCCGAGGATCGCCAGTTGTTTGCGGAGACGATGGCGCGGGTCGGTTTGCGGACGGCGCGTGGCGAGACGGTTATGAATGTCGAGGAGGCGGTCGCCCTGGTCGAGCAGGGCACGCTGCGGCTACCGCTGGTGATCCGCCCGGCCTTTACGCTCGGTGGTGAGGGTGGCGGCTTCGCCTCGACGATGGACGAGTTGCGCGATCACGTCGACCGCGGCTGTAGTGCTAGTCCGATTAGCCAAGTCCTTGTCGAAGAATCCGTCAAGGGGTGGGGCGAGTTCGAGCTCGAGGTGATCCGCGACAAGAATGACAACGTCGTGATCGTCTGTTCGATCGAGAACCTCGATGCGATGGGTGTGCACACGGGCGATTCGGTCTGTGTGGCGCCTGCGATGACGCTGAGCGATCGCGAGTTCCAGGCCATGCGCGATGCGGCGGCGACGGTGATTCGCGCGGTGGGTGTCGAGACGGGCGGCTCGAATGTGCAGTTCGCGCTCAATCGCGAGACGGGCGAGCTGATCGTGATCGAGATGAATCCCCGCGTGTCCCGTTCGAGCGCGTTGGCTTCGAAGGCGACGGGGTACCCGATTGCGAAGGTCGCGACGAAGCTCGCGATTGGCTACACCCTCGACGAGATTCCGAACGATCTGACGCAGACGACGCCCGCCAGTTTCGAGCCGACGCTCGATTATGTCGTCACGAAGCTGCCGCGTTTCGCGTTCGAGAAGTTCGCGGGTTCGGACGACACGTTGACGACGCAGATGAAGAGCGTTGGCGAGGCAATGTCGATTGGCCGCACGTTCGCGGAGAGTTTCGGCAAGGGTCTGCGCAGTCGCGAGCTCGATGCGCCGGCGCGTACTGAGGGGAGCCTCGAGATTGCCAAGTGGGATCGTTACGACCTGATCTTCAGCCGGCTGCGTAACGGCGAGGACCCGCTCGCGCTCAGCAAGGAGAGCGAGATCCACCCCTGGTTCCTCGAAGAGTTTGCGCGCATGGTCGCGGCCGAGCAGGTGGTTGCACACGCGGGCTTGGAGGGTCTTGATGCAGCGTCGATGCGGACGGCGAAGCAGATGGGTCTTGCCGATGCGCAGATCGCGACGTTGACGGGCACGGAGGAGAAGGTGGTGCGCGATTATCGTCGCGGCCTCGGTGTCGTGCCGTCGTATAAGAGCGTCGATTCGTGTGCGGCGGAGGTCGTGGCGCGCAGTACGTATCGCTATTCCTGTTACGACGCGCTTGACGAGCCCTTCAGCGATGACCGGCCGGCTGTGGTGATCCTCGGTTCGGGTCCGAATCGCATCGGGCAGGGGCTCGAGTTCGATTATTGCTGCGTGCATGCTGCGATCACGCTACGACGCCTTGGCTATGCGGCGGTGATGATCAACTGCAATCCCGAGACCGTCAGCACGGATTACGACACGTCTGATCGACTCTATTTCGAGCCGCTCACGATCGAGGATGTGCTCGAGGTGATTGCGCGCGAAAACCCTGTCGGCGTGGTCGTGCAGTTTGGCGGCCAGACACCGTTGCGCCTGGCCGAGCGACTGGTGCAGGAGGGTGTGCCGATCCTCGGTACCCCGTTCGAGAGTATCGATCTCGCGGAGGATCGTCTGCGTTTTGGCGAATTGCTCGAGCGGACGGGGCTAAAGGCGCCGGATTGGGCGATTGCGGACGGCATGGAGCAGGCCGTCGAGGCCGCCAATCGCATTGGTTATCCCGTACTCGTGCGTCCGTCGTATGTGCTTGGCGGCCGCGCGATGCGGATCTGTTACGACGAGGCGACCTTGCGCGATGGGCATGTCGGCCCTTCGACGCTGGTCGATCGCTTCGTCGAGGACGCGATCGAGATCGATGTTGATGCCGTCTCTGATGGTCGCGATGTCCTGATTGGCGCCGTCATGCAGCACATCGAGGAGGCCGGTATTCATTCGGGCGATTCGGCGTGTGTCATCCCGCCGCTTTCGGTTGGCGCGGCGGTCGAGGCCGAGGTGCGGCGCCAGACGGTCGAATTGGCGCGTGCGCTTGGCGTGGTGGGTCTCGTCAATGTGCAGTATGCAATCCGCGATGGCGAGGTGTTCGTGCTCGAGGCCAATCCGCGTGCGAGCCGCACGGTGCCGTTTGTGGCGAAGGCGACGGGCGTGGCATTGGTCGATGCTGCGGTGCGTGTCGCGCTCGGCGAGCGGGTGCAGGATTTGGGTATCAGTGAGGAGCGCCCGAGCATGGTCAGCGTCAAGGAGGCTGTGCTGCCGTTTGCGCGTTTCCCTGGTGCCGATGCGTTGCTTGGTCCGGAGATGCGCGCGACGGGTGAGGTGATGGGCACGGGGCCCGATTTTGCGACGGCGTTTGCGAAGGCGCAGCGCGCGGCCGGGCAGGCGCTGCCGACGGCGCATCCGGATGGTTCGACGGGTGTGGCGTTGACGGTCAACGATCGCGACAAGCCGGCTGCAGCGTCGATTGCGCAGCAGCTTGTCAAGGCGGGCTTTACGGTCTATTCGACGGAGGGTACGGCGCGTGCCTTGCGGCAGATGGGTATCGCGGTCGAGCAGGTGGCGAAGCTGTCGGAGGTGGGGGACACGATTCCGGATCTGATCCGCGATGGCAAGATCGCGTTGGTCATCAACACGCCGTTGGGGCAGGGTGCGCGTGGCGATGGCTACGAGATTCGCCGCGCGGCGGTGCAGTACCGCGTGCCGTGTATTACGACGATGTCGGGTGCGGCAGCGGCGGTGCAGGCGATGGAGCGCGCCTGGAAGGTCGAGGGCAAGGCGTTGCAGGATCTGCATCGGTCGCTTGGTGGCTCGGCGGCATGAGCATCACGGCCGAGCCGGCGACGCGGCTCGGTCCGTTTAGTGCACGCGTCACGGCGGTCGAGCCGCTTGGTGGTCTCGCGCTCGTGCGTCTCGGCCTCGACCCGCGTACCGCGCTCGGGCAGCCAGGCCAGTTCCACATGCTGCGTAATGTGTCGGGGCACGATTATCTGGCGCGGCCAATCGGGCTGATCGAGCTCGCGGATGGTGTCGGCTTCGTGGTCGATCCTTCGAGTGCTGCGGGCGAGTTGGCGGGGCCGACGCTCGAGCTGTTGGGGCCGCTCGGCACGGGCTTCGATCTGTCGCCGGTGCGAGCCGAGTCGACGCTATTGGTGGCGGCCGGGTTTGGCCTGACGGCGATGCCCGGGGTCGCGCGGCGGCACGAACATATCCCGCTGATTGCCGGTTTACGGCAAACCGATCATGTACCCCTGCTTGGCCTGCTGGAGGGTGTAACAATTGTCGCGAAGATGATCGCGCCCGAGCTCGTCACGGCGCCGCTAGAGGTGGCGCTGGCGACGGGACAGTACACCCAGGTGCTGGCTGCTGGTCCCAGCGGGCTTGGCGTCGCCGTCGCCAAGATCTGCGCAGAGCATCAGGTGCAGAGCCAAATTGCGCTCGAGGCGCCGATGGCGTGTGGCTTCGGCGCGTGCTATGGGTGCGTCGTCGAGATCGACGGCGAGTGGAAGCGCTGCTGCATTGAGGGCCCGGTCGTCGATGGCGCGAGGCTCGTCGTATGAGCATCACTGTCGGCCGTCTGTCGCTCGCGCATCCGCTGCTCAACGCTTCGGGCACGTGGGATGCCATCGAGGCGCATCGCTTGTTTGGCGAGGCAACGCCGGGGTTTGCCGCGCTCGTAACGAAGACGGTCACACCAGAACCGCGTCCCGGAAACGTGCCGCCACGGTTGGCGTCGTCGCGACAGGGGCTGCTCAATTCGATTGGACTGCCGGGTCCGGGGTGCGACGTGTTCGTCGAGTCGCTGTTGCCGCGGGTTGCGCGACTCTTGGAGAACACGCCAATCATCTGTTCTGTTGGAGGCTTCTCGGTAGACGATTTTGTGCGCACGGTCGCATTACTCGATGGGCACAGCGACTGCGACGCGATCGAACTGAACGTCTCGTGTCCGAACGTCGAGTCGGGCTGCGCGTCGATCGGCGGCGATGCGGGCGAGACGGAGCGTCTAACGCGCGCAGTGCGGGCGGTCACGGCCAAGCCACTGTTTGTCAAGCTGTCGGCGAGTGTCGTGGATATTGCTGCGATTGCGGCTGCGGCCGAGGCGGGTGGCGCCGACGCGTTGGTCTGTATCAATACGGTCAAGGCGACGGCGATCGATCGACGGACCGGCAAGAACTGGTTTGGTGGCGGCGGTGGCGGCCTGTCGGGTGCGGCGATCAAACCGGTTGCTGTGCATGCGGTGTTGGCGTGCCGCGAGGCGACGGGGCTCGACATTGTTGGTGTTGGGGGTGTCGAGTCGGCAGACGATGTGCGCGACCTGTTGGCTGCGGGTGCGCAGGCGGTGGCGTTGGGCACGGCGCTGTTTCGCGATCCATCTTTGGCGCGAAAGATTGCGGCCGCTCTCGTCTAGGTGAGCAGAGCGTTCACCACCCATACACCTTATTCACGCAAAAAACAACTAATATCGTACCTTATCCGTTTCCGGCAACACTCAAAAACGGTTGAAGGTTGATGTCGGGTCCTCCGGCACACTAGGATCTTTCTCGTGACGCCGCCCGACACACAATCGCCTGTCGTGTCGGCATCGCGCGAGGCATTGCTTCGACACGAGACGCCGACGCGTTCGGTGAGCCAGCGCGAGTCGGCGCTTGCGCGCGCCAATGTGATCCGTGTCAAGCGGGCGGGCCTCAAGCGCGATCTCAAGTCGGGCGAGCGGTTCGTCTGCGACGTGCTGGCGCGGCCTGCCGAGTGGGTGTTGACGGCGAAGGTGCACGACTTGTTGGTGTGTGTGCCGGGCATTGGTGGTGTCAAGGCCGGAAAGCTGCTGCAGCAGTGCCGTATCTCGGCGTCGAAGACGGTGGGTGGCTTGTCGGAGCGGCAGCGCACCGAGCTTGTCGCCTTGCTGCGTCGGTAGGTTCCCGATCGCGCGCCTCTTTGTTATTTCGGGGCCGTCGGGTGCCGGTAAGGGCACGCTGATCCGCGGCGTCCTCGAGGCGCGGCCCGGGCTTGCCGCGGTGGCGACGAGCGCGACGACGCGGCCGATGCGCTCGGGTGAGGCAGAGGGGCGCGAGTACTTCTTCCTTAGCCCCGATGAGTTCGAGCGTCGTGTCGATGCAGGCGATTTCGAGGAGCATGTCGAGTTTGCGGGCAATCGCTATGGCACGCTCAAGAGCGAGGTCGATCACTTGTTGGCGGCGGGCCAGAGCGTCATTCTCGAGCTCGAGGTCGATGGTTCGCTGCTGATCAAGCAGCGTCGCCCCGATGCCTGCCTGATCTTCATTGATTGCCCTCCCGAAGAGCTTCGTCGTCGTCTGATTGCCCGTCAAACCGAGCTGGCGGGCGAGATCGAGGATCGGCTCCGCATTGCGGACGAGCAGTCGCGCGACAAAGACGCCTTCGATCACATCGTCGTCAACGACCATGTCGATCGTGCCGTGCTGGAGCTCCTTGAGACGATGGAGCGCGAGCTCGGCGCGTAGCGACTTCGCGATGGGGTCAGGCCCCATCACGAAGTCTTTAGCCCGTTCGAGTGGGGCCTCGGGTTCGGTGGGATTTCGCGATGGGGCCTGACCCCATCACGAAATCCCTACGCGATCGCGCTGTAGATCACGTTCGCGTCGTTGGTCAGGAGGCGCCGAACGCGCGATCGATTTCTGCCATCTCCTTCAACGCTGAGATCGCGCGCACGTGGTGCGCCTGCTTGTACGCCATCACGTCATCGAGCAGAACGCGGCGATGCGTGCCAACACGATGAAACGGCAATGCGCCCGTTTCGAGCAACTTGACGAGGTGTGGCCGCGACATGTTTAGGATGTCGGCCGCCTGCTGTGTCGAGACGACGGCCTCGATCGGAGCGACATCGATGGATCCGTATTGCCCAATCAGCGCGAGGAAGGCGGTGATGGTCGGCAAGAGCTCGCTGGAGACGGGTAGATCGATTGTCTGATCGCCGCGTCGTACGCTGATCGTCACGACGTTCTCAGCGCCGCACAGCTCCGACAGGAGGCGCGCTGTTCCTGCGGCCTCAATCGCACCCGCTCCGTGGGCGGCGAGTCGAACGGGATAAGTGGTGGAGGCCATGCCCGTATCATAATCGAAATAAACGAAACGTCAATACGCGAGTCGCTACCACGATCCGCACCTCCGCACCCCGACGAGCTCGCGCTCTGATCGCAAGCCAGTTCTCGTCATCGAGGTAGCCAACGTGCGGATGACCAGGCATACAGCGATTGCTGGTGTGTGATTGTCTGGCGTATGCGTGCGGATTGCGCGCCCTGTCGACTGAGGCGCGCGCCACTCTGCGCGGTACGCATACGCCCGCACGACTCGGCGGTTATACCGCATCGGGCAGGGTCCACCCATGAATGCAATCGACACTTCCACGCCCGTGGCCACCGCTTGGCACGAGCAGAGCCAGCTCCTGCTTGACGACCTCAGCCGTCTACTCGAGGCGAGCCGCTCTGCGTCTGCACGGCAGTATCTGCTCGACGCTGCCGTGCTTCAGCTGAGCGCGCGGTTTCAGGCGGCCGTCCGACGGCTCGTCGCGACGGGTGCGAAGGGCATTGGCGACACGATCGGCGGCCGCTTCGGTGCGCGCGTGCAGCGAGCGTTGACGATCGACGCTCCGCTCGCCAAGGGCTACGCGAGTGCTGACGATCTCGAGCAGGACTTTGAGCGCATCGGCATCGACGTCTGGAATCTCGATTTCGGCCCTGAAGTTCCAGGCTGGGTCCAGCGCGGGTGGCTAAACGACATCAATCAGGTCCGGGACGCGATCGCCCAGGGTATCGACCCGACGGAGGCATTCGGCGTCGTCGACTTCGCCGAGGTAGCTCGGCTTGCGCGGCTCTGGGGCAAGATGCTCAAGGCGTTCGAGGGCGCGATCGATGATCTCATCGAAACGTGCAGGCGCGAGCAGCGCGAGTACCTGGATGCTCCGCCGGCATCGCGCATCGTCGCGCCCGCACCGCCGGTCGGCAGCATCGTCCGCGATCGCACGCTGATCGGCAGCGGGCTCTACATGGTCGTGCACGACATCGGCCCGATCGGCGCCGACGGCGAGCGCTTCATGCAGATCGCGGCGTTCCCGCAGGTTGCTTCCGATGCTACGTATCGCGTGCCGTCGTCGAGCCTCGTGCTCGAGCCGGGATACGAAGCGCTGGACTGATCCCGCGGAACGGGTTGGCGAGTTTGCAGACTCGCTCAACACCATCGTGTGCGTGGTGGAGAGCGCAGTGGTCGATTTGATCAACCGTGCACATCAACGGCGTGTTTTCGATTCGGGGAATCTGTAGTATGCGCATCATGCGTCCCATCACTCCGCCTATCGGCACGGTTGTGCGTAATCGCGTCACGATTGGTGATGGCCTCTTCACGGTGGTCGGTGACTTTGGGCCGATCGGCTTTGAGGGGGAGTGCTACGCCGAGATCGAGCCGTTTCCGAACATCTACGACGACGCGCCGACGTTTGTGCCGGCTGTCGTTCTCGTGCCCGCGGACGAGTACTGACGCCTGCGCCGTCAGCGCCGTCGTGCGCTGGAGGGTGAGCAGCATCGCTCGTATGGTGACCACCGCCTCCTTTCCCCGCGGCTCGATCGTGGCTTCATGAACGGGCGTTTCGCGATGTATCGCGTCTCTGGACGACCGCGCGAGCGTACTGGCGGCAATGGCAGAGGTTCGTGAGATCGGGGTTGCGTGGCGCCCACCACCTACGCGATGACGTCTACGAGGTGCGCGCGCAGGGCGATCGCGCGTCGTACCGGATTCTGTTCGCGCATGAGGGTGCGAAGGGGCGGATCCTGCTCGCGCTCCACGCATTCTCGAAGCAGTCGCAGAAGACGCCGGCACACGAGCTCGAATTGGCGCTGCGTCGCCTCCGCGATTGGCGGAGCAGGTTGCCCGGCACGTGACGAGCTGAGTCATCGCACAAACAAGATGCTATATTTGACATAGAAGGGACATGCCAATGCCACCAATTCCCCAACCCGACGCCCTTGACGAGATGGTCGCGACATTCGCCGCCGAAGATCCCCGCTTCGTGGCTATGTACGAGAGCGCGAGGCGCCGTCGTGCGCTCTTGCGCGACCTCGCAGAGAAGCGTCGGGCACAGGCTCGTTCGCAGACTGAGGTGGCCGCGGCGATGGCAACAAGCCAGTCGTCGCTTGCCCGCCTCGAGACGCGTGCCGACGATGCCCGCCTCTCCACGATCGACCGGCTCGCCGACGCGCTCGGCTATCGCGTCGAGTATCGCCTCGTCCGCGTGGCGGGTGGCGAAGTCGCGCGGTAGCGACCGCGCGGCTCTTCGGCGCTCGGCATCCGCGCTCAGGCGTTGTGCCGCTCGTTCTCTGGCACATCCTGACTGCACCTCTGCCACTGCTCGAACTCGGCGTGTGGTGTCCCGCGCAGGCGCGCTGCGGCGATCTCATCGACGTCGGGATACGCGTTGCGTGCGACCTGCTCGATGGTGACGTAGCGACCGAGTACCGTGGCGGGCACGGTTTCGTGGGCGCCTGCGGGTCGGCGTTCGCCGAGCAGGGTCAGGCACTGGCCGCCGGGCAGTGCGACACTCGGTGCGATGACGCCGGTGTAGCCGGCGTCGCGTAGCTCGTCGGCGAGCGCTCGGCTCGCGACGCAGTCGTCGGCGATGGTGAGGCCGGGGTCGAGTCCGCAGGCTGCGAGCGCGTCGAACGTTCCGAGGTTCGCGATGCGGGGTTCTTCGACGCGGGCCATCCACAGGGTGACGTGAATGTCGCGCGTGGCAGCGCCGGTGAGTTCCTGCGTGCGCGCGAGGTCGGCCCACACTGCGGGCAGGGAGAGTGCGAAGTACTGCGCGTACCCGTCGCCCTCGCGGTGCCAGCGGCCGCTTGGTTGCGTGGCGCGTGTCACGCGGGGCCCGACAGACCAGAGCGGTGGCTGCCCGACAGCGCTGTAGCGATAGGCAGTCACTGGCACCGCGGCGAGCGGTGGTTCACGTTCCCAGCTGGCCACGCGCGCCTCGCGCTAGGGTGCGCAGCGGCTCGATTGCCGCGGTCGGGTCGTGGTCGAGGAGGTCGAGCGGGCATTGCTCGTCGAGTTCGTGGCGCGGGCGCTCGAACCACCGCACGACGCCCCGTGGGGTGTACATGCCCCGTAGGTCATAGAGCAGTTGCGCGACGAGCGTGATCCGCGTGCCGTTCTTGCGGATCTGCTGCGGCGGCGTCTTGACCCAGGTGCGGATCGTGCGCTCGTCGACGCCGACGAGTCGTGCGATGTCCTTGTGGCGCGTGTCGTGGAGGGTCTCGAGCACGAAGCGGGCGGCTGCCGCGGGGTCGTCGAGCAGCGCGTGGTCGAAGCCGCGACGCATGACATCGAGCACGTCGCGGATGCGGTCGGATTGCTCCCGCAGCGTCCAATCCGTGTCGGGCCCATGCGGGTTGGCGTCGACGAGGCGCCCAAGTTCCATGGTCTCGCGCAGCAGCTCGAGCGTGACGAGGCTCTCGCTCAGTCCGGGGCGTGTCGATGCCGCGAGCACGCTGTCGCGCAGGCGGTGGAAGGCGCGGACTCGCTCGTGATCGGGTTCGACGCCGCTTGCGATCAGCGGCGAGAAGTCGCCGAGCAGCGCCGCGACGGCGTCGGTGTCGTGCGCGGTAATGGCTGCCACGTTGAGCACGAACATTCCTTCCTGCTTGTTTCCGCACTATAGGGCATTATGCGGGCGTATGCCAAGCCACGGTCAATCACCCCCACGCACCGCGCCACCGCACCCCAAACCTCGCACCAGTGCTACCTTGTGGCAGTCGTCGCACGTGGTGTGCGGCACAGCATTGGAGTTCCGACGATTCCATGATCTATCCGAAGATTGATGACCTCACTGCCGTTGTTCCGTCGAAGTACGCTTTGGTGCTGGTGGCTAGCCGCCGTGCCCGCGAACTGAATGACTATCACCGACAGTTGGGCGAGGGCGATTTCGCTGGCGAGAAGCAATACGCACCGCCAATGGTCGAGTCGCGTTCGAAGAATTATCTGACGATGGCGCTCGAGGAGATCGCGGCGGACAAGATCGCGTGGGAGACCAGCGAGTCCTAGTCCCTGAGGACGGGTTCGCGCCTGTCCTGCTTGCGGTCACGGGCGGCATTGCCGCGTACCGGGCCTGCGAAGTCGTGCGTGGTCTCGTCAAGGCCGACGTTGGTGTGCAGGTTGCGATGACGCGCGCCGCGCGCCGTTTTGTCGGCGAGACGACGTTCGCGGGTCTGTCTCGCCGTAGCGTTCTGACCGACGATCCCACGGCGGGTGGCCCGATTTATCCGCACCTCGATGCGGCGCGTGCGGCGAAGGTGATGGCGGTTGTGCCGTGCTCGGCCAACACGCTCGCACGTCTGGCGCATGGCTTGGCAGACGACGTGGTCGCCGAATCCGCTCTCGCCCTCGCCGGCCAGTTGCTGATCGCGCCGGCGATGAACCATCGAATGTGGCTGCATCCGGCGACGCAGCAGAATGTCGCGACGCTGGTCGAGCGCGGCGCCGTTGTTGTGGGTCCCGACGATGGGCTGCTGGCAGAGGGCGAGGAGGGGCCGGGGCGCTTGGCTCAGCCCGATCGCATCACCCAGGCGATTCGCATGCTGTTGGGTGGTGGCAGCCTCGCGGGCAAGCGCGTTCTCATCACAGCGGGTGGCACGCGCGAGCCTCTGGATAGTGTCCGGTTTCTCGGCAATCGCTCGAGTGGCAAGATGGGTGTCGCGCTCGCCGATGAGGCGCTAGCGCGTGGCGCCGAGGTGATGACGATCCTCTCCAACACGCTGGTGCGTCCGCTGGGTGGCACCCAGATCGATGCGCCCACCGCCGCAGC
>Ga0209702_10003218_pt1 | contig 26204 bp, 20 predicted proteins | sample FRY01_FD_187210 | JGI IMG/M metagenome (GOLD analysis project Ga0209702, IMG submission 187210) | Freshwater microbial communities from Lake Fryxell liftoff mats and glacier meltwater in Antarctica - FRY-01 (SPAdes) (version 2) | ecosystem: Environmental > Aquatic > Freshwater > Ice > Glacier... | reverse complement strand
TGGCAAGGAATAACGAGCCGAGCCATGCATGGCTTTATAACTATTTGGTTAAGAATTTTTCTTACAAGGCTAGTGGGGCGGGTCAATTTATAGGATTTGCTCTGACTGCATACCTTAGAGTCCTCACCATGAGTTCTAATAGAAATGTAGATGCCGATTTTCTGGCGTTGCCATTATCCCCAATCTGCGATGCCGCAATTTCTACCGCGCAATCGCTAGGGGCAACACATGTTGATGTTCGAATCGAACGCACGCGCACCGGTCTATTGCAATTGCGTGATGCCAAACCCGAAACGCAAAATGATGGCTCGTTGATGGGCCTTGGAGTTCGAGTCATTATAAATGGCGCGTGGGGATTTGCATCGGCTCCCGAAGTGAGCGCCAAGCGCGCACAAGAATTAGCCCAGATTGCAGTTGCAATGGCCAAGACAAGTAAGCCACTTGCAACAGAGGAAGTTGTCCTTGCGCCAGAACCAGTTTATGCAAATAAAACTTGGGTCTCCTCATATGAAATAGATCCATTTAGCGTTTCAGATTCCGAAAAAATAGAGCGTCTGGCAACGCTGAGTTCAAAATTACTTGCCGCAAAATCTGTCAACCATGTGAGTGCATACACCATGTTTGTTAAAGAACAAAAACATTATGCCGATTCACACGGCACCAGTACGACTCAACAACGCGTGCGAGTACAAACACAGATTGAAGGCATATCGGTTGGGGGCCATGGTTTTGAATCGGTGCGCACTTTGGCACAACCGGCTGGCTTTGGTTGGGAGTGGATGCGAAACGATATTTATAACTGGGATAGCGAAATTGATGAGTTGCCAACAATTTTGGCCCAAAAAGTTGCCGCGCCTAGCGTTGAACCCGGCAAATATGACTTACTCATCCATCCATCAAATCTATGGCTTACCATTCATGAATCGATTGGCCATGCAACTGAATTAGATCGCGCCATCGGGTATGAAGCAAACTATGCCGGAACATCTTTTGCCACCGTCGATAAATTAAATACGCTGCAATACGGCTCAAAATTAATGAATATCACGGGCGATCGATTCACAGAGCATGGTTTAAGCACGGTGGGCTATGACGATGAAGGTGTCGCTGCTCAGCAATGGGAGATCATTAAAGATGGGGTGCTAGTTGGCTATCAAACCGATCGACGCATTGCCGCGCGGGTTGGCCAAAATCGCAGTAATGGCTGTGCTTTTGCCGACTCTCCTGCCCATGTCCCAATTCAACGAATGCCCAATGTCTCACTACAACCAGATCTAAAGGGGCCAGATTTAGATTCCATGATTGCATCCATGGATGACGGAATTTATATTCTCGGAGATAAATCGTGGTCAATTGATATGCAGCGCTATAACTTTCAATTTACTGGCCAACAGTTCCATCGCATTAAGAATGGAAAGATTGTTGGCCAAGTTAAAGATGTTGCTTATCAAGCAACTACTACAGATTTTTGGGGTTCCATGAGAGTAGTCGGTGGGCCAGCTACCTATGTTCTTGGTGGTGCTTTTAACTGCGGTAAAGGTCAGCCCTCACAAACCGCAGCGGTAAGCCACGGTTGTCCTGCAGCAATTTTCGAGAAAGTAAATATTCTTAACACAGTTGCGGAGGCAGGTGCATGATTTCTGCCCAAGAATTAATTGAAAGAATTACCCAAGCTGCGCACTGCGCTGATTGCGTGGTAATTATTAACGATAAAAGCCAAGCGAATTTACGTTGGGCAAATAGCACTCTGACAACTAATGGCGTAATTAAAGAACGCAGCGTCACCGTCATCGCTTTTGTTGCATTAGCTGGTGGTATGGCGGCAGGTGCTGTAAGTAGGAGTGATGTTTCAATTGCCGATATCGATGCAATTGTGCAAGAAGCTCTGACTGCCGCAAAAAGCGCCAGCAAAGCCGAAGATGCAATGGAGCTGGCAACCAATTTCGCCCTTGGTAATTGGAGCGATCCACATCCTGCAACCGGTCCAGAAGTTTTTGCAAAAATTGCACCTGATTTAGGTGAGATGTTTAAGCGCTCAGTAGCCGATAAAATTGAATTATTCGGTTACGCCGAACACACACACGCAACAACATGGGTAGGTTCAAAAGGCGGAATTAGAGCTCGCTTTGACCAACCTGCTGGCCGTATCGAGATGACTGGAAAATCCCATAATCGTTCGCGGTCGACATGGGAAGGCGTAGCTACTCGAGATTTTTCTAGCGTTTCCATCGCAGCAGTTGATGGCGCAATTCGCCAGCGCTTGCAATGGCAAGGAACAAAAATTGAGTTACCTGCTGGCAAATATAACACAGTTTTACCAGCGGGTGCGGTCAGCGATATTTTGACATACATGTTATGGCGTGCAGTTGCGCGAGATGCACACGAAGGTCGTTCCGTATTTAGTAAAACTGGTGGCGGAACACGCATCGGAGAAAAACTTTCTAATCTATCTGCTCAACTCTATTCGGACCCAACTTATCGTGGGTTGGAATCAATTCCATTTATCACTGCTACCGCAAGTGGGCCGATGAGCTCGGTCTTTGATAACGGACAAAAAATTAAGAAAACGCATTGGTTAAAAGATGGTGCTCTTGCATCTCTTGTGCAGACCCGATCATCGGCCCAATTTACTTCTCTTGCCTTTACGCCTATGGGCGATAACTTAATTATGTCGGTAGATGGCGCAAGTGGCTCATTGGAAGATTTAGTGAAAAAAGTTGATGACGGTTTATTACTAACAACAATGTGGTACATCCGTGAAGTCGATCCAACTACATTGCTTCTCACAGGCCTAACACGTGATGGCGTATATCGAATTAAGGGCGGTGAAGTTATTGGCGCGGTCAATAATTTCAGGTGGAATGAGTCTCCAATCTCATTATTGGGGCGAATCGCCCACGCAGGAAATACCCAAATCACACAACCACGCGAATGGGCAGGTGACGTTGACCGCTCCGCCATGCCACCACTTGTGATTAAAGATTTCAATATGTCAACGGTTAGCCAAGCCAACTAAATTTGGTAAATAAACTCCAAGGTTCGTGATGCAAGATCTTTAGTGACAACACTATTGGCGGCAATCATTGAGCCTGCGCCAATAGTGATATCACCAAGAACTGTGGCTCCTGCTCCAATGATGACGCTATCCTCGATAGTTGGATGACGTTTACCTTTGGCATAACCGCGCGAACCAAGTGTTACACCGTGATAGAGCATTACATCGTCCCCAATGATTGCGGTTTCACCAATCACGACTCCCATGCCATGGTCAATAAAAAATCGTCGCCCGATTGTTGCTCCTGGGTGAATCTCGATCCCAGTAAAAAAGCGACCTGCTTGCGAAATTATTCTGGCAAGTAATTTAAACTTGACCCCCCACAGGAAGTGTGCAATGCGATGGTTCCACAAGACGTGCACGCCTGGATAAGTTAAAAGAACTTCCAATTTATTTCGCGCAGCAGGATCGCGCCTAATCGCGGTTTCAAGATCTTCGAAGATTTTCACGGTAATTCTTAATCCATCAAATCTTGATAAAGAACCGTCGATAAATACCGCTCACCAAATGAAGGGATAATTACCACGATAATTTTCCCCGCAAACTCAGTTCGCTGCGCAATTTGTGCTGCGCCCCATAACGCAGCCCCTGATGAAATTCCAACAAGAATTCCTTCTTCTTTTGCAGCCCTGCGAGCATATGTCATCGCTGCATCATTTGGTGCATCTAAAACTTCATCATAGATAGAGGTATCCAAAATTTCTGGAACAAAGTTAGCGCCAATGCCTTGTATTGGATGTCCACTAGGTTGGCCGCCATTTAGAATCGGTGAGGCTGCAGGTTCAACAGCAAAGATTTTTATATCTGGATTTTTATCTTTTAACCTTTGTCCAACACCGGTAATCGTTCCGCCTGTTCCAATACCGGCAACGATTGCGGCAACTTGTCCATCAGTATCGCGCCAAATTTCTTCTGCGGTAGCACTTCGATGAATTTCTGGATTTGCAGGATTGGCAAATTGACGCACCAGAAGCCCACCATCCTTGGCTCCGATTTCCTCAGCTTTGGCAACACAGCCACGCATGCCTTCGCTAGCTGGAGTTAAAACTAATTCCGCGCCGAAAGCACGCAATAACGCACGGCGTTCCTTTGACATTGAATCTGGCATTGTTAAAATAACTTTGTAGCCGCGAGCAGCACCAACCATTGCTAGCGAAATTCCAGTGTTTCCACTAGTCGCCTCCACAATTGTTCCACCTGGTTTTAATTCACCCGATTTCTCAGCCGCATCAACCATTGAAATTCCAATGCGATCTTTTACTGTGCTAGTCGGATTATAAAATTCTAATTTTGCATAAACCTGCCCTTGCGCCCCATCCATAATTCGATTTATACGAACTAATGGGGTATTTCCAACAACTTGCGTGATATCTGAATAAAGCTTCACTTAGATCTCCTTAGATAGTTTGGTTTTTCGATAGCGCATAGTGCGCAGGGCAAACGAATTTAAAAGAGTTTTAACAGGATGTGGATGTGATACGGCAGAAGTCAATGACAAGGCGCCGAGTGAAGAAGCGGTCTTGCTGAATCGAGTTCATGTGGTGAGTTTAGGTGAGGTAGGCCAATTACCCTAAACGCAAATGAATTGCATAACTGAGCGCCAGCACTCGCAATTGTGCCGAGCAAGGCAACGCTTCAAACGTAGCATCAGAGATGTGATTCTTTCATTGCACGATATACGCACCTTAATTATGAACCCTAATTTCACTTATAAACAACGGGTCATGGGCTTAGCAGGGCTAGCTGAGAATTTATTGGAACCGCCTACTGTCAGTGATGAGTGTCGAATCGCTCTTGAAAAGCGAATTATTTGCGATATGTATGAAGGTAATGCTCCATATCGTGCTCGCTATATTTTGCCCGATTACAAGAAAGTTTTGGAAATCGGCTCTGAATTCCTAGAACTTGAACCTGCAAATAATTTGGATGAGGCCTTGGCTTATCTATTAATAATGTATTCGCAAACTCCATCTATTACCGGCTATCCCGTCTATCTTGGCGATTTGGATACTCTGCTTTTACCGTACTCAACTGGTCTCTCGGATGAAGATCTCCATAAAAAGCTACGCTTATTTTGGATTTCGATGGACCGGATGTTTCCTGATGCTTTTGCTCATACAAATTTGAGTCCAACATATAACAGAATAGCAAAAATAATTTTGCAACTGGAACGTGAATTACTACAAGTTGTACCCAATATCAGTTTGAAAGTAGACCCAGAACTAACAAGTGATGAGTATCTACGAGATGGTGTTGAAACCGTCTTTGCTTGCGGTAAACCTCACTTCATTAATGATCCTATGATGCAGAAAGATTTAGGCCCAAGGTATGCAGCAGTGAGTTGCTATAACTCGCTAAAGATAGGTGGCGGATCGCACACTCTTGTGCGTCTTAATTTAAAAGAAATTGTCAAAGCGACTCAAGGTGGAGTAGATGATTTTTTTGACACCACACTTCCCCGTTATATCGCCCTGACTGCTGAATTAATGGAATCGCGGATTAAGTTTCTTGTTGAGGTTTCGCCATTTTTTGATTCATCGTGGCTTGTTCGAGAGGGTTTGATATCACTAGATAATTTCTCGGTTATGTTCGGCATTTTTGGTTTAGCGGAAGCGGTTAATTTATTGCAAGAGCGTGAAGGTCATACCGGCCTCTATGGCCACAGCGAAACTGCTAATGAGCTCTCTTATCGCATCACTTCAACAATTGCAGATATGGTCGCAGGCATTGAAATGCCCTATTGCAAAGGAAATAATGGCCGCGCTTTTCTTCACTCCCAATCAGGAATTGATTTAGATATTGATGTCACGGCAGGAACTCGAATTCCTATTGGAACCGAGCCTGCCCTTATTCAACATCTTAAAACCGTCAGCCGTCACCACCATTTATTTGCTTCAGGTGTGAGCGATATTCTCTCGTTCGATGAAACTGCAGTAGCTAACCCGCAAGCCATCGTTGACATAATCAGAGGTGCATTTTTATCTGGAATGCGAGATTTCACTTTCAATTTAGAAAGTAATGACTTTATTCGAATCACTGGTTATCTGGTGCGAAAATCCGATTTACTCAAAATGCCAGAGGCTCGTCACTCAAGTACATTTCTTGGGGCCGGCGCTGTGGCAGGTTCTCGCGTTGACCAGAGAAAAGTAAAGAGAGTGATGAGTCATGAAAGCTCACCATTGTTTAACGGCTGACGTTATTCCTTTTTCCTGGGTCGATGGCCCAGGAAATCGTTTTGTACTCTTTATGCAAGGCTGTAATTTTAATTGCATTGCTTGCCATAACCCACAAACAATTCCATTGCAGCCACCAAAAGCAAAAATGCTTTCTATTAATGAAGTAATAACTCGTATTAAAAATTCCATTCCCTATATTTCAGGCGTCACTGTTTCCGGCGGCGAGGCAACTATCCAATTTGAATTCATCGAAGAGCTTTTCAAAACTATCAAGTTAACTCCAGAATTAGCGCACTTAACAACCTTTATTGACAGCAACGGCAACACTCCCCGACCAATCTGGGAGCTGCTAGCCCCGGTTACTGATGGCGTAATGGTGGATTTGAAAGTTTTGGACCCCGTAAAGCATCAAGCCCTTACCGGGCATACTCACGAATCAGTACTTAATTCAATAAAATTCTTAGCCGCACGAGGGTTGCTCTATGAAGTTAGATTGCTTTTAATTCCAGGAATTAATGATTCGGATATAGAGTTGCGCGATACCGCCAATTATTTATTGAGTATCGATCCGCTAATGCGCCTTAAAATAAATGCCTTCAAATCCCATGGGGTGCGTGCATCAGCTCGAGGCTGGCGCGATGTTTGCGAGGATGATTGCGAGCGATATAGAAATGTATTAACGCAAAGTGGAGTTGTGAATCTGGCTTAATCTATTATTAGAAAGGGTAGGGTTGTAAAATGATGCATTTGGTAATCTTATTAATTATCGAACCTTTTCATCGAATTTAGGCTCAATTATCGCCTTGGAGTATAATCACGACTAGACTAATCACGATTAGACTATTTGTGATTATACTAATCCAAGAGATCTAAGAGCTGGAGGATTGCTACTAAATGAACGTAAAACCCTATTCGTGGCCTGCAGCGAACGAGTTCCTGGGACGTGAAGCTGAATTGCAACGCCTTAATGATTGGTGGACCAACTCAACTAGGGAACCAATTAACCTTTATGGACGACGACGTGTTGGAAAAAGTTGGCTTTTGAGAAAATTTGCCCATGGCAAGCCAGCTCTCGTACTAGTTGCGGAAAGCACGACACCAGCCCAACAATTGTCCAAATTAGCCGACCAAATGGTGCCTTTACTGGGACTTAAACCGGAGATCAAAGATATTGGTGCCCTCTTCAAATTGATCTACCAGCTATCCGAATCCAAAATTCTCGTCGTTCTCGACGAATTCCCTTACCTACTTGGAGGCAGCGCTACAGAAATAGAACAATCACTTTCCACGGTCCAAGCAATCATGGAGCAATATCGAGACGGAACTACTGTCAAATTGGTCATCTGCGGATCCGCAATTGCGCAGATGGAAGACTTGCAGTCCGAGCGAAATCCTCTTCACGGGCGGCTCCAGACAATCTCATTAAAGCCTTTGGAATTCTCAGTTGCGCGGCTCTTTATGCCAACCCTAAACACCCTTGATCAATTCACAAGATTTTCGATCGCCGGTGGAATGCCAAGGTACCTTTCAATGCTTGGCGAAGGAACCCTAAATTCGACACTGGCCAGAAATATTGTTGATAAAGATTCACCACTATTTGCCGAGCCAATCTCAATTCTTCAAGCAGAACTCCGTGAAACCAGTATCTACATGGCCATACTTAATTCACTCGCAACAAAGCCTACGTCAGTCGGAGACATAAGTTCCCAAGTCGGATTGGACTCCAGGAAATTGTCCCCTTATCTTGAAAAATTATCAGCCGTTAACATCATTACAAAGAGGTTACCGGTCGGCGCAGAGACAGACTCTCGGATGGGTCAATGGATATGTGCCGACGATTTCATTCGATTTTGGTTTCGTTTCGTAATGCCATACGAGGCTGACCTCGAAGCTGGCACGGATGCGAAAACTCACATCGAGCAAAATATTACTCCACTGCTAGCTAATCACACATCCCCAACCTTTGAAGAGCTCTTTCGCCGTTGGATACGCCAAGAATATCCACAAGCCAGCAAAGTGGGAGCTTGGTGGGGACCATCTTTGAACCACCTTCGCAGAACCAAAGAGAGATCTAGTGAAGAGATTGATGCGGTAGGAATGAAGCACCAAAACTTAGAAGTAGTAGGTGAAGCTAAATGGACTAATAAGAAGATGCCAATGAGCGTGCTGACAGATCTGTACACTTTCAAAATTCCGGCGATGGTTCAAGCGGGCTTTAGAACACCTAATCCAGCAGTGATTGTGCTGGTAAGTCGTAGCGGGTTTGCGAATGAACTCGAAAAGGCAGCTGCAAATGACTCAAATATAAGATTAATTACAGCACAGGATATTTTGGAGAGGGTTCGGTAACCCCCAGAACCAAAGCGTTGTTAATTATCATCTAGCGGCATAAATTTCTTTGCTTTTCCATCACGTGCAAATGCTAAAAGAACCATACCAAATTCATCAGCTAACTCAATTGCAAGTGATGTAGGGGCGCTAACGCCAACTAGTGCTGAAATTCCAGCGACTACAGCCTTTTGTACGATCTCATATCCAACCCGACCAGATACAACAAGGCTCCAATTAGAAAGTGGTAAGTCACGGGCCAAAAGCGCGGCACCAATAACTTTATCAACGGCATTGTGGCGGCCAACATCTTCGCGCCAATAGATTGCTTTGCCTTGTGTATTAATTAAAACAGCGGCATGCAATCCACCAGTCTTTAAAAAGATTTGTTGCCGGCCTTCCAAATGCTGCGTCATTGCGGCAAGTTCTGCCAAGTTGTGGCTTGTTTTTTCTACTCGCTTTATTCCACGCTTATGTAAATCTGTAATATTTGTAGAACCGCATACACCGCAAGCCGAAGTCATAGTAAAGCGTCGCTCTAAAGATCTAGGTGGCTGGCGCACTTGATCAGAAATTTCAGCGACAACAACATTGGCGCGCTGGCGCGGCGATAGTGATTTATCGCCACAGACTTTTACAACCACGAGTTCTTCTGGGGAATTGAGAAAACCCTCGCCCCATAAAAAACCTGCGGCCAGTTCTAAATCGGCGCCCGGTGTGCGCATGGTTATCCCAAGTTGCATTTCTTTATCACCCTGTTTTAATCGAATCTCAAGTGGTTCTTCAACAACAACGTTATCTGAAGCCGTGGAGTCAGAATCACTTTTTTGTACCTTTACTTTCGCAATTGCTGATGGTGCCAATTCATCATTTTGCATGGCGGTAAAACTCGATATTCTCTGGTGGCAATGGAGTTTTCCCAAGGATTAAATCTGCCGCTTTTTCAGCTACCATCATTACTGGGGCGTAAATATTCCCATTTGTTACATATGGAAAGACCGATGCATCAACGACTCGTAAGCCTTCAACACCATGGACTCTCATGCTCTCTGGATCTACAACGGATAGTTCATCAGTTCCCATTTTTGCAGTACACGATGGGTGCAGCGCAGTTTCAGCATCTTTTCTAACCCAATCAAGTATTTCTGAATCTGTTGAAACTGATGCACCGGGAGATGTTTCACCGCCATTAAATGGATCCATTGCTTTTTGCGTCAAGATATTTCGTGCCACGTGGACTGCTTCAACCCATTCGCGGCGATCCTGATCTGTTGATAAGTAATTAAAACGAAGTGCAGGTTTTTCAAATGGATTCGCGCTTTTTATTTTAATTGTGCCGCGCGCATCAGAATACATTGGACCAACATGGACTTGATAGCCATGCCCACCTTTTGGACCAGTACCGTCGTAGCGAATCGCAAGAGGTAAAAAGTGAAACATCAAATTTGGATATGCCACATCGTTATTACTGCGCGTAAAACCACCTGCCTCAAAATGGTTAGTAGCCCCTGGGCCTTTTCGAAAAAATAACCAATTAGCACCGATAAATGGTCGGCGCCAAAGTTTTAAGGATGGCTGTTGTGAAACGGGTTGCTTGCATGAATATTGAATGTAGACCTCTAAGTGATCTTGCAGGTTCGAGCCAACACCCGGTAAGTGATGGAGCGATTTAATCCCTAATTTTTCTAATTCACCTGCATTGCCTATTCCAGATAATTGCAAAATTTGTGGCGTATTTATTGCTCCACCCGATAAAATAACCTCTCGAGAATTTATAATTTGTCTTTTGCCTTTGATAATTACTTCTACACCAACTGCTTTTTTGCCTTCGAAAACTACTTTGGTAACCATCGCGCGCGTCTTTATCGTTAAATTCTTACGATTCTTTACTGGATAAAGATAAGCTCGCGCAGCACTTAAACGGCGACCACGATAAAGATTGCGATCAAAGGCGGCAAAACCTTCTTGTTTATAGCCATTTACATCATCGGTGTGCGGATAGCCAGCTTGCTCAGTCGCTTTGAAAAATGCGGCAAAGAGTGGACCTTTGATCGGACCACGTTCTAATTTCAGCGGTCCGCCGCCGCCACGAAAAGGATTTTTCGGATCAGCTAAACAATTCTCCATAAGCTTAAAATATGGAAGACAGTGAGCATAATCCCAATTTTGCATTCCTTTATCTCTTGACCAGCGCTGGTAATCCAAAGGATTACCGCGTTGCCAAATCATGCCATTAATAGAACTTGAACCGCCTAAAACTTTTCCGCGTGCATGATAAATCTTGCGATCATTCATAAATGGTTCAGGTTCTGATTCGTATTTCCAATCGTAGAACCTACTTCCAATTGGGAAAGCCAGCGCTGCTGGCATATGAATAAATACATCCCACTTAAAATCACGGCGCCCTGCTTCTAGAACTAAAACACTATTTTTTGCATCAGCACTTATTCGGTTAGCAAGCGCACTTCCTGCCGAGCCACCACCAACAATTATGTAGTCATATTTCTTCACAAGGCAATCCTAACCAAAGAAAAGCGCCCCGTTCGGCAGATTTTCCTACCAAACGGGGCGCTACTTTTTAAAGTATTACTTACCTAGCCATGCTTTTACTTTATCTGGATTAGCATCAATCCATTTCTGTGCCGCTGCGGCAGCATCCATGCCACCTTCAATATCGGCAGCAACAGAGTTTTGATCTGGATTTGTCCATGAGAAGTTCTTGACCAACGTTGCAAATGGCGAACCTGAATTCATCAGCTTAGTTGTTGCAAGTTTCATCAAAGGCAACGATGGATAATCTGTTAATCCCGTTGCGGAGGCAGCGTCAGTCCAGTCATTTGCTGGGAAATTGACACGTGCTTTTAACAATCCTGGATATTTTGCGAAGAGAATCTGTGGTTCCCACCAATAGAAAATCGCAGGAGTCTTATTAGTTTCTGCTTTGTTTATAACATCTATAAGGGCGGCCTCTGATCCTGCTGAAATTGCTTTGTAATTCAATTTATTTGCAGCAATCATTTTCTCGCCAATTGTTGTGTACCCTGGAGGACCTTCATACCAAGCACCTTTACCGCCAGAATCTGCAGTCTTGAACAGACTTGCATATTTATTAAGATTCTTTGAATCGATAATATCTGGATACTTTTCTACCATCCATGGGGCAACATACATTCCAATTACACCAGTGTTTCCATTTGAGCCAACTTCGGCAATTGCACCGCGATCAACCCATTCTTTCCAACGGCCACCGCCCCAGTCTTCGGTTATAACGTCAACTGAACCTGCTTCCATTGCGTCATAAGTAACGCCTGCTTCTTCCAGAGTTATCTGAGTAATTTCGCAGCCCAATTCTTTCTTTGCAATCTCTGCAATAACTTGAGCCGAGGCTGTGTAACCAGCCCAAGCATGCATTGCGATTCCCCATTTACCGCAATCACTTGATGCTGTCTCAACGCTCTTAGTGGCGGTTGAACTACAAGCCGATAGAACTAGGGCAAGTGATGCAGCAAGGGCTACAACAATTTTGCGTTTATCAATACTTTGTCTCATTTACTCTCCTTAGGTGAAAATTACTTGCCTAATCTTATGGCGCAAGGTGGGGGCAAGGAAGAGATAAAACCCAAATTAATTGGGTGTAATTAGTATTTATACTCTGCGTGCCCCCGCTTGCGCAATACGATCAATCATCACTCCAAGCAAAAGGATGGCAAGACCTGCCACAAACCCTTTGCCCTGTAATTCTGGCTTAGAGCCACCAACAATTACCAGATAGCCAAGACCACCTGCTCCAACGAAGCCACCAATAACAATAACGGCTAGAACATAGATCATCCCTTGATTTGCTGCTAGCAAAAGCGCCTTTTTCGCCGCGGGTATTTGCACTTTAGTAATAATTTGCATAGTTGTCGATCCCGCAGCAGTTGCCGCCTCAACAATAGTTATCGGAACTGATCTAATACCTTCACCAACAATTTTTACCACAATTGGTATCGAATAAATAATTCCAGTTGCAATCGCTGTAAATCGAGTAGGACCAAAGAGGCCCAGCATCGGAATTAGATAGACGAATGCCGGAAGAGTTTGTCCGGCATCTAAAAATGGTTTCAAAAAGTTATCTGCGCGCTCACTTCTGCCAATCCAAATACCCAAAACGATTCCGATTGACATTGTTAAAATCGTTGCAACTATTGTTTGAGTCAGAGTCACCATTGCATCATGCCAAACGCCAGATAAAACAATTAATAACATTAAAGCGGCAGAAAAAAGAGCAATCCGTACGCCACCGATTAGGAAAGCAATAATTGCCACCATCACAATAGTTAGAAACCATGGAGATTCGGCAAGTAGGTTCTCTAGCGGATTCAAAATTGCGATAGAGATGAAATCCTTAAAAGTAACGGTAAAGATAAAGAGATTTGTTGTGATCCATTCGGTTACTTTATTCGTACCGCTTGCAACACTTTCCGATAGATTAATATTTGTTGGCCAAATAGCTGCCCATAAAAATGTACGCGAGGCCCAAATTGCAATAATCGCAACTAAACCAGCTATGCCACGCTTAATGCGTTTTTGTTTAACCTCTTTGGCAGACGGCGGGATAAAACTAATCTGCACTTTGGCAGCAGCACTTGTGCTTCGATCTAATAAAATTGCCACAAAAACAACTGCGAGTCCAGCAACAAATCCTTCGCCAACATTTCTGATAATTAAAGCTTCTATAACTGGTATTCCAAGCCCAGGTGCACCGATAAGCGCGGCAATAACAACGAATGAGAGCGCGGCCATTACCGTCTGATTAATACCTAAAACAATCATCTGTTTTGCCATAGGAAGTTGAACTTTGGTCAGCAACTGTTTAGTTGTTGAACCCATGGAATTTGCCGCTTCAATTGGGGGAACACTTAGATTTCTAATAGCGTGAGATGTGATTCGAATAGCGATGGGAATGCTATAAACCATAGTTGCGATTGTCGCTGAGGCGGGCCCAATTAAAAAGAAAAGTGCAAGGGGAGCTAAATAAACAAGAGTCGGCAAAATCTGTGCCAAATCTAAAAGCGGGGTTAATATTTTTAAAACACGATCAGATAAACCAGCCCAGATTCCCAATGGAATTCCAATTGCCAGCGATAAAATAACAGCTGCAATTGTCATTGCTAACGTGTCCATAGTGAAAGTCCACATTCCAAGCGCACCACATGCAAACAGCAGTGAAGTTGCAAGAAGAGATGTGCGCCAATTACTTGTTACATAAACCAAAAAGGCAACAAAGGCAACAAAACCCAGCCAACCAATTACAGGTATTAATGAATTTGGCGCAGGAGTTGCAATTAGAGTTCTAATTATTTCAACAAATCCATTTACAAAGATTCGTATCGGGTTAAAAAAGTAAATAAATGCGCCGCTCTTTGTCCGATTACCTCTAATTGATGCTGCTGCTTCTCCAAAACTATGAGTAACAGAAGTATTTTGATAAAGCGGTATATCCAAAGTAGCGACTCCTTGGAAAATGCGCGAAAGCACAACCCACACAAAAATCAAAAATAAGAAAATTTTATATTTTTTGATCGCAAACTTGCTAAAGAAACCCGAAAACATTTACACGGTTCCAGAAATCAATCGCAAAACATCTTCACTTGTTACTATTCCTAGCGCTTTGCCATTATCAGTTACACGAACTGGTCGCATTTGATCGACAATAAGTGCGCAAGCATCACGGATAATCGTGTCGGCAGAGAGTTCTGGACCATCTAGTACTTCGCCCGACTTTGGCGGTCTAGCTAAATATCGAAGCGTTAACACGTGTGATTTGGCAACATCTCGGACAAAATCTGCAACATATTCATCGGCAGGATTTGCTACTAATTCTTCGGGTGTTCCAATTTGTACGAGGGCTCCATCGCGCATAATTGCAATGCGATCGCCAACTTTTACCGCCTCTGCTAAATCGTGGGTGATAAAGACCATGGTTTTGCCAAGTTCATGATGCAAGCGAATTACTTCGGCTTGCATATCGCGGCGAATAAGTGGATCAAGAGCGCTAAAAGGTTCATCTAAAAACATAATCTCAGGATCTACTGCTAATGCGCGCGCTAGGCCAACGCGCTGCTGCATTCCGCCCGAGAGTTGTTCTGGATATGCATGTGCATATCCCTGCAAACCAACGAGTTCGATTACCTCATTTGCACGGGCATAACGTTTATCTTTCTTAATTCCATTTATTTCAAGGCTATAAGCAATATTGTCAATGACTTTTCGGTGCGGCAGTAAGCCAAAGTGCTGGAAAACCATTGAAAACTTTGTTTTGCGCAACTCACGCAACCTTTTAATATCGGCCTTTAAAATATCTTCGTCACCAAAAAATAAATTTCCAGATGTTGGCTCAATTAGTCGAGTCATGCAACGCACAAGAGTTGATTTCCCAGAACCAGATAAACCCATGACCACGAAAACTTCGCCAGGGGTTACATCAAATGAAACATCCCGAACCGCAATTGTGTTTCCAGTTTTTGCGCGCAAATCGGAGCGTGAGAGTTTGGAATCTTCCGACCCTATAATTTTATCGGCGTTAGGCCCAAAAGCCTTCCACATATTTCGAACAGAAATCATCGGTGAAGAAGAACTCATAGATTCAATCCTCAATTCTCCAGTGGATCGGCAAACCAACCTGAGCGCGCAGGCTTATTGTTAGTCCAAATGTGCTTTATTTCAAGGTATTCATGCAAACCGGCTTCGCCTAATTCGCGACCAACGCCTGATGCTTTAAATCCTCCCCATTCGGCTTGTGGGCGATAAGGACCGTAATCATTTACCCAAATAGTTCCGTGGCGCAACGCCGCTGCAACTTTATTTGCAATATCTGCATCATTACACCAAAGCGCACCCGATAAACCATAAATTGTGTCATTTCCTAACTTGATTGCTTCATCGACTGTATCAAAAACTTCAACAGTCATAATTGGTCCAAAAGATTCCTCTTGTACGCAATACATTTTTGTCGTGCAATTATCTAAAACTGTTGGCCTGAAATACCAGCCATTTTTCAAATCCGCACTCATATCACGAACACCACCAGTTAAAACTCTTGCGCCATCGGCAATCGCTCGTTTCATGTATTGCTCAATTTTTTCTAAGTGGGCTTTGCTAATTAATGGGCCCGTTTCGGCAGCTGGGTCATTCGGGCCACCAAGTCGAATTGCCTTCGCTCTTTTTACAATTTGACCTACAACTTGATCGTGAATGCTTCGCTCGACAATTAACCGAGTACCAGCAGAGCAGACTTGACCCGAGTGCAAGAAAGCTGCGGTAACGGCGTTATCAATTGCCGCATCTAGATTTGAATTCGCAAAAATAATATTAGGATTTTTACCACCTAATTCAAGTGCAACTTTCTTAACACTTTGTGCCGCGGTTGCCATGATTGCCTTTCCCGTGGCAAGCCCGCCAGTAAATGAGACTAAGTCAACGCGTGGATCTTCGATCAACGGAGCACCCACGATTGTTCCGGCTCCTAAAATTAAATTTGCGACACCTGCTGGCGTTCCAGCCTCCTCCAATAATTTCATTAAATAAATCGCGCTTGATGGTGTTAGCTCACTTGGTTTAACAATAAAGCTACAGCCGGCAATTAGAGCTGGGGCAACTTTCCAAGAAATTTGTAAAAGTGGATAATTCCAAGGACCAATAAGTGCGCAGACACCGACGGCTTCATGGGTAATTTTACTTGTAATATTTTCAGAACCAACATCTACGCTGCGGTCGCTTAACGTGTGGCCCAGCTTTGCAAAATGGCGAAAAGTTGCAGCAACATCGGCAACGTCATAGCGCGCTTCAATTAATCTTTTAGCGGTATCGCCACTTTCTAGGGCGGCAATTATTTCGCAATCACGATCAAGTAAATCTGCAATCTTGGAAACTAAGTCGCAACGAGCCTGCATGCTCCACGAGGAGAAAACTCCAGCGTCAAAAGATTCGCGGGCAGCTGCAATTGCATCACGTGCATCATTTGGTGTTGCCTCGCAAACTTGGGCGACGAGTGAACCGTCGTGCGGACTGCGAATTTCGCGTACACCACCATCACTTGCCCCGCGCCACGTACCATTTATGTAGAGCGTACTTGGGTGCATTTACTTAATCTAGTTCACTCTTCCGTTTTGCAACAAAATCGGTTAAGCCCTCAAGAATTGAACCATCCATTTCAGGTTTTTCATACTCTTCCAGCTTCTTTTTCCAAATTTCTTCGGCGCGAGCGCGGGTATCGCGAGCTCCTAAGCGCTTCCAGCGCTCGTAGTTATCGCTATTGGTGAGAAATGGTCGATAGAAGCAATTTCGAAAACGCTCCATCGTGTGCGCTGCCCCTAGGAAGTGGCCACCGTGCCCAACTTCTAGGTGGGCATCAAATGCCAGAGACTCATCGTTGAATTCAAGAGGTGTGAACTCAACCATTAAACTTTGCAAAATTTCAATGTCGACAATGAATTTGTCATAAGAAGAGACCAGCCCACCTTCCAGCCAGCCAGCAGTATGCATGACCCAGTTAGTGCCAGATAAAAATGTTGGCATCATGGTCATCATTGTTTGATAAGCAGATTGTGCATCAACTGTTTGCGACGAGTTAAGTCCCCCACCACCACGAAATGGCAAGTTAAAACTACGTGCAATTTGACCAGTGCAGAGCAAGCCAATTCCTGATTCAGGTGTACCAAATTGAGGCGACCCCGATTGCATATCAATATTGGAAAGAAATGAACCAAAGACAACAGGAGTTCCGGGATTAATTACTTGAGCGAGCGCAATTCCAGTTAGCGCTTCTGCAATTTGTTGTGCCAGTGTTGCAGGAATTGTTACTGGACTCATTGCGCCCATCAGTAAGAATGGTGTCGGAACTACTGGTTGACCGGCCAACGCGTACTCTCGTAATGAATCAAGCATTCGATCATCCCAGCGAAGCGGCGAATTACAATTTACAAGTGAGATGAGTGCCGGCGTATCAACGATGGCTTTTCGGCCACCATGGATGATTTCAGCCATTGCGATTACATCTTTTGCATTTTCGGGTGTTACAACGTTACCCATAAAGAATTTATCGGTCAGTGTTGCTGCAGCAAATGCCATATCTAAATGTCGTGAGTCAAGTGATAAGTCATTTGGTTCGCATACGACTCCACCGACGCTATCGAGGGCATCAAATGATTGTGCTAGTTTGCAAAAATTTTCATAATCTTTAAATGAAGCATCGCGGCGAACATCGCCCTCCCGAACAAATGGTGGACCGTAAACTCCGCCAAAGACCATGGAATCACCACCGATGTGTACATTGTTCTTTGGATTACGAGCGCGTAAATCAAATTCGCGTGGCGCTTTTGCTACTTGAGCCAAAATCCAATCAGGATCGAACTTAACATTTTCACCAATTACTTCGCAGCCTGCTTCGCGCAACATATCTACTGCCCACGGACTCATAAACTCGATACCGATTTCCGAGACTATGCGTCGCCAACCTTTAGTTAAGATGGCCATAGATTCTTGACTCAAAATCTCATAGCGCGGCATCTTGTTCAGAAACACGTCAAACCTCCTGGGTGTGGCTCTTGACCGAAAGCATCTCACGAGAATACACTAAGAATATGGAACAAGTGTTCCATATTATGAAACCTTTTAGGGACCTTAGAGTATGAGCAAAAGTGAACTCGCTACCGGCACCCAAGCCGTTGACCGGGCGAGTACTTTGCTGGTAAATATTTTGGGAGCAACAACACCTATCTATCTCAGCGCACTTGCCAAAGCGCACGATTTACCTAAGAGTACAACTTCGCGAATTCTTGCCGCTCTTGAGCGAGCCGGTTTAATTCAACGAGATCGCAATGGTGCATTTTTAGCAGGACACATACTTACATCTTTTGCGCGCGAGCAAAATCAAGATTCGGTTCTAGTCACTCGCATGCGTCCTGTTTTGGAAATGCTTTCAGCTAAGACGGGTGAGACTTCAAATTTGGCAATTCCTGGAAATGGTTTTATCAGCCTAATCGACCAAGTCGATGGCCAATATTTATTAGGCGCAACAAATTGGGTTGGCAAACAAGTTCCTTATCACGCATCAGCACTTGGAAAAATTCTGCTTGCTTATTCCACCATTCCAATTCCCGTTGGCCGCTTGGATCGCTTAACCGAAAAAACTATTACTTCGCGTGTTCGTCTGTTGCAAGAATTAGAACAAGTTCGCAAAAATGGTTTTGCAATAATTATTGATGAACTAGAAATTGGTTTGGTTGCCGTAGCGGCCCCTGTTCGCGAATTAGATGGTCACGTCATTGGTGCAATTTCGGTTTCCGGTCCAGCTTCGCGTCTTAATCAAAAATTGCTACGCGAAATTGGCGAAATGATTATCTCTGAAATAGAAGATTTACAAGCTAACAACTTAAGTAGCAAACCACAAAAGAAAAGAAAGGTCGGCGCAGCATGACACATGAAGAGATAATCAAAGCCCTCTTTGAGCAGACACTGGTTGGCAATGCCCCTGCCGTACTCGAACTGACACAACAGGGTTTGGACGAAGGTATGACGCCTAGCGCAATTCTCTATGAAGCCTTGATTCCTTCGCTAGAAGAAGTTGGCGCACGATTTGAACGTGGTGATTACTTTGTTCCTGAAATGCTAATTGCTGGTAAAGCCATGTCTGGTGCGTTAAATCTGCTGCGCCCACTCCTTGCTGAAACTGGGGCTGAAACTGTTGGTACCTACGTGATGGGAACAGTTAAAGGCGATGTGCACGATATAGGTAAGAACTTGGTAAATATTATGTTGGAGGGCGCTGGTTTTAAAGTTATCGATCTTGGCGTTCAAACCGCACCCGAAAAATTCATTGCAGCAATTATTGAACACCAACCAGATATTGTTGGAATGTCGGCATTCTTAACAACAACAATGCCGATGTTTAAAGTCAATATCCACGAAATTACTAAAGCTGGTTTGCGCGACAAAGTAATTATCATGGTTGGTGGCGCACCTGTTACTCAAGAATATGCCGACGTTGTTGGAGCAGATGGTTTTGCTGCCGATGCATCCACCGCCGTGCGAGTAGCAAAAGATTTGATTCAAAAGAAGCGCGTGCTACTTAATGCCTAAATTACTTCCTCTGATAGAACATGCGCTAAAAAAACCCATATGGGATTGTCGTATGTGCGGCCAATGCGTGTTGCACTCAACTGGAATGGTCTGCCCAATGACTTGTCCAAAAACTATGCGCAATGGCCCGTGCGGTGGTGTTCGCGAAAATGGTAATTGTGAAGTAAAGCCTGAAATGCAATGCATTTGGGTGAAAGCCTATGAACGTAAGGAATCTTTACCGCTTCCCCAATCATGGCGCGACCATTACAACGACTTACGCCCGCCCGTTGATATGCAATTGCAAGGAACTTCGTCTTGGATTAATTTAGTTACCAAACGCGACAGGCAAGTTCCGGCAGGTTGGAAAGCAAACGAGAATGTCTAAACTGCGCGAAGCGCTAGAAAATACTAATGAGTTAGTTTTTACTGCAGAATTTCCAAGTCTTGATAGTGGCGGAATGGATGCGGTTAAAGGCAACGTTGAACGCTTGGCTCCTTGGTTTATTGCAGTAAACGCAACTGATAACACATCAGCTCATGCCCATGCTTCAAATCTTTCAATTGCAATTGCGATGAAAATGCATGGTCTTGAACCAATTATGCAAATTGTTTGTCGTGATAAAAACCGCATTGCAATTCAAGCAGATATGGCTGGGGCAAACCTTCATGGAATAGAAAATATCTCCCTCCTTACTGGCGATGATGTAACTGCGGGAGATGAGCCGGAGGCTCGCCGGGTCTTTGATTTAGATGGCCCACAAGCAATTAATGTAGCTTCGGTTCTAAATAACGGCACTTATTTATCAGGGCGAAAATTAAGCCCAGCACCTAATTTTTATATAAGTGCAGCTGAAAATCCATACGCCCCTCCGCACGATTATCGAATTGAGCGTGCCTTGAAAAAAGCGCGCGCAGGAGCACGATATTTACAATTACAAATCGGTTATCAGCCAGATCGGTTGGAGAAGTTTTGTAAAGGGGTTGCCGAAACAGTTCCAGAGTTGCACTTGCTTCCAACTATAATATTATTTAAAAGTGCAAGGCCACTAAATTACATGAACGATAAAGTCCCCGGAATTGATGTACCGCGTGAAATAATTGAGCGAGTGGAAAAATCTACTGACCAAGGCGAGGCCGCCTATCAATTAGCGCTCCAACAGTGCCAAGAAGCACTTGCTCTGCCAGGAGTTCGAGGGCTACATATCACCGATTTCCGTCATGATGAAACACTCGTTAGATTAATGTCTGATCTCGGTCGCAAAAGCAAATAATTAGGAGCCTTGTCCATGCATACATTAATTAAGTCCGCATCAAAGACAGTAACTATTGGGCACGACCAACCGTTTTGTATTATTGGCGAGCGCATCAATCCAACTGGGCGCAAGAAGTATCAAATGCAATTACGTGCAGGTGACCTTTCTGCAATTGCAACCGATGTTCACGCTCAAGTTGCCGGCGGTGCCGACCTGCTCGATGTAAATATGGGTGTGCCACTAACCGATGAGCCAGCACTCCTTGCTGCAGCTATAAAAATGATTCAAGGAATTACTGATTTACCAATTTGTATTGACTCTTCCATAATTGAAGCCTTACAAGCAGGACTTGAAGTCTACCAAGGTAAAGCACTGGTTAACAGCATGACGGGTGAAGATGATCGTATGGAATTAATTTTGCCGCTAATTAAAAAACATGACGCAGCAATTATCGCCCTGCCAAATGATGAAACTGGAATTCCAGCAACAACACAAGAGCGCATGGTAATAACAGAGAAAATTATGCGTGCCGTAGAAAAACACGGAATCTCTTTGGAAAATTTGGTAATCGATCCATTGGCAATGACCGTTGGTGCGGACCCAGAAGCTGTGAAAATTACGTTAGAAACTATTTATTTAATCCGCGAGAAATGGGGTTTAAATATGACCCTTGGCGCATCAAATACTTCATTTGGTCTGCCTAATCGCCATGCGCTTAATTCAGCATTCTTACCTGCTGCCATGTCGCACGGTTTAACTTCTGCTGTTATGGATGCACGAACACCTAGAATTGTTGAATCCGTACGCGCTGCTGATCTATTACTGGGCCTTGATCCTTGGGGTACCAATTGGATTACTCGTTGGCGCGCAGAAGAGGCCAAGAAAGCGCAGGCTTAATAATTAGTAAAAAAGAGCTTGATCCATCCCTTGTTCCAGTGCACGATGGAACCGGTCGCATCAAACTCTCTTTTCGAGTTCTAGAAAAAGATGGCACCATTGCAAGTGAGCGCGCAGTAACTGTTCCTACTGGAGTTAGCGCTTTTGATGCGGCTTCTTGGAATGGTGTTGCAATTGATTCGACTTGTGGTGGTTATGGAACATGTAAAAAATGTCGCGTCAAGATTACCGATGGCGATATTGCACCTTCAAAATTAGATTTTCGTGCCTTTACAGAAAGCGAAATTAAAGATGGTTGGCGTTTAGCCTGTTTAGTACGGGCAGATCGCAATACAACTATTGATGTACCGCCACTTACAACTCGGCCAAAAGCTGCAACTGTTGGTGTTGGTCGTCAAGTTATTTTACGCCCAGCAGTTCAGAAACGTTATGTTGAATTAGCAGATCCATCCCTGCATGACCAGCGCACCGACATTGTGCGCCTATTTGATGCCATCGAAGATATCGAAGCCACAGTCTCACTTGATGCAATGCGTAACCTGCCCCGAGTTTTGCGTTCTTCTTACTACAAAGTAACTGCCGTTTTTGTAGATCAAGAATTAATCGATGTTGAAGCCGGCGACACAACTGCAATTCGTTATGGAATCGCATACGACTTAGGCACAACAACCGTGGTTGCCACATTGTTAGATTTGGAATCTGGCACGCCAATGTCAGTTAAATCTATGCTTAATAAGCAACAACCTTTTGGGGCCGATGTAATTTCACGCATTAGTGCAACGATGATGGATCCTGCTGCTCTTGATAAATTACGTAGTTTAGCCCAGCAGACTTTAGCCGAATTAACGCAAGAAGTTTGCACAGAAGCGGGCATAAATCCGTTGCACGTTTACGAAGTTGCACTAGCAGGAAATGCAACGATGACTCAACTTGTTTTGGGAATTGATCCAGAACCACTAGGCGTTGCTCCCTTTATTATGGCCAGCGCATCTTTTCCTGATGTGCAAGCCAGCGAATTGGGAATTTCAATTCACCCACGCGCAAAAGCTTTAATCATGCCATCCCTTGGAGCATATGTCGGTGGCGACATTGTGGCTGGCGCACTCGCATCTGGAATGGATCGTGACAAGCGCCTTAGATTATTTATCGATGTTGGCACAAATTGTGAAATTATTTTAGGCGATGGTGAAAAGATTTTGGCGACCGCTGCCCCTGCTGGACCTGCCTTTGAAGCCGCTTCCATTAAGTGTGGCGTTCGCGCAGCAGCGGGTGCAATTGAGACTGTAAAAATTATTGATGGTGAAATTGTTATTGGAACTATTGAAGATACCAAAGCAATTGGAATTTGTGGCTCGGGATTAGTCGATGCATGTGCAGTTCTTGTCCAAGTTGGTTTACTAGATCACTCTGGTCGTTTTGTCTCTGATGAAGTAGCAAAAGAAATTTCACCACAGTTATATTCACGCCTGGTAACTCGCGAAGGCGAGCGAGTCTTCGTACTTTCATGGAGCGCGCAAGTTGGCGATGCCAATGATTCGGTATTTTTAACTCAGCGCGATGTGCGTGAATTACAATTTGCAAAGGCAGCGATTGCAACGGGTTGGGACTTATTACTCGATGAATTTGGCGTTGCTGAAATCGATATTCAACAAGTCTTGCTAGCTGGCTCATTTGGTTCTTATCTATCGCCAGCATCAGCAATTAAAATTGGCTTAGTGCCAAAATTGCCGGTAATGCGCATAGTTTCGGCTGGAAATGTCGCTGGTGAAGGGGCGAAAATGGTCTTGCTTTCGGCGCAAGAGCGCAATGGTGCAAATGCGCTGCTAGATGAAATTGATTACATTGAATTATCGGATCGCCCAGATTTCAACGATCGCTTCTTTGAGCGCCTCTCATTCCCAAAGTAGTGCCATGAACATCGGAGTTATTGCTTGCGGCGCGATTGCCACACATGTTGCTTCAATCCAATCTCTGCGAAACTTGGATTTAACTATCTATCCGCTCCCACCTTTGCTGCACAATCAGCCTGCAAAAATAGCGGGCGAAGTTGAAACTCTTCTAATGGAAATTAAAGATAAGCATTCCAAAATTGTTGTGGCATATGCTGACTGTGGCACTTATGGCGCACTCGATGCTGTTATCGTGCGATACGGAATCAAGCGCTTGGGTGGAAATCACTGCTATGACATTTTTGCTGGGGAAAAAGAGATTGCTTCTATTATGGAAAAAGATGCCGGAACTTATTTTCTAACAGATTTTCTTGTCAAGAGTTTCCAGCGCAGCGTAATGGTTGAACTTGGCTTAGCTAAACACCCAGAATTGCGCGATGACTATTTTCAACATTACAACAAAGTTATTTGGTTGGCACAAAATCCAACTCCCGAATTAGAAAAACTTGCTCGTGAAGCTGCATCACTCATCCAATTACCACTTGAGATTCAAGTTGTTGGTGAAACTGGCCTTGAAAAGCAATTGCTGGAATTACTTAGCTGATTCCAGCTCCATTGCTTTAAGAACTATCGGAGATAACTTCTTTCGATTAACATCCTTAAATAAACGCTCGCGCATCTGCGATGTCCAGAACTGCACTAAATGGTGTGCGACTTCAATTTCAGGGGCCGCCCCTGCCGGAATATTTGCCGCAATCTGATTAGCCATGCGAATAATCGATTCAAGCTCTGAGTCCCCAGAAATATGATGCTCGCGAATTACTTGTGGCCCATGTTCACTGGGCGATATTTCAACGGCAGTTACTTTATATTCAGGACAATTTGTGGCCCAATCCGAATAATCGGTTGTAATAACGTTGGCACCACTTTCTGGGAAATGAAAAGTTGTATAGACCACGCCAGCAGGAACGCTCTGCGTTATATGCGCTTTAAGAACTGTCTCTCCTGCGCGCGAAGAAAGTTTGACCCATGAACCTTCTTTAATCCCACGCAATTCGGCATCAGATTCGTGAATATCTAAAATATCTTCGCTATGCCAAATCATATTTTCGGTCCGCCGCGTTTGTGCTCCAACGTTGTACTGGCTCAAAATACGACCTGTTGTTAATAGCAGTGGGAATTTACGGGTTGATTTTTCATCGGTTGGAACATAGGTAGTTTTCATAAATTTACCTTCTCCACGCACAAATTGTTCAATATGCATGGTTGGGGTTCCATCTGGCGCACTTTCATTACACGGCCACTGAATGCTTCCAACTTTATCGAGGTGTGCAAAAGAAACCCCAGCAAAAGTTGGCGTGGTGGCTGCAATTTCATCCATTATCTCAGATGCACTCTCGTAGCACATTTGATAACCCATCGCAATAGATAGATCGCAAGTAACTTGGTACTCACTCTTACCTGTCTTTGACGCCATAACTGGGCGGACCCGATTGATTCGGCGTTCGGCATTAGTAAATGTTCCATCTTTTTCCAAAAATGAAGTTCCCGGCAAAAATACGTGTGCAAATTTCGAAGTTTCGTTTAGAAATAAATCTTGAACAATGACCATTTCCATTGCCCGAAGCGCTGCGTGCACATGCGTTGTATTTGGATCGGATTGTGCAATATCTTCACCTTGTACATAAAGCCCAAGAAACTTCTTACCGAGGGCGGAATCAAACATGTTTGGGATACGCAAGCCAGGTTCGGCTCGCAAAACCACGCCCCATTTTTTATTATAAATTTCACGCACTTGTGCCCCAGAAATATGTCGATAACCGGGCAATTCATGCGGAAAAGAGCCCATATCGCATGAGCCTTGCACATTGTTTTGACCACGAAGTGGATTTACTCCAACACCTAACCGACCAATATTTCCGGTCGCCATTGCTAAATTAGCAATTCCCATGACCATGGTTGAACCTTGGCTGTGTTCGGTAACTCCTAAACCGTAATAAATTGCCGCATTCGGAAGCGTTGCAAATAGCCTTGCAGCTGCTCGTAACTGCGTAGCAGGTACCCGCGTGATACTTTCTAAATTTTCTGGACTATTTTCCGGCAAACGAATGAAGCTCTCCCATTGGGCAAAAGATTCTAAATCACAGCGTTTATTTACAAAATCGCGATCAATAAGATTTTCCATTGCAATAACATGAGCTAAAGCGTTAATGACAGCGACGTTGGTTCCGGGTAAAAGTTGCAAGTGATGCACAGCTTCAATATGTGCTGATTTAACTGTTTCAGTAACGCGTGGATCGACCACAATTAATTTGGCGCCACGACGAATTGCTTGTTTCATACGGGAGGCAAAAACAGGGTGTGCGGCGGCAGGATTAGCACCAATGACCATAATAACATCGGCGTATTCCACGGATTCAAAATCTTGAGTACCGGCTGATGTTCCAAAAGTTTTACCAAGTCCATAACCTGTTGGCGAATGGCAAACCCGCGCACAAGTATC
>Ga0209702_10003216_pt1 | contig 26215 bp, 25 predicted proteins | sample FRY01_FD_187210 | JGI IMG/M metagenome (GOLD analysis project Ga0209702, IMG submission 187210) | Freshwater microbial communities from Lake Fryxell liftoff mats and glacier meltwater in Antarctica - FRY-01 (SPAdes) (version 2) | ecosystem: Environmental > Aquatic > Freshwater > Ice > Glacier... | reverse complement strand
AAGGTGGTCACATGTTTATAGTAAATTCCGTGTAAACCTTTTCCCGACCCCGAAGGTGGTCGTATGTATTCAAAGTTCCCACATACGACCACCTTCGGGGTCGATTTTTCAGCGAAATCTGATCCTCTATAAATATACGACCACCTTCGGGGTCTAAATATAAAATCTTTATCTGACACTAGTCATTCTCCACTCTCCATTTTCACTTATCAATTCTCAACTTTCAATTAATTCTTCGTTTTATTAAACTCAGAAGTACTATGAAATTCAACATCTGGAAAATCACGCTTTGCAAGATTTAATGTCCAATCGTTATCAGCCAAAAATACTGGATTCCCATCCTTATCAGTTGCAATATGATGATGTCTCCGTTGAGTTATTTCATTGATAATTTTCTTGTCTTTGGAGGTCATCCAGCTTGATTTCTTAAAGGTAAGTGGCCTGAATGCACATTTTGCACCATATTCATGCTGAAGTCTGAAGACTATTACCTCATATTGAAGTTCTCCTACAGTACCGATGATTTTACGATTACCAGGCTGCTGAACAAACAATTGAGCCACGCCCTCTTCAGTTAATTGTTGTAATCCTTTTTCGAGTTGCTTGGATTTTAACGGGTCGCGGTTTTCAACTTCCTTGAAGATTTCTGGGGAGAAGCTTGGTATACCCTTGAACTGTAATTGTTCACCTTCGGTGAGCGTATCACCAATTTTGAAGTTTCCGCTGTCATAAAGTCCCACAACATCTCCCGGCCATGCTTCTTCCACCAGACTTTTTTCATTTGCCATGAAATCTACAGGATTAGAGAACTTTAATTTTTTATTTAGCCGGGTATGATAAAAGAATTTATTACGCTCAAACTTACCCGAACATATCCTTAAAAACGCAATTCTGTCGCGGTGATTGGGATCAAGGTTTGCATGGATTTTAAATACAAAGCCAGTAAAGTTCTTTTCATTGGCCAAAACCATCCTTTCATTGGCCTCACGGCTCTTCGGACTTGGTGCAATGGCGACAAAAGTGTCAAGTAATTCGCGAATCCCGAAATTATTGATTGCGCTTCCAAAGAAAACAGGAGCCAAGAGACCTTCCAGATAAAGTTCCTTATCCAAGTTTCCATAAACTCCATCAACAAGTTCTAGGTCATCTTGCAAGATTTTAAGTTCTTTAGGCTGTAGAAATTGGATAAGTTGAGGATCATTAAGATCTTTAACCTGTATTACCGGTTCGTTGATCTTTGATTTATCAGGTTTAAACAAGTTGAGTTGCTTGTCAAATATGTTGTATACCCCTTTGAAATTATAACCTTGCCCGATTGGCCAAGAGAGCGGACAAACACTGATATTTAAATTCTTCTCAAGTTCATCCAGAAGTTCAAAGGTGTCTTTTCCTTCGCGGTCAAGCTTATTTACGAATATGATGACCGGAGTATTTCGCATCCTGCAGACATCCATTAGCTTTTGGGTTTGCTCTTCCACACCCTTTACGCTATCGACAACAAGAATAACACTATCTACCGCAGATAAAGTACGATAAGTGTCTTCTGCAAAATCCTTATGACCTGGCGTATCGAGAATATTTATTCGTTTTCCACTATATTCAAAACCCATTACGGAAGTGGCTACAGAAATACCCCTTTGCTTTTCAATTTCCATGAAATCGGACGTGCTGCTTTGATTTGCTTTATTCCGTTTTACGGTACCTGCAGTGTTGATTGCTCCCCCAAATAATAGAAATTTTTCTGTTAATGTAGTTTTTCCAGCATCTGGGTGACTAATAATGGCAAAGGTTTTTCGCTTTTCTATTTCTGGGTTGAGCATATGTATAAAAAGGAGAGTGTTTGGATTAAGAGGGTAGATTTAGAGATATCAGAAGGATACCATAGTTTTTCATCGTTTTGCAAAGATAATAATATTTCAAGTAACCCTGTCAGCCTTTAAAAGGCTGACAGGGTTACAAAGGCTGACACGGTTACAAAGATCGACAGGGTTATCATACTTTGATGAAGACCTCAGTTGCGCCGTATCCAAATTTTTCCTTATGTGCATCCATAAACGTTTTAACCTGTGCATGCTTGCTGATGATTTTATATATTTCGTTTCTTAATATACCATTTCCTGAGCCATGAATAAAAATGAGAGAAGGTAGTTTATGAACAATTGCCGCATCAAGAGATTTTCGGAAATAGTTGATTTGGATATCGAGTATTTCTGAACTGCTCAAGAACTGATAATCATCCCGTAGTTTTTCAATATGCAGGTCTATTTCTTTTGCCGGCTTTTCTATTTCAATTATTGCTGCCGCAGGCCTGAAAAAGCTTTCTTTTAATTTTTCAGGATCTATGATAGGTTCCTGACTGTCAAGCTGTATCATCCATGCGGCTTGTTCAATTAATTTATGTTGCTTTTTGGCTCCAGAAAAATCTTTGGCTTTGAATTTTTCTGAAAATCCTATAGGATTTTGCATCTCTTCATTTCCCTGGCTGTATAAAAGCATTTGAATATGAAATTCGGGCCAAAGATCGAGCTCATTTAAAGAACCTGAATAGACCTGAATTGCCGAATGAGACTTTAAAACACCTGCATATTCACCTTTAAACTGATTCTTTTTCTGGGAATTTAAAGTGAAAAGCAATTGCCACGAACTGGAATTGATTAGTTGGAAATGAACTACTGAGGGACTTCTTTTATCAGGACTAAGGGCAAGAAATATACCCTTAGAATCAAATTGTGCAGCGTTCTGATCAGAAAGGTTTTCAGATTTCAAATCATCAGAAACTTCAGATTTTCCATGTACATACGTAACCTGATTAGCCAAAACCGGAATTTCAAAACCATCATCGTCTGTTACAGCAATAGTGCTTTCGTCAATTATCCGTGTGATATAGCCTTCTCTTCGTTCGTTGACAAACCGAACGAATTCACCTAATTTATATTTCATATTTTGCGGATTTTGGCTGCCCGAGAAATGGGACATATACTTGCAAATCTATGAAAATTAAAAATCAGATGTCCGACAATCCTTGTTAAATCAAAAAATCCAAAAGCGGTTCATACATTTGTACTGTTTTAAATATTAGATTAATGAATACAGAACAGCCAAATAATCCACTTCATGGTAAAACCCTCGAAATGATTCTCATATATTTGGTAGATCAATATGGATGGGATAAACTGGGTAAACTAATCAGAATCAATTGTTTTATTGAAAATCCGGGTATTCCATCCAGTCTAAAATTTCTCAGGAAAACAGAATGGGCCCGTAAAAAAGTGGAAGAACTTTATGTAAAAGCCCTAGTCTGATAGTCCGAGATTTCATTCTGTTATTGATCAATTGTATATTTCCACCTCCCCCCTATAACGGACATGCCAGGTATTGAAATTATTAATCAATATATTGAGATTGATCCCTTGCTTTCACCGAATGGTGATGGACTAGGAAATGATTTTTTTACTATTATCCTGAGTTCCTTATAAAAGCTTGCTAGGATACTGTTTAAATTGAATAATTTTCTCTTGTTTTAGAAAGCAAGGTCTGTGTTTCTTCGGTCGGGCCAGCCCCGTATTGTGTAGTAGTTTTTGCGGCAGATTTAAAAGATATCGTGAAATTCATTTGCAAAAAGGTACAGCTGCCACCCGGGTTTATTTCAAATGGCTTTGGTCCTTTTGTTGGGCTGCCCCTCCCTATGATATACCGCTTAGCGTAAAATAAACCTTGCCGCAGGAGCTAGTTTCCGGCTACTGTTAATTTAAATGGAAGGCTATTTCTTGCCGGAACTAATCGAAGGAAAGGGCTGAACCGACCTATACTACACAGATATTGCTTTCAATAATCAAATTAATTGGCTACAGAGATTTGTTTGATCAATTTTAACCGTATCAGTTCAACTTTCATTATATCGATCTCGGGTTATTAAAAATATAAATAGGGGATATCTCATTCTTAAAAGATAACTTTAGGAATTTAATGATCTGCTATGTTTTCAACTGTCTGGCGAATTTCCTTTATTTCTTCATTTGATTACATTAAAATTTCGATATTTGAGATCTAAAATCAAATTATCATGTATAAACTAAAACTTACTATTTCAATTTTGGCAATTGCAGGTTTGCTCGCTGCTTGTAATCAAACTCAGGAATCTAAAGAGACTCCTGCAATTGATACACTTGCAATTGCACCAGCAGTTCCGGTTGCATTAAAAGATACAACAATCAATCATGCTTTTAAATGTTATGAAAATCTTAAAGATCTTCTTGTTACTTCAAATGCATCTGATGCGAAGATTGCAGCAGTAGAACTAGGATCAGCATTGCGCAAAATAAAAGGATCTGAGAATACAGCAATTTTAGCAGATAAAATTGCTGAAAGTACAGATTTGTCAATACAGCGTACCAGTTTTACTTTACTAAGTAATGATGTGATTACATTATTTAAACAATCTGAAATCTCTTCGGGTAGTATTTATGTCCAATATTGTCCGATGGCAAATGATGGAGAAGGTGGATATTGGCTTTCTTCGAAAGAGGAGATTATGAATCCTTATTATGGGGATGAGATGCTTCATTGTGGCGAGGTCAAGGAGACCATCGCAAAAAAGTAACTTTCATCTAAATAATGTATGAAATTGATTTCTGAAAATTTACGATCAGATTTCAAAATATTGCAGCCTGATTTTTATGCATGAAATGTTTTTTTAATTTTTTAACAAAAATATTGCAAATGCTTTGATGAAAATTAGTTCAAAAGCGCTCATAATTATTAGTTTTGTCTTTCAACTATTCGAATTATATGTCAGAATCAGCATCCTTAACAATAGGAGAACAAACTTACGAACTGCCAATCATTACTGGAACTGAAGGTGAAAAGGCCATCGATATTTCTAAACTTCGGGACGCAAGTGGATACATAACCCTTGATTCTGGATATAAAAATACAGGAGCAACCAAAAGTGCAATTACATTTTTGGATGGAGAAGAAGGAATATTAAAATACAGAGGCTATGGTATTGAAGAATTAGCAGAGAAATCTACTTTTATCGAAGTTGCCTATCTTCTGATTTATGGTGAATTGCCAAATCAAGCAAAACTTGATGCTTTTCAGGCAAGTATTTCAAGACATACATTGATTCATGAGGATATGAAGAAGTTTTTCGATGGTTTCCCATCAAAATCTCATCCTATGGGTCAGCTTTCATCCCTAATTTGCTCACTTTCTTCTTTTTATCCTGAATCTTTAAATGCTAAGCAAACTCCTGAAGAGCAAAATCTAACAATAATCAAGTTATTCGCAAAAATGACTACTGTGGTTTCTTGGATTTATAAGAAATCACTTGGACATCCGATTATATATCCACAGAATAGATTGGATTACGTAAGTAATTTTCTGAATATGACATTTGGTCAGCGTACCGAAGAGATTGATATTGATCCAGTAATAGTAAAGGCATTGAATGTTTTATTCATTCTCCATGCTGATCATGAACAAAATTGTTCAACTTCTACCGTTCGAATGGTGGGTTCATCAGACTGTAATTTATATGCTTCTATATCTGCGGGTATTTCAGCACTTTGGGGTCCATTACATGGTGGTGCTAACCAGGCAGTGATCGAGATGCTTGAGCAAATCAAGAATGATGGTGGCGATACTGATAAATGGATTAATAAGGCTAAAGATAAGAACGATGGTTTCCGTCTAATGGGATTTGGTCATCGCGTCTACAAAAATTTCGATCCTCGTGCAAAAATTATTAAAAAGGCATGTGATGAAATACTTGATAAGCTAGGAATTGATGATCCAGTTCTGGAAATTGCAAAGAAACTTGAAACAGCAGCCTTAAACGATCCTTATTTTGTTGATCGTAAGCTTTATCCAAATGTGGACTTTTACTCGGGGATTATTTACCGGGCTTTAGGTTTTCCTACTGATATGTTCACTGTGCTTTTTGCTTTAGGGCGTTTACCCGGATGGATTGCTCAATGGAAGGAAATGCGTGAGAATAAAGAGCCTATCGGCAGACCAAGACAAATTTATACAGGTGAGATAGTTCGTACATATGTTGAATTGAAAAACCGATAATAGGCTTAATTTTTTAAAAAAACTCCGATGGAAAAATTCCACGGATTTTTTTGTTCTTTTTCAAAGTTTAGTCCACACTTTTAAGAAAATTCTAACAAAATTTGGCGCCTTTTTATTATTACATTAATATTCCTGCAATAGTTGCAGATAGATAAGAGGCCAAGGTACCACAGATTAGTGCCCTCATGCCAAGCTTGGCAAGGTCTGTTCTTCTTTCAGGAGATAATTCACCAATTCCTCCAACCTGAATGGCTATAGAGCTGAAATTCGCAAATCCACATAAAGCAAAACTGGTGATCAGAATAGTTTTCGGATCCAATGTTTCTTTAATCTTTGCCAGATCTAAATAGGCTACAAATTCATTGATCACCATTTTAGTACCCATTAGCGAACCAGCTACTTGAATATCCTTGCCAGGAACGCCCATTGCGTATGCAAAAATTGAGAATAACGATCCAAGAATTTGGTTTAAACTAAGTGTCTGCAAATTGATCCCAATGAATGAAAGGGTCAATCCCAAACTATGTAGTCCATACCCAATTTTTCCTAGCACGAAATCAACCAGTGCGATAATTGCAATAAATCCAATCAGCATGGCAACAACATTTAAACCTACTTTTAATCCATCGCTGGCACCATGAGAAATTGCATCAACCAGATTGGCATTTGTTTTCTTGATTTCTAATGAAACCTTCCCTTTCGTTTCTGAGATCTCCGTTTCAGGCCATACAATTTTAGAAATTACCAGCGCTGCAGGTGCAGCCATTAAACTTGCAGCAATGAGATATTCTGCCGGTACACCTAAGGCAATATAAACAGCCATTACACCACCAGCGATACAGGCCATACTACCAGTCATGGAAGCTAATAATTCTGACATGGTCATGCCCTTTAAATAAGGCTTGATCATAATCTGTGCTTCTACTTGTCCAACAAAAGCACTGGCTACATTGGAAAGTGCTTCAGAACCTGAAACTCCCATTAATTTATAAACGATGTATGCTATGAACTTTACGACACGCTGCATGATACCCAGATAATAGGCAACACTAACTAATACTGCAACAAAAATTATTGTTGGAATGATATTAAAGAAAAAAATAAATTCATTTCCATTCCCAAATGCCTTACTCATATTGGCGGTATTGACTAGCGGACCAAATACAAATGCTGCTCCTGCTTGTGAAAAGTTCAGAATCTCTGTAACTGCATTGCCAAGCCAAGCGAAAATGCTTTTACCAATTGGGATTTTTAAGATAAATATAGCTAGAGAGAGCTGTATAGCTAAACCGGAAATTACCAGCCTATAATTGATTGCTTTTCTATTATTGGACATCAGAAAGGCAATGCCAAAAATCAAAACAACGCCAATTAGTCCCGTAAATCTCTCCATAAGAAAATTAAATTCTGATTAAATGTGAAATTTAGAAATAAGAATTCGAATTAATGCTTTTTTAAGAAAATTATGAGGATTTTCTTCTTGAAAGTTCATCACGTATTTTTGCAGCCTTTTCATAGGCCTCATCAGCTAAAGCATCCTTTAACTTTACCTTTAATTCATCTTCTGAAAGAGAGCTGAAATTGATTGGAGTAGAGGATGCTTTTTCTTCAGTTGGAGATTCAATATTCTCAAGAAATACAAATTCATTGCCTTCAATTACGATCCCTGCAGTTGCTAAAATAAATTCATAAGTATATATTGGACAATCAAAACGCACAGCCAAGGCTATTGCATCAGATGTTCTAGCATCAATCTCAGATGTTTTTTTACCATCAGAACAAATCAGTTTAGCAAAAAAGATACCATCAACAAGATTATAAATAATAACCTCTTGAATGTTTATATTGTATGAACCTGCCAGCGATTTAAATAAATCATGGGTAAGAGGCCGACTAGGAGTCATCTTCTCGATTTCAATTGCAATAGCCTGTGCTTCAAAAGCTCCAATAATAATAGGAAGTCTACGACGGCCATTAATTTCTCCCAGAACAAGTGCGTACGCTCCCGACTGGGTTTGGCTGTAAGAAAGGCCTACGATATCTAGTTTTATTTTCTTCATTATTTAGCTAAAAATCAATGGAGCTCAAATTTGTGCACCGGAGATTAAGAATTTGATTTATAAGCCTTGATTGCCTCTATTAATTTAGGAACTACCTCAAATGCGTCTCCAACAATTCCGTAATCTGCTACCTTGAAAAATGGAGCCTCGGCATCTTTGTTGATTACAACGATAGTTTTAGAAGAACTTACTCCTGCAAGATGCTGTATTGCCCCTGAAATACCAATTGCAATATAAAGATTTGGACTGACTGCAATACCTGTCTGTCCAACATGTTCTTCATGAGGGCGCCATCCTGCATCGGAAATTGGTTTAGAACAAGCTGTTGCAGCGCCTAATATAGAGGCTAATTCTTCTATCATTCCCCAGTTTTCAGGGCCTTTCATTCCACGACCTGCCGAAACTACAAGTTCGGCATCGGGAAGTGCAATTTTATCGCTTGCTCTTACGATGTCAGAGATCATAGTACGGAAATCAGATTCCTTGAATTCAGGAGTAAAATCTTCAACTCTACCAGTTGATCCGCTTTCTTTGACTTGATATGAATTCGGATTTAATGTGATAACTTTAATTGCGGCGACTAGTTCTACGGTTGCAAAGGCCTTTCCAGAAAAAGCTGTTTTTTTAATCAAAAACTTATTGTTTTCAATTTCGGGCAATTCAATAGCTGAATCAGCAAGACCAGCCTTTAGTTTAACAGCTACCCGAGGTGCAAGACCCTTAGCACTGAACGTGTTAGAAAAAACAATTACGGTGGAACCTTCTTTTTTGGCTGCTTCAGCAATAATTGATGCATAAGCTTGATTGACAAATGACTTTAATTTATCATTTGATACGTTAAGCACTTTTGTAGCGCCATATTTTCCCAGACTGATCAGATTATCCTGACTTACATTGCCAATTGAAATGGCGATCAAATCTGTTTTTAACTGTTCTGCAACCGCATGGGCATAGGAAACTACCTCAAAGATAGATTTCTTAAATTTGCCCTCTGCATTTTCTACATATACTAAAACTGACATATTATCTTCTTTATAGCCTTATAGCCTTATTGAATTTATTATAGCGTTAAATAACTTTGGATTTGGAATGTAACAATTCAACCAATTTCTCTGTTTCATCTACACCAAGCATGGTAACAGAGCCGCGGGCTGCAGGTATCGAATAGGATTTGAAATCAACCAGTTTTTCAACAGCCGAAGCTTCAATTACTTCCAAAGGTTTTGTTCTTGCCGACATAATGCCACGCATGTTAGGAATCTTAGGCTCAGAAACACCTTCTGCACAACTTGCAACAAAAGGGAACGAAACTGTGAGCATTTCCTTACCGCCTTCAATTTCACGTACAAGACTAGCTTGATTACCATCAATGTCTAATTTTTTGATAATTGAAATGGAAGGAATCTCCATAAACTCCCCAATCATAGAAGCAACCTGAGATCCATTGTAATCAATGGATTCTCTGCCTGTTAGAATCATTGCAAAGTTCTTGTCTTTGGCATAATCAGCAATTTGTGCTGCAACAAAATAAGCGTCGCGTGGTGCTGCATTAATCCTTACAGCATCATCAGCACCAATTGCAAGAGCTTTTCTTATCGTTGGTTCAGAACTGGCCTCTCCAACATGTATGATGGTCACTGTACCTTTTCCACCTTCAATTAACTCAATAGCACGAGCTAGCGCAATTTCATCATAAGGATTCAAAATATATTGAACACCTGCTGTATTGAATTGGGTATTATCGCTGCTAAAAGTTACTTTTGTTGTGGTATCGGGAACATTACTGACACAAACTAATATTTTCATATAGATTTCTGTTTTTGCAAATCTACTTAAAAAAGCCAAATTAAAATGCATCATATCCGTTTACAAAAGCTTTTGGATTTTATAAAAAATGAACCCGAAGATCCTTTCTTGAAATATGCGCTTGCTACAGAGTATTTTAACGTCAATGACTATGAAAATGCTTTACCATATTATGAAGATCTAATCATAAATCATCCTGATTATGTTGGAACTTATTATCATTTGGGTAAATTGTATGAAATCATTGACAGGAAACCGGACGCAATCGATATTTACAGGAAGGGTATGGAATTTGCGAGAAAGAAAGGTGATATGCATGCTTTTTCAGAATTGCAAACCGTATTTAATTCTGCAACAGGTTTAGATTACGAAGACGACTAAAATTTATGTTTAGAAAACGTCAGCTTATTTTTCTTACTGATGTAATATGGTTTACGCTGACTGCTTTTGGCGGGGCACAGGCTCATATCGGCATGATGCTTAAGAATTTTGTAAAAAAGCGTCAGTATATCTCTGAAAATGAATTGCTTGAGCTTAATGCACTGACTCAAATACTGCCTGGACCTTCTTCAACACAAACTCTGATAGGAATTGCTTATAAAGTTGGTGGGCTTCCAACAGCAATCAGCACTTTTATCATTTGGATATTTCCCTCGACTCTATTAATGTGCCTTGCAGTATTAAGTTATACACTACTTGGGCAAATGGAAAAGTTTGCCCAAGTACTTTATTTTATTCAACCAGTAGCTGTTGGTATAGTGGCATATGCTGCATATTCATTCGGAGAAAAGATTTTGAAATCAAAAACTTCTTTTTGGTTAGCGGCTGGTTCCTTATTTGCCACTTTATTACTGCGTAATGCTTATGTATTTCCAATTCTTATTCTGATAGGAGGTATTGTTTCATCAAGTATTAATAAAGAAGTAGAAGAGAATGATTTAAGAGTCAAGCTATTCTCGAATATAAATCCTCAAAAGATTGCCTATTTTATTGGAGTTCTGCTATTATTTGCCGGCTTAGGTGCGCTCATTAATCGTACATCGCCTTTCAGTTTACCGATTCGTTTATTTGAGAATTTCTATCGTAACGGGATCATAATTTTTGGAGGCGGGCAGGTTTTGGTTCCATTTATGTATACTGAGTTTGTGGAGATGAAAAGTTACCTGACCTCCGATCAATTTCTTTCCGGATATGCCTTTCAGCAAGCACTACCCGGCCCAACCTTTTCATTTACCTCCTTTGTAGGCGGTATGACTATGAAAAATTCGGGTGCAAGTATTTCTGGTCAAATTATGGGTAGTATAATTGCTGTTTTGGGAATAAACCTTCCTGGCTTGATACTGATCTTATTTATCGTCCCTTTTTGGAATGATTTAAAGAAAATAACTAGAATAAAAAATTCCTTATCAGGTATAAACTCGGTTTCTGTAGGGTTTATGGGAGCAGCATTCCTGTTACTTATTCAACCTGTCGGAATCAATTACCTTTCAGTAAGTCTGATTATTGTTACCTTTTTGCTTTTGGCATTTACAAAGATCAGAACACCACTTATTATTCTGGCGGCGGCATTATTGGGCTATATTCTTTAAGAAAATTCCTTTTAGGCTGTTATTTTAAAAAGGTTGTTCATCATCCATTTCATCCATCCTGGAAGGCCGAATAATAAAGTTGTTCGGTTTCTCAAAATCCTGTGAGGGACTAATGCCTGCAAATGGATTTGGATTACTTGCAGAGGCATTACTGAAATCCTCTTCCAGATCAACAAACTTCACATATTTACCGATAAATCGTAATGGTACTGTTCCGGTTTCACCATTTCTATGCTTAGCCACAATTACTTCACCAATACCAATAGTTGAACGTCCTTGTTCATCTTCTGTTAATCCATAATACTCCGGACGATAAAGGAATAAAACCATATCAGCATCCTGTTCAATAGATCCTGATTCACGAAGATCTGAGAGCATTGGTTTTTTACCACCTCCTGGTCGATTTTCTACCGCCCTGCTGAGCTGTGATAAGGCAATTACCGGCACATTAAGTTCTTTGGCTACAGATTTTAGTGCTCTTGATATACTACCGATTTCCTGTTCACGATTACCGCCCTTTCCATCACTTTTGCCATGCATTAGTTGCAGGTAGTCAATAATGATCATTTGTATATCGTACTGTGCTTTTAAACGTCTGCATTTTGCCCTGAATTCGAAAATGTTCAGTGCGGGTGTATCATCAATAAATAAAGGAGCTTCGGTTAAGGTTCCTATTTTGGAGTGAAGTTTCTGCCATTCCCATTCCGCTAAATGTCCTTTACGGATTTTTTCCTGTTCGATTTCTGTCTCTCCTGAAATCAGACGGTTTACTAATTGAACGGATGACATCTCCAGCGAGAAAAAGACTACTGGTTTATTGAACTGTACAGCAGCATTTCTAGCGCAACTTAATACAAATGCCGTTTTTCCCATTGCAGGCCTTGCTGCAATGATTACAAGATCAGAGGCTTGCCATCCGGAAGTGATACGATCGAGGGCGGTAAATCCAGAGGGTACACCGGTTAAACCGTCTACTTTATCTTTGATTTTTTCCAGATTCTCTAGTGATTCTCTGATGATGTCGTCCATCTTTCTAGAATCTCTCCTTAAATTGTTTTGGGCAATTTCAAAAAGGTTCTTTTCAGCATGATCTAACAGGTCAAAAATATCGGTGGTATCCTCATAAGCACTACTTATGATTTCAGTAGAAATTCTGATCAACTCACGCTGAATAAATTTTTGTGAGATGATTCTTGCATGATATTCTATGTTCGCAGCAGAGGCAACTCGGTTGGTGAGTTCCGTGATATAATACGCTCCGCCGATCATTTCGAGATCTCCCTGCTGACGTAATTGAGCAGTAACAGTTAATATATCAACGGGAGAGGATTTTTGGAAGAGTACCTGAATGGCTTCAAAAATTTTCTGATGACTATCTTTGTAAAAAACATCAGGTTTTAGAATGTCAATAACAGCTGAAAGTGCATCTTTTTCGAGCATAAGTGCCCCTAAAACAGCCTCCTCCAAATCCAGTGCTTGAGGAGGTAATTTCCCCAATCCACTTGCAATTGTACTCAATCTGTTACGACGTTCAGTTGAAAATGTATTTTTGTTATTTTTATTAAAATCCTGATCCTTTTCTAAACTCATAGTAACAAAAGTATACAAAAATTAAAGCGGTTTTTTTTTAGTTTTTCACACCGATTTTTTTAGCATTTCACACTATTTGCTTAAAGCTGTCCAAATCACTTTTTTATTAATATAAAATGTTTAAAAATTATTGAAATTGTTATAAATAAGCTTTCTTATTGATTTATGACAATTGTTAATAACTTTTTGTGATGTTGATAAACTTCAATTTAATTCTAAAAAAATAAGTCATTTATACGAAAATGGAAATAATATCTAACTTCGCTGCATACTATTATATATAGAAATGAACACTAACTCTTTTAAAAGAAGACGGGACTATGAGAGCCATGAGTCTAACCAAATGGTATTTGGAATCAGGGCGATTATTGAGGCTGTAAAGAGTGGAAAGGAAATTGAGAATCTCTACCTTCAACGAGGGCTAACCGGAGGTATAATTTTAGAATTGCGTACCTTAATGAATGAACATGAAATCGGTTTTCATCAGGTACCACTAGAGAAATTAAACCGCTTAACTACGAAGAACCATCAAGGTGCTGTAGCATTCATTTCTCCAATAAGCTATGATAAAATTGAAAATATTATTCCTTCCATATACGAGAAAGGAGAGGTTCCACTAGTTTTAATATTGGATGGTATTACCGATGTTAGAAATTTCGGGGCCATTGCCCGAACTGCAGAGTGCGCCGGAGTACATGCCTTAATCGTGCCGGCAAAAGGTTCAGCACAAATAAATCCTGATGCGATAAAAACATCTGCAGGTGCGCTATACAAAATACCTGTATGCCGTCATGATAGTTTGTTTAAAACTGCTAAATTTTTGCAGGAATCTGGTTTACAGCTTGTTGCTTGTACAGAGAAAACAAATGATTTTCTCTATCAGCCTGATTACACTGTTCCCACTGCGATCATAATGGGTTCCGAAGAGAGTGGTATTTCTATGGATCTGATTAGGATAGCTGATCATCTCGCAAAAATACCTATGTACGGTGAGATAGAGTCTTTAAATGTTTCAGTTTCAGCAGGCATTTTACTTTATGAGGCTGTCAGACAAAAACTTGCTCTTAAATAAACTCCGCCCCAAACCGATGTTTTACATCACCTACAATTTGTTTGATTTCCTGCTCCTGTTCTCTAGGACAGATAAGAAGGGTATTATTGTCCTCAACAACAATAAAGTCGTGCAGACCTTGCATGATTACTAGTTTCCCTTTTGGTACATTGACCATACAATTAGATGAATCATACATAATTACCGTTTCTGAAGGAATAACAGCGTTGCCTACATAATCCTTTTCAGATAGATCATACACTGATGCCCATGTTCCAAGGTCTGACCAACCAAATTCTGATGGCAGAACATAAACATTATCAGCTTTTTCCATGATTCCGTAATCAATAGAAAGGTTAGTACACTGAGAAAATGCAGCATGTATAAATTCTTGTTCTTCCGGTGTATTGTAGATTGTTTCCCCTTCTTTAAAAATATCATTCATTTCTGGAAGGTACTTTTTAAGGGCTTTTAGGATACTTTTTACCGACCAGACAAATATTCCTGCATTCCACAAGAAATCGCCGCTTTGTAAAAAGGTTTTGGCTAATTCAATATTGGGTTTTTCAGTGAATGTTTTAACCTTGAAAAAATCATCGCCTATTTTTTTGGTATTATATTGAATATAACCATAGCCTGTATCAGGTCTTGAAGGTTTGATGCCTAATGAGATCAAACAATCATGTTTTGAAGCGGTTTCGAGTGATTTTTTTATACTCTTGTTGAATTCTTCCGGATCCATAATCAAATGGTCAGAAGGTGCAACAACTATGGAGGCTTCAGGGTTTAATTTAAGTATTTTATGACTTCCATATGCAATACAAGGGGCTGTATTTCGCATTATTGGTTCTGCAAGTATCTGTGAATCATCCAGATCTGGAATCTGTTCCTTAACTAGCTGAATGTAGGATTCATTGGTTAAAATAAAAATATTTTCCTTGGGTACGATCTTTAAAAACCGATCATAAGTTTGTTGAATAAGTGTTTTCCCTGAACCTAGTATATCGATAAATTGCTTTGGGTGTGCTGTACGACTTATTGGCCAAAATCTACTTCCAATACCACCAGCCATTATCAGGGCATAATAATTTTTCATCCGTTTATTTTAATCATGTTTGGTTCATTATCATTTAATGATTTTAAATGATGCCTTCTTTCAACAGATCATGAAGATGCACAAACCCTTCAAATTTTGTGCCTGTTCCTACAAGTATCTGAGTAATATTATTTTCTCGTAATATTTCAAGCGCATTTACTGCAAGCTCATTCTTATCAATGTATTTAGGTGAACTTGTCATAATCTCTTCTGCGGTAAGTCCCTCAATGGTATTGTTTTTATTCAACATCCGGCGAATATCACCATCTGTAATGATACCCTTTAGGATTCCATGATCAACTACCGCAACTACACCCAAACGATTCTTTGTAATTTCAATAATCACTTCTTTAACACTGGCATTAGAAGAAACCATAGGTTTTTCGTTTTGTGCTGCCAAGTCAGATACTCTAAGATATAGACGTTTGCCTAAAGTGCCACCCGGATGATATTTCGCGAAATCAGTACTGCTGAATTCTCTACATTCGAGCAAGCTTACTGCCAATGCGTCACCCATAGCCAATTGGGCAGTAGTACTACTTGTTGGTGCCAGATTATTCGGACAGGCCTCTTGCTCAACAGAGGTGTCTAATATCCAGTCCGATTGTTTTGCTAGAAAAGAATCTTTATCACCAACCATCCCAACCAGTTTATTTCCTCCTTGTTTTAATAAAGGGATCAAAACCTTGATTTCGGGCGTATTTCCACTTTTTGATATACAGATCACTAGATCGTCCTTTTGAATCATTCCCAAATCGCCATGAATGGCATCTGCAGCATGCATGAAAATAGAAGGAGTTCCAGTAGAATTAAAAGTCGCAACAATTTTTTGAGCGATAATTGCACTTTTTCCGATACCTGTTACTATAACTCTGGCTTTTAGGTACAAAATTTGATGTACTAACTCTGAAAAATTATCATTTAGTTGATTTCCAAGGCGTTTTACACTTTCAGCTTCAATTTGAAGTGTTTTCCTTGCGATTTCTAATATTTCAGCATTGCTTTTCAATGAGATAATTTTTTAATAAAAATATAATTTATCACAAAAATATGTTATTTTGAATATTATTATGATGCATTTCCAACTTTTTCCAATCAGGCAATGGAAATAAACAAATCCCTGTTTGATAATTTACAGAATTTTTTTGGCTTTGATAACTTTAAAGGTGATCAGGAAGCCATTATAACCAGTATACTTCAAAAGAAGGATACTTTTGTCATAATGCCTACAGGTGGGGGGAAATCAATTTGTTACCAGTTACCTGCTTTGATGAGCGAGGGGACAGCAATCGTTATATCACCACTTATTGCCCTGATGAAAAATCAGGTAGATCAGTTAAGGGCTTTTGGAGGTACTGAAAGTATTGCTCATTTTTTAAATTCCTCCTTAAACAAATCTGAGATCACGAAAGTAAAGGAGGATGTGACCAAAGGTGAGACCAAATTATTGTATGTAGCCCCTGAATCACTTACCAAGCCAGAAAATGTAGATTTTTTAAGAGGGATATCCATTTCATTCGTGGCTGTTGACGAAGCTCATTGTATTTCTGAATGGGGTCATGATTTTAGGCCAGAGTACCGCAGAATCCGTCATGTAATTGATAATATCGGCGATAATATTCCAATTATTGCACTTACCGCTACCGCAACTCCAAAGGTTCAGCAGGATATTCAGAAAAACCTACAGATGAATAATGCCGCTCTGTTTAAATCTTCCTTTAACAGGCCAAATTTATTCTATGAAGTACGTGCTAAAAGGACTGTCATTAAAGAAATTGTCAGATATGCGAAAATGAATTCCGGGAAATCTGGAATTGTCTATTGCTTGAGCCGTAAAAAAGTCGAAGAGGTTGCAGAAGCATTAAAACTAAATGGAATTAAAGCTCTTCCATACCATGCCGGACTTGATCCGAAGACTAGGGCAGAGACGCAAGATAATTTCTTGATGGAAGATGTTGATGTGATCGTTGCGACTATTGCTTTTGGTATGGGTATTGATAAACCGGACGTTCGCTATGTGATTCATCATGATATTCCAAAGAGCATGGAAGGTTATTATCAAGAAACCGGTCGTTCCGGAAGGGATGGTGGTGAAGGTATATGTTTGGCTTTTTATTCACAGAAAGATATTGATAAACTAACCAAGTTTATGAAAGATAAGCCTGTTTCTGAAAGAGAAATAGGAACCCAAATTCTTAAGGAAGTGATTGACTATGCCGAATCTTCCGTATGCAGGCGAAAACAGATATTACATTATTTTGGCGAGAATTTTAATGAGACAGGTTGCAATAATATGTGTGATAATTGCCGCCATACAAAAAAATATTTCGATGCAGAGGTACCATTACACAACGTATTAAAATTAGTAAGGGAGCTTGGTGAAAAATTTGATGATCAGTATTTCATCAATATTATGATGGGTATTGAAAATGCGCAGGTTACTTCTTATGGTCATAGTAAACATCCACTTTTTGGCTCTGGAAAGGAGCAGGGTGAAGTTCTATGGAAATCCTTATTGCGTCAGGCGGTTCTCAATAATTTTGTTCAGAAAGATATTGATAATTATGGCTTATTAAAACTCACTAAATCCGGGAATTCGTTTATTGATAATCCACATTCATTGAAGTTTATACTTAACTATTTGATGGATGAAGCGGAAGATGAAATTGAAGAATCTCAACAACAGAGTGGAGCACTGGACACCCAACTTTTGCAGATGCTAAAGGATCTTCGGAAAAAGATCGCCAAACAGAAAAATTTACCTCCATTTGTAGTATTTCAGGATCCATCACTGGATGAAATGTGTATCCATTATCCAGTTTCCATTGAAGAACTTAAACAGATTCAAGGCGTTGGTTCAGGGAAAGCTTTGAAGTTTGGTCAGCCATTTATTGACCTCATTAAGAAGTATGTTGATGATAATGATATTGACCGCCCGGTCGATCTTGTGATAAAGAGTGCTGCTAATAAATCTGCTCTTAAAGTATCAATAATACAAAATATTGACAGACAAATCGCATTGGAGGATATCGCATCTGCAAAAGGAATTTCGTATAATGATATTTTAAAAGAACTTGAAACTATCGTAAACTCCGGGACAAAATTAAACCTTAATTACTACATTGATGAGATGATAGAAGATGACAGACAAGAAGAGGTTTATGATTATTTCAGGTCGACAGAAACAGATTCCATTGACACCGCTTTAGCTGACCTTGGAACAGATGATTACACTCGCGAAGAGGTACAACTGATGCGTATCAAATTTATATCCGAATTAGGAAATTAATGATTTATAATATACCGCAAATAAAACATACCGACTCAGGTAATTTTTTTTTAATGGCTGGCCCCTGTGCGATTGAAAGTGAAGAAATGGCGCTTAGAATCGCCGAACGGATTGTACAAATTACAGATAAGTTGGCTATCCCTTTAATATTCAAAGGTTCATACCGAAAGGCAAACCGTTCACGTATTGATTCTTTTATAGGAATCGGGGATGAAAAGGCACTTAAAATACTCTCCAAGGTAAGTCGTGAATTTGGGGTTCCTACTGTTACAGATATCCATGAAAGTCATGAGGCTGCAATGGCTGCTGAATATGTCGATGTATTGCAAATACCCGCGTTTTTATGTCGTCAGACTGATCTTTTGATCGCAGCTGCCAAGACTGGAAAAACGATTAATATAAAAAAAGGACAGTTTCTGTCTGCATCTGTAATGCGCTTTGCTGTAGATAAAGTTCAGGATTCTGGTAATAAAAATGTGATTCTTACAGATCGGGGTAATACCTTTGGGTATCAGGATATGATTGTCGATTTTAGAGGCATACCAGAAATGAGATCTTTCGGCGTTCCGGTAGTAATGGATTGTACGCACTCATTACAGCAACCTAATCAGCCTAGCGGAGTAACAGGTGGAAAGCCGGCACTGATTGAAACAATTGCAAAAGCTGCTATAGCCGTTGGTTCAGATGGATTATTTATAGAGACCCACCCTGACCCGGCAAATGCCAAATCTGATGGTGCAAATATGCTTCATCTGGATAATCTAGAAGACCTTATGATTAAACTAATCCGGATAAAACAGGCAATATCTTAATCTTGTCTTCAATAAATTTCAGGATGAAAAATAAGGTGACACTCTTAATAAATTAGGACTTGTTGTAAATATTGGCTTTAAGCCAAACCACACTTGATGCAGGATCATCGATATGCTTTGCACCGTCTTGCTCAATAAAGGCGTGTTTAACACCTGAAAGACGCGAATTTTCAAAGATGTGTTTAAAATCAACCTTACCTTTACCTACAGGGCAAGGTTTTCCGCTTACTTTGTCAAGATCCTTAATATGCCATAATGGGAACCGATTGGGGTATTTTTTGAACAGCGAAACAGGATCCATGCCAGCTGCAATTGCCCAAGCAAGATCAAGTTCCATGAATACTTTGTTCTTATCAGTATTACCTAAAACATAGTCGAAAGCAGAGATGCCTTCAATTGCTGTAAATTCTGACTGATGGTTATGATAAGCAAATTTCATTTTATTCTTTGCTGTAGCATCACCAGCCTTGACAAAGATTTCAGTGGTTCTTTTTATCTCATCAAGATTATTGATTGATGAACTAGAACAAATCACCCAACCGCAGCCTCCTTCAGTAGCCTCATCAACAATTTGTTGCAAATTATCTCTCAGATTTCGTGAGCCTGCTGCTCCTTGGGCTGTACGGGGTAAGCCACCAACATGATTACCTATCCATTTTAAACCAAGGTCATTTACCATAGCCGCAAAGTCCTTGGCAGAGTGTCTGTAATATAGTCCGCCAGATCCGGTAGCTGTTTCAAGTTCCTTAATTCCAAGATCAGCAATTTGTTTAAGTACAGTTTTAGTATCCGCTCCAGGAGCATTAATTATACTAGATAGCGTGTAAACTTGTAATCCGAATGGTGGATATTTTAGTGCAGGATAACCATTTGATGAATTAGCCCATGCTGGTAAAGCACTACTTAATGCGACGATCCCCGAGGTTTTAAGGAAATTTCTTCTATTAATCATATAATTTTTATTTGATTACTATTTTTCTGTGTTATAGAACTGATACTTGATAGCCCAGTTAAATTCCTTACCAGGATCGGCATCAACCTTAATAAATGGCTCAGGACTCAAGGTGGTAGAAACTGACCAATACATGAATTTTGATAAGGCTCTGTCAGCAGTTATTCTTACTGCAGCACCTGTTTTTTTGTTTTCAATTCTGAAATCATAATCCTCAATCTTATCACCTGAATATCCTGTAGGGTACTCCATTGTACTTTCCCCTTTTTTGAGATCCCTTAAATAAGTCATTTTATTATCACTGAAATCCATCAGTTTTTTCCCTTCCGGTTTATTTTTAATTTTAAAGGGAAGGGTAACCGTAAAATCGGAACCGGTTGTCTGATTATCAATCACAAAGAAATTATGATTAAAAACGCTCGTATTAATTGATTTCTGACCAGTATTCTTTAAATTATGCTCTAATATTAATTCAGGTTTCCCCTTTATTAATCTTACCGTTTTGGTGTAGATATATGAATAACCTTTTCCATCATTCAGTTTGTGGGTAAAAATGATCCTATCCTGTTTTTTACCGACTTTCCATGTCCCTGTATTAACTAATTCGAAAGGAGCATTGAATCCATAAGGACTATTATTTAACTTTTTAACCGTTCCTATACCGATTTTAATAAAGGTTTCGCCAGGAGCCACTGATTCATAATTTAAAGGATCAAAGGCCTCAACCGGACCTGTAATCGCGTCGTGTCTTTTTGGGTCATGCTTGGCATACCACTCACCGAAATATTCATGACCCTTATATTTCAGGCTTGCGATTACTCCAGACCAATCAAACCTCGTTCCACGATAAAATCCTGCTTTTGTATCAGGCAAGTATAATCTGGCTTCAATTTCTCCATTTGAAATCTTCGCTTCAGGATATTGGGCTAGAACCTGCAAGCAGGAAAATACGATACATAGAGTTAAAACTTGTTTTAGCATTATCTTTTTATTTAAGTATTTGACATACAATTTTACGGTCTTATCAGAGTTCCATCTGCTCCGGGCAGAAGAAAATTCAAACATAACCATAATACCTGTTTACGAACCTTTTCCGTGGATTTTAAATGCTTAAAGACGGGCAAATAGGTTTTGATCATTTTTGGTATTCATATTCAAAAAGCTATTTAAATTTGTAATTTTAACGAGATCAATGCCTCTCAAAAGATATTTTTTTTTAGAACGTAAAACACTGTTTAAACTCTATAATAATCAGGTTTCCAATTTTTGATCAACAATTTAATAGCTTTACTTGTCAAATTCTCTGCAAGTGCTTTTTGGACAAGCTCTATAAATTCTCCATCAGAGGCAAAACGAAGTGCTACAATCTGACCAATGCTTAATCCTACAGGAAGTGGTTTACCACTTAAGATGAAATGTCTGAAATTTTCTTCAGCACGTATGGCTCTGTCTTGTGCTTTGAGGGGAAAAACACGAACAAACCAGAATAACATTATGCAGCATAAAAATAATAGTACAAGCAAACTTGCAGCATAAAGATTTTCTGTTCCTAATGACTCAACGAGGTTGACCCCAGATCCAATCAGACCAGTTAATAAAAAGAGCGAAAGTACTTTGTGATAACCCGTAATAAAGCGTGTGTGATTTTTGATATTCTGTTCCATGTTTATTTTCTTATGATTTTAAATTCTGTTCTCCTATTATTCTTTCTGTTTACTTCTGTAGCATTATCATTAAGTGGGAGCCCTTCGCCATAACCCTTAAAACTAATCATATTTGCAGAAACTTGGTTACTTAATAGATAATTATAGACAGTACGTGCCCGGTTTTCTGAAAGTTCTAAATTAGACTTTATATCTCCTATATCGTCAGTATGTCCTCCAATTTCGATAGATACTGTTGGATTTTCCCTTATGAAGCGTATCAATTGCTGCAATTCGGTTTTCGATTCAGGGAGGAGATTGAATTGGCCGCTTTCAAAGAAGATATTCTTAAGTATTACTAGTCCGCCAATTTCGATTTTTTGCAAAGGAATTTCTAAAATAAATGGTTTATTGATCAAGTTCATTTCGGGTGTGAAGTTTTGGGAGTAGAACAAGTATCCATCTTTTGAAACGTTTAATCCGAAAGATTTACCGGCCATCATCGTTGCCAGGAACTCGCCGGTTTCAGGATCAGCAATGTCATCGAAAATGGCTTTTCCATCTTTCAGATTAATGATTTCAACTTTAGCATCAAGAATTTCTTTTGTGCTTTTGTCAAAAACTAATCCCTTTACGTAGGTTACCATATTTGGTCTCATGGCTTCCGGCAATTCGAATGAGTAAATATCAAGTCCGCCAAATCCACCTTTTTGATTTGTAGAAAAGAATGCAAGTTTGCCATTACTGCTGATACTCAATCCACTTTCTTCCCCAAAAGTATTGATAGGATATCCAAGATTCTGAACTTGCTTCCAACCTGTTTGAACATCATCTTTGAAAAGTTTTCGGCTCATAAAAAGATCCTTGTTGCCAAGACCGGGCCAACCATTTGAAGAAAAATATAGACTTTCATCATCCGGATGAATAAAAGGTGATTGTTCATCGTAAAGGGTATTTATTTCTGGTCCAAGATTAACAGGGATACCCCAGGATCCTTCCAAATTGAGGTCAGATTTCCAGATATCATATCCACCATATCCACCTTTTCTGGTACTAACAAAATATAAGGTTCTACCATCGGCACTGATAGATGGCTGAGATTCCCAGCCGGGTGTATTTATCGGTGACCCAATATTAAATGGTTTACTCCAAGCATTTCCTTCCCATTTGGAAATGTAGATATCACACCTTCCTAAACCGTCCGGACGATTACAGCCCGTAAAAAATAAATAATTACCATCCGGAGATATACATTGCGCCCCTTCATTATAGTTGTAGGTGTTAATATCTTTACTTAAATATTCAGCCGTAGACCATACACTGTCCTTTTTGACACTTTTGAAGAAATCTTCATTTCTATTGGTCTGACGAGTGAATATGATCATTTTCTCATCAGCGGTGATTACAGGCAGATATTCTTCCTCTTTAGAATTAATCCCTGGACCCAGATTAACAGGTTTAAAACTAACCGGATACTTTATTGCTTCTAGACTAAATTTGCAATCGACAATATATTTTTCAGTTTTTTGCTTGCTTTCGGTACTCAAGCTAGGATAGGTTAAATACTTATTGAAATGTTCAACTGCCTTGGAATAATTGCCAGTATTTAATTCACTTTCGGCAATTCCATAATATGTGAGTGGTAAAAACTCGGGGTCTAATTCCAGAACTTTACGATAATTGGTCAGTGCATTGCTGAATTTTCCTGATATTCTGTATATATCACCAAGCTGTTGATATGCAGCTGTAAAACTCTTGTCAAGGATAACTGCCTGATTTAGTTCGATAATTGCCTTATCATACAGTTTATAACCTAAATATTGATTTGCCAGAAGGTATGATTTTTGGGCCTGTTTAACCGGAGATGAAGTTTGTTTTTGTGCGAAACAAATACAAGGTAAAAGACATAAAAATACCAGTAATCTTTTCATACTTATAAGGCTTTCCCTTTGTATGAAGGTAGAAAATATTCGCTATTAAGCCTATAATTTATTAAACAGATAAAAATCATTACAGGTTTGTAATTTTTTATCGCCTAATATTTTGAAGATTAGAAGAATTATGGAATATTAAGATATTTATGGGTCTGAAGAGAAATTTCCCATTTTGGGTTCTGCATCACATAATCAATGATCATCGGAATTACTTCTGCAGCTTTAGACCATTCCGGCTGTAGATACAATTTACAACCCTCAGATACTGTGTCTGCATATTCCTCCGCCCATTTAAAATCACTCTTGTTGAAAACAATAACTTTTAATTCCCCGGCTAATGGAGCGATATCCGGACGCGGTGCTTTGAATTTTTTTGGTGAAAGGCATATCCAATCCCAAGAGCCTGAAAGAGGATACGCACCTGATGTTTCAATAAATGTTTTAATTCCTCTTTTCTGTAATTCTGAAGTAAGATAATCAAGGTTATAGATCAGGGGCTCTCCACCTGTAACTACAACTGCTTTTCCAGGATATTTTTCAGCATTTTTTACAATCTCGTCCGAAGGACTTAATGGGTGTAAGTCTGCATCCCAGCTTTCCTTTACATCACACCAGTGACAACCAACGTCACAACCACCCAAGCGTATGAAATAGGCTGCTTTTCCGGAGTGAAATCCTTCACCTTGTATGGTATAGAATTCTTCCATTAATGGTAATAAGGTGCCGTCAAGCGGAATTTGGTGTGCCATTTCGTAATTTAAGCGCAAATATACTTAAGTTTAAGGGATCAAGCTTATGCAAAACAGATAGAGACATAATGCTGACAATTTACCTTAATTATGAACTGGATTAAAATACTTCCCGATAGAATCACTGCTTCTGAAGATTTTATAATAACTGTACAGGTTTCGGGAAGAAAACTTTGTATAGTAAAGCTAGGAAATGAATTTTATGCAGTGCAGAATAAATGCCCACATGCAGGTGCTGATCTTAGTAAAGGATGGTGTGCCTTAGGTAAACTTGTATGTCCTTACCACAGGCATGAATTTGATCTAATAAGTGGTCGTGGTGCCGAAGGCCAAGGTAATTATATCGATACCTATCCGATTGAACTCAGAGAGGACGGACTATATGTCGGAATTTCAAAGCCGTGGTGGAAATTATGGTGAATTTGTAATCCTATTTGAAAAGATATTTTTCGCAGAATTCCTCACAGTTCAGCACTTCAATTTCAGAAAAGTAAAAATTTGATTTATTTTCTGTGATGATGCATTTACAACCGTTCTCTAGCGCAGCATAATATTCAAGTCCATCCTCAAAATCATGAATGGAAGGGTTCATCAAACATTTGAGAACAGCTGCACTAGAATTAGAAGCAATTGTAATATGTTCAGAAAGGATTTTTATTTTAGCCTTGGCAACACTGCTCTTATGCTTTTTTTCGGCAAAATAATAGGCAATAGCTAGGCAGATTGGGGAAGTAAGTAGAGCAAACTTTTTGTTTCCGGCTTGACTCAATATTCTGGCTGAACATGTGAAAATAGGATATTCTTTATTCAATACAGAAACCAGAATATTCGCATCCAGAAAAATATTCATTTTCTTGATTCAAAATATTCTTTTTTTATTGAATCCCTGCTTCGTTTGGTTTGATATTCAGCTTTGCCTTCTGCTATCAGATTTACCCAATCAGCTATGGGATATTGTTCAAGCGATTGATAATCAGATGAAGTAACTTTTTTTATAGAAATTCTATAAGTCTTGATAAACTAATATCATTTTCTTCTGCATATTTTTTTGCTTTATTGATCACTTCTTCATTAAAGCTGAGTGTTAATTTAGCATTCATAATAAACTTTTTTGTAATCTTTTACGAGAATACTTATAATTACGTACAATAAAAATATTATTTACGTAATTATTTATAGATCTCTTTCTTAGCAGAAGAAAGGGTGTTTTTAAGTAAACCTACGATTGTCATTAAACCCACACCTCCCGGAACCGGAGTGATCCATGAGCTTTTGGGTGCAACATTTTCAAAATCTACATCTCCATAAAGTTTATAACCTGATTTGGTCTCAGTGGAAGTTTCGCGATTCATACCAACGTCAATTACAATGGCACCTTCTTTTACCATGTCGGCAGTAATGAAATTCTTTTTACCGATTGCAACAATCAATATATCTGCATCCAGGCTAAATTTTTTGATGTCCGGGGTTTTACTATGGCAAATGGTCACAGTGCAATTTCCAGGATTAGTATTCCTTGCCATTAAGATACTCATTGGAGAACCTACGATATTACTTCTTCCAACTACT
>Ga0209702_10003215_pt1 | contig 26230 bp, 22 predicted proteins | sample FRY01_FD_187210 | JGI IMG/M metagenome (GOLD analysis project Ga0209702, IMG submission 187210) | Freshwater microbial communities from Lake Fryxell liftoff mats and glacier meltwater in Antarctica - FRY-01 (SPAdes) (version 2) | ecosystem: Environmental > Aquatic > Freshwater > Ice > Glacier... | reverse complement strand
ATATCAGTAGATCTGCCACCTTTCTCATTCACTGAGATGATTATATGTCATGTAACTAGTCTAATAATGATAAATAAATATCTTATTATAAATAGTTACGCTTGATAATAGAAATTAGGATTTATCATCAATCAATACATGCATCTTTCTTGATCTAAAATTACCAAAGCGATTACATCTGTGATGGTAGTAGCTTTACTCGTCCAAATCTCTAGTCAAGTGATTACTACTCCATCTGCTTATGCACAAAGTAGCTTGCCAACTGTCTATGGTACTGTGGAGTCTTCTGTACCCAGAGCAATCATCCAGCCCTCATTTCAAGATGGAGATATAGGTGAGTTTCGTATCAGTGCTCCAGCGTTTGATATTGTAGTCAAAGAGTTGGGTATTGTAAATCTTGGTGCTGACGTAACTGGTGGTAATATCACTGCTGCAGTGAGTAGCACGCTCAACCACAGTATCGATGGTTCGATCGTGAGTGTGGTAGATGGTTCTACTACTCTCGGTTACGGATATATTGAGTATGGTGTAGCAAAAGTTGTACTCAATCAACCATTAGCGATATCTCAAGGTACGAGCAAACTCCTCACGATCAGGCTCAGAAACCAACTCCCAATCAACGGAGCTAATGAGACAAACCGTTATGCAAACCTTGGTATTTTAGATCCAGGTCAAACTATTACTAATCCTAAAGTCAATAATGCAGTTACTCGTATTCTTAAGTCTGGTACTACGATAGCTCTCAACGGAGAGTTTGATAACTGAGTGATTGGTGGTCATGTGTATAGAAAATCAATGTTTAGAGTAACTCCACAGACTCAGTCAGATACATCAGTAAACAATTTATTAACTGTTGCAGGTCAAGGTGAGGCAGTGCTTTTTAGTACTATTGCATCGACACAATGATGATATTATGATCATAGAGCTGCAATCAAACAAATAGCTTTTAAGGTTAGTTCTCAAGGCGTCCCTGTCGATAATTTTAAGCTTAAAATTAATGATAATGTATTATCTGAATCAGAAGCACAATGTGTATCAAACTACAGTTATAGTAGAGTAATATGTGAATTTAGAGGTACATATAATGAATGATATCAAATTAATGCTTGAACATCAGCCAAAATTGAACTTATAGCTCGTGTATGAGTATCAACTGACTCGAAAGATACTATTAAGGTACAATTATTAAAAATGATCCCCGATGATTTCAGAACCTTTAATGCTACAGAAGCAAAAGATGTGTGATGATCAATCATACGAAGTGATATTGCTGAGGGTAGCGTTGCAACTACTGTGAGCTCACATAATTGGTTTACCGAAGCTTGAATCGTTAATAGTCCTGGGTCCACATGGAGTTTTACAAGGAATTTGGCTCTTCAGAAGAATATCTTTGTGACAAGAACTGATACATTGTCAGACTCAAATATTCTTACTAATACTAGTGATATCCTTGCTCTCAAAGCTAATATTAATACTGCGACAGAGCTTTCAGTAGAAAAATTCAAGATCTTCTATATGTGAAGTGGAGTAGAATGAATCAGTATTATCAAGATGTATGTGAGAGGATTATTGATTGATCAAATAGATGTTAATCAGCTACCGACCGCAACTTCTTGATTACTTGAGTTTGCGTATTTCGGCAACCTCAGTGCATGATCTAATGATATTGAAATCAAGATAGATACAAAAGAGGGTTATAATTTCGATGGTAAATCAATTAAATTTGCAATAGGGCACAATGTCCTTGTTAATGCTGTTTACTTGCCAAGTAATACGCCTGTATCTCATCTTAATGTAGAATGAGTAATCTATAGTGCTAATTTAACTATTAGAAATGCAGGAGTAGAATATATTACTAAATCATACAGCGCTAACCCACAAATCGCGTATCCTTGAGATGACATAACAGCAATCAAATTTGTTATAAAAGCCAACAGCATGTCTGATTTAGTAGTTAACAGTTTTGATCTCAATATTCCATTTTTTAATAACTCTAAATGATCATTAATAGATGCAAGAGTATTAATTGATACTGGTGTGAACTGATCTACTGTATTGGATCTTGAAACTATCGCTATAACAAACTCTGGTAGAAACCAATTAACGTTTGATTGAATAAATGTTGTAATACCGGCATCGACTAGTAAAGAATTTACTATTATGGTTAGAACTACTAATGACCTTGCTGGATTGTTTCCTACAAGCATAAATGATCTTCAGTTTTCTGTATTTAACTTTTTTATTGATACGGTAGATTGATATCCAGTAATGAATCTTAATAATACTGATTCAGTCTATGGTAATCAAATTGATATAGTAGAAAATGTTAAAGTAACTGCTCATAAAACATCAGTAGAACAATCTACTATCCTTGCCTCTACTTCTTCTTATCCTCAACCTATTTGAAGTTTTGAGATCTGATGAGAAGCGAATATGATTATATCAGAAATCACGCTGGCAAACTTGATCAATAACGTCGATGAAGTCACAAGCCAAACAATACTCAATAACCTAAACTCATCAACTGATGGTTCAGTCATAGAGTTATATTATGGTAATAGTTTTGCTGGAAGTGCTCAACTCCTTAATGGTCTTGCCTATATAGCACTAACTCAGCCAATATCGATTGTATCTTGAGCCAAAGCAAATATCAACGTGGTAATAAGAACCAATACAGTAATCTCATCAGCTAGAGATACAAACAAAGTATTCAAGATAGGAGTATTGAGTCCTTGAACGATCAATTCTGGGCTAGCTCAGACTTTGATCACGACTCTTTCAGGTCAAGCACTTAAAGGAGGATTTAAGAATCTCATCTTTAATAATCATTATCTTAGAGCTACTACTATCACTTTTGCTGATCAAGACTGGATTAATGTTTCTAATAATAATTTGATATCGATAGCAGGACAGAATCAAGCAACTATTTTCCGTACTATAGTTTCAACAAATAGTTCTAAATCTGCTAACATTAAACAATTGAAATTCAAATTTGCTCATAAAGGTGTATCAGTTACTAATTTTAAATTAAATATTGACAATATCGTTTTAAATACTTGAGATGCTACATGTAATCTAGCTTCTGATATGGTAACTTGTGTGTTTAATGGATTGTATATTAATGGTTTGAAGATTGAAGCAGGTGCTAGTAAAGTTGTGAGGTTAATTGCTGACGTGTCAGTTTCAACATCTGACACTGACTATATTATTACAAGTATCAATGAAGGGTCTCCTCAAAACTTCATGATGTATGATGCTTCAAGCGCTACTGCTGTAGGAGCATCTGTCGTGTGGAGTGATAACGCTGCTCCAAACGTAACTGTTAATGATGTAAACTGGTTTACTGATGCTGGAATAGAAAAATTACCATCAAATAGTTGGACTTTTACAAGAGATAGTGGGCCTGTTAATAATGAAGTAGTTATTTCTAATGCTATTTTCATTCCATCCTCAACTTGAGGAAATCAATCTCTTATTCTATGGTCTGTTTCTCAACCTAGTAAGGTTAAAATTCAAGTTAGAGCTTCAAATAGTAATGAGAGTTATTCAACCATCACAACAACAAATCAATCTGCTGAAAGTGCATTAATATATTTTGATCGTCCAGTAGGGTGATATACATTTAAACTTACTCCAGTCGATGATTTAGGAACTCCGGTTTGATTAGATACGATTTTCAACGTAAATTATAAGTTTTGTGTGGATGGACAAATAAATTATCCAATTTGTGATACATACAATACAGGATCGACAACTTGAGGTCTCACGATTACTAAAACTCCTAATCCTTCATGAGATAAGATTATCCACACCAATATATGAACTGTAAAAGTTATGCAACTCAATACTCAATCAGATACTCAATGAAGGCTTAATTCAATCAAATTTAAACTCACATGATTAGTAAATAGAAATCATATTAGTCTACGAATTGAATGACCTCATGGTGAATTAATTTCTTATGATAATAAATTCAACACAAACTTTGAATCAACAGTGTATCTAACTGGTTACCAATGATCATGACAATTGTGAGTATATCACATATACGCTAATATTAATGATTCTGTTAACGAACAATTTACTATAAGCATCGAATCGCTCGATTCTTTCGAAACTAATCAAAAAGTTACTGCAATTATGCCAATGACATCTCAACTTATTAAAACAGTAATGTATGTGCCAATGTGTGGTAATTTGTATATCGACAATAATGAACAATGTGATGATGGCAATATGGTAAATGGTGATGGATGTAGTAATAGTTGTGTGATAGAACCATCGATCACTAAGGTAAATATTAATAGATTTACAACTCCAGCTCCAGTACAAACTACTCCTATCGAAGTAGTAAACAATCCTACAAAATCAACAAATACTCAAGTAGTACCATCGATTAGTATTAATTCAGATGGAAGTCTGAATATTACTAATAGTAAACAAGTAGTAGTTCCTACTCCACAAGTAGTAGTTCCTACTCCACAAGTAGTAGTTCCTACTCCACAAGTAGAAAATAGTCCAATAGCACTATCTCAATGAATCGCTACTGTGAGTATCAATCCCGATGGAAGTATTTCGATCACTCGTAAAAGTACAATCGCTAAAATAACAAATATGATGGAAAAATTACAATTACAACTTGCACAAAGAAAGGCTCAATATAAATCTAAAAATAAATAAATATATCCATTTTAGTAAAAGATAAAAAACCTTATCAAAGATAAGGTTTTTTCGTTTGTAGAATTAACTTACTCTCCACTTTGTAATCTCCACATCGCAGCATAGAGACCTCAAGTCTTCAATAGTTCATCATGACTTCAAGATTCGATAATACAGCCACGCTCCATCACATAGATGGTATCAGCATGCATCACTGTGCTAAGTCTATGTGCTACCACAATCGTCATCAAAGCAGGATTGGAATGTGATACTGATGCGATTGTGTCAGAGATCTCTTTCTCCACAATACTATCTAATGAGCTTGTTGCTTCATCAAAGATCAATACCTGAGGATTACGTAAGAGTGCACGAGCGATCGCAAGACGCTGTTTCTGACCTCACGATAGTCTAATACCTCACTCACCGATGATGGTCGACATTCATTTGGGTAAGTCAGTGATAAATGAAGTGAGTGAAGATTGTTCCATCACCTTATCGATATCTGCATCACTTGCTTGTGGTGCAACAAACAAAAGGTTTTCTTTGATCGTACCAGAAAACAGTTGTGCGTCTTGAGATACGATACCGATCTGTTGTTTGAATGAGGTAAGATTGAGCTGACTTGTGTCGGTATTGTTGATGCGGATCGTACCACTGGTGGGAGCATATAGTCCACTCAATAATTTTAGGATAGTAGATTTGCCGCTACCAGATGGTCCTACAAACGCCACACTTTGACCAGCTTTTCGTGAAGCAGTGATATGATGGATCACTTCTTTATCTTCTTGATAGCCAAACGAAACATCATTGAGTGACATCGAAGTAATGGTATCAAGCTTGAGAAGATGCGCGTCTGACGGTTCGGGTGTTTTAGTGAGGATCTCTTGTAAGATTGCGTGATTGGCTCTTGCTTCTTGATAGTTTTTGACGACGGTCCCAAATAACGACAACTGCCCAAACACAAAGAACGAATAAAAATACAAACTCATCAGCTCACCCACCGTCAATCAGCCAGCATAGACCAAATATGCAAGAAGTCAGATGATACTTGTACTCATCGCATTGATAATTGTCCCTTGGATAAATTCGATGGATCTGACTGTTTTGACTTTTTTGAGCTCGAGAGTGAGGATGTTTTGGTTGGCATTATCGAGTCTTTTGGTCTCTTGTTTGACGAGACCTAGCATCTTGATCAGTGATACATTACGGATGGACTCAGTGATAGATCACGCTACGAGATTAGATTCATTGGAGATGTTTTCTTGAGCAGCTTTGATTTTTTTGGATAACATCAGCGTTGTGACTCACATCACTGGTACGAGGATCCCATACATCAACGTGACTCTCAGGTCTACTGTCGCAGAGTAGATCAGTACAAACACCACACCCACGAGAGCAAAAAACACCACATTGATCAGACTTGCGATATAGATCTGAATTGAGTCTTTAGCTTTGACGAGCTTCGCAAGAAGCTGTCCTGATTGCTGATCTTCAAATACTGCGTAGGGTAGTGAGAATGTATGTGCGATCGTATCTTGATAGATGTTAGTACCAATCTTTTGTGTCATCACATTGACAAAGTAGTCTTGGAAGTTTTTGGCAATACGTGATACCATGGCAGTACCAATCATAGCTCCAAGTCCAATCAGTACACCATTTACATATTGCTGCGTTGTAAAGTCTACCACTCACACCTTCGTCAGATAATTATCAATCAACCATCTTAATACTTGAGGACTAAGCAGTGAAAATATCTGATTGATCGATGCAAGTACGAGCACAAGCACAAGAATCTTCCAGTAAGGACGAAGGTAAGTGGAGAGGAAAGACATTGATGGAGGACAAGGTTAAAGATGTAAGGAAAAGGATTATTTTACCCACATGAACTCCAGAAAGATCGGATACGGTTCAGATATTTCAGAAATAATTCTTTTATATAGTGAAAGATTAAGTTATTTGTTATCTTACTGCTCACACTATTGTAAAACATTGTCGAGCTTGAGAGTATAGTCGTTTTATATTTAATTCAATAGATTTGTTGTGTAGATATATACTTATCAGATAGTACCGACAATTATATGTAAATCTTAAATAATCATTTGTAATAGTTACAAAATTAATTATAGTATTTCTAGGGAAGGTTTGATAAAGACTTGGTCATAAGATCCTACACCTAGGGCTCCAAGTGGACAGATCTCCTCTCGCTAGAGGATTGAGAAATCTTACTTTGGTTGTAAGTATTGCTTTGAGTCGAGCGACTCTACTTACAACAAGTCAAACATCTTGAGAGGCTACGCATCTGTTATCACGGATGGCGCCATAAGGCAACCAGCTTCGATGACCCACAGTATTTTACTGTGGGTCTTTTTTATATTTTAATAAGCTCATAGCTGACTTGTTTGGAGTGGATGATCGATTGTATCATGCGTTCATTACGGTTTTGAGAGCTACGACCAGTTTTGATCTCCACAAACACTATTTTACGCAAGTCTCCATCACTGAGTCAGTCTAATACCAAATAATCAAATCACTTGCCGATAAATACCATATCCTTAATATGATAGGGAAACTCTGGCAACAGAGGAGCAATTTGCTCACTGATATGTCATAGATTCACTGCTTTAGATTGCTTGATGGCATGACGGCGCTCATCCTTGATCCTGCGATCGAGATTTCCAAAGGTGATAGTTTTATGGATTAAATATCAGATAATAATACCGATGACAATTCATATTATGATCGGCCCTATTTCGTTCATACCACTGTCAGTACAAATGAAGATTTGATCGCACCAAATTGCAATTTGACATCATAGTCTCCGGTGTGATCGATCTTGTCACATGTCAATCGACTTGATTCTATCGTAAAATCATTTACTTCACTTAGAGATTGTGCAAGTGTTTTGTTATCAATCTTTGCATAAAGTTTGCCCGCAGGGCTAACTTTACCGCTAATAGTATGTCAGGTTTCTTTAAGGTGTACGAGTAATGTTTCGAGCTGACTTACGAGAGTGTGTTGTCATTCTTGCTTTTTGGCTTTATCACGAGCAATTTTATCAATGATATTTTTATCAGCTATTTTTGCATAGCCATTTTTGAATAATACGTGTTGTGCATAACTCGGTGCTACATTGAGGATTTCGTTTTTACGACCGATATTCTTTACATCTTGAAGCATAATTACTTGGATTTTGTCGTTGGCCATGGTAAGGGGATATAATAGTGATAAAGAAAAACTAGATCGAGAGAAGTTTTTTTGCAATAAGATCTGGAATAATATGATCTTTGAGAATTATGTTTTGCTGTAATCATGGAAGATTCTGATCTGCTTGTATCCATACGATATCAATGATGTCAGGGTCGTTAATTTGAGCTACTGGAGTTCACATGATACTTCATTGATATAATGTGATACTCACGTCTCTTCGGGGCTGTCATGCAGCTGGTGCAATATACGTATTGATTAGTGTAAGATTTTGAAGATCAATATCGCAACCTATTTCTTCCTTTGTTTCTCTAATCAGACACTGGATAGGATCTTCATTGTCTTTGATCGTTCATCCGATAATTTTATAGATGGTTCACTTACTATGATCTTTATTATTAAGTCGTTCTTCGAGCACTAACATCTTGTTTTCAGTTTTATTTACTACTACTAATCAGATCTTATTATAGTATGCCATATATCTTCATTAAGTGTAAAAATCATTATGATGCTTATTGGTTTTTTAACCCTTCCGGTCTGCGACCACCTCTCCTTGTCAGGGGAGATGTAGGAATTTATTATCTTTCTTTGGAGACTTTGTTCTATGTTGAAAGCGAACTCAACCTAGTTCCTTAGTTTTATAGGATTATTCTTTTTTGGTAATCATATAGATCGTCGCTTCACGATTAGGAGTTATGTGGTAGACAGTCTGAGGTTCACCTCGTATGACAAGATTACCTTCTTGGATGACTCATCACTGTACTCTTCGAGTACCGACTCCGATCGCTGTGATACTGTCGCTGGATGCATAGATATAGCCATAGACTTGATAATTACTAAGTGTTGCACCATAATTATGCACATTGGTCTTACCAAAATAGTATGTCACCATGTCGAGCTTCATCTCGAGAGTCTTGAGATCATCATTGCGAATCATGTTGACATCGATTAATGCTTGATATGCATAAGTACCATCTTCTTTATTGATGATATGGATAAATGGTCTATCTGACGCACTGACTGGAGTCTTGTTGAGATAGATATTTCTGAGCTTATAGAGTAGTTTAGAGACATCCATACGTGAGACTACTTCGTCCATTCAAGCAGCACTTGTACTAGTCAGTAATCATATTTCATAGGCTCTTTGGATATAGTTTTTGTACCATGGATTAGTTGTTTCATCATATGTTTTACCATCAAACATTCTAATAAGTACAGTAATAAGTTGTCCTTTGGTAATACCTTGATGAGGGTTAAAAATAATTGCTGGCTTGAAAATACCAAGCTGACACGCATCCCTGACTTGTGATTGAGTTATCGCATCAAACTCGAGCGTATCTCCATATACGCAGTTGGTGTTGATCTGTGTAGTACGATTGAAAACATTCTTAGAAAGTACTGAAAGCATCTTGGCTGCATCGACTCTCGTGAGATAGTTGTCTGGCATAAACTGATCTGGATTTTGAAACTTAGTGATACTTTGCTCATACAACCATCTTAGTGACATCAAAAATTCTGCATCACGATCAAGCTCCGGTAGTTGACTAATCGGATTGGTATTATCTGCTTCAAGAGGTTCAATAAGGATATCGTTGAGTATAGTATTGGTGGAGATTGTTCCACTGATTACTCATGATCCTATTGTACCTATGAGGGGACCTGTACCAAATAGTCCTCCTGAAAGAGGTGGAATAGCTGAGTTGATCGTAGTGCCTCATGATAGGACCACTCATCATGATAGTTGTGAGTTGATTTGTCGCTTATCAATATCATCTAAATATACAACTGCATGTGAGTATTGGAGTACAATGAGTACTACAGCGAGACAGCTTATGATTGCTTGTTTGAGCATGATGATGTGTAAAAAAACTACTATAGTACTACAGTAGCTTTTGGTATACTAAAATCAAGTAAAGTTTGACTATGGAAACACTACAAAACCTCATGCTGTTGTCAGCAATGATTGTAATTTATTACATCATATGGTTTGCTGTCACGTATTTACTCGAGGACGGTGCGAAGCCAGTACCTTTGGTAAAACGCTTCCAGGACGCGAAGCTAATCCTTTAGGGCACACAAAGTTGTACCACAAGGGCATAATAAATCGATATATAATAGTGAACATTGTAATCACAATCAACTTTGATGGTTATTCAGCGTTTTCTTGGTGTATCCTTATCCTGCTTGACCACTTTGTGCAATATCAAGGATTGATCCGATTACTCCAAATACTGAGGTTGCAATCATCATAATAATCGCACCTGCAAACACGATCATCACTGGCTCAATAAACTTGGAGATATTATTAATACCTTTAGAAAGTTCTTCTTGATAGATATTAATCACATTGTCGAGTGCTGATCCTAGACTCGCACTCTGTTCACCTACTTTGAGCAATACCATCACATCTGCAGGGATAATATTGGTAAAATATCTAATATTGGAGTAGATTGTTTCGCCTTTTTTGACTCATGCTATCACCGTATTGATCATAGTTTTGTACATTGGCATATCCATAATCTCCCTGAGGTACATAAAGATTTCGAGATAGTTCATACCTGACATCTGCATAAGCTTAAAATAACGGAAAAACTTGACCATGTTGTAGTATTTGAGAAGATTACCAAATCCAGGTAGTTCAATCAAAATTTCCCAAATTCTTTTTTTGCCTCATTCGCTGGACCAAATAATACCAATGACTGCAAGCACTAAGAATATCACGAACAAGACTGATCACCAACTCGCTACCATAAAGTCAGTCAATTGAATCATTAATCTGGTTTGCAACGGCATATCAATACCTCCAAAATCTTTGACGATCGAGAAGATACCAGGTAAGATCTTGATAAATAAGAAGAACATACCCGCTACTGACAATGTAAACAATATACCAGGATAGATCATTGCTCCGATAAATTTACCTGTCATATCAGAAAGAAATTCATATTCACGTGCGAGAGACTTAAGGATGGTTATCATTTCACCACTCGATTCTCCGGATTTGATGATATTGACATCACCATTACTGAAATATTTATTGAGTTTTCATAATGCTTTACTAAAGCTTTGTCCTGTATTGAGCTCACCAGCAATCACTTGACAAATTTGTTTGATTGCATAATTAGCAGTCGTGCTCTCAATCGTATTGACCGACTCAAGGATTGATACTCATCACTCGATCAAATACGCCATTTCTCTATAGAAGAAAATTTTATCTTTGGTACCAAACGATCATTGATCTTTATTTTTGAGGTACGCCTCGATGACTTGATTCATCATTTGATTCATGGATATTGTGCAGTGAAAGGAGTAAATTGACCGAAAATACCGTATGGAACAAGTATAATGATAATCGCACCCACTGTCAAAGGATGTGGTTGACTTGTTATATATTAGTATATAATATTTATTATTCTGACTTTTTGAATTGTGGGGAATCGCTTTCGTTTTGGTGTGTCATATTTTGGTTTGGGCCTATTCTTGCAATGATTAGAAAAAACATTATTGTATAAGGAAATACTGCAAAATCTGACGCGGAGTTAATCTTATAGGGCACGATGTTCTAAATATTAATTGTAAATTATTACATCGCGTTAAGTTTGTTGTCATGTGTTTTCTGAATACTACTAGTTATTGATATGAGCTATGATGATTGCAAATAAATACAAACTTAGTACCAAAGAAGTGAATTATCTTCTCAGACGTAAGCAAAGTATCCATGTGATGTGATATAAAATCATCTGGTGTGAACAATATACTAATCATCTTTATCACCAAACTGGTATACAGCTATCCGCAAAAGTCCATAAGTCTGCTGTCCAAAGAAATATTATAAGAAGGGCTTATTATGCGGCTCGATATGATCATATTGCTCACTCATCGTCTTATTATAAATTATTTGTATTGGTACATCCAGAATACTGTCAAGCGCTTATCGAGCTACTTACAACTTCTTCAAACCCACATCAATCAATCCTCGCTCATTTTAATCAGTTAATCCAATCAGCATTATGAAAAATTCATCATCACTGACATACTATCTCAAGACTTTCTCATCGCGATGGTCGCAAATAGTGAAAAAACCTCGTGATGGAAAAAGCTACAATGAAGTGCTGGAAGACTCCATAGATCCACAAGACTCCAAACTTAATGCAATAGATAGTAATACGATGCGATCATTGTCGTTTATTTTTTGGTTTGCAGGGGTCTTGGTAGTATATATAGGATACTTATTGTTTACCGCTCTCGATCTTATTTATTTGATCTTTACAGCATTTGTGTTATCCATGGCAGTCGATCAGATGATATTATGGTTTGCTCGTAAGCTCAAAGGTAGTAGAGGACGAGGAATTTTTCTTTCATATTTCATATTCATCGGAGTATTATTGTCAGGAGTATTGATTATGATACCTTTTTTGAGTAGCCAGTTTGGCGAGATTGGAGCAATCTGACTCAAATCTGTGAGTGCCTTACAAACTAAGATACAATCCCAATGAATCGGACAAGTAGTGGAACAAACTACGCGATTACCTACAATTGTTCAATCATTTATTATGGATTCAGCAACGACAAGTGGGTGAGTGCAAGGATTGATCCAAGATAATGTACAACAAATTATTAGCAAAGGAACACAATACATCCAATGAGGCGCAGGAATAGCTGTATCTATTATTGGTTCGATTTTTAGTGTGCTTACGCAGATAGGATTTGTTTTTACCTTGGCGGTATTGTTTAGTATCGAAAAAGATAATATCTTAAAACTATTTCGTAGGATCGATCGCAAACATGAGACCAATCGACATGACAAGATATCGACCATGTATGAAAAGTTAGGATTTTGGTTGAGTAGTCAATTATTACTTAGTGTGTTTATTTTTGCGATGACATGATTGTGATTGCTGATACTGACGTGGTTTGGAGTTGAGATCCCCAATATATTCTCACTTGCGCTGATAGCTGGTCTCACTGAGATCATACCGTATGTATGACCATTGATATGAAGCATACCATCCATACTCGTGTGAAGTATTAATAATGGATGGATCTGATTTATAAGTGTGGGAGTCTTATTTTTTATCATCCAACGATGTGAAAATAACATCCTCGTCCCTTGGGTAATGAACAAAACACTTTGAGTCAGCTCATTACTCATCTTCATCTGTATGTTGATTGGAGCCAGTACTTTAGGGTTTATTGGAATACTTCTCGCAGTGCCGATTGCAATTATTATCTCGATTATTATGGAATAATCCAAAAATGGTAGTGAAAGTATTTGCAAAATCTGACTGAGGTGGATATAATGATAGTAATGTAGTTGCTAATACTATTTCAGTACCTTGTATATTGCTTTACTTATGGATACATCTCGCATCTTACTTTCCAGTGATACTCTGTCAGGATACTGACTTGATCATATTTTTGAAGTAGCACAAAGCACAGGATTTGGCGGTATCGATCTTGCGATGTGGAAGAATTTTGATACTCGAAATTCTGACTATGTCAAAAAGCTCAAAAATAAACACAAGATTGCAGTACCAATCATCCAAGTATCGTCAGATATCAACTCCAAAGAAATGGATCAAGCTTTAGAGCTTGCAACTATATTGGAGACAAAAATAATTGTGATCAATCCACCTAAAATGTTTAATGTCAGATCATATCATTTTATTACCAATAAGCTTCCACAGATCCAAAAAGATCACCCAGAATTGCAGTTTTCCATTGTTAATCCACCAGATGATACGATCTTCATCTTACCGATCCCTAAGTTCAAATTTAGTAATATTGAGCAGATCACGAGCAAGTATCATTGTAATCTTGGATTAGATATTACTCATGTAGACGGAGATTTTATCGATAGTGAGATCATGAAAAAACTTCCTCAGCATCTCAAACATACATCTACGATCTATGTGTCAGACAAGACTAAGAAATGAGTCAGACATTTGCCATTATGAGAATGAGACATGAAGATCGATCTATTGTTCAAAAAAATGCTCAAGCTCAACTATGAATGATATATTAGTGTCAAATATACCTTGAGTAAGGCTCAACTCGCAGATATGGATGAGGTTGAAGTGGTCCTCAAAAAAGCTATAACTATGATCAGTAGTTCGCTCTAGCCACATGCCTTGATTTGAAAAGAAGTTTAATAAAGCGATCATCTGACTCATCATCGGTACGACGATTGCCGGGATGTGAGTCGCTTGAGCAAAGACCGAAAAAGGTAAAAAAATCGTTGCTCAAACCAAAATCAAAACATCAAGTCTACTCAAGAGACTGGTGAATTTTTTGCATGGAGGATTGGATGAAATGAAAAAAAAGATGGATGGTAAAGATGAAATCACCCCATAAGAAAACACTAAATAACCATCAAAGTTGATTGTGATTATAATGTTCACTATTATATATCAATTTATTATGCTCTTGTGGTACAATGTTGCGTGCCCTAAAGGATTAGCTTCGCGTCTTGGAAGTGTTTACCAAAGGCACTAGCTTCTCGTCGTCCTCGAGGACTATAGTGCTGTGTCAATAGTGAACACATGACAGCAAACCTTCTACGATGCCCGGATGGGTACACACGACTTACCAGATTACAATAATTTTAGAGTAAGTCATAAGGTTTTGCTTGTTTCCTTAGACTCTGGAATATAATATTGAAAAAAAATATATCTCTTCTCGATAAAAATACACCAATCATTGGTTCTTGTTAGGAATTCTTAATCTCATTGACGATAAAGCTCTTTTCGTAGTCAGAGGCTAAGATCTTGACTGCGACGTGCTGAGAACCAGCAAAGATCAGACCTTCTCCGATATTACTGGAGACGAGTTTTTCTTTTTCTGCTTCACTTAGACCAAAGACTGACTCCAGAGATTTGATACTGGCGGTGGATTGTTTGAGGAGGATCTGGAGTGCAGAGTTGGTAATAATAGGCTTTCCATAGCTGGATTTGAGGAAGTCATCGACGTCTTGCGTGATGGTGGTGATACCGAGTCAGTATTTGCGGGCACGCTTAATGATACCATAGAGAAACTCTGCAGATACATCATTTTGCATCATGATCCATGCTTCATCGACAACGAGCATTCTCTTGCGTTTGTGACTTCTGACTTTGGCTCGGATATAGTTGAGGATATTGAACATTGCAGGAGTCTTGAGACTTTCTTCCAAATCCCTGATACTAAACACCGTGAGTCAGTTGTCGAGGTCGACATTGGTATAATTATTAAACAACTTGGCAAAGGTACCAGTGACGTACTTTGCTACTCTGACAGAGAGTCTCTCACCTCACTCCATCCCGTCGAGTACTTGCATCAGATCTTGCATCAAGGGGGGAGTCAGACCACTATAATCATCAAGCTCAAATGTGATACCCTTGAGGGCATAGGTGGACTGTAGAGCTTTGTCAAGCATCGCTTCTTCTTCGGGAGTGACTCAACCGATCAAGGTACTCACAAGTCCTAATAATCACAAAATCTGACTTCTAAGGAGGTCTCATGGTCCATATTCGACGTCTTCGATTCTGGGTGGAAGATCAAAGGGGTTGACGTACTGGGTACTATTGATCGCAATATTGACATAGGTGCCTCATACTTTTTCGACGAGTCAGATATATTCGTTTTCGGGATCAATCACGATCACATCGATGTTGTGAAGTAGGTACCTTAGGATCTCAAGTTTGACGGTAAATGACTTACCCGCACCAGAAGTAGCCAAAACGACACTATTGGCATTTGGGAGCTTGCCGCTGTATCTATCATAGATGATGAGTCAGCCTGTGTGAAGATTGACACCATATAAGATACCGGTGTCATCGATTAAGTCACTAGATATAAAGGGAAAACTTCATGCTAAAGAATTAGTAATCGCACTACGAGAGATCCCCAAATCATCCAAAGCTAGTGGTAAAGTACTGGTGAGACCTTGGTCCATACGCTGAGTGGCAGGTTTGACTCTGAGACCAAAACCAGTGAGTTTTTGTTCGAGTTTTTTGGACTCTTCACCCAGCTTGGCTTGATCATTATTGTAGATTGTCATATACATTCCAGTCTGGAAGTATCTTTCTTCTTTGGTAGTGATTTTTTGTCTGATGTTTTCGACGTCCTTATACTCGACTTCGACATCTGCGTCGAGCGTAATACCTTTGTTGAGGAGATCATGCATTTCTGCTTTGAGCTGAGTAGCACGACGTTTCATGATCGCAGCGATCGTACTCTCATCGGATGGATAGATAAACCAGCTTGCATCTCGCTTACCATAGAAATTGAGAATATCTCTGGTCCATAAAAAATCAATATATGATGGATAACTCTGTACATAATAGGTCTTACCGTACATTCCTGACAGCTGAAAGTATGATGCAGTCGTCTGTCGATAGGATGGTGCAATATGGGATTTGTAGTCTTGCATGGCAGCCAAGAAGTCTTTTTCGACCGTGAGGAGATATTTTCTTAGATCTGAATTAAGTAAGGAATCAGAGAACTTATCATCACTTATACTTAACATCTGTCTGATTTGTTCCTTGAGCTCATAATTGCTGGATATCTCTCCAGCAGTCACGGTAGCAGCTTTGAGTGTTTCAGTACTAGAAGTACTCGCTACAGGACGAGGCTTGCTAAATACCCACTCCATTGCACGATCAATAAGTCAGACTTTGGGACGATCTTTATGTGGCAACAAATTTTCATAACTCGGGTATCATCCTGAGATGATGAGTTTGCTGTAGTCAGTATCGATGATGATGTTTTTATATGCACTGAGATCTGGCATGAGAGTCAATAGTATGATAGTTCCACTGTATCATCATTATTTTGCGTGTTAGTGCAAGTACAAGTCAAAATTTGAGTATGTGTTTTTGATAAAATGTGATATGATTATCAAATTTGTAGTGATTTCTGCGATTATATCTTGTAGCCAAGGATGTAATTGTTATGGTTGGATAAGTATTATGTAGTCATATACCATGAAGATATTGATCACGGGAGGATTGGGTTATATTGCGAGTCATGTAGTAACATTGTGTGATGAGTATGATATACAGCCTATTTTGCTGGATAATTGTAGCAATAGTGATCCAAAGGTACACCAGATATTGTGCGAGATGCTCGGATATCAGATCCCATGGTATCGTGGAGATATTGCTAAGTCTGATTTGATGAGACAGATCTGTCGTGAACATAAACTTGCTGGCGTGATGCATTTTGCTGCCTATAAGTCCGTGTGAGACAGCTGTAGTGATCCATTTGGTTACTATGGCAATAACATCCAAGGCACTATCAGAATGTGTGAAGAGCTCAACAAGCATGGAGTCAGAACCATATTATTTTCATCAAGCTGTACAGTCTATGGTATGGGACCAGGAGTAACACCACCTTTTGATGAGAGTCTCAAGCGTTCTACCACCAATCCTTATGGGACGACCAAGTTTATCAACGAGCTGATGTTGGAAGATCTGGCGCGTCATCTATGATGGAAGGTTATGTTGTTGAGGTATTTCAACCCGATAGGCGCACATCCATCCAGACTGATCGGAGAAAATCCAACCTGAGTACCGACCAACCTCCTGCCATATATCATGCGTGTTGCTACAGGAGAGTATGAGTCACTATCGATCTGGTGAGATGATTACGATACACCAGACGGCACTGCGATCCGTGATTATATCCATGTGATGGATCTGGCACAAGCTCATATTGTAGCACTCAAATATTTGCTTGATCAAGATGTCTGACACTGTGATGCGATCAACTTGGGTACTTGAGTTGGGACTTCAGTGATGGAGATGGTCAAAATCGTCCAACAAATGACTGATAAGTCGGTTCCGTATATTATCGGTCCTCGCCGTGATGGTGATGTACAAGCTGCCTATGCTGATACACATAAAGCACAACAGATTTTATGATGGAAGACACAACATACGGTAGAACAAGCAGTGGTAGACGGGTGGAGATTTCAAGTCAAGCAACAATAGTGTGTATTCTAACACACTTGCTTTGAGTGGAATAATCTCTACAACTAGATCATTTATTATCAATCGTGCAATGATTGCCAAATTAATCAGTATTGTAGTACCATGTTATAATGAGGCAAGTTGACTCAAGTATTTTTGTGATACGTTGGTAGAGTATGTGAGCTGATTGTCTAGCTATACTCGAGAGATCATACTTATCAATGATGGTAGTAAAGACGCTACTCGACAAGTCATCTATGATCTGAGTCAGACATATGATCTCATCAAAGGGATAAACTTCTCACGTAACTTTGGTAAAGAGATAGCGCTGAGTGCAGGGCTTGAATATGCTCACGGTGATGCAGTGATCACGATCGATAGCGATGGGCAACATCCGATCACTAAGATCGCAGACTTTGTCCACGAATGGGAGCAGTGATATGATATTGTGTACAATCGTAGACCCAATAATCATGGTGCAAACTGGCTCAAAAGAAAGACTAGTACATTATTTTATCAGTTTTTCAATGCAATATCAGAGTTTGAGCTTGAGTCGCAGACAACTGATTATAGACTATTGGATCGTAAAGTGATTGACATCTTTTTGACCTTTACCGAAAAGAACCGTATCTATCGTGGTCTGGTCGATTGGATCGGGTTTAGCAAAAAAGCACTGGTGTTTGATGCATTACCCAATCCCGATGGTCGTACACCAAGCTATAATTATCTCAAGCTGACTCAACTGGCAGTCAATTCTGTCACATCGTTTTCAGTATGGCCACTCAAGATTGTAGCCAATATCGGAGGACTCATCGTAGCGATGAGTAGTTTTGTACTTGTGGTGATGCTCATCGATATTGCTACCGGCAATAGTATGTGATGGACCAATCTATGACTCGTCGTGATGGTCAATACGTTTTTGGTCGGAGTGATGATGATCGCCATGTGATTTATTGCGATCTATATCGCACAGATCCATGAAGAAGTCAAAGGGAGGCCATTGTTTATCGTCAAGGAGAAGGTAGGGTTTTAGAATCTATTGATTTGTAGGGACCTATGGCAATACGTCCGATGTTGTGAATAATATATTCTGCGGAGATTGTATGTAATTATTATTTTCATCCAAATACCTCTATTTTTGTTGGACACATTGCCATGTGTCCCTACGGCATATTATTTTTCTACACATACATTCAATACCATGGACACATACTTCACCACACTCAAAACATATCTACCATGGATCGTGGGTGCATTACTGATATTGATGATATTTGGACGAGACCTGTTTGGGTGACAGACAGTGTTCTTGCTGGATTATGTACCAACACCGATCAGGACTCGAGACTGGTCTCGTTATGTCACTATACCGTGGATCTGGGTCGTGCATGATGGACTGAGTGTCCTGCTGTGATATGTCTTTTGATCCAAGGTCTATCTCCTTACGATCGTGATATTGACTTTGATCTTATGATATCGCTGGGGTAGTCTGATCCGTACATGGACCAAGTCAGACCACTCATTTCTTCCAGAGCTCGGTATGGTACTCATGATCTATAATCCTGTCTTCTCATCACGTATGGGGACACAGCCGTGAGTGTGGCTTGGTATTGTGTTGTTATGATTTGGCCTCTATCACCTGATCAAGCATCGAGATCGTATCAATATACGTGATAGTCTGACTGTATGAGCGTATCGAGGTATCGCGATGATGAGTATGAATCACGCGAGTTTTATGATAGCATGACTGTTGTTAGTATTGATCATTGTGCGTCATCAATGGAAAATCTTATGATCTGCAGCGATTATTGCTACGATCGTATGACTGCTTAATCTCAATCGGATCCTGGCTGGAGTATTGTGAGTGACCACGACAGTCGAGCAAGCCAACACATTCTCTCAAGCAAATATTACTGAGTTTATGACGCGTGATCACTCATGACTTGGACCAGTAGTGACGAGTATGCTATGATATGGGTTTTGGGGAGAGAAGACATGAAGTGCATACGCTCCGACACGAGCCAATCCTAGACGATGGATCGCAGGACTTGTGCTACTCATTATTGCGTGATATGGACTCACAAGACGGTATCGCCATGATCGTTGTCAGACTTGGTTTTTCTCCACTGTTATAGTGATCTCTTTGATCTTGGGTATTGGTATCGCATCACAAGTGCTTGAGCCAAGTGTCCAGCGACTCTATGATCATGTGCCATGATATCGTGGACTCAGGGAGCCGCATAAGTGGGTCTGACTCTATATGATGTGTATCATACCGCTGATGCTCTATGGTGTCTCACAAGGTCACAAACTGATCAAACAATACATCACTCCCTGACAGCTTGCACTACTGATATGAGTGATTGCAATTGCACGAGTACCTGGAGTCATGAATCAGATGATGCTGAGGTATGATACTACTGACTATCCTAAGACTTATGCTCAAGCACGTGACTTTTTGTCTACTAGCACATGATCATGACAGTGGTTACAACTGCCTTGGCACAGCTATCATCGTTGCCAGTGGACCAACAAAGTCATCTCCAATACATTTACTCCCTATATGTATCCTGTCCCCGTCATCGTATCGGATAATATCGAGATCTGACAACTCTATACCAACAGTAGCAACGAGCGTAGTCGTGTGATAGAATGATATCTACAGAGTCATGATGTCGCAGATCTGAGTGGATATAATATTCAAGGTATCATCTATCTGACCCAGTGTGCGGATTTTAACAATTATAAACGAATTGAGACAGATCCTAATCTGACGTTGATCAAGGATTTGGGTGACGTTAAGATCTTTAAGTTTAAGTAGTTTTGGTTTATTTTTTTATATGTATCTTCTGTGTACTTTGTCATTGGCACAAAGTACCAAAACCCTTAGTCAAACACAGCACTGTATTCTCCTGATGATTTATTTACTGGGGCGTCCTGCGTGTTTGACGAATGCAGGAATGCTAATCGTGCAATGTATTTGACGTTTGTAGGAATGCGTTTGAAATGATATTAATTTACTCGTTATATCAAGATGAACGATATCGTATGACTGTCGTGTCAGCTCTCAAGTCAGTGGATCGTGTGATGTTGTCGGTGGATATGGATGGATCAGTATGCGAGAGTATAGGCAAGATCTCTGAGATGATCAGAGATGAATATGGACAAGATACGACCATCATCTTCGGTAAATGAGGTGATAGGTTTGCGGGTAATATCCCAGAAGTGCAAGTGTGTGCAGACTGCGATATCCAGATCCGTGATGGACTAGGCAGTAAGACGCACAATAGTAGTGAGTACAGAGCCAAGCAGATTGTCTAGTGTTGTAATAGAACTCATGATACATATTATTTGAGAAGATTTATTGTTGTATTATCGCTCATGCATCTCACAGACAAAATCTATATCGCAGGACACACGTGACTGGTGTGATCCGCACTCGTCAGACAGCTCCATCATCTATGATATACGAGACTGGTGTATCGTACGAGTGCTCAGCTTGACCTGAGAGTTGCAGACGCTGTGGCAGAGTTTATGGAATGAGAAAAGCCTGACTATGTGATCGTCGCCGCAGCTAAAGTGTGAGGTATTATGGCCAACAATAGTTATCCTGCAGAGTTTATCTATGATAATCTTCAGATCCAAAACAACCTCATCCATCACTCCTATCTTCACAAGGTCAAAAAACTATTGTTCTTATGATCCAGCTGTGTTTATCCGAAAGTTTGTCCTCAACCGATCCAAGAATCCTATCTCCTGACTTGACCACTGGAGCCTAGCAATGAGCCATATGCAATCGCCAAGATCGCAGGTATCAAAATGTGTCAAAGCTATAATCGTCAATACGGTACTAGCTTCATCGCATGTATGCCAACCAATCTGTATGGACCATGAGATAATTTTGATCTTGTGACAAGTCATGTGTTACCCGCGATGATCCGTAAGTTTCATGAAGCAAAGAAAGTATGAGCAGATGATGTACAATGTCGAGGAGATGGAAGTCCGATGAGGGAGTTTCTCTACGTCGATGATATGGCTGATGCGTGCATCCATATGATGCTCCACTATGATCCTAGCCAATCAGATAACGAGTCAGGTCAGATGTTTCTCAATATCGGTACAGGACAAGATATCACCATCCTTGAGCTGGCTGAGACGATAGCACAAGTTGTATGATATACTGGTCAGATCTCACGAGATACTCGCAAGCCCAATGGCACCATGCGCAAAGTCCTCGACGTGAGTCAGATCAACTCATGATGATGGACCGCTCACACAAGTCTTATCGATGGTATCAGAAAATCATATGACTGGTACGTGTCACATCAGAGCTAGTAATGATACATCTATTATCAGTATGATTGAATTACGATTTGATTTGTTATGTTAATTACATTATAATAATATTATCACTAATTTAATATTTTACTATCATTATAATGATAATAAGACCGTTATATCAACAACAAATCAACAATCTACTGGATAAACCTCTCATCAAAGTATTGATATGACAAAGAAGAGTGGGAAAAAGTACATTACTAAAGTCTGTCATTGTACAATTTGATCATTGTATTGTGATTGATAAGGAGCAGAAGATCTATGATATGATCTATGATTCTGATACACTATATCATCATCTCAAGTCGAATATAACACAACAGACACAGATCATCGCAGTCGATGAAATCCAAAATATCATATGATGGGAGACTGCAATATTGAGTATCTATAGTGAATATCCTCAGATTCAGATCCGAATCACAGGTTCTAATAGTAATATGCTCTCCAGTGAATTGACAACACGTTTGAGATGAAGATACCTACATATTACGGTATATCCGTTTGTATATAGTGAGTATTGTGAGTATCACAAGCAAGATGTATGAGTAACCTCAATGCAGCAGTATATCGCTCAATGATCCATGCCGTCAGTGTATCCACTACTCGCACTTGAAAATAGTAAGCAGTGGAGGAAAGATCTTATTAACACAATTGTGATCAAAGATATTGTACAAAGATATAATATTAGGGATGTTGATTTTGTCTATGATGTGTATATGTTCTTGCTCAATAATATTGGCAATATTACCAATACTGTATCGCTGGTTAACTACATCAAATCACTGGGAAAGACAGTAGCTCATCAAACATTACAGCAATATATATCATATCTGTGTGATGCATTTTTGATCTATGAGTGCGGGCTATATGATATCCAAGGCAAGAGGATATTTGAGAGATTGAGAAAATACTACGTCAGTGATGCTTCGATGAGAGGTTTATATTTTGGATGATATGATGGTTTTGTAGGCAAAAATATTGAAAATATCGTCTATATGACTGCTCGTGCTTATGGACGAGAGCTGTATGTAGGTAGGATAAGAGAGATTGAAGTAGATTTTGTCCTAATCAAAAATGGCAAGACGATGTATCTACAGGTCGCCTATCTGTTGGCTGATGAACAAGTCATCCATAGAGAATATACCAGTCTACAGCAGATCCAAGATTCTCGACCCAAGTATGTCGTCTCAATGGATACGATCACAATGGGTGTAGTAGACGGTATACAGCATATCCACCTCTGGGAGCTTGAAGAGATACTTGCATAATATCGAGGATAGATTTCTTGTACTAACGATGATAATCATTATATACTGACTTATTCAGTAGTTTGATATTGCATCAGGATGAAGATATCTTATGGAAACGCTGAATAACCATCAAAGTGGATCTTGATTACAAAGTTTACAATTCCATATGAAAGTCAACTTTGTGGTTCAAGACAGCGTTTCCCGAGGAAACACATGACAGCAAACCTCACACGACTTACTAGATTACAATGATTTTAGAGTAAGTCGTGAGGTTTTGCAGTGTTTCCTTATCCTTGATTATTGATAGTAATAAGTATCTTTGTATCTTAGTATTATATTGACCTAAAGATCTATGAAAATTATGTATATTGATGCCCAAAATGTTCATAGATCTACCCAAGATGTATGATGGATTATAGACTGGTCGTTGTTTTATGATTATGTTCAGCATAAATTTGGTCCAGTAGTGGTCAAGATATTTTTCTGATATATCGCAAGATATGAGACGTTATACAGTCAGTTGCGTAAGATAGGTTATGAAGTAGTATTTAAGGAAACAATGATCTTGCCCAATGGAGAAATCAAAGGAAATGTAGATATTGATATCGCTATCATCACAATGTTAGATCTATGTGAACAATGACTTGTCACAGCATATCTCGTGACGTGAGATGGTGATTATAACACGCTCGTACATCTATTGCGTGAGAGATGAGTATTGGGCAGAGTATTGATACCTCATAGAGACAAAGCATCCAAGCTACTCAAAAAAGCTGCCTGACCCGATATCCAAGTGCTCGAAGATATTAGATATTTTATTGAAAAGAAAAACTCTGCTGTACAAGACAAACAGAGTAATTCGTAGGAGAGAAAGACAATTGCTCTCTACTTCCATCGTGAACATCTACTAGTATATATAAAACCTTATAAAATGCAAGTGATAGTCGTAATTGAAGTATAGATAGCAATATGTATACTGTGACTTATTTAGTAGTTTGATATTGCATCAGGATGAAAACAGTCGCATACGGAGAGTTAGTAAAACAAAGATTAGATACAAAATATTGCCCCTTCTGTGAAGAATGACAATCCAACTATATCGATCAAAATGAATCAGCTTATGTGATCTCTGCTCGTGCTCCATATGAGTCAGATCATGTACTGATTTGTCCTAAGTCTCATTGTAGTTCAATGACCGAGCTTGGTGCTCAGGAGCTCCAAGATATTCGATCTCTGATCACCAAACGGAATCAAATCTTGTATCAGAAGCATGCAGAGCTGGTGATATTTGTCAGAGAGGGTAGTACATGAGGAGTCACAGGCAAGACTGTGTGACATCTGCATCGACATATTGTGCCACATCTAACCATCAGCTGTCGCGGTACCCAGCAGGATAGTGACGCTCGTGTGTTTATGGATAATGCGCAATATCAGCAAACTGTCACTCATCTCCAGTCATATCTCTAAATACTCATTTCTATGAATTTGAGTAGATCCCAGCTATTGTAAAAATGCTGATGATGAGTATTATGTGACTTATTCAGTAGTTTGATATTGTAAAAGATTTATCATATTGTGGTTATTGTTATGATTGTGACTCAACAAGATCTTGACCAAATGGAGAATAGAGCTAATCAATTCTATAGTAAAAATAAGATCATCACTTCACCAATATGGTGAGAAGTAAGAATGACTCCTGAATGAATGCAACACTTGAGACAAAAATGAAAGACAAAAAGAAATATTCAAGAAATATATATTAGATATCTATGTCTCCTATCATCTGACAAACTCATCTCTGACATGAAGTATTATCAGGAATATAAATCAGACTATGCTACAATAGTAGAAAGAAAAAATGGCAAAAATTCTTCCGTCAAAAAAATGGCTGAATATTACTGACTCATCGGTATTATTGACACTGGTAAATCCAAAAACAGAATCAGATTAGTCATTAGAAAAATATTTGGACGTGATTATTATGAGCTGTATTCAGTGATTCCCAGTCGAAATTCACAATGATATTCTTATTTTGAATCAAACAAAAAACTAGATCAATCGACCTAGTACTTTGATATGAAGCTTGGCTACCAAATCAGATAGTGTTTGGTAAGTGAGCGAACTCACCAAACTTCATGAGTATAGTATAATCTTTTTTAATAAAAAATCAAGTTTTTATGACTCATACAATACACCAACATATCGTATGACCCAAAGTCAGTGTACTCATGCCTGCTTATAATGCAGAGTTATATATCGATCAAGCGATCCAGTCTATCTTGGATCAGACCTTTGAGGATTTTGAGTGTATCATTATTGATGATTGCAGTACTGATCGTACCTGGGAGATTATCCAAAGATATGCTGATCAAGATGATAGGATCATCGCAATACGTAATGAACATAATCTCAAGATCTGTAAAACTCTTAATAAGTGAATTGCACTTGCTCGTGGTCAGTATATTGCTCGTATGGATGCTGATGATATTAGTCTACCACAAAGATTCCAGCTACAAGTGGATTATCTGGATGCTCATGATGAAGTAGGTATTGTATGAGGAAGTATGCAAATGTTCAATGATCTATGAGTGATTGGGACAAGAACATATCATCAGTCAGATGTAGAAATCAGAAGACATATCTTTCGTTATAGTCCGTTCTGTCATCCTGCTGTTATGATAAGATCCTCAGTACTTCAACTCTCTGGCTGATATAATGAATCTTGAGTATTTGCTGAAGATTATGATTTATACTTTAGGTTAGGTCAATATTGTGAGTTTGCAAATATCAATACATTGATTATTAAATATAGAATCGTGACGT
>Ga0209702_10003213_pt1 | contig 26261 bp, 30 predicted proteins | sample FRY01_FD_187210 | JGI IMG/M metagenome (GOLD analysis project Ga0209702, IMG submission 187210) | Freshwater microbial communities from Lake Fryxell liftoff mats and glacier meltwater in Antarctica - FRY-01 (SPAdes) (version 2) | ecosystem: Environmental > Aquatic > Freshwater > Ice > Glacier... | reverse complement strand
CCTTGTTTTTGCTATTCACAAATGCGATTTTTTTCTATAGGGGTTTTTCGTAGTCATAGAATAGTATTACGGATAAATCATATCAGTTCAACTAGTCTAGACCCATATTTATTATACCGTCTTCTTTTTCATCACATCATAAACCTTCTTCTTTGTCATCACATCATAAACCTTCTTCTTTGTCATCGTACATCGGATAAATTATTTCTGTATCTGTATCTATTGGGCGGATTATCGATCCGCCCCTACAGTCTGACGATGGTTGTTTTGATCACATGATTAAGAGGACATGCACATGATTGGGCATTATAATAGATGCATGGATCTCTACATAAGGTCTGGATTGCTCAATATGTCTGATTTGCTGCTTGCAAATCTTTCCTACCTCATTCAATCTCATCTCACCGTCCACCGCCTCTCAGAAATAATACTGCATCCCAGCCGTACAGATCGTGACAAAATACGCTCCACTATCAGTGTAGTTATACTCTGATCGACGAGGTGATGTGCGGGATGGGAGAGTTTTCATTAATCAAAATTAATAATTTATTTATATTTTTTTAGTAATGCCACAATATCTGCATGTCATTCTTGAGATGCATAAGTTAAAGCAGTTTTTCAGTCAATTTGTATAATATTAACAATAGCTCAACTATCAATTAATAGTTTAACGATATCTGTATGTCATCATAATGAAGCTCCCATAAGAGAGGTCCATCAATTTTTATCCTGCATATTTATATCTGCTCAATTATCAAGAAGAAATTTTATAGAATCTATATTAGGATTAATCCAGCTTGAGTTAATTATTAATGCAGTTTTTCAGTATTTGTCTTTATCGTCAACATTTGCTCAATTATTTAGAAGTAGTTGAGCGATATCAAGATATCAATCGAATGTGGCAGCTATAAAAGGTGAGTATCAACCCTGATAATCCCCCAATTGTATATTTGCTCAATTATCAATAAGAAGTTGAACGGTACTAGTATCTCAGTAATAAGTAATAGCATACATCAATGGAGTGTATCAAATCTTATCTTGCATGTTTACGTCTGCTCAATTATCGAGAAGAAATTTTAAAATTTCTTCATACTGAAACATATATCAATTCTTTGTTGCACCCATTAATGGGGTTTTTCAATCTTCATTCTGCATATTTATGTCTGATCATTTTTTCAGAAACTTTTTTACTGCCTTAATATTTCACACTTCCACGGCACCTAATAAAGATATTGGTTTATAATCATCCATTCACTCAAAAAAGGAATCAATAGCAAAGAATCCAGCTACAATCACAACAAAGATAACTCAGATAATAATATTTTTCATTTAACTACGTTATAGATAAAAAAACACTTACTCCACCTCAGTCCAATCATCCAAATGCACTGACTCACGACCAGTAAGCTCACGGTAAATGTGCTCGGATAAGAACGGCATAAACGGCGCGAGGACTTTACAGACTTCGACAAGCGTAACATAAAGCGTGTTATACGCTTGCGTCTTATCGCTATCGGATTCTGACTTCCAGAATCTGCGACGAGAACGACGGATATACCAGTTGGTCAGATCATCCATAAACTCATAGATTGGCGTGGATGCAGACACCATATCATAGGCGATAAACCCATCGTGCACCTGTGATACGAGTTGAGTCAGGCGAGCAATTAACCATTGATCGAGCTTATTATCTAACTGATAATCAATCATATCTGACAGACCCTGTATATTTGGTTCAAACCTATCAATACTCGCATAGGTCATAAAAAATGAGTAACTGTTCCATAACGGTAGAGAGATCTTACGTAATACTTCTTTCCATCATTCTTCCATAAAATTCATATCTCATCCTACCATGATAGGAGAGTTGGCCATGTACATCCTGAGTGCATCGCTGCCGTACTTTTGCATGGACTCTTTAGGATCTGGGTAGTTACCATATGACTTAGACATCTTACGACCGTCGTTACCAGCAAGGACTCAGGTACAGATCACATTGGTAAACGCTGGTGAGTCAAACAACATCACACCTAGCGCATGCATAAAGAAAAACCAACATCTGACTTGTCCCAAGTATTCTGCCACATAGTCAGCTGGAAATGATTGTTCAAATTTTGCTTTGTTTTCAAATGGATAATGCACTTGTGCATAAGGCATACTTCCAGACTCCAACCATGGATCCAGCACTTCGGGGATCCTGACATATTTGACACCGTCGACCATACCCCAGATCTTGTCGATAAATGGTCTGTGGAGATCAAATTCTTTGTTGGTATCTGTATCAAGATAAATAGTCTTACCATCTAATTCTTGCTTGATCAGCTTGCAACTTCCCATCTGATCAAGCTGAAAAATCTCCTCACGAGATCCATAGACTTGGAGACGGTCAGTGATGATATTATCTTCTAAGACGTCAACTTCTGGAGCCCACACAGGCATTGGCGTAGCTCGATAACGAGTACGAGAGATACACCAGTCTGGAGCAGATTCCATACTTTTGGAAAATCTTCCATCTTTGAGATGAGATGGCACCCAGTTGACTGCTTGGTTATGTTCTTGTAGTTGTGGCTTGATTGACTGAATATCAATAAACCAGCTATCCTGTGTCTTGTAGATCAGTGGTACGTTGGTGCGAGGACACATAGCTACACTATGTACAATTTGTTCTTTTTTGAATAATAAGTTAGCTGACTTAAGCTTGTCGATAATGATATCATTGGCATCACGGTAGTAGACTCATGCCATATCAGTGATAATTGAAGTATACTTTCACTCCAAATCCAACAACTCAGTCTGAGTCAGACCAAACTTTTTACCAGTTTGAAAATCATCTTCACCAAACTCTGGCGCTGTATGTACAATACCTGTACCGTCAGTATCTAAGACATAGTCAGTAGCGTATACTTGGAAATCATTACTGTTATATTCCTGCATTCCCCCTGATAAGGGGGACACGGCATCGCCGAGGGGGTTTAGATAATTAAACGGTGGCTGATACTGTAGTCATACCAGCTCACTACCCTTGCAGGTATAGACAAGGATATACAGACTTGGATCCTTGTAATATTTGTGGATTAGGTTCTGTGCGAGGATATAATATTCTTGAGTTGTGAGATCATAAATCTGACTATAATCGATATCATTGTTGACCACAAGAGCAAGGTTGGCAGGGACAGTCCATGGAGTTGTAGTTCGTGCAAGTATATATACTGGTATATCTTGCGATAGTATTGGTCATTGTTCTCTTTGATGTAGAGCATATCGGTACAGTGGAAGAAACTTATATCTAATCTCCTCGACATCATCGATGATAGTGCCATCAATATTGATCTGAAAACCTAACTCATTATCACTATCTTCTACCATCACATATCTCATATCTCCATGAGTTTGGGGTTCTTGAATAGTGGCTTCTTGTCCACCAAGATCAAGATCATAAAACATCCACTTACCACATAAATTTACATGACAAATCTTGAGTGATCATCAAGACTGATTAACAATTGCATCTACACCAAGCTCTTCTTTAATCTCTCTCAATGTACCAACATCAATCTCTTCTCACTGGTCAATTTTTCCTCACGGCAACGTCCATACAGCCTTTTTGATATCATACATCATCAAAATTCATCATTGCTCATTTTTGATGACACCAAATCATGCAGTTGCAAATCCATCTTCTGAGTGAACATAGTCCTCATGATAGGTTTGTGTTTTGGGAAATGAAGAATATCCATTCACCCTAAATTTCACTGTCACCGCAGGATCAGAAATATCTGCGTAACTATTATCCAGTGCTACTTCGTAGTTAGAGATAGGTGTGTTGAGTTTGGTGCTATATAACGATACACGTTTGCCTTTATACACGAGGTTTTTGTCATACAGTGATTTAAATACTCGCATCACAGACTCCATGTAGTCATTGTCCATCGTCTTATATGCATGCTTAAAATCTACCCAACGTCCGATATGATCCACATACCACTCTCGCTGATCAGAGATCTCGGATGTATAGTCATAACACGCTTGGATAAATTTATCTACGCCGTATGCTTCGATCTCAAGATTGGACTTGAGTCAGAGTTTATCCTGTACCTTCTGCTCCACGTAGATTCCATGACAGTCCCGACCTCGCACACGATCAATACGTTTACCTTTTTGGGTCCAAAATCTTGTCACCACATCTTTGGTAATTGAGCTTAGCAATCCACCATAATGAGGTAAACCAGTGATGAATGGTGGCCCATCATAAAAACGATACGGATTATCCTCCGGCTTAGTCGTGATACTACGCTCAAAGGTATTATTATCTTTTCGGTATTGAGAGATCTGCTCTTCGATCGCAAAGAAATTAGGATTACTATCTACTTTATGGAACTTCATGATAATGAGTGATGTGCTGACTAAATCGTTTGTTGTACCTTACTATTAGTGTTTTGTTGATGTTGGGAGATAATTCAAGATCAAAGAGATTTCTATCATACAAAAAAACCCAACTCACAATGAGTCAGGTTTAATTTATTATCACTTACGAGTAAGTAATAATTAGTTTTCTAGTCTTTCGAATACAATCCATACATATCCTCTTACTTCGTTCATCATAGGATTATTGATCATATTGAGGATACCGTTATCTTTGAGAGCTTGTAAATGAGCAGTATACCAATCAGTAGAGTTAGCATCTGCTTCATACATGTCTCCATAGAGCATTCTAGAGATGACAGTACCGAATTGAGCTCTTGTGACGATACCATTAGGCTCAAATCACATTAGTTTTTCCATACCATTACCTTTGTATCCCATAAGACCTAACTGACAAGCCATCTTCACATACATTTGCATTTCTGCATCTTCACCGACCATGTCGTTGAACTCACATTGTAGTGTAGTATCAGGAGTCATACCCATAACATTTACAGCATAATTAGAGATCATTTTAGCAAATTCTTTTCTGATCACAGGACCATAGAAGATTGCATCCATAATATCCCTTTTGGTAGTGATGTTGTTGACACAAGCGTAGAGATATGCACCTCTTGATTCTGGATCAAATCCACTAGCATACGCTTTACATAATTGACCATCGATAGACGCCATTGTCCATTCGTCAGGGTTTACAGCTCCTTCGTCAGTAGTACCGTCGATGTTACCTGTGTCACCACCTGTACCTGTGTTACCATTGTCGTTGCCATTGTTTGAACCGTTACCATTAGTACCTGATCCAACAGGTGTAGGATTGTATGCTGATCAGCCTCCGATAGGAGTAGAACCACCAGGGGTAGTACAAATACTATCATCATAACCATAACCATAGCCGTAACCAGCATCGTAGCCATAACCTGTAGTACAGTTAGCAGGTACAGTGCTTGTGACTGTAAATGCAGAAAATACAGCTGGGATAGCTCATGAAGCTACAATAATAGCAGCAATGAGTGCTGGAGCAGCGCTTTTTGTAATAAATTGTTTAGCATTCATGTTGTCATTGATTATACAAATAAAGTAATCTAATAAAATAGAATAAATAGATTATGCACTATAGTACGAATTGAAATTGACTTTGCAACACAAAATTATTTTATTAAATGAGAAATTATTAGTTAAATAAATGACAGGATATAATAATAATTTGCAAATTATTGACTTATGTGTATAATTACAACCATATTTATATTTATTTATTTATAGCAATGAACACTATTGTCCAAAAATCCCTTACAGCTTGATTTATCACTGCACTTGTATTGAGTACTTGAGTATTTGATCTTGTATTATGAGTATTTGTTAGAACAGACTTAAATGGCACACCTACTTGACAGTGTGGGTATGGTTTTGGTTACGACAGCGGATATTGATATGGATATGATACGGTTACATGTCCACCAGCATGATGATCTACTAATATTCCATCAGGTAGCAAATATGTATTTGTCCCTATCGATACTTCCACTCAGAGCCCTTCTTCGTCCACTACTACGAGTCCTACTACATCAAGCCCAACCACTACTACCATGTCTACAGGATCTTCAAACAATCCTACTAAGCCTTCTACTACTCCAACCAAACCCTCAAATCCGTATGGTTCAAATTACGTCAACTGGGATGATAATCTAAGCTGACAAGGTAGAGGTAATGGTGCTCTCGATAGTGGATTATCAAACAATGGTACGATAGCTAACAACTGATTGGTAAACAATAATGCATGAGTAACTACTACTCAACCTACAATTCCACGTAGATTACCAGCAACTTGAGTATAATAGATATACTTCCCACTCAAAAAACTCACTTTTCAGTGAGTTTTTTTAGTGATATGATGCAACAAAATCTTTTTTGCGTATCAGATATTCTTCATTAGTTTTGACCTGAAGATAATATCAGTAGAAAATACGAGCAGATTCGGCTTTAGGATTAGTGAGAGCATCTGACTCTTGTGGAAGTTGGTCTGCTTTGAGAGTAGTTTCCTCTATCTCATTATCTGCCATCTGCGGGTTGGAGCGATATTTGCGTCACGAGGCGTGGTTAGCATAGCGCCTCGATCTCGTATATCACATCTGCAAGAACTTACGTGCCATATCCGCACCCACAAAGTCGTCAGCCTCTAAATAATCGAGAAACATCTGATAGATAGTATGTGCTGACTCCTGTGCGATCTCTGGAGTTTTAAATCTCCAATGAGGTAATATCTCCGACTTGTAGGGCTCGACCATCAGGACTCATTGCTCACCTCTTCCGACTCTGTAGAGTTCTGGATGTGCTCTAAGATCAAGCTCTTTGTAGTTGAGTGTATAATCAAAATCCTTGATCGAGCGGACTTTTTCGCGATAGTAGGGACTGGTGGGCATACTAATTATAATTTATATAAAAACTATTACCATCTATTAATAGATTAGATAAGTCCTTTATATAATTCATTCTGGATAAGCCATCCAAATCAAGAGCATATTCCAACTCCTTTTTTGTTACCTTTACGCATGCAAATTTTGTAATTATAGGATTCATAGTGAGGAGTTTATTCCACTCTTCCATATTCATATAGTTAATTGTTGACCAACGTTTTGCTATTAATTCATCGCCCATATTTAGGGGTTGTTCATATACAACCATCGTATGCAAATCTCCCGATAAATTAGTTTTTCAATATCTATTTGAATTATTCATTTATATTATCTTCTATAGTAAAATATTTTGTATTGTATACTTTAGAAATTAGATTGGTATTCTAGAGTCTTTCAAAAGCTGATAAGTGGAACTCGTAAGCAATTCTGGAATATTATTAGATTGATGCATCGTACCATTACACAACATAAAATCGTTTACATTTTCATATAGATTTTTGCTTATACAGAAACCACCATAACTCATTTGATGTAATCTATTGTGTACTTTATATGATACCACTGCATCACTAATAACTGTATTAAGGTATCCAAATACTCAATATGCACCATACTCATGAAATAACTTAAGCAATTGATCTTTGGTCCCTATTACTCACTCTTCTGAATCAGTTAAATACAATGTTGATTTGTTTTGAAAAATTTCATTGATTCTTTTCTTATTACTTTCTTGATGCAGTCAATAAAATACATTTCTATTGAGATATTTTTTGTTAACAAATCCTGGTAGGCAGCGAGTACGATATTGACCATCAGTATCAACACTAAAAACTATTTGTAAAGAATTCATATCTTCAATCAGTTGAGTGTCCGGGCGTAAAATCATATGCGATAAATAATAAATACCTAATCGACATATAAATATAAGTTATTATATTGCAATAATAAATTATTATTTGCATTATATAAGTTTGCTATATTTACGACCGGCGTGTACAATTAATCATATAGTTAATCAAAATAATAAATATGACAATAATTACCTCCCTTAGATATCAGCCAGTTAATATAGAGGAAGGAGTAATTTCTCATGCTCTTCGTCATCAGATTATACCCAGATACATGAAAGAACAATTATACGAAATCATGCAATCTGAAGCACTCCAATGGAGAAAGACCAATTGAAAATTGATTGATTGAAATAGTACAATAGACTATAGCGTTGCACGAACACAAGTAAATGAATACTCTAAATACACTGATTATATAGAACATTGTATGCGAATTGCTCTCATATGAAAACAAAAACACTCCGAGAAAATGGTTAGTGGATTAATTCACTTACCCTGATGCATTATAATTGAAAACTGATCGAACCATCAAGCAGCTTTTTTGAATTCCTTATGTGCCTATAAACAAATAATTAAAATTTTAGATTCAAGTTACCAAGTATTTTATGGTTGAGGAGCAATTACTCATGTAAGTAAAAAAGATGATGAGATATATTATAAAGCAGATAAAAAGTTACAATTTTTTGTTAAAAGCTATCTTAAAAGAGAAGCATTAAAACTTACAGATGTTAAATGAGAAGGAAGTGAATTAGTATATATTAACACTTCTAATAATCATATTACAACTATTCAGCCTAACACTTCACCTAATTTTTAACAACCACAATCGATATAATCTTCTTTCTGACTTGTTGCGTGTTTATACTCGACTCAATCGAGTCTACTAGCGTAATACTTGCTGACTGCTAGTATGATCGAGTCACGCTGTGTGGGGTCTGCTGCGATCTGCTTACGCAACGACGCGTAATCCCATCTATCGGATTTGATTGGTTTGACCATTAAGTCAGACTTACCATGTTCCATACACTCGGTACTACAAAATCACAGATGTCTGCGATATTCGCTTGCACTACAGATCAGACGAGCGTTGCAGTCACTGTAGCGACAGTTGGCGACTGAGTCAGTAGGCAATCATGTGTAGTTACAGACGCCGATGGTAGTATGAGTATCATGATCTCCGACATAGGTGCTCACGCGTCAGTCAAATGTATAGAGATTACCCAGCCAGTTGCCGTCATTATAGGTATTGATGTATTTGACTACTCCACCATCCAGTGCATAGAAGTTGGTAAATCCTCGGATATTGAGTAGTACTGCGAGCTTCTCACATCTGATCCCGCCAGTACAGTACATAATGACTTGTTTGTCTCCAAATGTCTGAGCATACTGATCACGTAGTGCATGCATCTCACGGAAGTTGACTGTACCAGACGGTACTGCATACTTGAAATGTCACAGTCGGTATTCATAATTGTTACGCATATCGAGCACGACAAATGAGTCAGAATCTCCATGATCCAAGAGATGTTTAAACTCTTCGACGCTCATATCTTGACGAAACTCTTCGACTTGAGTCTCGGTGACAGGATAATCAAGTGCGACGATCTCTCTACGATATCTCACGATAAGTTTTTCAAAATAATACGCATCCACTTTGGTCGACTTAATCTCGAGATCTTTGAGATCGCGAAACTCTGGGATCGAGTCGAGATACAGCTTGATCGCTGCGATCTGCCCTTCGTTACCTGTCATGGTCGCAGAGATACCTTCTTCACCGATATAGATACGCCCAAGTACTCCTATTCATTGTAGAAAAACCTTCATATCAGCGATGATCCTTTGTGGATCTGCGATATCGACAAACTTGTAGAAGGTAAGAAGTGTATAGATCTTGCGTTTCATGCGTTTTGAATATGGTTAAGTCTGACTACTAATATAGTCATTATCTGCTGATTTTCAATGAGTTTGAAATCTTGTTTTCTCTAAGTATCTGAACAACTAATTTACTTCTTTTTCTGATTTTGTGGGAGATTTTTGCCTTTTGCACGATCCTGCAAGAATCTTTCTTTGAAATAGTCGATTGACTCACGATCAGTGACGATGACTCCGATCTCACGATTATTATCCATACTATTGGTCGAGAAGTTGATACTAGATACCATCAGATATGTATCATCGATCAGCATCATCTTGGCATGAGGATAGGGACTGGTGACGATCGAGATACGATTGCCAAATTTACTAAGTGAGCCTGAACTAAAATCGTTTTTAGCTAATATCATTTGCAGGTCAAGATTTGTTTTGGTCTGCAGCAGCCTCGCGAGGCCAGGATCTTCAAGATATTGGTTGTGGATCCAGATACTAGTAGTAGCTCATTTGATGAGCGACTGGACGATGGCTCTACAGTTGATCGGACATACTAGCAGATTAGAGTGAATCTTCTCTGCGCTGAGAGGCTTGCCTGCTCGATCAGCATCAAATAGATCTTGGAGATTATCAATGATTGCTTGATCGGTGAGCTGGACATAATATTCACGAGATGTGGTAAATCCTCATTTGGTCAGATTGGCGGTTTGGATGATTGCTCGCTGATCAGTCACAAATGTTTTGGCATGGACATAATTGGTGCCCAATCCAAGATCCGAGTCAGATACTATCTTGATCCCCACATCACTAAACAATGCTTTAGTACCGACATATGAATTACCAAAGTTGGAGTATTTTTTGTCTTCCAAGATCCAACGCATTTTCACTCATGCTTCTGCGAGCTGCACAATCGGAAGCTTGGCACGATTGTAGGTCACGTCATACATTCGCACGTCCATATGACCCGTCGCAGTATCGATGATTGCTCTTCGTGGATCGTAGGAAGTTTTGGGTGACGCAAACAGATTACCGGAAAGTGCAAGGATAGAATCCACAGACCAGCTCGACTGATTCAATTTTTGTGATACAGTTGGAGATTTTTTGGTGTTGGATGATACGATAGCGCTAGTGGTACGTGCATCTCGATGAGCAATCGACTTACTGTCTCGAATGATCGCTCCAGTACTAAACCCTGAGATGAGAGTCACTATAATAGCAGATATTCATATGGTGTAGAAATAACGCATGATGCTTTCAGCATACCCAAAAATTTTCTACTTGCAACTATTTTTTTAGATAGGAGATTGAGTAGATTGATGTAATAGCGTAAGGAAAAACTGAATAACCATCAAAGTTGATTGTGATTACAATGTTTACTATTTTATATCAAAGTTATTATACCCCTGTGGTACAACTTTTTGTGTTGGAAACCGTTTCCTTAGACAGATTCATGAACAAATTCTCTGTCTGAGATATTGTAGGACGTAATTCTTCTTTCATTGTAGCAACACTAAAATAATTTTCTATTGATCATCTTCTTCGTCAAGCAAGCTTGGATCTTCTTCATAGGGCTCGTAGATATCATCTCGATCTTCATCGAACTCTTCATCCTCAATAATACCCTCTCACTCGATTGTCATTTTTTCTTTGTCAAATCATTGACCATCTTCTGCTATTTTAGTAGCATTCAATTCTTCATCCAATTCTTCGGATTCGTCTGGTTCGATGATTTTGGACTCATCAATGATAATATCATCATCGTCTGTTATCAAAGCCATTTCACTGTAAGAATATATAATAAAGTTCTACATTTGCTATGTAGTGTTGTGTAGTTGTATTTCAAGAGATTTTTGCCTTGCAAAACTCACTATTTGAATTATACTTATACGGTGCAAATATTGCAACTTTTGCATGCACATTTATACTCTAACAAAACATATTCAATGAAAGGATTAAAATCACTATGATGGGGAATAGGAGGATTGTTAGTAGGACAAGCATTGTGATTGTTTGCGAGCAAACCTGCTCTAAAGAAAAAACTATCAAATGCACAAGGTGCAGATAAAGTCAAAGTAGTATTTGATGAGCTCGTAGCATTCAATACAGAATTGGTCCAATCAATCGACTGGGAAAAGATCCAAGGCGATATTAGTTTTCGCATCGAACATCTGCAAGAAGATATTACTAAATTGGGTGAAGAATGGGCTACTCTGACTAAAGAAAAAGCTGATCTCTGGATCGAACAGCTCAGCACTACCACCGATCAGATCAAAGCAGATATCCAACAATATGTCACTGATCTCGATCAAAAACACCAACTCACAGAAAAACTCACTACTCTTGGTGAACATATCACTAAGCTTAAAACTAAAGTAAGCGAAATCACTCAATAAGTCTGCATTAAATCATCGTACTACATTATACTTATCTTAGGATTGCGTAGTATTTTTGTGCAAACATTTATATCATATTATTATCACATGAAACCTATCATTATTGATTCTGTCAATGCTATAGAAGTCCTCGATAGTAGAGGTAATCCCACGATCGAAGTAAGTATCGCTCTTCACCCTGTTCATCATGACACTTCAGAATGATATAGTGGCTATGGAAGAGCAATTGTGCCATCCGGTGCAAGTACAGGTATCCACGAAGCACTCGAGCTCAGAGATGGAGACAAATCAAGATATCTGGGTAAGTGAGTACAAAAAGCAGTCAACAATGTCAATAAAACGATATCTGACGCAATCGTGGGTCAGACTTACTCAAGTGTTAGGGAGTTGGATCAAGCACTTATTGCTTTGGATGGTACTCCTAACAAATCAAAACTCGGAGCAAATGCGATCTTGGGAGTGAGTATGGCATATTGTGTCGCAGTGGCCAACATGCAATGAGTCAGACTCTACGAATATCTCGCTGAACAAAACTGCAAAGGCAAAGGAACTACTCTACCGATCCCACTCATGAATATCATTAATGGAGGTTCACATGCTGATAATAATCTTGATATCCAAGAGTTTATGATCGTACCCGTATGAGCATCTAGTCTGACTGAAGCAGTGCGTATGGGTGCTGAAATATTTCATCATCTTAAAGCAATCTTGAAGAAGATGAGTATGGTTACTGCAGTCGGAGATGAATGAGGATTTGCACCCAACTTGGATAACAATGAACATGCTCTGCAAGTAATCATCCAAGCGATCGAAGCTGCAGGATATACAACTAATCAGATCAAGCTTGCACTCGATGTCGCCTCATCGGAGTTTTATCGCGATGGAGGATATCACATGGAAGCAGAAGGTAAGGTACTTACAAGCACACAGCTCGTGGATTATTACTCTGATCTGGTGAGTCGTTATCCCATCATCAGTATTGAAGATGGATGTGCAGAAGATGATTTTGCTGGACGAGCGGAGCTGACTACAAGATTGTGAGATCAGATCATGACGGTAGGTGATGACTTGTATGTGACCAATATCACAAGACTTCAAATGGGTATCGATCAACAACTCGCCAATGCAATCTTGATCAAACTCAATCAAATCGGATCAGTATCAGAAACTCTTGATGCAATCAATCTCGCACATGATCATGGTATGAGATCCATCACATCACACAGATCAGGTGAGACAGAGGATAGTTTTATCGCAGACCTCGCAGTCGCTACTAACTCTGGATACATCAAGACTGGATCACTGAGCAGAACTGATCGTATCGCGAAATATAATCAATTGATTAGAATCGAACACAATCTATGAGATCAGGCGCAATATGGGAGAAAATAATATACATCAATGCTTTCATAAGTATATATAGGTTTTTAAACATGTCACTAATGACATGTTTTTCTAAAACTTAAATAGTTGACATTTTTGTAAGAAAAGCTTATAATATCATATGTCTGAAAAAACCACTTTTGCTAATTGAAGTGAGATTAAGGAAACGCTGAATAACCATCAAAGTTGATCTTGATTACAATGTTTACTATTCTATATTAAAGTTATCATACCCTTGTGGTACAACTTTGTGTGTTGGAAGCGTTCACCAAAGGCACTAGCTTCGCGTCGTCCTCGAGGACTATAGTACCGTGTAACGGTGAACACATGACAGCAAACCTTCTACGATGCCCGGATGGGTGCGCACGATTTAATAGATTATATTGAATTTTGAGAACATCGTGAGGTTTTGTAGCGTTTCCTTAAGATATATCAACGAATATTGGATGCTTTATAGATCAAAAAATTATGTTTTTAAATTGAAAATAACAAACATATTAGCAGTAAATAAATCATAATTTGATTGACTAGTCATCTACTATGTAATAAACAATCCAAACTGCAGCACAATGAATAGATAGATCCAAAACCCTATGACCATACCAGGGATAAATGCAATCTCGATCTCTTGATCACCACGAGACCATAATATACCTCGATAGATCAGACCTACCGTGCTACTGATTACTAGATATCACAAGACCAACTGCACAAGAGTCAGAATACCGTTCTCACCAATCGTATTGAGCGTGCCGTATCATAATGCAAGCGGAGCGATCCATCCAATCAACAAAGCAGTAAGTACATCTCCTAGTCCAAATCACTGTTCTCGAGTACCGTACTTGATCCAATGAATGATATATCCACACAGATAAATCACCAAAAAAATCGCTCGTAATATCACACTCGACCAAAAACTTATCATCAATACATCAGTCGCAAAAGCAATGGTATATCAGATCGCTACTATCATTGCTATCATCCATACAGACCAGTGAAGATAGTGGGTGCGATGATCATGCACAATGAGCAAAGTAAGTGCCCAGTTGATCAGACATCGAGCAATAATCGTGACGATGAGATAGTCTGACCCTGTGGTGAGTACTCGCCACGTCGTGAGACCAAAAATCACTCACATCGCGAGTTCCAGCTGAGGACATGACGCAGGAATATCGCATCTGCAATATCTACATTTACCTTTGGTGCTGAGATATGACACGAGCGGTACAAGATCTTTGGCAGCGAGAGGATGTTGACAAGTGAGACATTTGGATCTACCGGTAAGCATGGAGCGTAGATCTTCTCGTCTATCGAGTAGCACTCATCCAAACGAGCCCATCACAGTACCTACCACAGACGCGAGGATAATAATCAAAATTATAGTAGCTATGGTCATGTCTAATTCTAATAAGGTAATAAGTACAATCGTTGTACGAGAAATGAACTATAAAACAATCAGAAAATCATAATTCATTTGTACATTATTAAAATAATCTATTGATGTGCTCTCAACACTTTGGCCAGTAGAGTAATCTTAGACTCGGATACTTTAGGACCATCTTGAGAAGTTAAAAATCATTGGTATTGGTCAGTATAATAATCACCTTCATTGAGTATCTGTTTCCATATTCACTGCTTCATATATCATGTGCCATGCATCGGTATCAATTTGATATGTGCATGATCAATACCAGTGCCTTCCATGATGAGACCTATTCTACCAACATCGTCAAAATGGTGTAATAATGTCGTAGACACATGTTTTGCGGTAAGAATAAACTCCTGCAATATATCATCTGGCAACGAAAGGACATCGCTATTCATGTGGGTCTTTGGTATTACAACAGTGTTTCCAGGAGTAGAGGGAAAGGTACTGAGAAACGCCATATAATTTTCATCTTGCCAAAATATTCAAGGTGTCATAATCTCACCTGTAGCAATTTTACAAAACACACAATTCCCATGTTCATCTGTAGTTGAATATTTTGGTATTTGATTTGTCATAATATGTTCACAATAGTAAATCTACTAATAAACTTTATCAAAAGGTAAGGATTATTGGTTGAGTAGGGGAATATTGATCATCATCCCAGTCTGGATCCCTCATTCATTGACTCGTCCCGAATTAACTTCTACAACATATTGTGCAGGATAAATACTCGATATAGGAGTCTCATCTCAGGGTATCGTACCAAGGTGGATCGAGACGATCTCACCTTGCGAGTCGACAAACATCATATCCAGTGGGATCAAGGTATTTTTCATCCAAAAATTTCTGATAGACTCTCCGCTAAACACAAAAATCATCCCTTCTTCTTGGGTCATCTGATCTCTAAACATCAGCCCATATGCTTGCTTATAATCGGTATCTGCGATCTGAGCTTTAAGAGTAGATACTTCTATACCAGTAAAAGAGATAAAGCTCACCATTGTCGTATCTCGACTTTGATCTACCGTCTTTCACATTGCTTGTCTGATGATCATGACAATTGCGGCAATCACAATCACCGCTAATATTCATCGCAGAATACGAGTATGGAGCTTATTGTTAGTGAGTCGTGTGGAAGTCTTCATCGGGTAAGTTCAAAATACAAAATTAGTCAGTCTCTATCATTATCATTCGATCGCAATCTTAGCAGATACAATCTCAGAGATTTCTTTAGTAATAGCTGCTTGTCTGGCTTTGTTATACTGAAGAGTCAATCATTCGATGACTTTACTACAATTTTCTTTGGCAGACTTCATCGCAATCATACGATTGGCATGTTCGGTAAGTTTGTTTTGGAGAAGCGCTGACATAATGACGTATTGCTTAATCTGTCTACGAAGCTCGGTATTGAGTGTCTCGATATCTGGCTCAACTAATGTCTCATCGCTCATTGTGCGTGCACGTAAGTTGGGATCGAGATCAGCTTTGTGTAATAATTTGGCGACCTGACTTTGATCAAGCGGGAAGATGGTAAGTGTCTGCGGGATTTGAATGAGGGTGTTTTTGAAATAATTAAACTCAATCGTAATTGTACGATAGTCCTGCGCATGAAGATCCAGAAATGCAAAAAGAATTTTGAGATCTCCTTGTACAAACTTATCTCACAACATCAACTCACCTACCACAGTATATCATGCTCTGACTGCAAACTCGAGTCATTTCTTGCCCACTGCAAAAATATCAGTCGTTGCTTTACTATCAGCATATTCACTAGTGATGTTTTTGAAAAGTTTGGAGTTGGTAGCACCACACAATCATTTGTCACTGGACATCACAATCACAAGATCACGAGTTGCTGCAGGATTGATCGACTCGACAAAAAGCTCACTATAATCGCTAATATTACCGATCAGTTGAGTCAGCTTGATAAAATAATCTCTCATATTTTCGGTAAATGATTTGTTTTTTTGTAATTTTACCGTGGAAACCACCTCAAGCGCCTTTGTAATCTTTTTGAGGTTTTGGGTTGATTTGATACGGTTTTTGATTTGTTTGAGGCTGGGCATGAGACAGGACAAGGACAAGTAAAATGGACAAGCAATAAGCACTTCGGTGTTGAATATCAACAATAGCTTATTACGATACAACTAAGCGAATGTATAATCAATTTAGCATCATTATCAAATCCAAGATATCGCTTCTGTCTTGCTTTTAGCGACAAATTGAATACATCACTGGTATGAAATTTCTGATTATTAGTGATTATGATGCTCCATTGGGTGGGATCGAACAATACATCCGTGATGCTGCGCAATTGTTGGAGTCTGATGGACATGAGTGTTGTATTGTGGGACTACAATGATCTCAATCTCAGCTCAATCGTCGACGCTGACTTCTGATGTGAATCACTGCGTGTAATATAATATCTGCTGCGCATATCGTATATCATATCATCATCTATAAACCCGATGTTATCTGGCGGCATTCAGTGTCGAGATATATTTGATGGTTCCCAATCTGGGTCAGTGGAATTTGGAATACCAGACAGTGGATGATGTATCACGATCTGTGATATGTACATCCTTATCCCAGTCTCGTCACCGACGTGAGTCAGATACCTCATACTCGAAATCTACAATCATGGCTTGATGCTGGCAAACAAGCAGGTAAAATTTCTCTCATCAATACGATCATGATGACTCTCAAGTTTTGGTCCAATAGTATGATCAGATGGGTAGTAATACGCAATATTGATACGCATCTTGTACCCAGTGAATTTATGATTCCTATCATGGTGCAGTGGTGAGTCAGCATCTCCAAGATCAAAGTACTGGGGCATTTTGGGAGGATAGAAGAATAATTCTATTAGATATTTTTAATGAGATAGATACTTTCTTGTCTTGGACTAATTGTTAATCCTCATTTTTCTGTAACTAAAATCATCTCTTCGATTGATCCGCCGTTGTTGATAGGTATGCGTGGTTCTATTGTATAAACTGCGTTTGGTTGAATAAGTAAATTTGACAAGCTGCGAGACTTTTGTGCGAGTATCGCGCCGGGGTTGTGTGCTTTCTCTCAAATACTATGACCGGTAGCGTGATCATAATCTAGATAACCTTTCTTTTGGATATAACCTCTCACTACTTTATCAATTTCGTATCATTTCATTCAAGGTTTTATAGTTTTGATTCCAAGCGATACAGATTCATACAATACATCAAAAATGTTCTGTATTTCTTTTGGAGCGCTAACTTCATGATCATTTAATACATATCACATCCTTTGTATGTCACTTGAAAACGAAGTCCCATCACCAAATGTTAATGTAACACCAAAATCAAAATAGAGAGTAAACCCTTTTTGAACTTTAGTATCGCTTGGCTTGGCATGTCAACCTTTAACAAAGTTTGGTCCGCATATGAAGACAGGACAATACTCTTTATCCCAAGCAAATTCTTCTTTTATTACTCCAAATTCATTAAAATAATTGGGTTTTACCTCAAAAATGGATTGCGTGAGGTCTCTTACTTCTTTCTCTGTCATGTCTACTCTGATACTTAAAAACGCTTGTTCTAAAATCTCATTTGCTCTTTGAGCAGCAATTCTCATTTTTTCTATTTCTGAATCTGATTTTCTTTCTGAAAGTGCATAAATAATTTTTTCTGCTGAACGTATTATAAACGAATTATCTGACAATCTATAAATTTTCTTTAGTTCTTTTTTAAACTGATTGAACATACCAACCCCTAAAATATCCACAAATGAGTCTCCCATTGTTGAATAACTAAGATAAATTTTTGACGGAAATTCTATTTTTTTTATAATAAATTCAAGCTGCGACCAGATGCTACTGTTTTCATTGAGAGTATACTTTAAATTTACAATATTTTGATATTCTTCAATATTATCAAAATCAAGCGAACTACTAACAACAAAACACTTATAAGGAGTTATAACACATAGTGAAGTGGAAATAGTCTTATTATTGATGTACTTTTCGAAGTAAGGGTCCGACTTTTCGCTTGTGAATAAAGCCCAGCATGGAATATCATACGAAGACAGTATTTCTTGAATTAAGACAATTTCTTTATTAGTCATATGTGTAATTTTTATTATTTTAATCCAATCACTCCACTACCGATCACCTCCTCGCCATCATAGCACACAACGATCTGCCCTGCAGCTACTCATTTGACTGGTTGGTTAAAACTAATTGATGATACGGTATTTTTACGCCCCAAAAGGTCGTCCCTACGATCTATATAAATCGTACACTCTTGGAGATCTTGTCTATATCTGATCTTGCACTGACACTCATACTCATCAGCACGAGACTCAGCGATCCAATACCAATGATGTACATGGATCGAGTCAGTATATAATCATGCATCATCAGGATCATCAGTCACAATGACAGTATTAGTGATCGGATCAGTCGCGACAACATATGCTTGAAACGGCAATCTGAGATTACGGCGCTGACCGACGGTGTACTGATAAGCTCCAGTGTGTTGACCTACTATTGTACCATCGAGTAATATGATCGCTCAAGGTTGATCGCCGAACTTGTCATGTAAAAAGTCAGACATCGATATATTGCCCACAAAACATAATCATTGACTATCGGGGCGATCAGCATTAGGTAATGAGATATCATGAGCGATCTGTCTGATCTGCGGTTTAGTGTATTCTCACAGCGGAAGATGCGCAAATGATAATTGCTCTTGTGAGAGTTGTGATAAAAAATAGGATTGGTCTTTGTGATGATCGACTCCACGATAGAGGTGATATGCGATAGGTCATAGCTTAGATGTTTTTTCCGATCAATTTTGACCTATAACTTGTGACTTCTCACATATTATCCTCGCATAATGTCCTGTCGCGATCCCATCAAACCTCATCTGCCTCGCTTCTTGTGCAAATAAGTCAAACTTGACTAGTGAGTTGCAGTATACATCGGGGCTTGGTGTAATGCCACGCTGATATCACTCATAAATATAGTTGAGAATGAGCTGTTCGTATTCTGCACGATAGTCAAAAATCTCATATGGAATATTGAGATGCTGACGTACCTCATGGAATGACTCGAGGTCCGCTTTGGTGCTACAGTTTGGGTTGGACTCATCCAAATAGTTGAGCATAAAACCTGCCACTACCTCGTGACCTTGCTCCATCAGGAGATGCGCTGCCACAGCACTATCCACACCACCACTGAGTCAGACTAATAATTTCATCACACCCATCATAATGATTTTGAATTGTGTTGCAAAATCTGATGATTTTGAGTATCGAATCTGTATGATATAGACATGGAGACTCGAACTACACTCATCACAGCATTTGTAGAGTACAACTCTCAGATCAATCTGTCAGCGATCCGTGCACCGCAAGACATCTATGATAAGCATATTGTGGATGCACTGGAGATTACACAACTTGATGTGATCAAACCAAAGATGCTCGTCGCAGATATTGGTACGGGTGGAGGTTGGCCGCTACTGGCACTGGCACAATATTATCCAGAGACCAACTTCGTCGGGATCGATGCCACTCGCAAAAAAGTCAATGCAGTCCGATCAATCGCAGATCAAGCTAGACTTACAAATGTCACCGCTCAACGATGAAGAGTAGAAGATCTGACTGGATCATATGATATTATCACTGCCAGAGCGGTGGCTTATGCTGATGTATTGCTTGACTGGATCCATCCTCTCCTCAAGCCAGGATGAGCGATGATCTTATATAAACTGGACACTGAAGAAGAAAATAAGTACATCACTCGTCGATGCGGCAATAATCATTATGACATCACTCATGAGCATCATTATCAGCTTGCATGAGATGAGACTTCGAGGATATTACGAGTATTGACCAAACATCGCTCTCATCAGCAGAAACAAAAAGATATTAGTAAAAAAAATATCATCGTTAAGAAGGATAATAGAAGAATACATCAGGATAAAAATAGAAAAATAGAAATGTAAAGATCTATAATATTACATCTCATCACTCAATTTCAGCTTGAATACTTCTCCTTAATACCCACTACCACAAGCGATCCCCCTCACTTGCCAGGGAGGATGCTGGAATATACTACCTCTCTTAACACTTCTCTGATTTTTCTGAACTTTTGTCCGATTTATCTGGAAACATTATACTAGACTTAACCAAATCAATGAATAATATCACTCTCGCCAAGATACAAGTCGTAAGATATGTCGGATATATGATCTGATTGATTTTTATGATTATGTCGATCAGAGTATATACCAACAATTATCTTGTCGTACAAAATAGTATCGACCAAACTCAGCAAGAAATTGCTCGCACTCAGTCAGAAAATGATTTTATGAAAAATTTTCAAATCCCTTATCTACAGACTGATCTTGCTCAACGCATGCAGATGCATCGTCAAAGAATCCCTCAAAAATGAGGACTAATAGTAATGCTCGATCAGCAGCTCATTGTTACTCCTGCATGAGAAAATCCTAAACAAGGTCAAGATATATGAGTAGGAATGAATGATGGTCGAGGCAATTTTATATCAACCCAACGACGTAGGAGTACCCAATAAGCTGCTAGGCAACACTATAAAGTTTTACGATATTCTTATAATTTATTACATCGTGTGCACCTATTAAGGCATCGTAGAAGGTTTGCTGTCATGTGTTCACTATTGATACGGCACTATAGTCCTCGAGGTCGACGCGAAGCTAGTGTCTTTGGTGAACACTTCCAAGACGCGAAGCTAATCCTTTAGGGCATACAACATTGTACCACAAGGGCATAATAACTTTGATATAGAATAGTAAACATTGTAATCACAATCAACTTTGATGGTTATTCAGCGTTTTCTTAATCAATATTGATATTGATCTCATCTTCGATGATCTCTTGTGACTGTATCATCTGTGCTTCTTGGACACGATCATCTCGAGATCCAGCATAGAGAAAATTGGATCCCATATCATAGAGTCAGCTATAGATCTTTTGCCAAATCGCAAGGATGAGAGGTATTAATGAATACGCAATCAGCGCTGGTAGCGATAACATGATCTTGATCTGACTGGTGGTGACTCAAGTGACATCGATCTTGTTGAGAATCAATACTTTGAATACCAGCATAAATATTAGCACCACTGAAGCCATACCGATCATACCACCGACCAGTGAGCTGAGTGCATAATGTGAGTCGATGGATGTCTCGTTCATCACTGATGTGACAAATACGGAGAAGATCGTATGGAATCATAGCACCATAAACAAACTACTCACTGACTCATATACTATCGCATAGAGCGGAGCGAGTATGATAAACAACATCACATTGGCGATCAATGCATAAGTCATAAGCTTGCCCACTGATGGATAGACTCCTCCATACATCAGACCATAGAGCAATGCGATCAGCATATTGCCCACCATGCTACTCAAAAACGCTATCACGAGCATGATCATCCATAGTAGCGGACTGGAATCTTTGGCGACTTGTCAGAGTCATTGGATGATGAGGTTCATCGTATTACCAAACAAGATGGTAATCGCAAAGATGATCAAAGCAACAATCACACCTACAACAAGTCAGATCATCATCTTACCAATCAGTGTCGTAGCGGAAGGATTATATGGTGCGTTCATCAGTAATAGAGCTGGATAAATATCAGAATATACAATTATCACTATTATAGTCAGATCATGCAATTTTGTCAAACGATCGACGATATTTCATAAGAGTCTATTGATGATATTTTGATGACTACAATTCTGTATATTGACTTTATTGTCACAAGTATGATGATATAGTCGTATATCCGAGGACAAGATGAAAGGACAAGGACAAGTATTGCTTGTATTGATCATTAACTTGTAGATAATTATCGCACACCATGGGGATGTACTGGTTTCGACAGATAGATCTGACTTGGTCTGCTTTGCTCGGTCGGTGATGGATACTGACCTTAAACACCGCCATCAAAACAATAAATGCAAACTCAAATCTAAGACTTAACGCATTCAAAAGTAATTTTGCTTTCGCCTAAGCTCTTCAATGTAACTAACAAGTATCTTCTGATATAGTCTGAGCTTGTTGGTGATATGACTATATCATCCACCTGTCTTCTCGAGGTCAAACGAGATACCCAAAACAGCTAGCCTGACTGATGTGCGATGTTGTCCAGCAATGGTTTTAAATCACCAGTCTATGAGCATAAACAGTAGTCTAAGTACTATTTGGACATGGGTTCGACTCCCATCATCTCCACCAATTCTTCGGAACGGTGGTTTTTTTAACTACGTATTTTAAGAAATTCTATAAAAAAAATAATATTTAGATAAAATTAATTTTATTAATTACTATTAGATTTATAATTTTTTGCCACATGCTGAATAAAAACTGTGGATAAATTTATAATTAGTTCAGCATCTTCCCTAGCATAATATTTATTTGATCAATGTTTTATATCATCTATTCGTATTTTTAAACTTTTGAAGATTTCTTTGGATGTTCAATTTAGTCAAAATTGTTCAAATATAGATTTTTTGAATACATATTGAAAACCTAATCAATCATTTCCAGTGAGATCTTTTATGATCTCATCGCATGCATTGTGCATATCTTCAATTACATTTTTCCAATCTGATTTAGATTTTCCACACATAAATTGTTTCATTCATTCTTCGTATTCAAGTATAGTATTTTTATAATTTTTAAGTTCTAAAATATCCAGTGTTTGTGCTATTAATTTATTTGATGCTAATGATATTGAGGGCAATAATAATGGAGATTTAGTTTTATACTTTTTTACATAAAATCATATATTTGGATTATCTATTGTGTACTTTATAATCGAATTCAAAAATTCTCATAATTCAAACTCAACTAAAGATCTGTTCTCATAAAGAATATTTAAAAGAATCTGAAAGTAGGTCATACTTGTTAAAAAATCCTTTAAAAAAACAGTCGATTCAAAAAAACTAGAAATATTATAGTGAATCCGAACTTCATGGTATGATTGGTGTCAATATTGTTTCTTTAATAATAAATGCAAACTATTTAAAGATTTTTTTTCTTCATCAGATATATTATATCATGATGGATTAATTACACATCAATAATGTGATGATAATTCTTCAGCTATAAATTTCATAAAATGTGATTGGATTAATTTATGATCTTGTTTAAGGAAACGCTGAATAACCATCAAAGTTGATCTTGATTATAATGTTTACTGTTCTATATTAAAATCAACTTTGTGTGTTAGAAGCGTTTCCCGGAGGGCTATAGTGCCGTGTAACGGTGAACACATGGCAGCAAATCTCACATGACTTACTAGATTACAATGGTTTTAGAGTAAGTCGTGAGGTTTTGCAGTGTTTCCTTAACTCAAAAACGTTGATAAATACTTTCATTCATTATTGATATAATATTATCTATTAAATTTTATATTCAACTATGGAAATTTTGATATATCTACTTATCTAATAACCATTGTGTATTTATTTACTTTTCACCAACAACTCCTCCTTTACGATCTCAAAGGTTGTCATCACAAAACTCATGATCACTGGACCGAACAGCAGTCATGCGATCCCTCATCGGTAGAGTCAGCCAAATACTGCTATCAAGAACAATGTATCATCGATCTGAGCTGACTTATCCACGAGCTTGGGTCTGAGGATGTTGTCGATATTGTTGACGATGATTTGGTTGGTAAGGATGACGGTGATACCTCACCATACATTACCTGTAGCAATCAATATAATACCTACGATACTCGCAATCACCGACGCACCCAACATCGGTATGATCGCCATGATCGTCGTCAGAAAAGCGAAAAATATAAAATAGGGTACTCCGACAATCGTAAATGATAATCCAGTCACGATACCTTGGATGATCGCAATGATAAAGGTTGACTTGACGATCGAGCCACTCATGTGTCCAAGTCTGGATATGTAAAGATCAGTGATCGACTGATCAAGAGGGAGGATCGACTTAATATATGTGATGAGCTGATCTCCACGCATGAGTAGTGCGGTAGTCACAAACAGATAGAGGACAAACGCTGTGAATACGGACATAATCGATGAGCCAAGCATCGCGGTCCAACCGGCAATGTTTTGTACGAGAGGTTTGACCGCTGATACTGCTTGCTCTTTGAGTCACTGGAGATCAATGGGGAGATCTTGCATTGAGCTCGATTTGACAAAATTCTGAGCACGTTCGATCACAGAGTTGACCGAGGAGTTGGTAGAGAAATCCTCGTAGATGGTAGTAACTTCATTGGCAAGAAACAGCATCGATATCGTGATTGGTATCACTGCAGTAAGTACTATTACGATCCAAGTCAGGCTCACCGATATCCATGATGATTTTCGTTTGCGTAAGATAAGATCATGTAATGGCTTGGCAAAATATGCAGTCAAAATACCCAAGGTGATTACTCCACTATAGGGATATGCAAGCCATATCAATGCAAATAGAGCGACGATATATAATACTCGTAATGTAATAGTAGTCGAACGAGGCTGAGTCATGTGCAATTATAAATAAGTGAATATATTTCTATCATAGCAAGCTTGGTATGAAAAACAATCTGATCTATGCTCTACATTGATCTTGAAAAATACTTTTTTCTGACTACAATTGTGGTGCTTTATTATTAACTATAATGATTGATGAATCAATACGCACTATATTGTTTTGGTGTTCGTAGCCAAGCACACACCTTCCACTTTCAAACAGAAAGTTATGCCGAACACAAAGCTCTTGAAGGATTTTATACACAGTTGTTAGAGTTATTTGATGCTCTTGTAGAGACCTATCAAGGATCTCATGGTAGGATCAAGATCAGTGGTAAGCACGACAAACTTGAAAACTATAAAGATAATGCTCTCGTACAAAAACATATCAAAGAGTTTGTCAAAACTACTAAAGGCATGAAAGAAACTATCGCTGAGTCAGACTCAGATCTTCAAAATATCTTGGATGAAATGATAGCTCTTGGTAATAAAACCTTGTATCTATTGACGTTGAAATAATTTACAATCATTATTCTCCACTGCTGACTTCTCTTGATGAGAAGTTTTTTCGATGGCAAATAAATCATACGATGAGGTATTATTTCTAGGATATTTTATTGATTAAGAGGTCTCATCACGTCTACCTTTATATCACCAGTATAAAAACTATCTGCCGTTCATGCCATCTGATTTTCTCCTATGGTAAACTCATATGTACCAGTTACTATAGTTTGAAATTCGATTTGTGCTCCAAAAGGAGCATCAGGATATTGGATCTGATTAATTCTAAGGAAACGCTGAATAACCATCAAAGTTGATCTTGATAACAAAGTTTACTATTATATATTAAAGTTAGGGTCTAGACTAGTTGAGTAAATTTCCTACACATTTTTAGTAACTTATTATACATATTTTCTTTTTGTAATCTACAGTTAAATCTAAATTCTGATTCTTTGAGGTGAAGTGCAAACTTCTCCTTTTT
>Ga0209702_10003212_pt1 | contig 26263 bp, 17 predicted proteins | sample FRY01_FD_187210 | JGI IMG/M metagenome (GOLD analysis project Ga0209702, IMG submission 187210) | Freshwater microbial communities from Lake Fryxell liftoff mats and glacier meltwater in Antarctica - FRY-01 (SPAdes) (version 2) | ecosystem: Environmental > Aquatic > Freshwater > Ice > Glacier... | reverse complement strand
GGAACGCCGACTGGTACGAACTTCGGGCCATCCCCGGGTGCCTTATTAAAGCGCGGCTTCATCGACGAGATAAGAGCGGCTTCAACGGCTTTTGCCTCGGCCTCGCTTGTGTACGGCCCCGCTATTTGCAGATCAAATTTGTTCTTACCAAGCCATGCTTTCAGTTCGCGGTTATGGCTTGTCCCGGTATGGGTCAGTGCGCGTTGAACCGTGTGGCCATAGCCAACGTAAACAGGTATGCCTGTCAGCGTCCTATATAGGTATACGAAATTTTGCGCGACCATATTTCAAACTTTACCCTCGAACTCAATGTCGCCTGACAGGTCTATGTAGGAACATGGAGGAATTGCTGGCCGAACCGTCGAAAGAAAAAGCAACTACCTTTCTGCGTGAACTTTCCACCACCTCGAATTGGGAGGCTAACGCACTAAGGCTTCCGCCAAGTGTGGTGCTCCGCCCAAGTACCATAACGACATGAGAGAAACCACAGCCGAAATCTGGATTGGACCAGCCCAAGGATCATCGTTTATGGGGACACAAGGCGGGATCAATGCAACCCACTTAATGCTGCTCCGGGAAAATAGTGGTCCCGCTTGGATGCTGCTGCCGGGAAACCTTTACGACAGTGAGCCGCCAGTTCTTGGTAAGGCAAAAGTTTGGGTGCCGACAGATTCGCACCCAACTGAAGACGCATTATTGATGTTTGCGATTCTTGGGGTCAAGAACCAAGACATAAAGGCTGTTTTTGATGAGTTTGAGAAGTCTCGTTCTCGTAACCGATTAGATCTTGATGAGCTATTCGGCAAAAGCGTTCCTAAAGAAGTTTATTCAGCGTGCCAGCGACATCTCGCCGACTGGCATGTGATCGTCAGTGTTGGAAGTTATTCACTTGCTAAACGCGGTCTTGCAGCCTTGAAGAAATATAAGCATCTTGATATTGAAATCCGTGAGACAACAAGTATTCAAGATCATGCTTGAAATCCAAACCGTTCATGACCGATCACCTTTCGCACGACAATGGCTCAAGAGTGCACGCGCGCAGCAAGACAATAATGATGTGTTCAGTGCATATTTTTCTGCATACATCGCGCTTGTCGCTTGTGTAACCCAAATTGCTGGAGATAAATCTGGAAAACTTCCCTCGGGTGACGATGAAAAATGGGAAAGACAACGAATAACAGAAGCATTCATACTTAAGAGCGATCAAATTGCAACTTTCCTTGAAACTGATCGAGGAATGAAAATCAAGGAAGTTATTTGGCAGCGAGTAATACCCGAAGGGGACAAACTCCGAATAATTGGACCAGGATCAGATACTGAACTTGCCTTTGCCGCAAAACAACTTGAAAGGTTTTTCAAACCAGGAACGCAAGTTAACTTGGCCCAATATGTCGAACAAAGTCGCCAACTCTCAATACTATTCAGCAAGGTAAGAAACAAGCTCTTCCACGGTGGGAAAATGTATGATCCAGAAGGTACAGACGCCGAATTACTACAAAAAATCAACCCACTACTAATAGAAATAGTTGAAATACTCTTAAAGCATTGAACTACAACTACGAAGCGATAACTATAGAACGAGCAAACTTCTCGGCCACGACGTGTTTCATCGTCTTAATTGGATGGGATTGCGGGGTTAGTCGTATTCTGTATTGTGTCAAGCAACAACGCCAGTCCACACAAAAGACGCTGGAATCTCACACCTGCTTTAGGGAACTAATCGCCCACTTCCCCAAGCGATTTCAGTGTCCGTCCCGATGGCACGTTGTGTTGCACGGGCCCGCCAGGGAAGAATCCTCGCGACGAAATTTGACGCGATGTATTAGATAGGGAATGTGCAAGTTCGCCGGGTGTCCACTGAGATTCAGTCTTCCACTCGCCCTCTACTGCATCAGTCTTCTAACTACCTATGGGTTATCAGACGTTCCGTTGATGAATTTATTACTCATCCGACCCTTTGTCGCATCGAAAGACTCAACAATCTTCCCGTGAATTAATTGGCCAATTTGTGGTGGCCATTTTAAATCAGGGTTATCTGCGCCGCGGATATAGCAATCTCCGAAGCCATCGATTGTCAAGAACCCTTGCGGGTTCCCCTCGAGTAAACGCTTGACCTTCCCCGAAGCAACCTCCAGAACGATATTCCCCCGATCCGCGACTCTAGGTATCCCGCCAGTTGAGTCAGTAGAACTATCAATCGAGTGCCGCTTCAGCGCTGCACGGTGGTCGAAACCTGCTGGGTTACTGAGGCCGAGAGCAGTCGCTGCTGACTCAATTTTGGTATCTGATTTCCACTTCTGAGAAAGGCGTATTGATCGAACAGACTGGATGAGGTCCTTTTGCATTTCGGCCTCAGTCGCCAGTAAGGCGTACTCCGAAATTAATTTGATGGCCTTGTCATGCTCCTTGGGGTTTACCTGCCCTAATGCGCGTCCGTACTCAAGCAAACATTCATCACTCTTGCCAGTGCTCCCTAAAATCCGCGCACGAATCTGAATCGCCCACCAGTCGAACGACTTCGTAAGAAATCGATTAATTTCACGGAGCGCTTCGTTCGGGTTCGTCACTTCTAGCGCGAGAGCACGTCTGTACCGAAACCATTTTCGCTCGCCCTCGTTCTTGAGAGCCGAACTCGCTAGAGCTTCATCGCACATCTCAACCGTTTCACTTAGTTTTCCCAACTCAAGCAGAAGACCTGATGTCAACGAATAGAAACTGTACTTTTGGCTGGAATACCGCCGGCCGCCGTATTCATTCGCTTCTGATGAAAGTTCGTTCCGATCAACTTCTTGGAGCATTGCGAGTGCTTGGCTGTGTAGGTTTGCCTCGTTTAGTAATCTTGACACCTTTAGAACCGTAAGCACATACGCCGATATCGCGCCATAAAGGCTGTGCGACTGCAACTCCTTGACACGTTTTAGTGCCTCTGTCAGTTTTTCGGCTTTGATATCACCTTCATTGGCGGTTTTGACATCCCTGTCATATACAACCCACGCAAGAGAACCCTTGATCGACCAATTCTGCGGAAACCGTATGAGTGCGGTTTCGCCAAGCGCTGCGGCCTCGGCAATTTGTCCAGATTTGCGGAGACGAGTAATTTCACCGGCAATTTCCTTTGGGTCGCTTGATTCCATACCTAAAGCCCCCGCGACGTCTTCAATTTGCGAATTAGGTCAACCAGATCTGGATCTCCACTTGCTTCGTGCGCACCATCAATCTTCTCAGTTGTTAAGCCTTTGTGCTTAGACCCGAAGTTGAAGTGAGTAGCGCCTTGACGGTCGCTTTGAGAGAGTGCAATCCTTACAGTCCATTGTTCTGATACTTCCCAATCTAATAACGCATCGTATTTTAGTAGGGCAGTTTGCTTCAGTCGCTCGAGCATCGACACTACGGGTTCTGGTACATCTATTGGATTTTTTTTAATTCCAATTAAATTTCGTAATTCATCAAGCGCTGGTTTGAATCTGTCCTGGTCTAATTCGCTCCAGTTACCAGTCGAGACAATGCTCGACGGTGCAGCATTTTTAAAGAAAATGTTTAGTGAGACTTGGCTTGCTTCTCCGCCTTTTACCTTCAGCGATAACTGCATTCCATAATCAATTGACTTCAAAAACCCTACTTCGAAGCCACCGCCTAATACGACACGATTGAATTCTGAAATTATCGCCGCTTTTTCAACTTCTGGTAACTGCCGTGGGTGGTTTAAACCTCGATCTGATATTGGCGTCACAACCACTAGTTCATTTATCGCGCGAGTCACTGCGGTATAGCCCCATTTTGGGTCACTTGACATGCCTTCGGTCGCATTTACAATGACTGTTGGCCACTCGCCACCCTGCGCCTTGTGGCATGTGCGGGCATACGAATACCTCGCACGAACAGCATTGAAGTACGGGTCGAACGTTGACATTTCTTGTGCAATCTTGAGGGAAACCTTGCCGCTAGTTTTACGCAGCCTCATTAAATAATTGATCCATAACGCTCGCGATATCTCACTCTCCTTACTCTGGCTATCGAGCGACTCCCGTACCAGAAAGGTCTGGAAGAAATAACTCTTTCCACACTCCTCGAATGACGCATTCACAAATTGCAGACTTACGTCTTTAAGACCACGAGATCCCTTAATGACAACATCCCGATTTGCGTCTATGGATTCAATGAAAAACTCATCGCCAGTTTGAAACGGCAACAGAAGATTGCGACGAGTTACAACCAATCTGTCTTCAGGTAGGACACCGTCTAAAACGCCGGTTGAATAAACATCTGATTCATGGATGGTTGCTCGTACGAAACGATTAAAAGAATCAGCAAGCGCATTTGTCGCTACGACCGCAATAGCCGTCCCTTCCTTGAAATTACTAATGTTGCGATCCAAAGTAGATTCAAAACTAGATGCCTTACTTACTTCGTTCTCTACTATCCACTCATCAGGCATAAGCGCAAGACTTCCACCATCAGAGCAAAAGGCGGCAACCTTTCTGATGTGTGATTCTGTTTCCGTTCTTCGAATTTCGGACAGATCAAACTCGCGCACCTTAAACCCACGGGCCGATAGCGCCCCACCGGCAAGACATGGAGATGTTTCATTATGAACTGGCGGTAACTGTTTCTGGTCGCCAACAAATACAATCCGATTATCCAATTTTGGATCTTCTAAATTTAGAAGTAAATCACTCAGAAGATTGCCCTCTTCAAACAAAACTTCCGACTCCTTCCTGTCTTCATCTGTATACGGATGATCTCCAATCATCGATGCCTCATCAACGATGAAGACCGTGGATGTCACGAGACCTCGCCGCCTAAATAGCATTGATGGTGGGCTGTCCTCGCTCAGCGCACCTGCAAGTACAGGCTTTCCATACAGAGTCTTGTGCAAAGTCTGGGCGCGAATTCCCTTAGCGCGCAACCGCTTGGCTGCTTGACCTGTTGGCGCACAAATTTCAACACTAAAACCACTGCTTCGCGTAATGGCTTCAAAGATGGGGATCAGATAACTCTTACCTGAGCCGGCTGGCCCCTTAAGAATGAACACCTGGTCATCGCTATGAACAAACTCTGAAAATTGTTCGACACACACGATCTGCTCACCCTCAGGCACAATTAACGCTGACTGACTGACGACTAATTCTTCTGGTGACTCTAAGACAGAAAGAATCTCGTCACTAATCGTGATCCCAGTTTCGATTGGAAGCCAACCTTTCGATGTCGCAATTACAAAGATATCATGCAGAAAACGTAACCAGCGCAGGATATATTCGTCGCGAATGTACTTTGAAAAACCTGTGGCAATCGGGTAACCATCTGCGTGAAAGCGCGAGAAAATTTCGATCTGCGGCCGATGAACTATCGTTTGCTTATGGCCGAAAAATCGCCCAAGATCCCATCGTCGCTAATAGGTGCGGCTGGCGAACACTTCGTTATGTTCGAGTTATATCGACGCGGCATCATGGTCGGACAACCCCCGCAAGGCGTGCCAGATATCGACCTTCTCGTTCTTGATGAGGCTGCTCAGGTATTGAAAAACCTCCAAGTGAAAACGCGGAGCAAGGGTGCTGACGGCGGTTGGCACATGAAATTAGAACACGAAAAACTTATAAGCCCCAGGCTCTTCTACGTATTTGTTGATATGGCACCTGAATCGCCAATTGTCTATGTGATTCCGAGCAAAGTTGTTGCTCAGGTCGTATCGCGTTCGTACGCGACTTGGTTAGCAATACCTGGAAAAGGTGGAAGGCCGCACAGTCAGACTGATATGCGGAGAATCCTGCCTAGTTATTCGTTCAAGGTTGCCGGCTTCCCAGATGGCTGGATGGACACATATAAGGACAGATGGGACTTACTTTGCGAGCCCTAGTTATCTACTCGCCCACTTCACCAAGCGAGTTCAGTATCCGCTCCGATGGCACGTTGTGATCCACGGGGACACCAGGGAAGAATCCTCGCGATGAAATCTGGCTCCGTGTATTAGAAAGGACTTGTGCAAGTTCGCAGAGTGTCCTCTGAGTTTCGGTCTTCCACTCGCCCGCTACTGCCGCGGGACTAAATATCGCGACATCTGGTCCTTCAATTGCAAACACTCGGCCGGTGAAGTGACACAAATGTGATGCAAGGTAGGAAACGATCGGTGCAACGTGATCTGGTGTGTGGCGATCAAAATTGTATTGCCCAACGGCACCCACCCACGCCGTCGTGTCGGCGGTGCAGCACAATCACGTCACCGAACTTTTGAGACCCCTTCGAGGGATACCGTTACTGGCTTTATTCACGGCCCAACACTAACCCTGAGCAAGTGGCTATATCACCCCTAACCCCAGTTGTGACAGCGACTAATTGTCATCTAACTAATCGTTAGCCAACCCCCACTTATTCATCGCGATTTCACCGCAGATGGATCAATCACGCTGATGGATGGCCGCCAGTCTCGAGCGAAAATGACCTGCAATTTTGCGACAGCGCGCTCAGTCGGGTCATCGAAGAGTTCTGTAATTTCGTTAACGGGGATGGTCAGGAAGTCCGCAAAGGCAACGACCATAGCCAACCATGGTCGTTCTTCGCTGCGGATCAGGTCGCTTAAAATTGGCTGCGGCCTTCGGTTCTTCAACTGAGTATTAAGAAGATCGCGTAGTTCTATCTCGACATTTTGCACATGCAATCCTCCAGCGTGCACCTTTGTGACAGCCAGCCGCATGTACGCGTTAGCGAGTATCTTGTCAGTAAATAATTGGTCATCGAAGAAAGAACGCAGCGCTTCCGATACCTCTTTAGACCCAACACGCGCGGCGATTGAGCACCTTATTGAATGAAAGAACAGCGATCTGTGTCCAGCGTGTTTGCTCATCATCTCAAGCGCCTCGCGCGAATCACCAGCCCTATGGACAGCCGCCGCCGCCCATGTAACTACTTCTGTCATTGCCGCCGCGAGCGACGGATTCATAAATCTCTCAAGCCGAGGTGGTCGTTCTCGAGCAAGTGCATAAGCCCGTGCGGTCGCAGCAAGTGATGATGGATCTGTCTGCGCGGCTGGATGGTCAGCGAGGATCACTTCGGCAAGGTCAGGGCGACGGAGATTCCCCAAACCTTTTATATAGGTGGAGATCACGACCTGGTTCTCATCTACGACGATCTCGGGGATCTGCACAAATACTTTTGTCAGTGTTTCAAGATTACTTGATTCCGCATACGAATTGAGCAGGCTCCCCCAATCCCGTGAATCGGGGATGTTGCTAACCGCAGCCATCTCATCAAACACCCGTTGCGCACTAGTGCCATCACCGGCTTGCGCGAACGCGTTCAAGAGCGTGCTCCAAGTGATCTCACCGGGGACAACCCCGGCGGCGGCCATCTGATCAAACACCCGTTGCGCACTAGTGCCATCACCGGCTTGCGCGAACGCGTTCAAGAGTATGTTCCAAGTGATCTCACCGGGGACAACCCCGGCGGCGGCCATCTGATCAAACACCCGTTGCGCACCAGCACCGTCACCTGATTTTGCGAACGCGTTCAGGAGCAATCCCCAATTGATCTGATCAGGGACAATCCCGGCGGCGGTCATCTGATCAAACACCCGTTGCGCACCAGCACCGTCACCTGATTTAGCGAACGTGTTCAGGAGCAATCCCCAATTGATCTGATCAGGGACAATCCCGGCGGCGGTCATCTGATCAAACACCCGTTGCGCACCAGCACCGTCACCTGATTTAGCGAACGCTTTCAGGAGAATGCCCCAGGATTGCTCATCGGGGACCTTCCCGGCGGCGGTCATCTGATCAAACACCCGTTGCGCACTAGTGCCATCACCAGCTTGCGCGAACGTGTTCAGGAGCAATCCCCAATTGATCTGATCAGGGACAATCCCGGCGGCGGTCATCTGATCAAACACCCGTTGCGCACCAGCACCGTCACCTGATTTAGCGAACGCTTTCAGGAGAATGCCCCAGGATTGCTCATCGGGGACCTTCCCGGCGGCGGTCATCTGATCAAACACCCGTTGCGCACTAGTGCCATCACCAGCTTGCGCGAACGTGTTCAGAAGTGTGCCCCAAGCGACCTGATCGGGGACAACCCCGACAGCGACCATCTGATCAAACACCCGTTGCGCACCAGCACCGTCACCTGATTTAGCGAACGTGTTCAGGAGCATGCCCCAAATGATCTGATTGGCGACCTTCCCGACAGCGACCATCTGATCAAACACCCGTTGCGCACCAGCACCGTCACCTGATTTAGCGAACGTGTTCAGGAGCAATCCCCAAATGATCTGATTGGGGACAATCCCGGCGGCGACCATCTGATCAAACACCCGTTGCGCACCAGCACCGTCACCTGATTTAGCGAACGCTTTCAGGAGAATGCCCCAGGATTGCTCATCGGGGACCTTCCCGGCGGCGGTCATCTGATCAAACACCCGTTGCGCACTAGTGCCATCACCGGCTTGCGCGAACGCGTTCAGGAGCATGCCCCAAATGATCTGATTGGCGGCCTTCCCGGCGGCGACCATCTGATCAAACACCCGTTGCGCACCGGCACCGTCACCGGCTTGCGCGAACGCTTTCAGCAGTACGTTCCAATTGATCTCACCAGGGACCTTCCCGGCGGCGGTCATCTGATCAAACACCCGTTGCGCACTAGTGCCATCACCGGCTTGCGCGAACGCGTTCAGGAGCATGCCCCAAGTGATCTCACCAGGGATCTTCCCGGCGGCGACCATCTGATCAAACACCCGTTGCGCACCAGCACCGTCACCGGCTTGCGCGAACGCTTTCAAGAGTGTGCCCCAAGTGATCTCGCCGGGGACAACCCCGGCGGCGACCATCTGATCAAACACCCGTTGCGCACCAGTGCCATCACCGGCTTGCGCGAACGCGTTCAAGAGTATGCTCCAAGTGATCTCACCGGGGACAATTCCGATGGTGGTCATCTGATCAAACACCAGGTGCGCACCAGTGCCATCACCGGCTTGCGCGAACGCGTTCAGGAGCATGCCCCAATGGGCCTGATTAAGGACAACCCCGGCGGCGGTCATCTGATCAAACACCCGTTGCGCACCAGTGCCATCACCTGATTTTGCGCAGGCATTGAGCAGATCGCGACAGGAGTGCTCATTGGGGACAACCCCGGCGGCGACCATCTGATCAAACACCCGTTGCACACCAATAGCATCACCTGATTTTACGAACGCCTTCAAGAGTCGATCCCAAGTGATCTGGCCAGGGACAACCCCGGCGGCGACCATCTGATCAAACACCCGTTGCACACCAGCACCGTCACCTGATTTTGCGAACGCCTTCAAGAGTCGGTTCCAAGTGATCTGGCCAGGGACAACCCCGGCGGCGGTCATCTGATCAAACACCCGTTGCACACCAATAGCATCACCTGATTTTGCGAACGCGTTCAAGAGAATGCTCCAAGTGATCTGGCCAGGGACAACCCCGGCGGCGACCATCTGATCAAACACCCGTTGCACACCAGTGCCATCATCGGCTTGCGCCAACGCTTGCAGGAGAATGTTCCAAGTGATCTCACCGGGGACAACCCCGGCGGCGACCATCTGATCAAACACCCGTTGCACACCAATAGCATCACCTGCCCTCATATAAGCCATGCCAAGACAGTTCCATATGCGCTCGTCTGGGTTTTTGATCTGAGCGAAGATGTGTTCGGCAACCTCATATTCCCCGGCGTAGCAGTGACCTCGATAGATCTTAAATAACTGATCGTTCATCATTTGCTACGTGTTCGCGATCTTTGTGACTCACAGCCAACTCGTCCGCTATTAGACGAGATTAATGATTGACTGCTTGGTCCCACCCATGCGTGATGCTGTTGCTTTCTCATGCTCGCTGGCGGACGAGAGTTAAAACTGTCGTGGCCCTGGTTAGGCCAACATAGAGGTCTTCACGATTGGGATCGAGTGGATTCGGATCGGGTCCCTGCACAAGCACTACGCACTTGCGTTCAAGCCCTTTGAACTCGTCGACATCTACCGCCTCGATTCCCATGTTCTTAAGCACGCCCAGTTCTCGGATACTCACTCCGGAGACAAGCACAACTGGTTCGAGTCCCTCGCCTAAGAGTTCATTGAAAACCTTACTCACGAGTTCCGGCATGCCACTCGTCGATTGGTATTCGTCGAAGCGCACTTCAGCCGGAGAAGCACCCCTCGGTGGCAGCTCATACCCGATGCCAAACTCTGTCTCAACAGCGTCAATTATCCTGTCTCCGTTCCGATAGTTGCACAACATCCTTAGGTCGTCGCTACCTTCTAAACATTTAGGCTTTCTCCAAGGCTGTAGTGCACGTTCCCGCCGTGTTGTCTGACGCGGGTCAGCAAAAATTGCGTATAAATCATCAGATCCAACCAGTGAACTAAGCCCTTCGAGCAACGGGTCGGACAAGTCTTGCGCCTCGTCAACAACCACAGCAGAGAAATCAAATCCGGCATCTGCAACAGATCTCACGAGAGTCTCAGCGAACGAAGGGTTATCCAAATATGCGCGAGGCAGCGACCGCATCGCACCGTTGCCCATAAGAAGCGCGGTACGACTTGCGGCATCCGTGGCCTCATCTTGTTCTCTCAAGAAGTCCTTCAGGCGATCCGAACCGCCGAATCGCTCAAGGAGTTCTTCAGGAGTCCCGACGATGACGTTCCTGTCGCGAATCCATGGGGTCTCCCGTACCTCTGCTGCCAGCCGACGTGAGAAGCACGTAAAAAGCGCTGGGCGGGCGGTCAAACGGCTCCGCTCGACCGCGAGCTTCAGTGCGTAGACAGTCTTACCAGTGCCAGCCGCGCCTTCGACATACAGTCGAGTGCCTTTGTACGTCGACGCTTTTTCTCCCAGTGCAGCCTCGGAAATCGCGTTGATCTGTATCTGCGATTCATCGGCAAACACGGCCATGCCTCTGACCGAGCAAAATGGACTCAGTACTTTTTGGACTGCTGACAAACGGTTCTTACTGTTGTCCATCGGCCGAGACGGCGAAAACTGGCTGCTCATAATTGTGCGTAATCGATTCAGCAGATCGACCGCCTTTACTTCAGTGAGGTCAGACGGACAGAAGGTGTCGCTGAAGAGTGTCCTTGCCATATCAATGAGTGGCAAGCCCGAAGTTCGGGAATTTAGGTTGCCGAAGAGGACACAACTACCAACCTTTGGAAGATCTCCACTAGCAAGTGCGCGTCTGCCACGCAGGCCATCAAGCATCTGCAAAAGAAGATACTCCTCACGCTCAGCCTGCTTGTATGGCCCGTCATTAGCGGATACCATCTGACCGCCTTTGCCTGGGTAGAACCACTTGCCTCGGTCATCGACATTGAACGCCTTCCAGCCCTTCACCTCGATTATTAAGAGACCAACGTTTGGAATTCCAACCAGAACATCAAGGTCAGTATTGCCGTCGTGGACACGGACAGAAATGGAGTTCAATGCCCACCAACCGTCGCCAGCCAAACCAGCGAGTCGAAAAGCATTCTCTAGGGCCCGACGAGCATCGACCTCAGTTCCACACATCATCACCTCGTCACTTCAGGCAAGTCTGAAGTCAATACTACTGTCAGAAAAGTATTCGATTCAAACGATACCCGTAAACCTATAAACAGGCACTGCACCAAACCCGGGACACTTCATAGCGACATGTGTTTGGAGGCTATTTCATCCCCATCCACTTGCCGAGTTTGTGTGAAAGAAACATAGGGATCATAGGTAATTCTCAGAAATCAGGTATAACAAGACTTAAGGGCAATAAGTCCAAGTGGACTGTTTGCCTGGCAAGTACTGCTCAATGAACAGTCGTTGCACTCTGGTAAATCATCCTTGCAAACCGATCCACCTAGTCGCATTAGTTGATCATCGATTTCAACTGGCGTTACGTCGACACCTGAATACTCGCTTAATGACTTACACAAAATCGTAACGACATCCTGAGGACCAAATTTTGGCGGCCTTCCCGACCCCCCGAACCTTCGCCATTCATTCTCCAGCCACAACTTTGGGGCAGCAGCCTCAACCTTGGCCTTGCGCCGAAAATCCATAACCCTCAAAAACCAACGCCCTACTGGAATTGAACTACCTAGTGCACTAGGTCGAGGTTGCGCATCATCCGGAGTGAAACCAAATCTTGTAGATGACATCATTCTGGTTACACCGAAGAACTCATCCATAAGTCCGAATCTCGTCATTAGTCGGCCAATCCGCTGATCCATTGGTATCGGGGAATCTGCCGGCGCCCATGAATTTAGGAGTCCTGCGGTAAGACGATAGCTACCAAGCGTCCATTTCGTAAATAAGTCGCATGCCTTATCGCCAATGCAGTAACCAAGCCCAATAACCCTGTCCTGTCTTAATCTGCGAGACATTTCAATTGGCGACTCTGTTGACATTTTCGAAAACACAAGGTCGACAAGTCCTCCGGCATGAGCGACCGAGAGAAGTAAGGCCGGGAACAATCGTGCACTTAGAAACCAGTGGGCTTGTATCCCGCCGCGTTGACCGTCCACATTAAAGGGCGTATATTGTCCGACCTTACGATTCTTGCCTCCTGCAGCCCACGGGGCAGCACGAGATGCAACTACGTTATCGCGAGTTTCGGATGCAATTTCGAGGATGCGTTGGTAGTTATTTACAAAGTCGTCAGGAGCGTGAAGGATACGGAAACCACTTTTATAGCACTCGCCCAATAGAACCGAGTGCCACTTCTCAACCCCTGCAATGTCACTTCCCTGGTCGACAATCGCTCGAGAAAGTAAATACCGTAAGAGCACTTCGCGATTCGAAACACCTGACTCAAAATCAACCCGATCGAGTTCGATCGCCCAAGTTAAAGGATCGACTCGATGGTCTTCTATCAGAAGAAAGTCAGGAATTGCATCAAGTACTGGGGCGGAAACCTGGTCTTTTAGGCAGTCAAGTGACGCCTTCGTGTAAGGGGCGAATTTCTCTAACTCTGGCCAAGTCACGACTTAGAACAGTACCATCGACTTATGTCACCCAATTACAAAAGTCAGTTGGAAGAGGCAGGCGAGATCGTCGAGGCGATTAGTTATGCTCTTCCGACCACTATTTCTGGAAAATTTGCTATTGAACTCATGAGAGATGAGGGCTCACGTAATTGGAAACAGATGGAGTGGATAGGTTTCTGGTTTGAACATGTAGTCGAATCTCGCGTTATCCCGACGACCGGTGGAGCAGTCGGACCAACGTATGGCCGCACTCGCTTTGACTTTCAAAGAAAACACGTTTGGGATCTTAAGGTGCACTTAGATTCTTCCGACTGGCTGATTCTCAATGACCAAGAGGCAACCCGAAGTTGCATTGAAGAAAATGACGGCATGGGATTCTTTGTCGTAAGCGGCGCCGCTGAGTTTGACTCAAACGGTGCTTTTAAATCATGGCATGACGCGCTAAAGGGAGGTACGTCACAATACGAGTCTGAAAGAATTGAACGGGGGGCTGTGTCACGCCGACGAAAGATCGCCTTTATCCCTCAGACAATTGATGCATATTGGCTGCCTGATGAAACGGTGATAATTACAGGAGTGAGTGAAGGCTGGATTAAAGATTTTCAAACAGGCATGAGAAATTCAAACGGCGTCGCCCGCCGATCAAAATTTCAGGTCAGTCCAAGTCGTATTCCTTCAAAATTCAGACTCATTGAATCGCATCTCTAAAAAAGAGAAAGTTCTTGAGGGCGTTTGCCTGAAAGATTCTTTGGAACTGCCAAAACCATTCCAGGAACTTCGTATAAAATTTTCTCAGCAACAGGTACTAGATCTGAATCACATTCAAGAACTTTATGTTTCCGCCTGGACGTCTTGTTACCGTTAGATACTAAAACGACTTCGTCAGACCATGTCGTTAGAGCCTGGATTCTCGAGATAATCCTGTCAATCCCATTTGCCACAGGTAAATGCCAAACATTATTCGCGACATCGCGTGTAAAAACAGGGTGGCTAACCGGAATCTCACTGGACTGTTTAACTTCTTCGCTGACAGAACCGCTCCTTAGCCGGAAATAGGCTTTGTCTCCAGCGCGCCGACAAGCAGCCCACATCCAAGTCTCTGCTATTTGGTTCGTTTCGCTATACATGCGAGAAACACCGTTGCCATAGAATACCCAAGTCTCGCTACTCCGTTTCGTTGGATCGCCCAATAAATGATTTATGAATATTGTCTCGATGGGCAAGGATTTGTTCCATTCATGCGATACCTGCCAGAGTAAAAAGAAAAGGCGACCTTCAGGAACACGACCAGCAAGTTCATCAATCAGGAACTCAATCGCAGATTGGTCTTGGTCGCCTATGACCCCGACAACGCCGCCAACGTTCTTGGTCATTTGGGATTCCACCCACGCGAGGAAAGCCCTGCCCCATGGCGGGTTCGGCCACGGCTTTTGCCGGGAGTGAAATCCAATCGAGAAACTGGTCGGATAATTAGTTGGCGCGAACGGACTGCCGATGGACTGGTAATACGTTCTTTCGCAATTGAGACATATTTTGGCGAGATATCGAATCCAACACTTTTCCGCCCGAGATCATAGGCCGCTTTCGTAGTGGCTCCAGCACCATTGAATGGATCCATTACCCATTCACCTTCCTCCGTCAACATGCGAATTAAACGGTGTGGGATTTCCTCCGGGAACGGTGCCGGGTGATCAATCTGTCTTGGTGGCACGGGTGCTAAGTCCCAGACGGGCTCCCAGTACTCCTCTGGTACCGTCTTATTCAATGTGCTTGAACCGCCGGGTTTACGCAGTATTTGAATGTGCTCAGTCATAATGTTGTAGCTCCAATAGTCGGGAAATGGATGCTGAATTACGCTTCCTGCCCGCTTGACACCAGCTGTAACTTTGAACCAAGAAATTGAGCGGATAAATTCCCACTTTCCAGACTTGCCAATCTCGCTAGCAATTAGGTCTTGTGGCAATGGATAGTGGCAGCCACCATCGAGGACCGTCCCGGCATTGATTGCCAAGTAACCACCTGGCTTCAGCATCGTCCAACACGAATCCCAAACTCGCGCCATCAGTGGCAGATATTCTGTTTCATACGCAATGCCTGTTCGAGCTCGGTAATTCTGCGATGAATCTGCTTCGTGAACTTCATAATTAATTGCGTTATGATATGGCGGCGACGTCACGATAAGCGCAACTTTGCCAACCAATTCGCTCACACGTTCGTGCATACGTTCGCTGCTACCGAGCACGACACGAATCATTTCTTGCATGGGGACGAGACTACGTGAGGCAGATTGAGAAAGTCATCATTGTTTATAAATACTTCAGATCTCACACAAAGAAGTGTGCCTCAGGGCTGTGACACAACTGCACTAGTTAAGCCGCTAAGTACTTCAATTCGTGTATTCCAATGGCCACGCAGCGATGATTCTCTTTGGAAACCACCCATTATTGACACGACCTCGCCTAACCGCAGGTCTCCTGTCTGGATATTAGACACGCCAACTAGTTGGTCGCTACCTGACTCAGGAAGGATCTGCCGTATTGTCATTGAGTTTGTGCTAGTAATCGCAACAATCTGTCCTAAGGACCCACCATTGCCATCGATGGGTTGCCCCTTGGACCAGTAGGCGGAACATACCGACCGGAATGAACACCATTTGCACGTTTCAGGCCCCGGCTTTGCCAATGCAAGGATTTTGGTTGGATCACCATCAGCATTATCGAAGTCATGCGTGTGCGCAAGGAATTGCTCAATCGCTACCGTTACATCGTGTACGGAAATGACCTCTTCGATGATCTTACCGGAGGATGTGACTATCGCGATCGAGATCGGGGTGCAGCCAGTTGCTGAAGCAACAAGATGAGCATAAAGCAAAAGCTGACGCCGATGAGGCTCGGAAATGTCTGTGATCTCACTTCCTGTCTTTAGGTCAAAAACAGTAAAACTATCGCCTTCAAAAATTACACGATCCGGAGTGCCGCATAGGTTAATGTCCGCATCGCAAATTTCTCTTTCAACAATGGGTCCAAAGTTACCTGGTAATTCAGGATGGCCTTCTTGAGTCCCCCGGCGATCCCTGAAATTTCGAATTTCCCCCGCGACTCTTCGTACGTTGCGTTGCCGAGAAACAGACGCAAATGGCCAATCACGACTTGCTGGCGGAACACTCGGATACCATTTTCTCGCTAACGCCGACGCTTGATTCGCCAACTCTGTATCCCACGCCGCAAAGAGGGCGCGCTCAATTTCATCATCACTTACTGAATCAAAATCATTTGACCAAGCCATCTCTGTGATTCGATGTGCCACTATGCCTAAGGAAGTAAAGGTATTCGGCTTGACAAATTTCTGTCTTAGTTCATTGTCTGCCATAAATGCGGCCTGTAGACCGCATGCAAAAAGTCTGTTATATGAACTTGGACTCCACGGGCCTTGGCGTCGCGGATTAGGAGATAGACCAAACTCGGTCACTGAATCTTTGACCACACTGCATAGGGGCGAAATTCAAGAACGTATAAGTCAGAAACAATCACGTCTGGATACGTCTGATTGAGTTCAAAATGAGATGTTGCTTGAGTGTCGTTAAATAAATTGATTTCATGTCGCCACAATGGATGGCCAAACATTATGGCCCGATTTTTTTCTGTGTCAACTACTGCAAAGACCCCTTTACTTGTAGCAACTTTCTTGAAACTTCCAGACTGATTGAACCCCAACAAAAATTGATCAACAAGACTGGACCCTCGAGCAAGCCAACGCTGTTCATTCAATGGTACGCCAAGCGCAAGCTCGACCATATCGAGTCCAAGACGCCAGTTTAGAAGACTGTGTAATTGGCGATTTTCATAATTACGCAAACAGTTAGGGCAACTTGAATTGCAGTCTGGGTGAGAATTCGGATCGTTTAGTTTCACGCCCGTATAATCAAGAATGTCAATCAAAATTCCCTTTAGCGTCTCTGGGTTACCTAATTGGCTGGAAAATCCAGCTCCATTTTCGAGAACATCGGCGATAAAAATTCGGTGTGATCTGCCAGAGTCCGTCGAGAACGCCTGCAGACCCATACGTAATTCTTGCGGATCAACCTGCAAGTAATCCTTGCATGCTCTGATCAGCAACTGCGCAAAAGAAGTGATGGCGGCCATCCCTGCTGGAAGAATTGATGCATTCGTTGGAACAATGCCACCAACCAGATCGATCTGATCTGGTGTAATTACTAAGACGTCAGTAGTAAGCACGTCGATGATCGCAAAAGGGGCAGAAGGTGATTTGGCCTTCCCAACGTGCCGTGAGATAAAACCTGCTACTTCGTCTTCGTAGAGATAATCATCAATGACGATTATTGAGTTATCGTCGCCACGTACTCCATTAAAAAATTTACCACGATTATCATTCATTGTAATTAACTGTTTGCTCTCTAGCATTTCAACTGCAAGGGTGCCCACCCTGTTTGCTGCGGTTCCATCTGGCACTCGCGCAAGGGATGCCGACGAATGCCCGCCGAAGTTATCAGCGCCTGAATCAAAATCTTGAGGATTGTAATCAGTTCGAAATCCTTTGGGCTGGTAGGCAACCAACTCGTCCATTGGGCGACCGCAACCCGGACAAGACGGTATTGCAACCGCGTCAGATGTATTTTTGCCATCAATCCCATCCCACTCATCACGAGCCAAGACGACACTGCAATCCTTGCAACTTAATAATTTTAGTTCTGCGCCGAGTGGGTTTCTCCCTACTAATTTCCCCTTAAATTTCTCCCAGTGTGCAAATCCGACGGGGAAATGGTCTGATTTGTCCTTAACAACGCGCGACCCGGGCGCAAACATTGTTACAGCTTGATCAAGTGACCGAGATGTACCTGCAAAATCATCATTCTCGTCAAAATTTGTTGGCGTCTTTACGTACAGATTTCGATCACGAGTTGGGAAACCAAACATTGGGAGAATCCCGCCAGCCGCCAGAAGCTCACTTAACTCATCCTGAGTTAGAAGCGGGTTCGCAATGGCTGTATCGATCCGAGCAACAAGCGTGCTGCATGTCTCTTCAACGACTGAGAGGCTATCTAGTCCGTCATAAATCGTGAATACCCCAAGACGGTGAACAATTGCAACCAATTCTTCGTGGGTGCGTGGATCAGAGAGCAATGTATCTATTCGCAGTCGATACTTACTCGCCCATTCTGTCGTCTTACCGAATGTGCCATGGGTGCTTGCACCAGTCCATTTGGGTTTGTCGGCACAGCCCAAAAATGCAATGCGAAGTACCTCGGCATTTATGACACGCTCAACAATCTTTCTCCGACTCAAGTCCAGGGTTGGCTGTGGTGGTACTCCAGACGTAATCCTCTCAGGTCTAGCAAAGTAATAGTCGTCGTGAGTGCGGTCGCGACAGATAGTAAGCGCATAGGAGAATGTTTGACCGATGCGGCCGGCACGACCAACGCGCTGTTGATAGTTGAATCTGCTTGGCGGCATATTCGCCATCACAACTGATCGCAAACTACCTATATCTATACCAACTTCCATTGTCGTTGTCACAGAAAGAACATCAATTGGTGTTGTCAGAGAGTTTTCTACAGGTGCCTTTTTAAGCGCTTCTTCGCCAATAAACCAACGTTGACGATCTCGTTGCCGCGATAGTGGCCTTGTCTGACCAGTCAGCTCCTCCACCCGAAGCCGCGCCGGCTTCATGCTTGCTAGCCAACCATAATATGAGAGATTTTTATTTTGATCAAAAACCTCCACCGTAAATTTCTTTCCGTAACATCCAACGCATACCCCACCGGAACCATGCAAGTGCACCTCGCTGCAGTTGTCACATACATGGATCTGATCATTCGCTGCCAAATGAATTTCAAGAGGAGTATCTAACGCAGTCGTCCTCAAGAAGAAATCGCTCGTAATTCCAGAATTTTTAAGATAATCAGAAACTTCCGATTTCAGTGTCTTAAGATCAACCGCATGTACCATTGCGGCGGCGGTTAGATACGCGGTTACGGCAGCGGGCATGGTTCTCGTATCGGAACTTGGCTTGATTCGGTCGTATCGACGACCAGTTCCTAGAATCCGGATAACGGCATCCACTATTTCTCTACAAATATCTGCTGATACACCAGCGAATCGCGGTGCTTTCTCGGCTATTTGATTATCCGAGATCCATCCAAGACCGAGTGACTCAAGATTTTTACCCGCACCAGCAAATACTGCGCCAGCAAAGTCCTCAATAAGATGAGACCGATGCTGTCGTAGATCAGAAGTTGCATTTGGAATAAATCCCCAATTAGGTGGTGCGCCACTCGGAGGATACGCCTGGTACCAATCACTCATTCCATCCTGAAGTTTCACATATTTTTGACTTATTCCAAATGGCGGTACGCCAAGAGAAAGAAATGTCTCGATCATCGTTGTAATTGAAGACGGCCACGACAATCGATTTTGTTGGGAAATCTCCTTCAACTCGAATTCATCTATTTCTTGTAAATGATCCCCACTTGCAATTCCATCTTCTTTTAATTCATAGAGAAGCACAATTCGAGCATTTAAATTTCCAACCACCAAATTTTCAGCGTCACTTCGATCACTTTTCTTCTTTTGAAGAGCCGCTACGGTATTTGTTCTGTTCTTAAGTTGATTGATCAAGATCTGTCGAAGCAAGTCAGTGAAATGGCCACCCTCTAAAAGGGCAGCTGCTTCAGATGCTGAATCACGGCTGTCAGAAAAAACAATCGTTCTGCGTTTTTCATTACGTTCTTCTAGGCTGCGTAAAAGTTGCGACAAATACACCTGGATGCCAACATCAGCACCACCGGTGTGAGCCCTTATTGGACTACGTACCGATGGCGAGAAGAATAGGCCTGGCTTGTTATTGCTTCCCACTGACTGAGCGCATGCGGGACACTTGTCTGGAAGTGAAGGAATTTCCCCATCAACTGGCGGCTCCCCCACAAACTTGAGTGTTACGCCACTTCCAATTCCAGGTGTTGAAGAAATCCTCCCGTTAAATGGATCGTAGTTAATATCTTGAAATGAAAAAGTCACTTCTTTATGTGTCCAAGTTTGGTACGCAACTGGAGTCGACATAGGCGCGTACCACACGTATTCGTTGATGGATCGCCGATACGGAAGTGGAGTCCCCTCGTGCGAGTCCGACCATGGGGTTGACTGCAGAAAAATCTCCCCATCCGTATTTGTTACAAATCCCCCAAAGGATGCTTCTCCACACACATAGCAAAGCAAGAGCTCGAGAACTCGACCGCCACATGCACATGCTGGTGTAGGCGCAGAAAATATTTTGCCTATTGCCGATTTGGACTTTCTCGAAACCTCTGTGCACTCAGGGTTGGAGCACGCCCACATGCCACGAATGCCGCGGAAGAACATATGGCTGCGCAACGGCACGGTACTTGCAATCGAGGAATCTAAGGCAAGTGCATCTAGAACAACACTAAATGCGTCATTTGCGGAAGGGCCATCAAATAGCGACTGAGAGATTTGGTCAGTCGAGCGTGAAGTCAACTTCCCGTTTTCCATACACACCGAGGCAATTGCTGCTGGCAGATCATGTGTCGAACGCAATGAAGCAAGTAACTCCATCTGAGTTTTTTCGTCAGCGTTCTTGGCCTCGATGAACGTCTTGACATCCAATTTCACTGGATCAGGAACTTTGCGTGGGCGCCCCGCTGTAACGAAAAATGAAGATCTATCGACTCCGAAAAATTGCTCAAGAAACTCTTTACTATTAGGACCTTCGTCGAGCGATGCGCTGGTAGCGAGACAACGCAATTGGGGTGAGTCTGATGCCAGCCCAAGGCGAGACAACAGACTTCGAACAATCATTGCCACTTCGCTACCTTGCGTCCCTCGATAGAGATGCAGCTCGTCTACGACCAGATTAAACACATTTCTTTCATCGCTCTGTAACCATCTTCGGGTCTGGTCAAATATCCCACTTTCAACAGATCGCATCATCATTACGTTCAGCATTGAATAGTTCGTTACTAAAATATCAGGAGGATCAACAACCATGTCACGACGCACAATCATTTCACCACCGAATGGATTATTGAATTGCGCCAAAAAATTTTCCTTCACACCGTCTCGGCTCAATTGGGAGTACTCAGCAGCCATGTCTCTTATAAGTTCGCAACACTCATTAAATTTTTCTTTGTTCCATTCTCGCAAACCACCGTGCTCATTTTCTTGAACCCCGCTTGGCGTCGCACCCGTGTAACGACCAAACCACATCTGGGCTGAACCTGCGAGAGAAATATTTTTTATGCCTTTACGCAAGCGAACGATTTGATCTTCTACCAGTGCATTTGTCGGATAAAGAATTAGACCACGAACCGCCGCAACTCTCTTGGATTGGGAACGAACCCCCTCCCACTCCCTCAAACTTTTGTTCCACCAATCGAATACGGGTTCGGCGGTTTGCCACCCATCACGGATGCTCTCGTCAACGATTCTCGCTAACAGAGGCAATAAAAATGACTCGGTCTTTCCCGATCCAGTTCCAGATGTAACTACGACATTGCGACCAGGGCCATTACCAACAACAAAGTTCGCCTTAAATGCATCTGCTTGATGTTGCCGAATCATGATCGGCTGCCCGGTTTTAGTGAATTGTCTAAACAGAGCCTCGCCGACAATTGCTACTGCTTCTTTATTGATTTGCAATGATTTTGAACACTCAGCAAGATCTACAGTCGCATCGTATTGCGCAATCGGCTCGATCATTGGATCAACGAATAAATGACCCTCTCGCCTAAGAACTTCATTCCGTTCATTACGAACATCTTCATTACGCAGCCAGTAAGTAGTGTCAACGTATCTTAAATATGCATCCTCAAGTTCACGCTGCACTCGGAGTGGTTGAATAAACTTCATAATTCCCCTATGAGTAGACTTTCGAATATATTGTCAAGGCAACTTCTTCTGGTACGTCATGATAAATCAAAAACTGACGATTAGGCGTTGGAGTCCTGCCCGAACACAGTACGGCCGCTCTACCAAATAAGCCCGGCAACTCTGCGCCCATGCGTACACAGAACTGCCTGCTCGCTGCATCGTAGAACATTAAAGGAATCTTGCTGATTCGGGCATCAATGTGTTTGACTATTCCAGCCGTCCCGCGAGTCATTTGACCGTCATTTTCCAGCGCCGTCATAGTGTGCCCGTAAGAGACGCCAAAACCGTCGAACTGATATGCCCCAGATTCAAGGAGATTCGAGCATTTATTCCACTTTGTGGCTTTCGCATCCCACTTATTCATCTTTTCGTATGCCGGGATTCGCATCTTAGGAAGCGTAGTTTCAGCCGAACCGAGTGAAGGTAGTGCTTCAGCCATTCGCATTGGTGCACTTTCGACAACCTGTAATTGCCGCCTTGTTACCGGATCATGAATGTCCAAAACACAACTAATCAAAGTTTCCAAACTAGGTGCAGTGATTGTTATGCAAACAGGCATACTTGGGTTCTTGGTTGTTACAAGCGTTCCGTCTATTGACTCGACTTTAATTCGAATGGTTTCAATTAATGTCTGGCTCCTGAATCCGGTCAAAATACCAGTTGTTTCAGAAACCATCGCAATCATTGCCGGCGTAACTCGCCAATGAAGCAGTCGCAAGTCGTCATCTAATTCAAGATCTAAGTGACCGAGTGCGTGCAGACCATTTGAGTACCGATAGTGGGCGATGGCAGAGCTGTCAACTTGCGAAATGAGTTTTACAAGATCTTCGTTTGACCCTCGGCGCATGAAACAGAGCGCGTGAAAAGCTGCATCCCACTGCGTGCTTTCATCAGTTGTAAAACTGGGTATCTCGGATAGCACAAAGCGCCTAATAGGCGAACTTTGTTGCGAATTAGATCCACTTCTTATTTGTGTTGACATACTCTTGTATTTAGGTATAGCAGGGAAGAAATTTTGGATGCCGCATGTTTTGCACACAAACGGGATTACTTGGCCCTTCCTCGGGGCAACACCGATCCCGCCGTGCCAGCGTGGTCCAACGTAACGATGCATACCAGTTTTCATGCACGAGTCAGAAGGGGTGTCCCCAAAAATCTTTTTCCCAATTTCTGTAACTGCATCATTTTTTCGGGCGGCTGCGTCTACATCCCACGCGGGCTCGTTAGGCATCTGAACAAGATCTGTTGCTATGACCACATCGCTCAACACTTGGCTACCCATAATGGCATGACCTGAAGAAGAATTATCGCTTCTGCAGGCGGTCAGAAGAGCCATAGGTCCACTCTTATCAAAGTCATAGAGAATTGGCTCATCACGTAGATAGGCAACTGGGTTAACTGACTCAGCATTGACCAAAGAGAGCGAAATCTTTCGTACAACCCCTTGACCCTCCCCTACGACCTCGACGCGATAGTCCCCTGGCATTAAGTTGACCGAGTGAAGTGGGAAAAAGCCAACGCTCCCAGACATCTTGTAACTTCCCACAATTTCATCCGATGAATTCAAAATCTGAATTTTGTAGCTGTCCTGGGCAATCATGATCACTTGTATTACTGGCGGATGGGATCCCAACCACCGTTCTCTGCCTCCGGGGATCCTTATACCTTGCTCAATAATGAGTCCTGGAACTTCGATAGGCATTAGAACTGAAAGGGACTTATCCTTGCTTTCAATACTTGGCAGCGACAAAATTTGCACATGGGATATAAAGATCCAACCATCCGGGAGTCCTCTTAGCGAAGCGTTGGACGATGGATCAAGTATTTCCCATCCTGGTCTAGCTATCTCGTCAAGCACCTGCTCAACTTGCTCTAAATAGTTTCTTTCATACTGTCCCGTAATCATCTTCTTCATCAATATTCCATGCTCGAATCCGAGTGCAACCCGCTCAACCTCGCGATATTCCCCCGACTGCCTATCAAACAACATTGGGACGATGATTCTTGGCTTTCGCCCACCACTCAAATCTGGAAAATCTGAACTTTCGAATTCCAAATTTCTCGAAACAAGCGAAGCCACTTCTATCTCATTGGGTTTGCTTAGACGAAAGATATTTTTATTAACATTTCGAATCGGCAAACTGCTCATCTGCGCACTTTGAGAATTGACAATCAGCGAATCACCAAGTTTGCTAGATGCATTTCGAAATTCAAGACCAAATTCGAATGTCTTCGTAAAGTTATCAAGCCTACAAATTAATCTAACTCCGAATCTTCCTCCACCAGCCACCGTCTCCGTGTCAGGGCCGGCCCAATTTGTGAGAGTTGAGATAGCAGCATCGGCCAACATATCGCGCAGTGATTCATCTCGCCAGAGAGTTTTTATATGTACGGAGCCATATGATTTGCACCAAGATTTAAGCATCTCCGACATCACATCTCGAGGCACATCACTTGACGGGTCAAGCTTCCAAAGATCGAACATTCGATGGATGTCTTGTCGGTCTCTCTCCGAAAGTAAAGCCTGTGAAATCGGCAACTGAATCGCCCAGAACCCCTCCCTGTTAAAGAGGGCCGCCTCGGGCAATGTGACTAATCCGCGCTCTCCGTCCCAAGAGTCGAGCCAAGTCTTCAGCGATTTCCATAATTGCAGGGCATGCTCGCGATATTTATTTTGAAACTGTTGATTATTTGTGTGGTCGAGAGATCTAGATAAAGGAGTGTAAAAATTTGTCGGTCGTACAAGATCGGAAGCTGCCATTGAATCGGCAGAAATGCTCAACACCGCTAAGAGTGCCAAACTCGGTGGCGCAATGAATAAGTCACTAGAGTTTTCCCACTTATCACATGCTTCAGCAAAGAATTCAAATAACTTGATTGTTGGATCGCTCTTGAGTAATCCCTTCAGTGCATCGCATAGAAAAACCTTAAAATTATCAGGCTCTACACCAAGCACGATCGAGATTCGCCCCAAAGCCTGCTCGTCAAAATCCATGTATACGTGTCGGCCCGATTGATCGCGGTTAAATAGGGCATCTTCAATTGCGGCATTAATCTTGAGAATTTTCTGAAGCGCGTCGCCGTCACATCTTGCTTCATCAAAAAAATGTCTCGCTATACCGTCACTCATCTGTCTTGACCACAACTTCCAATTTCTTGACCGTCATTACAGGGCAGGTCACATCGTTCAAATACCGGCCCATCTTTTTCAAGAACCACTTCATCCTGAGTATCATTTTGACCATCGCTAGCAGCACCCATTTGACCCCCTGCGCAACCTTAGCGAATTGTTCATTTGATTCCCTAAGATCCAAGACGCACAGTAAGTGAACATTTAGATCAAGAATTATGCGAATTGCCACATGGAATATCAAACAAATTGCACCGCGTAAGCCACTATCTGAGCGAAGGCAGTGGATGGTCGACAATTTTGCCCCGGATGTTGCGATTCTCACGGAAGCCGACCTTGCGGTTGGGCGGACATGGACAGACTGGAACGTGGTCGGACAAACAACTGCTATAGGCAAAGGGCAAAACTACGCGACTTATATTGTCTCGCCAAAACACAAGTTGGAACAGATAACTGAGGTCAAAACGAAACGAAAGAATTACACGCTCGACACTTGGTATCCGGGAGTACTCAAGGCGGCCGATTTGTTTGATGGCAGTGAACGTTGGGGAACGATTGTAGGCATGTATGGCGTAACACGCGATCTAAACATGAAGAATTGCGGTCACGGTTTCTACTCGACAATGATGCTGGCAAAAGACATTGAAGCAATCGTTACGACTGGGCGCGACCGAATTGTTGTTGCCGGCGATCTGAACATGTTGCCAAATAATTTTTCAGATATTTTTACGGATCTCGGCCTTATTGATGTAATAGATGCAACTTCCGCATGGCGTGAGCCCCTGCCGAATTGCACCGAGTGCGACTTGGGCGACGAATGCGGTCATCTCTGGACACACAAGAATGGCTCGATTGATAAGAACGGTAGCCCACAGCAACTTGACTACATCTTCATAAGCGACGACCTCGCTGACGATCTCACCGATGTCACTGGCGGAATTCAATCCTTCCCCGATGCATGGCAATACAGCGACCACGCCCCGGTTGTTGCAGATTTCGATTCTGAATAGTCAGTCTTCGAACTCGCACTCCATACCGTCGCAACTGCCGAAGTTTTCGCAAAAACTCGCGTAATTAATGCATTCTGGTTCACGCTCGTCGTAGTTATTAATGGCACTTTCGCGCCGGCTCTTCCTGCGACCACGTCTCTTGGCGACTTTGTAGATGAAGATTGCTGAAAAGATGCCCAACTGGTGCTCCTTGGATTCTGACTGACTTGATGCTTCCCAATACATACGCATGCATTGGTGGCGCCTGTGATCGCGATGTGCGGAT
>Ga0209702_10003210_pt1 | contig 26268 bp, 23 predicted proteins | sample FRY01_FD_187210 | JGI IMG/M metagenome (GOLD analysis project Ga0209702, IMG submission 187210) | Freshwater microbial communities from Lake Fryxell liftoff mats and glacier meltwater in Antarctica - FRY-01 (SPAdes) (version 2) | ecosystem: Environmental > Aquatic > Freshwater > Ice > Glacier... | reverse complement strand
TGGCGGCAGATGTGGTAATCTTCTTCATGGCGTTGCTCTCCTTCGTTGGATTCGACACCCCGAGCCTAACAGGCTCAAGGCGAGCAACGCCTACTTCACAATTTCAACAGCGACCGGGACATCCCCTTCTGGACGCCCGCTATGAAGAAGTCGGTTCGGGCTGCGGCCGGCAAATAGTTCATGCGGCAAGACTGCATAGGAACGAAGTGGCCTTTGCGCACGGAAAGCTCCAAAGGAGCGGGCGATCAATTCCGCTGAACAACCACAAGTCCAATGCCTCCCACGGTCAACAGGGCGCGCCCGTTGCGGTAACTGCAGCCAAGGCTGGTGCATGTTTTGAGCGCCATACGAACAAGGTGCGAGTGCATTCTAGCTGCTCCGTGCATGAGAGCAATCCAGCCAGCAACGCACCCGCAGCGCTGCACCGTGATGGCCGGTAGCGATAGGTGCGTAGCCGACCACGCAGGCGGGGCCCGTGACGTCGCACACCGCCCCATCGAATAATCGCCGGAGCCAGGTTCACCATAGAGGCAAGCCAAACCGCGGCAGGAGGCCGCGATCCCAGGCCCATCGCGGTGGCTTAGCCCCTCAGCGCTTCCCGGGCCTCCAGGAAGTCCAGCAACTGACTGACCGCCTGCTCAACGGTGAGGTTGGCTGTCTCCAGGCGGATTTCCGGGCTCTCCGGCGGCTCGTAGGGAGAGCTGATTCCGGTGAAGTTCGTGATTTCCTGCCGTCGGGCCTTGCGATAGAGGCCCTTCGGATCCCGAACTTCGCAGAGCTCGATCGGCGTATCCACGAACACTTCGATGAACTCGCCGTCGTTCATTAGGCTCCGTGCCATCTCTCGCTCCTCGCGGAACGGTGAGATGAATGACACTAGGACGATCAGACCGGAATCGGCCATCAAACGCGCAACCTCCGCCACACGTCGGATGTTCTCAACCCGATCGGCATCGGTGAATCCCAGATCGCGATTCAGGCCATGCCGGACATTGTCGCCATCCAGCACGTAAGTATGACGGCCGAGGCTGTAAAGGCGCTTCTCCAGTGCGGAGGCGATCGTCGATTTGCCGGAGCCCGACAGGCCGGTGAACCAGACGACCGCGGCCTTCTGGTTCTTATGGGCTGCCCGTTCGACACGGCCCACTTCCAGGCTCTGCCAGTGGATGTTCGTTGCCCGACGCAGGGCAAAGTCGATCATCCCCATGCCGATAGTCTGGTTGGTGATTCGGTCGATCAGGATGAAACTGCCCAGATTCCGATTGTCGGCATACGCCTCGAACGCCAGAGACTTGTCCAGCGACAGATTACACAGGCCAATTTCGTTCAACTGCAGGGTTTTCGCAGCAGTCTTCTCTAGCGTATTGACGTTCACCTTGTGCTTCAGCGACGTCACAGTGGCCTGCGCCGTACTCGTCCCCAGCTTCAGGAGGTAGGAACGGCCGGGCAAAAGTTCTTCCTGCGCCATCCAGAGAAGAAGAACCTCGAACTGGTCCGAAATGGTGACCGGCGAATCGGCGCTGCAGATGACGTTCCCGCGGCTGACGTCGATCTCACGATCGAGCACGACGGTCACCGCCTGGCCGCTCACGGCCGCATCGAGATCGCCGTCCTGAGTGACGATCCGCGCAATGCTGGCCTCCAGAGCCGAGGGCATCACCTTGATCCGCTCTCCGGCCTTGACCGTGCCACCGGCGATCGTGCCTGCAAAGCCCCGGAAATCATGGCTGGGCCTGTTTACCCACTGCACCGGCAACCGGAAAGGCCGCCCGAAATCATCGCCGACCACATCGACCGTTTCCAGATAAGGCAGCAGTGCGGCGCCATGGTACCAGGGCATGTTCGGGCTCGGGACGACAACATTGTCGCCACGCAGCGCCGAGATCGGGATGCACTCGACGTGCTCGATGCCGAGTTCCTTTGCGAAAGCGAGATACTTGTCGACGTATGCCTCGAACACATCCTGACGGTACCCGACGAGGTCCATCTTGTTGACCGCAAGCACGAGCTTGCGAATGCCGAGCATCGAGCAAATGTAGGTGTGCCGCCGCGTCTGCGTCAGCAGATCGGTGCTGCGATAGGCATCCGCCAGGATGATCGCGATGTCCGCGGTCGAGGCGCCCGTGGCCATGTTGCGCGTGTATTGCTCGTGCCCGGGGGTGTCAGCCACGATGAACTTGCGCTTGTCGGTCGTGAAGAAGCGATACGCGACGTCGATGGTGATTCCCTGCTCGCGTTCCGCCGCCAGACCGTCGACCAGAAGCGCAAAGTCCAGGTCCCCACCCTGCGTGCCGACGCGCGCACTCTCGGACTTCAGATTGTCGAGCTGGTCGTCGAACAGCAGTTTGCCCTCGTAGAGCAAGCGCCCGATCAACGTGGACTTTCCATCGTCGACGCTTCCGCAGGTGAGGAAACGCAGCAGGTCCTTCTTTTCCTGAGACTCCAGATAGGAATCCAGGGTCGGCGCCGATCCGTGCATCAAAAGTAGCCTTCCTGCTTCTTCTTTTCCATCGATCCTTCGCTGTCGCGGTCGATGACACGACCCTGACGCTCCGAACTCCTAGTGCGCAACATTTCTTCGATGATGCTCTGCAGGTTCGCCGCCGAACTCTCGACCGCACCAGTCAGCGGGTAACAGCCCAGCGTCCGGAAGCGCACCATCTTCATCTCCGGCTTCTCGCCGGGCAGCAGGGGCATGCGCTCGTCATCGACCATGATCAGCGTGCCGTCGCGCTCAACGATCGGCCGCTCCTTGGCGAAATACAGCGGTACCACCGGGATTTTCTCTAGGTAGATGTATTGCCAGATATCGAGTTCGGTCCAGTTCGACAGGGGAAAGACGCGAATGCTTTCGCCCTTGTTCTTGCGCGTATTGTAAAGGGCCCAGGGCTCGGGGCGCTGGTTCTTCGGATCCCAGCGATGGTGGGTGCTGCGGACCGAGAAGATGCGCTCCTTGGCACGGGACTTTTCCTCGTCGCGCCGGGCGCCGCCGAACGCCGCATCGAATCCGTTGAGATCGAGGGCCTGCCGCAACCCCTGGGTCTTCATGACGTCCGTGTGGATGGACGAGCCATGGTCGAAGGGATTGATTCCGCGCCGAACCCCCTCCTCGTTAATATGGACGATCAGCTTGAGCCCAAGCTCCGCCATGACACGATCACGGAAGGCAATCATCTCCCGGAACTTCCAGGTCGTGTCGACGTGCATGAAGGGAAACGGCGGCTTGGCCGGATAGAACGCCTTCATCGCGAGATGGAGCATCACCGCGGAGTCCTTGCCGATCGAATACAGCATGACCGGGTTTTCGCACTCCGCGACCACCTCACGCATGATGAAGATGCTCTCGGCCTCCAGTCGCTGGAGATGGGTCAATCGATTGGCAGCTTCGCTCAAACTGACTACCTCTGTTTTGAAGTCTGATTTGACCAGATTATACTTGCACCTTTACCGGCACGATACCCCAGCAACAAGCATCAAACGCACCGATTGAACGGCTTGCAAGAATCGTGGAGACTGATCTTGACCGTGTGGTCGAGGCAGCCCTGCGCGGCAGAAGTGAACGTCTCTGCCCACTTGCAGACTAGTTGACGGACCCGGTTGGCATGTCCGTGAAGCTAAATGTGCAAGTTCTCAGTGTAGTCCAGCGTGCTCCATGCAGCGAGGTAGTCTGGCTGGTCTTGGCAACACAGTTTTGTCCCGCGCTGCGCAGGAAGTGGTCCGTCGCCGATGTCTTCACCGACCATCACTATAAATTCCGTCTCCCACGAAACGGGCAGGAGGCAGTTCAAAAGGCTGGTCCTAGAAGACGTCAATTGGTTGATAAGGCCTCGCACACGGGTTGTCATACTCGGCCCCCGAAATTCGGGAGCATCCGCCCTTCTCGAAATCATTGCCGGGCTGACGCTCCCCACCTCCGGGTGGGTGGATCGTCGAGCCATCGTCTCGGTCCCCGGCGGCGGCCTCTTACGTTACTCCCGCCACGACACGACGCGGCAACTCATCTCCCGGCTTTCGCTGGTCTATGACGTCGCCTCGAAGGAGATCGTTGAGTTCGTGACGAGCGCTTTAGAAAGAAGTGATCTCCTGGACATCCCCACGCGCCAGCTGCCGGTCGTGCTGCGACAGCAGGTAACCACGGCCCTCACTTACGCCTTTCCCTGTGACTTCTATGTGTTCGGTTCCGCTTCGGTCGGCGGCGGCGAGCCGAGGTTTCAGGCCTTTTGCCAGCGCGCCTTTGAATTGCGCAGCAAGCATGCGGGAATCATCATGACAACGAACTCAGGCAAGTCTGCCCGAAGATTCGGCAACGACATGTTGGGCGCATTGGTACATCAGGGGCAGCTCAGTCTTTACCGGAAGCTGAGCGATGCCATCACCGTGTTTGAAAGCCTGCCTCCCGACGAGCCCCATCCCGAGGAACAGCTTCGCCAGGACAATCCACCGCCCTATTACGAAGAGGAATTTTTCTAAGGTGCGGCAGACCGGCCACGAGGCTACCTTGCCTGAACTCGTCTTATAGCCGCGCGATCAATCACGAACCCTAGGAACAATGCGATGACGGCCCACTCGATCAGGTAGCCCCGATCGAGTGTATTGTGAGGGTAAGTGCCGTAAACCCCCAGCCTGAACCATTCTATTGCGTGCGCCAGCGGATTCATGATGACGATGTTGCGCAGCCAGAGCGGCGTCAGGTCGACGATCACCATTACGCCGGACAAGAAGATCAGTCCGCGGGTGAGAATTCTGTACAACAGGCTCCACAACGGGAAGAAGCGGTTAACGACGTTATTGATCATGCCTATGCCAAAGCCCATGACAATCAGCAGCCCTACTGGGGCGGCACAGTTCACGATCGACGCCGGGCGCGCTTGATCGATGCCGTATAGCCACATTCCGTAGAAGATGACGATCATCGTGGTGATATTGATGAGGACGACCAGAACGACCGTTGCAATGTAGACGTCGAGGGCGCTGATACCGGGCAGCAAACTGTTCGGTTTGCTCAAGGCGGTACGGGTGCGTGTAGACACCCGCATGAAGAGATAGAATGGCAACATCCCTGACGCATAGAAGAGAAACAGGGACGTTCCATAGTTGGGCGTGTTTTGTTTTAATAAACCTCTGATGGCATACAGCAATGAAACAACGATGAGCGGCTCGCATACGGCCACCATGAACATCACTTTGCTGCCGCGCGTCTGCCGGCTGAGAATCTGAGGCAGCGCGACCCAAATCATGAGGCGCCAATTGGAAAAAGCAGCCCAAGAACGACCCGCTGAAGCAATCATCATCAAACCCTTGCGCCGCGATCTCGACAAACAGCCGTCGGGCGGCCCGAGGCGACACGGGATGGCCCGCCGCGGCCCGTCCGGGACCTCCTAGCGTGTACGCATTCTATCTCATCTTCGAGTGGCTTGGGCGTCATCCAGTCTGGACGGCGCTCAGCGTATTCGTCATCGTTGGAACCATCACGATCACTTGGTACTTCGACCGCCAACGTCCGCGCTGAGTAAGCCAGCGCCTCCCCCAGACGAATGGGGGCAAGTGCCCCGCATCATGCCTGACGCTGTCACATGCTCACGCCAAATGCTCACGGATGGATCTGCCGAGAAGCAGTGCAACGGTCCAGAGCAGGGTGCACAATCCGGCCACGATGAGAATGGCGACGACGCGATTGGGATAGGTCGAGCTGTGGGGCTTGGCAGGATGCACGTAAGGCGTGATGAATATGCGCCTCGCCATTGCGTTCGACCTGGCTTGCTCGAGCGATTGCACGGTCGACGTCATCATGTTCTGCGCGAACAGGAGTTCGAGAGTCAGCTGTTCGTAGCGCCCCACTATTTGCGACAATGAGGCGTCGCCCTGCTTTGCTTTCGAGACCTCCGTCTCGATGTCCTTGAGCTGGTCCTGCGTGGCCATGATGCGCGTCTTCAAGCTCTGGACCTGCGATGCATTGGGACCCAGTCCGCCTTTCGACATCGCCGCTAGGTCGGTCTGGTATTGCGTCAGGAGGGATCGCAAATTGGAAGCGACCGTGGCGTTGCTGAGCACGACGCTCGAGGTCGGGTCGATGACCGATTCCTTGTTGCGATAGGCTGCCAGTTCCGCCCGGATTTCCTTCAGCCGCACCTCGGCGCGCGCAACCTCCGCCTCGGCATAGCGAACTGTCTCCTTCTGGGGCCGCTGCGCAACCTCATTGACGAGGTCTTCGCACAACTCCACCAAGGTCTTCGCGATCAGATAGGCGTCGTCCTCGGTGAATGCGCGCACCTCCGCCAGAGCGGTGCCTGTAATCGCATCGAAAGACGCGGTCACCATGTATTTCCAGTAACTTACGAACTTTTCGACCGGCAGCGAGGCATCGAATCTCGACCAAGCGTCAATTGATGGTCGGGAGTAGAGCGATATCACACCTATCCGCTTCTCGAGATCGTCCACCGCCTGACGACTCTTAATGTACTCGGTCACCATGTAATTATCGGGGGTGCTTGCCGCCGTGGAGACGCCCAACAACGCGGTCAGGCTGGAACTCGCGGTCGACGTGCTCGTCGCCGTGCTTGTATCCCGGACGGCGTACCGCCATTCAACGACGTATTGGTTCGACGCAAAGCTGATGTAGTAAATTGCGGCGCCGATGGTCGGCAAAAGCACACAGAGGATAAACGAAAGGATGCCGCCCCAGGGACGCCTTTGCTGACGCTGAGGCAGTCTCAGGTCCTGTTCGGCGGCGTCCCCATCGTCGGAAGGAAGCGCGGTTGTCCGCGATTTTTCGGGCAGGCCGGGTTGCTCGTCCTGCCGGTCGGGCGTCGACCGCGCCTCGCTGCCGGCGGCCTCATGGCCTGCCTCAGACTCAGGAAGCGGCGCCGCCCGCTGCAGATGGCGAACACTCTCTGTGGATACGCCATCCTCTGCGCCCACTGCCTCCAGCAGCGACAGACCTCTGCGGTTTTTTGCGTTAGACATCGCCCTTGACTGGCCTCGGTTTCAACCTTGGATCCAAGAAAGAAACCGCGAATCCAACTGGTTTCACTGCAGACTAAGGTATCGGTTGAGCATACTGCCCCTCCCCCCCGACTTCAAAGGAAATTCACCCCCAATTCATCCGTAATTGGAAGCCATCAAGTGTGTAAAATGAGTACATTCCGAACCGAAAAGCGCATATTTGCACCTCTCACGTCGTCGGCACCAAGCCCCCCCCCGACGATGGCAACAATCCGAACGGAAGCGATATGAATTTATTCGAAGGGCGTGATATTCGAGTCGTCGCAAGGTTGTTCGATGAGGACAAGGAAAATCTCGTTATCACCTTCACTGGCCGTGCCGCTTCCCCTCCGGTCGAGAAGGGCTTCGGTGAGGCATATCTGATCAAACGCGGCGTATCCGCGATCCATTTCATCAGCAACGACAACCACTGGTGGCAAACGCCCGAGCCGGCGGAAGCGATCGCCGAACTGCACCGCAAGGGGCTGATCGGCCCTGACCGCCGGATAACGCTCTACGGATCGAGCATGGGCGGCTACGCCGCGCTCATACTGTCAGGGCTCATCAAACCCCGGCGCATTGTCCTTTTCTCGCCCCAGTTCTCGATCGATCCGAAGCGTGTATCGTTCGAGAAGCGATGGCGCGCATACGCCGCGAAGTTGAATTTCGCCTACGACGACATGGCCGCCGGCATCGACCATGAGGCCGAAATCAAGGCGGTCTACGATCCCTTCTTCAAGCCGGATCGACAGCATATTGAACTGATCGAGAAGATCCGCCCTGTCGATCACGTGCACGTTCGCTTTGCCGGTCACAATACGGCACGCGCCCTGGAAGAACTGGGGATCATCACGCGCGTCATCGACGCCCTGCTCTTCAGGGAGGACGGCGAGCGGGAGCTTGTCGGCCTCTATCGCCAGATGCGTCATGCCTCGACATTGTACTGGTATGGGCTTTCGCAGGTGCTCGCCCAGCATGGCCATCGCGCCGGCTCGATGTTCGCCGCGGCTGTCGCCGTCAAGATCCTCCTGCACAGCGGACGCATGAAAGATCGCGTTCTCCGTCTGGATATCCTGCAATGGGCCATTTCAGCAGCCTGTAGATCGGACAAGCTCTTGCTGGCCAAGCTTTGGCTCACGGAACTGGAGAAGGTCGAGACGAGCACGTCCCGCACGGCCTATTCGCGCGCCCTCGTTGCGCATGCGGAGAAGAACTGGCCTGAAGCGGACAGGCAGGCCACGATAGCGGCAGGCCGCAGGCGCTCCGACGCGCCGCCTGCAGCCCTCAAACTCGAGGCCCTTGCCCACACCTCTGGCCCCGCCTCCGCCATGGCCTATCTCGAGGAGTTGCCGCCGGCGCTGAGGCGCTCGCCGCCGGTTCTTCTGGCACACGCTCACCTGCTCGCGGATGCCAAGGATTGGGCCGCCGCCCTGGAGATCCTCCCACAGTATCTCCGCCATGAACGCCTGGACCCGGCCGCACGCGCACTCAGTGCCCGTTGCCTGGTGGAGCTCGCCCGACCGGACGCTGCATTGAAGCAACTGAGTCCGATTCTTCACTACCATATCGCAAGCGACCGGCTCTTCGAGGAGATCGCGACTCTGGTCGAGAACGAACGCGGCGCGCGACACGCCGGCAAGCTCAGAGCCCGTCACAAGCGCTATTCAAGGCGATTCAGCACAGTTCTGTCCGCTCTCGACACAACCGACTGGGACGACCGGAACGAGCTCGCCAAAAAGTTGTCCAATCTGTTCCGCACAAAGGCTCCCCCGCTGAAGGAGCTCAGCGAGATCGCCGCCTTGTAGCTTCAAAGGCTATGGTTTCGCGGGTAGCATGACAGCATGCCGCCCAAAGCTTCCACGTTGTCCGTCATTGTGCGGCGCGCATCAGTACCGTGTCCCCTCTCACAACCTGCATCGAGAGTTGGGGGCGGGAATAGTCGGCAAGGGTCAACTCCCAGCAGGTACCTGTGGCTTCCCCAATTTCGACCTGCTGGAAGCCGAGCTTGTGGTAGTGGTCGGCGACCATGCTGTTTTTCGACGTCGGTATGTATCGTCCGATCAGCTTCAATGCGCCACGGTTCCGGGCTTGCTCGACGACCTCGGCAAGCATCGCCTGCTCAACGCCTCGCCCGAGTACCCGGCAACTCATCAGCCAGGTTTCGATGTCCCAGACTTCAGGATTCGACGTCGATCGGCAAATCACGACTCCAATCATCCCAAGGTCGCCAAACTTGTCCTGAAGGCGCGTCTGCAGGGTGAGCGTCGCGCCATCTTCATCCGCTGCAACCACCTCCGCTTCGGTGTAGCGTCTGGTCGTCAGATTGAATTGGTTGGTCTTGTTGATCAGCTGAACGATGCGCTGACGGCCCGACTTGCCGAACGGCGCAAACGTAATGACCATGCCGAGCGAAGACAGGTAGTCGCCCAGGTCGCGCGCCTTCGCCATGACCGTCGCCCGTTTGGCATCCGACGCATAGGAGTCGGCCCGCAGACGATCCTCTGCCGAATAAGCCACCGCCTCAAAATAGCCCGCGGCCAGAAGGTGCCAGGCAAACCAACCAGGATCGTCAGGCAGTTCGGGCACTGCGACCATGGGCAGTGAGGCGCGCACTTGCGCGCGTTCTGCCGGATTGTCATCAAGCAGTACGAGCGAGTCGACGCCGATGTTCAGCGCATTCGCGATGGCCTCGAGGTTGCTCGGCTTGTCGGTCCAGTTTGCCTGGAAAACGCTGATGTGCTCCTCGCGTAGAAGCATGTCGGGATGTTCCCGAAAGGGAACTCGCGCCACTTCGTCGGAGTTCTTCGAACAGACGGCAAGTATGATTCCCCGCTGACGCAGTTCAAGTGCTGCCTGTTGCACCGACAAGAAGGCTTCACCCTTAGAACTGCCCTGGCCTACATGGATGCCATCAAGTCCGTCGTCTCCGATAACGCCGCCCCAGACCGTATTGTCGAGGTCGAGCACCAGGCACTTTCTCGCCTTCCCGCGGATTGACGCAAGCAGCCGGCCGAGCATGTCCGCGTAGATGGGAAAGAACTCCGCAGCAAAAGGCAGCTTGTATGCCGCCCATCGGACGGGATCGCTCCAGAGATCCGTACCGACACGCTCGGCAAGGGCAGCTGCATCGAGCAGGTAGCTGCCGGTCTCCGCCGCCAACTGGACGATGGCCCGGTTCACCTCGTCGATCATCGACCGCACGGTCCCAGGAACACGGCGGTCGAGGTTGCCGAAAAGGGCGTGGGGTGGAGTGGCAACAGTCTGAATGATTGCCGTCGTACGTCCGTTCTCCCGTAGCGCGTCTACGACCTGGCGAAGTCGCTTTATGGCATTCGAGACGTGGTCCTGCGGATTCTCATCAAGCTTTGGCCGATCGAGAGCGAGCCAGCGATGATCGACTGCGACGAGAACCGCGTCCAGGTTCGACGTGTTGACGACGGACAGGGGGTCGAGGGCCTGTTGGACAACCTGATCGTAAGGCGTGGTTACAAGTTCCAGCGCGACGCCATGTCTGGCGGCAGCGGCCGGAAGTTGATCATTCAAGAGGTCGAAAGTGGCGTTCGTCAGGATCCCGAGCCGGAAATCGGAAAGCGGCGACAAATCGATGCCCTGCTGCTTGCACCGCTTGAGTGCGCGCCAGACCGAGACCGACTGCTGTGCCGTCAATCGAAAGCCGGAGAGATACTGCAACGCCGGCCCAGCTTTACAGCCGTCTGCGCCAATGCTCTTGCAGGCAGCGGCGAAATTCGCAGGCGCGGCTGGAAGCCAGGGCAAATCTACAACCGAAACAGACATGCCAGTCCCCCCCCTCAGATGACACGACCAGGCGTCTTAGACGTGCACGCTCACAGCTTCGATTCTACCAGGTCCAGAAGTTGCCCCACATTCTGCAGTCCGCCGATCTGGTCTGTTTCGAACCGAATCCCGAAGGTGGATTCAATCGCCACCAGGAGCCGCACATGATTGGTGCTGTCCCAGTCCTGCACATCCTCGGCCTTTGTCGTTTCCGCAAGATGAAGATCATCCATCTCCACGATTTCCCCGAGGATTTCGCTGATCTTTTCCAAGAGTTCGCTTCGAGTCATCCCTCGTCTCCCGCCAAAACACGACACTCAACATCGATCGATCCCGCACGCCGGCCCGCCACAGCGCGAGAAAACCCGCCAGCACAAGACCGGATACGACATAGCTTAGTATATTCTTGGCGTTTTAGAACATCGTCAACGGAAGAACATCCCTTCAATTCGCTCTGAAACGCTAGGCGTCGGCCGATGGCATTCACGGCTTTGGCATATAGCCCAGCCCTCTCAGGAATCGGTCCGCATCCGAAAGTGCCTCTCGGTAGAGATCTCCGCCCTTTCGCTTTTTTGCGTTGTCCGGCGTACTGGATGAGCCTCGCCCTTTGAAATTGAAGAACCCGTGCGCTGCCTTGTCATAACCGATGACCGTGCACTGATCGCCGAGAAGGCGAGCCTTGACGCAGTAATCCTCGACGGTGGAGAACGCGACCAGGTCATCGTCCTTGCCTTGAAGGAATAGGGTCGGCGGCAACCCGCGGCGGACGTGATACAGAGGAGAACGCGCGGCACTCCGTGCCTGGTTCAAGCCGGTGACGGAGCGGATGGCCGACGTCGTGATATCCACCGGGGTACTGAACAGCAAAAGGGCATTCGGAACTGAGCTGACCCGGTTGTTCTCGGATCTGTCCTCGGAGTCGGCAAAGACGGCCGCGCTCAGGGCAATGTGCCCGCCGGCCGATCCACCGCCGGCAACCAGCCGCTCGAGGTCGATGCCAAGCTTGGCGCTATTGGTGCGGACCCAGCGAATCGCCGCTTTCGCGTCCGATATCGCCTCATCCACCCCGGTTCCGTCACGGCAGGCCAGTCGATAATTGACCACTATGGCGACCATGCCCTGCTGGGCGAAGTATTTTGCGTGAGGCTCGAACTCCCGCGGGTTACCCCGACTCCACCCTCCCCCGTGAAACAGAAGCAATGCAGCCCTCTTGGCCGAAGGCCTGCGGTCTGGAGGGTCAAATATGTGCAGCAGAAGGTCCTGACCTCCTGTCGACCGATAGGTCGCCGAGCGCGATTCGCCTTCGAGAGGCTTAGGCTGCTCCCTGGTGTAGGCAGGGCATTTCAAACCGCTTGGGGAGCGATTCTCATCTGGCTGCGCCAGTGCAACGGATGATGAGAAGCAGAACAGCCCTCCCACGAGCACGACGACGTTCGCACCGTTTGCGAGAAGACACCGCATCACGGCCGAGAATCGGCTCCATCCCGAACCGACACGCTGCTTGAGCTGTCGATGAGTAACCATCACGATCAACGATAAGCTGAATATGCGCCATGCTACAATATGCGAAAGGCTCCTGGCGAATGAATGCGAAGAAGGATATCGCGCCGCCACCGCATTTGGTCGCGTTTCCGCCGCCTCTCGGCGGATTGGCAATACACTCGGCCCCCGGTAGGATACCGATGTACGATTCACATCATCACGAAACACGGCTGCAAACGCCGCCCCGCCGAACCCGACGAGCATGACTGACCTATTCATCCATATCGGCGCACCGAAGACCGGAACAACGGCCATTCAGCAGTATTTGCTGAAGAATCGCGATGGACTCGCACGACAAGGCGTACTCTACCCTACGGGCGGCCTGCTGAAGTCCGCGCATCATGTAATAGGCGCAGCCATTTTCCCGGGCCGCTCATCACGGCTTGGCGCTGTGACACGCGACGAAGCGCTGACCAAGTCTTTCAGGGAAATCCGGCAGGAAATGGACAAGCGCAAGCCGCGCACGTTGATCTTGTCGACAGAATATCTTTGGGGCGAGCTCTCTTCTTCCAATATCCGGCGCCTCCTGCAGCCCTTCGACGATCTTTCAATCAAGGTCATCGCGTATGTCCGGCGCCAGGATCTCCTTGCGCAGTCACTGTATGTCCAGGCCGTCAAGACCGGCACGATGGAGTCGTTTCCCGCTTGGTTGAAGCGCGTCGTCGACGGCGAGAAGGCCGGCTTCGACTTTCACAAGGTCTTGTCGTCGTGGAAGAACTCGGGCGTTGCCGCGGATATCGTCGTGCGCGTTTACGAGAAGTCGCAACTCCAGGGAGATGTCTGTTCGGATTTCATGGCCACGGTTTGCCCCGAGGTCACTTCAATCCCTCCGGTGACGGATCATGTTGCCAACTCGGGTCCTGATCGAACGACAGTGGAATTGCTTCGGCTGGTCAGTACGGCGATGGGAGACCATGAGCTTGCCAGCAAGGTACGGAAGCGAGTTCTGGCCCATAGCCCCGCGCGGGCTCTTTTCGCGCCCCTGAACTATCTCCCCTCCGGTGAGGTGGACGCGTTCCTCGACCGCTATACCGAACAGAACGCGGCAGTCGCGCGAGACTTCTTGAATCGAAAGGATGGCGTGCTCTTTCATGAACGACGGCCCGCAGTGAGCGCGGGCGTTGTCGAAGAAGTGCCGACATCCGCCGTTCTGGACCGGCTTGTGAAGCTCTTGCCGATTTTGGTGACCGCAGAGGGGGCGGGGCATCCTCCCGAGAAGGGGGTCCCAAAGCAACCCGAGCGAAAGGTGGAGCGGAAACGAGGCGGCATCGGCTCGTTGTAACGCCTATACCTGATGAACCGGCAACATGCCCGGCTCGCCGTCGTCAACGAACGGCCTGAGACCTTGGGTGCATCTTCGACGGTATGTCAAAAACCTTCCCGACAAGCGTCGCCCGTTACAATGGAGGGGCTGGCAGACCGTTATTCGATGGTGACTGTGACGCTATCGAGACGGTTTCGACAACAGTATCGCTCTCACGCGCGATTCGCGCCGCCCTGCGCCGCATCTTTTCGGTTTCCGGGCGGGCGGCCAAGGCAACCCCGGCCTTGTGCCGCCTCTTCATCTCGATTGTTGTCAGAAGGACAGAACGTTCCGTGTCCGACAACGCAATGGGCTTCGCATAGTCCTTTGCGGAGCCCCCTCTGAACAACAGGGCGATGATTGCGGTAATCATCAGCGCGATCGTGGCGACGGCGAGGCCGATCTCATAGGCGTGCGTTGAAAGCACCGCTCAGGTGTCCCGGCGCAGCGCCGCCCTCCCGACCATCAGGCCGTCAGGACGCCTTCCCAGCCGCCTCTGCTTTCGCTGCTTTCCGCGCCTTCTTTTCCTTCTTGCCCTGCTTGGCCTGTCCTGCGTCCACGGTGCCGGCCTGCAGGATGCGCATCACGTGCCTGAGCTGCTTGCCCGCACTTCCGACCGCGCCTTCCCTGCCCTTCAGCGCCACGGCCAGCAACGGCTTCAGCTGAGAGTTCACGGCTTCGATCCGCGCCTTTCCGATGGCCGTAATCTTGATTTCGTTCGCCCGATTGTCTTCGGCAGACTGGCTTACCGCAATCAATCCCGCCTTCGTAAGCGATGCACTGATCTGGTTTACACGTTGACCAGTAACTCCAAGATTGCGTCCCAGCTGCTTGTTGCTGACCCCGTCCTTCTGCGCCAGCATCGACAGCGTCACCCATTCGGCAAGCCCCAGGTCAGCGTCGCTAAAGGGCTTGATCCGCGCCAGACCAGTGAGCAGTCGGCTCATATTGGCAACGAGACCCGCAAAGTCTTCGACGTTGATCTCCGCCGGCGCCTTAACTTCAGCGTTTTCAGTAGTAGTCATGGGACCTAGCCTCCGCTTTTTCCTTCGAGGATTCTGTCTCAACGTGTCATTTATTGTAAAGTCTCTTGCACATTTTAGTCAATAGACTTGCGTAATTTCCAGAGGGCCGGCATGTCCCGCAGCCCGTATTCCATTGGTTTTTGAAAGAAATGTTTCCATCGATGCAGTGGCCTGCAGCGGCCCGGGCGTGTGTTTTTCGGCGAAGGCCCCGCTCTTCGCCGCAAAGGTGCGCAAGCGCAGCCCCGGGCCACTCGGCCCGTCGTTTCGGCAGAGGCGTTCCGTTCCGGCCCGACGACAGCATCGCTCCCGCTGGCAACCTCAGGCTGCCGCACTCCGCTTCGCAACCGCCGCCGAGAGAAAATCGCCAAGACTGATCGCCCCAAACTCGGCATTCATGTGGAAATACTCGTTGCCCGGGTGCGCTTCGTCCGGCTGGAACAGATGCCTGGAGTCTCTCGAAAAGCGCTCGTGGGTGAGAAGCGGCGTTGCCAGGGTGGATGCAGGTTGCGGAAGCACAGCGACGTCGCCCTGGGACAGTTCTCCCAACAATCGGGCGAACAAATCGGCAAGCGCCTTGTCGTCGCCCGCCTCGAGCGACATGCGCCAGCCTGCATGCTTGACCGCGCGACGCTGCACGATAGCCTCGCCCGGCATCGGCTGTGGCACGAGATAGATGGGCTTGGTCGTGAGGGTTCTCAGATTTCTGCAAATAGCCAAGCCATGACTGGCTGACATCATCCCGCGTGCCGCCGCTTCGAAACAAGCGTCGGACACCAATTGAAACGTCCCTTCAGAGCCTCGATGCGATTCCGCGCGCCAGCTCTCGTAAAGCTTGACCAGGGGCAACATCACTACACCGCAGCCGACGATGCAGAACACGTCATGATCGTCGGGGCGGATTGCTCCTCCTCCCGTCAACATCAGGTAACGTTGCAGCTCGGCGTCTCTGGAGAAGAGTACTCCATCGACAGGCTCCAGATACTTCAGCGTTTTCCCGGGTCCGGCAAAGAAGCGCATCGAAACATCGGGGAACCGAGAACTCATCTCGTCCCATGCGAGCTTCCAAGGGCCACTGTGGGAATTTCCCACGACGCACAGTCTCATCGTGAGAAAGCTTCCAGCAAGACTTCCTCGCAGACGACCTCTTCTTCCTTGTCAGCTCGCGACACGACGCCTTTCGCTGCTCCTGCAGGGACCTGCACTCGCCGGGCCCGCCGCCGCGCCTTGCGTGCGGCGCGAGGATCGGGGTCTTGGCCAGCGGCATCGCCGGCGCTGGCCGTATCCGGTTCCGCAACCGCCACCACGCGCTTTTGGCCCCGCGGATCCACTGCCGCGCCAGCTCCCGTGGCTTGAGACTTAACGCCGACCGGCGGCTCGTCGAAGAACACCCGCATGACCGATCGGACACCTTCTTCACGGACCGCCCTGAGATTCTCCTCGTAGAAGGCCCCTCTCGAGAAGGGCGACGCGATCAATTCGTAGGATGGAAAGTAGTCAACATCTGCGAATTCATCCGCGAGCTGTCCAGCGACCGCGCGCAGGACGGATTTGGAGTAAGTGGTCGCCACCAGGACGTGCTTGTCCGCGGCCGTGGCGGTCAGAGGGACCGGCGAAACCGTGACCAGAATCCTGGCGGACAGATTGTGTTGCTTCAGGATGGCGCGAAACTCGACGAAATCGTCGTAGGTTTCCTTGAAGGTGAAGTTCTTGAAGGCGAAAGCGTTCGGGTCATAGCTGCCCGCAATCGTGCCGGGAGCAGTGGGATAAACATGGTGGGTCGTGCGACTGACCCACGCTTCGGTCAGCCCCATCGTGAACACGAACACGCTGACGCTGTCGAGCATCGAGCGGACCTGCTCGAGATGCTGCCTGCGATGCGCGATGACCAGATCCGGGGTGCTCAATCCCTTCGGTTCGACGGACGGCCTGTACGCGTCATAAAAACGCCCGTTCTTTTCCCAGACGCAGTCCGCCAGCGGAACCCCGGAATAAGCTTCCTTGGTAAGTTGGAGGAGTTGGCGGGTGGAATAGATGTTTCCGTAGCGCGCCGAATACAGCAGGTATCCAAACGAACGGGCGGTTTCGATATCCAAGCCCGGCGGCGGCGGTTCCACATCGATCACTTCGGAGCCGCGCTGCCGCAGGAAGCGCGCAATGTGCTGCGCAAAGCAACTCCCGGCCGTCGCTACCTGTGTCTCGGCGCCAATGGAGAACTTTCGAGACCACAATCCTTCAACGGTATCAGGCGTCTTCTCTGATATTGCCGTCTTCCAGAAGGCTCGGCCCGGCAAATTCTCATACGGAGAGTGCGGCATGCGCTTGTATACCTCACCTGCGGCCAAGTTGGGAAAATAGGATCCCGCTGTCTCCAAGTCAATCGAACAGGCCCATCCTAGCACTACTTTGGCAGTTTAGGTTCGCCGGGGCCGACGAAGAGTTTCTCACAGTGCGGGCATCGCCTGGGTGGAGGCCGTGCGAAGAGGTCGAGGATGGCTTGCCTGACGGCCGGCATGCTCGGTTGTGGTGGCGGTCCCCCGATTCTTTTTTTTCCGTCCCGCTGCTTTGAGGCGGCGGGATTGGAGGAAGGCGTAGGCGATCATGGTCATCAAGGCGTGTCGGTGTAAGCCAGTCCAGGATCTGCCTTCGAAGTGATCGAGGCCAAGCTCCTCCTTGAGCTGCTGATGCGCCTGCTCACAGATCCATCTGGCTTTGATCGTGGCGGCAAGCATCTTGAGGCTCGCATCGGCCGGTAAGTTCGACACATAGTATTTTTGCTCGCCAGTCGACCGGCGTTCGCCGACGAGCCAGACCTCGTCGCCCGGCATGCACTGCATACGATTGTCGAGCATGCGGTGCTTATGGCCATCCGCAATGCGGACACGGCGAGCCGCGAAGAGACATGTCAGCCGACCTTTGGTGCCCCGCCGCCAGCTGACCCTTTGCCATTTCTCTCCGGCCAACAACGTTTCAGCAGCGAGCGGGGGCTGATCCGGGACGTGGTATTTGCGGGGCCTTCCGGCCTTCGCGACGGGGAAGATCAGAGCAACGTCGGCAGGATAGACGTTTTGGCGTCGCGACAGACCCACCGCCCACCGCAGACCGCGCTCGCTCAATGCCTGACGGAAAGGCCCGCTGGAGCCGTACCCTGAATCAGCAAGCACGCAGCCGAAACGCGCACCAGAGGCGATGACGCGGTCGATCTCCTCGATCGCGATTTCCGGCTTTGTCAGAGCAGTCTGTCTATTCTTCGGCACACGGGCCCGCGCCATGCGCTCAGAATCATCTGTCCAGCTCTCGGGCAGGAATAGCCGCAGGCCCACCATCACCGGTACCTCGCGCGACGCCAACGTTACCGAGACGAGCGACTGGCAGTTGGCAGTCTTTCCAAGCGACGAAGCATATTGTGGCGCGACGCCAACCGAGTGACATCCCTTCTTCGGCAACGCCGTGTCATCGATGACAAGAAACCCCGCCTCGTCACCAACCAAGTCATCTGCCTTCTTCAGCAGGGCAGCCTCGAGTGGAGCACTGTCCCAAACTCCGGCAGCGACGAAATGATGAAGCTGATCGTAGCCGACCTCGCCAGCGCGCGTCGCCATCGGCTGAACGCTCTTGCGCTCTCCCGGACCAATCAGCCCGGCAATATAGGCTGGGCACATCCGCGCCCTCGTCTTGTGCCGTAGCGCAACAACAAACGGCGCAAGCCAGCGATCGAGATCCGTTTGCCAGTCCGCATCCATTGATCGGCCCTCCATGAGCCGACCTCCCATGAATCACGCAACCCTTCTCTTGGGAATCCCAAAAATTTGCCTGCAATTAAGAATCTGCCAAAGTAGTGCTAGGACGTCGACTCAGTTTGCTACGCGTCGCAACTTCCGGACCAGGCTCGCCCCTCGCCCTCAAGAACGCCGGCGCTTGCCCAGACTACCTTCGCACCACCAACTGGAAATGCGAAGGGGTCGATGAGCTGCCGGCGGCCATCACAGTCCGAATGCTGGATTTCACATATAGAACGTCCTGCGCCTCTCCTTTTGGGCGTTGCGAGCCGCCTTGAGCACGCCAGCATCCGGTGCAGTCTGTTTCTTCAGTCGAGTCTTGCGGACAGGCTTAGAGGGTTTGCCTTCCAGCTCGAGCAAATATGTCTGCCTTCGTCTCTGTTGCTGGCTCTTACGAGCAGCCTTCGGCGCCGTGGCTCCCAGTTCCAGGGCATCCGGCATATACGTCTGCCGTCGCCTCTGCTTTTGAGTCTTGCGAGCAGCCTTGGGTGCCTTGGCCCCCAATCCTGGGGCATCGGCGATAGGTGACTCCCTTCGCCTTTGCTTTTGAGTCTTGCGGACGGCCTTGGACGTGCCAGCGTCCGGAGCAGGCGATGTTTCTTTTTGGTCCTTGCGGGCAACCTTCGGCGCTTCGATTTTCGGCGTCGCCAAAGGCGGCTGCGTTCGCTTTTGCTCCTTGCCGGCAACCCTGACCGCGCGTGCACTGGCTACGGGCTGCTTTGGCGTTTGGTTCTTGCGCGCAGTCCTGGGCGCTTCGATCGCCGCCTCAGGCACCGCTTTCTTCACCAACGCCGGCTTCCCGCTTGCCGCCGGCACCTGCCTGCCGGTCTTCGCCGCGCCGGGCGTCGACGGCGCCTTGGTCGCTCGCACCTGAGCCTCGGCATGCCGCAAAGCTATCTCGTGGGCGGCGACAGGGCGCTTCTGAGACGGTGCCGCCTTTGGCTTGGACTTCCACGTTAGCAAGTCTCGAATCTTCTTCATCACTGAAATCCCGTTCAGTTCTTCGTTCAGCCTACCACCCGCTCAATCTAACCGAAAACCGCTGGGGCACGCTTCCAAATGATGGAGCTGTCACCGGCCCGGGAAACCGCGGCGGCCCTACTCCAACCGCATTCCTAACGGCGCCTAAATCGACCTGGACGAGATGCTCGCCTGCGATCTCGTGCGCATCATCAGATCCAGAGCCGCCGCCTACGGATTTTCAGGTGGCCGACGCAAGTGCCGCCGCAGAAGTGCGCCAACGGGCCGGCGTCGCATCTCCAAAGCGCTCGAAGACGAACTCGTAGACGTGCCTGAACTTCTTCAAGGCGGCCGCGAAATGCTGCGGGTCCATCGGCATTTTTTCGCCTGGATTGACGACCTTGTCGAAGTTCGCCGGCCACGTCTTGACGCCGATGAACGACGTCAGTTCGTCCATGGCTGCCGTCGTGAAGAAATTCTCGAAGAAGAAGTATTTGACCTGATCCGGCGACGCCACCTTCTCAAGCTCGAGAATGGTTCGCTTATAGTCCGTGCGGCGGAGATGCTCCTCGCTCTCCAACAGTTCGAGAAAGCGCTGATACGGCTTAAAGCCGTCGATCTTGCGCATCCCCATCCGTATGGCCGACCAGAATCGCTCGATCGGGTCGCGCATGATGAACACGAAGCGCACGTCCGGATGAGTCTTCAGGATCGCCTCGTAACCGTCGACATCCAGGATGGAATAGGCCGGCGTGATGTCACAGAAGACGCTCTCATCCGTGACGCGATCCTCGAAGAACTGCAGATACCGGTACTTTCGATCCGCGGTCATCTGCAGCCGATCGATCACCGCCCGCAGCCTGTCGAACTTCTTTCGACTCATCTTGCCGCCATCGGCCGCCATGTCGTCCGCGATTTCCTTGGCAAGCCGAGCCATGCGATCGGGAACGTGTCCGTTCAATCGGCTCATGTAGACCGCGTCGAAGTAGTGAATTTCCTTGAGGCGCGGAACGTACACCTGCGGGTGGGTTGCGAGGTATCGCGCCATCCAGGTCGACCCCGCCTTCTGGGCGCCTAGTCCGACCAGGAAAAGCTTACCCTGGAGCGAGGAGGCCGCTTTCTCTTCGGCGGCATCGTCTCCATATGAAGCGTAAATATCCAGCATGCTCTCGTACCTACGCCCATGTCACCGGGTTGCGATCGCCGCGCGTCGTCCTAGATGCCCATCCGAGGCGGCCGGCGCTTCAGGCGGCGCTCCATTCGAGAGTCGCCCTGCTGTGCTTCCGCTCGCATCGGAGCGGGCTTGGCAACTGGCTTCCGAACGCCCTTGGTTGCCGCCACTTGCTCCTTGCGACGGAGCCGCCTGCGCGCGCTCTTCTCCTCAGCAGAAGACGCAGGGCGGGCTTTCGCCTCCGTAGCACCGGCGGCCTTGATACCCGGCTTTCCGGCTCCAGCTGCAATCTCGACCTGTCGATCACGACGACGCCGGCGCAAGCCCGGCTCCTGGGTGGCGGGCGACGGCGCCTTCCCCTCGACTGAAACAGGGGCACCCGGAACGGCCTTGGGTGTTTCCGCCGTGCCGGCACCGCGACGAAGCCGGCGCAGGCGCCGCTTCTCCGCCTCAGGCGACAGGGGGCTCTTCTGCTCTTCAGCCCCGGAAGAGCTGCGAACCTGCTTGGTCTCCTTCGCGCGGCGCCGCTTGTCCTGCACGTGTTGAAACTGTGCCGCGACGTACTCGCTGCTCGTCTTGGGATCGATGCTTCTCCGGCCATTCGGCTCGACATCAGGATCGAATCCGAGAATCCGAAAGTCGTCCGCGACGTCACGTGCGAAGAACTGCACATCCTCTTCGAGGAACCAGTCCTTCCAGGCCCCAGAAGACTTCGAGCGCACGACGAAGGCGTGTTGCTCGGCCACCTCGAAGTCACCGCTCACCGCGAACCCGAGATACTGATTGAGATGATCGAACTGCCCCGACACGAGGTCGTCATAGGGCATCATGAAGTAGACGTTCTCGTTCTCGCGCTTCATCTTGGCGGGCAGAAGAGAGTTGCTGCGGACGGCTTCCAGCAGATTGGGTCGATCGGTGATCGCCGCCATCTGACGTATCATGCCGACGATACTGATCGAATCCGGCGACTGCTCCTTCTCCCGGAACAGCTGCAGGACCTGTTCAATCTTCTTCTCCTCCCTGGGGGAGATCAGCTTCTTCAACATGAAGCAGACGCGACTGACGACGTTGTCCCTGGGGTCCCGATAGATGACGATCCGCTTGTCGAATTTCTCGACGAACTTGCCCCCATCGCGCAAAAGCGGCCCCAACAAGACCTTCACCACGGGGACCTGGTCGGACGTCGAGGACAGGTACTCAACGACCTCGCCGGCACGCCTCGGCTCGAACAGCCCCGTCGTGGCAAGGCCGTGCCCGGTCGCCAAGGCATTCCTTACCGCATAGAACAGGGCGGTCGTTCCGCTCTTGGCGGCACCCAGGATGAGAATCGCCTTGGGAAGATTGTTCCCTGCAGACGCATTCTGGTTCGACATTGCACCGGAAATCATGTCAACCCTCTAAACGCCAGAGAACATTCAGTGTTACTGATAAGAGCCTCGACGGTAGCATTTTTGCTCTCGCTTTTGGTATACAAGCACTCAGCTGCTGTAAAGTCAGGGTCAGAAATTAGGCTCCAATCGAACTCGGTGGGAGCGCGAGAACGGACATTGAGACTGAAGAGCCGGATTAGCTTTTTGGTGACGATCGGGTATCCTTCTACTAGCGATAGCGGCAAGCGACGGTCGTGGTGAGGTCTGAGCAAATGCGCATAGTTTACATCCTGGGATTGGCTCACACCGGGACGACAATCATCGATCGCATACTTTCCTGTTACCCGGGCGTAATTGGGCTGGGCGAAGTCGAGCACATCTTCAAGAAGATCGATCGCCGGACGATCCACAAACTGAATTGCCCCTGCGGCGCCACCTCTACCGAATGTCCGTTCTGGGGCCACCTCACAGCCAAGCGGTATGGGTCGACGGCAGAGTTCCTCATGGACGTCGTGAACACGGCACGCAGCCAAGGCTACTCGACCATCATCGATTCCTCGAAGTCGGTTGGCACCTCAACTCAGTACAGCCAGATGGCCGGTCGGGGAGAGATTTCTGATTTATCGGTCTTGCGCATCGTGCGCGACCCGCGGGGATGGGTCCATTCGATGATGAGGCGGGAGAAGATCCCTCCGACCGATCATGCGACTCTGCGTGGTCTTTTCTACCGCTGGCTTCTGTCGAGCATCAAGCTGGACACCAAGGTCCAACGGAAAAGCGACCGTCTCATCTACGTCTGGTACGACAAGCTGATCCTGGCCCGCGAGGAAGACCGGCTTGCCGATCTTGTTGGCCTGCCACCGGCGCCGAACGACGAGATCTCGCTGCACACCGCCAATCAACACGCAATTGCCGGCAACAAGTTCGCCTTCTCCAAGAAACGGGAGAAGCTCACCTACGACACGCGGTGGCTCGAGTCTCCGCTGATAGAAGATATCTACGCGTCGCTTCCCGTGGTCCGGTCGTACTATCACGAATTGCAGAAGCTGCATCTCGACAAGGAAGCCCGGCTGCCGGCGCTGCCCTCGCGGGCGGCCATCGCCGAAATCGAAGCCTCTCTGGCTGACGGCAATCTGTCGAAGACCGAGGATGAAATATCGCGATTGGGCATCGCCGCCCTCTGAGACCCATCCCCGGCTGCGCCTCGGCGTTCAAGGAACTCCAATCAGAGGGCGCATTCGGGCGACGACCGTGCGTTTTTCACAGGCGTCGCCCCCCTGCTCCCTTCAGGCCCCTGGAAGCGCTCATCAAGACGGCTTGAATAGATGCCGCCAGCGTGTGGTCACGACGAGATTACGCGGATCGCCGGTGTAGAAGTCAGTTGCGCAGTTGGCGAAAAACTCCATGAAGCGCTGCTTGAATAGCCGGTAAGGCTCCTTCGGCTCTGGTTTTGGAAACAAGCGAAGGACAGGAACAAATCCGGTATCGTCGCGCATCAGTGTAAACCAGGCCGAAACGCACTTGGCCTCATAGGCGAGGAACGCGGCGCCTTCTCCGACCTTGGTTTTTGTACCGAGCACGTCGATTTCGGACGTCACGTTTCCTGATGGGCCGTCAGGCGCAATGAACACGACCTTGCCGTCCTGGAGGGCGCGCAACCCAACGAACAACTCGGCTCGAGGATCGTCTCGCGCGCCGACATATCCAGCGCCCGGGATGTAGGCTTGTCCGACCACATGCGCCTGCGCGAAAGGGAACTGCTCGCGAAAGACTTCACGCAGAATGGGCTCGAAACCGCCATGAAACGTAATCAGGAGAAGCGGCCTCGGCAGTTCGTCCAATGCAGTCCGCTTGCCCTCCTCCGCAACCAGCCTGGCGCGATTCGAGGGGGGCATACCCTCCACCACGAGGTGATGGATGCAGTTGGCGACGATGAAATGGCGGTGCCATGTCTCGATCGACATCCCCTTGTCGGTCCTGGATTCATAGAGACTGGCGATGTCGTCCATCGAATGGTCGACCGCGTGCGACGCCTTCTCAGCCTGCTCGACCAGATCGCTTGCCGTCTCGATGGTCGACAGTCCCCGGAACTTGAGGTGAAGCAATGCTCGAGTGATCTGGGGGCTGGCACGGAACCTCTTGACGCGTTCGTGCAACGACCACCGTACCAGAAGTGGCTCCTTCAAGCCGTAGATCCAGTCGATGACACGCTGCTCGCGTCCTTGAGCGGCAGCAAAGGAAACCACCTTGAACGCCAGCGACAGACGGCCGAGCGAAAGCCCAGGCCGGGCCATCAGAAACTCGAGAAAGGCGACGCCTTGTCCTTCGGACGCAAACAGGTCGGCCAACTCCTCGAAGCAGCCATCGAGAATGTCGGATGTCGGGGCGAGGCTCGCGAGGGTGTCTTGCGCGGCTTGAACCCGGCCGCCGCGCAGATGTCCCTGCACCTCGGCGGCGGGCAGTTCAGGCGAGGCCTGGAGCGCCGCCCGTCGGGCGTGACGCGCAGCCTTGCGCGCGGCCCGCTGCGCGCGGCTCAAGGGCTCCCCAGACGGGGCCGATGCTTCAGCAGGTTTCGCCGACGGATCCACGGCCGCGAGCTCCGCCCGCTCGGTTCGGGAATTGTCTCTTCGCCGACTTGCCTTGGCTCGGGCGACAACGCTGTCCGGTCGCAGCTTGCCGAACACGTCCCACATTATGACCTCAGCACCTTGCGGTTCGACATGTTCATGGCCAGGCGATGCTAGTCCGTACGGCGACCGACGACCACGCACGAGACGGCCAATTGGCGTCGCACGGCCTTTTCAAGGGTCGTTCCCGTCATGGCGAAGGCAGCCGAATCCTCGACCGCGAGCCCTGCTTCCCGCACCAGTTCGCAGGCGTGCTCCGGGCTCTTGACCAGGAAAATGTGATCCGGAGCGGGGCTATTGGCGGGAACATTGACCCAGACCCGGCCGCCCACCTTCAGCCATCTCTTGATGTTGCGCAGGGCAGCCACCGGCTCTTCCAGATGCTCGAGGACCTCGCCCAGCACAATGCTGTCGAAGTAGTGATCGGTCGACGCATCGGCGGTATCGAACAGGTTCCTCAGCTGCAAGGATACGGGCCGTGTGACCCCCAGCGCTCCGAGCGCGGCCTTGGTGTTTGCGATGCTCGTAGGCGAGGCGTCCCATCCTGTAACAGTACCGATACCCGGCCGAGAAGCCGCGAAGTAAAGCAGCAACCCGTGCCCGGGCCCGATCTCGAGATGGTTGGCGCCTGCCGGCAGGAGCGGCAGGTAAGACGTGACGTAGTGATGCAATGCCCGTGTGTGATTGACCCAGAGTACACTTGAAACGAGCAGGCCATCCATGTACTGGCGCATGAACTCTGCGTTGGAATAAACCTCGCGCTCGGCATCGGCAAAGTTGGAGAGGCGGTATGTTCCGTGCCGACGGAAATGAAGCTCTTCCGGCAGGACGATGTCCTCGCAGAGGAATTTGTAGCCTCGGCAAAGCCCTTCCAGACCGCGCGGCTCATGAGCGGACAGCTTTGTGATCAGCAGGGCCATCCGGTCGGACGAATCGAGGACGTCTGAAGAGCGTTCTTCCAGGCTCTTGGAGATGAACTTCTCGTGCGCGGGCCATATGGCCAAAACGCTGCCCACCAAGTGCTTGAGGTTCGGATAGTTCGCCAGATCGATCATCTTGCTATTCCGTAACTCGCTGATACAGCGCCAACTGGGTGATCTTCAGCCTGGACGGGAGAAGATGTGCTCGTGATCCCACGCTTCTATCACCTCGATCAAATGCTTGAGCGGGCTGACGAAGAACTGAATTCGCCGGCCATGATAGGCAATGGCGGGCTTCGGGTCAGAGGTTTTCGCCCAGCCGTTTTGCCGCATCCGTTGCTGCCATTCGTCCAGATCGGGAATGCGGTAGGCGACATGGTTGAGGATTGCTTTTCCAGTCTTCAGCGCTTCGTGGATCGGACTGGTCTCATCCAGCGGCTCGAGAAGCTCATAGCATACGCCGGCCGCGTCACGACCGAATTGAAGGCGCACGCCGTTGACCGGGTCCACCACTTCTTCCGTCCAGTCAGCAATTCCCATGCCGCCCGAAAGGTGCTTGCGCCCTCGATCGAGGCGGCTCACCACGAGACCCAAATGATCGAACTGCAATTGTAACGACGCCATCGGGACGCACCCCTCACCCAATCGCTAATCCATCAGGGAGGAACCCCGGGGATGTCCCGCTTTTTGTTGAAAATCGCTCAGCAGGCGCTCTCAGTTGCTGAGCCTATGCGGCCTGTGCGTGCAGTTCAAGGCTGGAGCTGATGGCGTGCTTGGCCTGATGGGCTAATAGAGCCG